>Ga0163152_10007309_pt1 | contig 12117 bp, 13 predicted proteins | sample OliLakLV19MP8IB2_FD_148635 | JGI IMG/M metagenome (GOLD analysis project Ga0163152, IMG submission 148635) | Freshwater microbial mat bacterial communities from Lake Vanda, McMurdo Dry Valleys, Antarctica - Oligotrophic Lake LV.19.MP8.IB-2 | ecosystem: Environmental > Aquatic > Freshwater >... | reverse complement strand
AGATATCGACGGCGTACCGGTCGACCCCACACCGTATTTGCCAAAGTGAGAGGCGATTTTCCTTCGCCTACAGCCCCCACCCCCAACCCCTCCCCCGATGGGGAGGGGAGCTTCGTTGAATCAGACAACAAACATTCCACATCACACAACCATCCCCTCTCCCCTCGGGAGAGGGCTAGGGTGAGGGAAACAAAACAGAAACAAAACTTTCAAAGCTCTTTGGCAAGCAGATGAAAGCCCGCTCCCAATTAATCCGCTTGCACATGAGCAAAATGATCCGTCATCCCCGCCACATAATCTTTGACCGCCTCAGGAAGCTGGCTTCTTGTTCGTTCTTGCAACCGGAGAATTTTCTCCGGGGGATCCGTACGATACCGATCACAGAGTGATGCGACGACGTGTTGTCCCTCGTCGTTGTGCGATTGCACGCTCGGATGCAGATACATGTGCTGCCATAAAAATGCGCGCAACTCGCGGAGTTTTTCGCTCATCTCCTCTGAGAACGTCACGAGGGGAAGATGCCTTTGATAGATCTCATCCAGACTCCGGATGTTTTTTTCTTTCAAAAAATTCTCCGTCGTTTGGTACAGATCTTCGGTCAACAAATGAATCAGCGCGCCGCGCAAAGAAGTGTGACGCTTGCTCGCTTTAATCGCTGCTTCTTTGGCAAGTTTCGTATCCGTGACGGTTTCCATTCGAAATAATCCTGCATCAATGCCATCGTCACAATCGTGCGCCGTATAGGCAATTTGATCCGCGCAATCAACAGCCTGAGCTTCCAGGCTGAGGCCCCGCATCGGCTGTGGCGATTCGGGATCTTCCCGATGCTTCATTAAACCTTCCAAAACTTCCCCATTCAAATTCAGCCCTTGGTGATGCGATGAATGTTCTTCCAAGATCGTGACGATCCGGAGTGATTGCCGATTATGCTCGAAAGATCCGCCTTGCGTACGCATCCAGGCATCCAACGCTTCTTCTCCGGAATGTCCGAAGGGCGGATGACCGAGGTCGTGCCCCAATGCGATGCATTCGGCCAAGTCTTCATTGAGGCGGAGCGTTCGAGCGATGTCTCTTCCGATCTGGGCCACTTCCATCGTGTGCGTGAGACGCGTGCGGTAGTGATCCCCTTCTCCTGCGACGAACACTTGTGTCTTCCCTTGGAGCCTGCGAAACGCCTGCGTATGAATCAGGCGATCTCGATCGCGTTGAAACGGAAACCGCGTCTCATCCAACGGCTCTCCTTCCGCGCGCCCCAGAAGGCCTCCCAGCGGCACGGCGTAGGGTGCAAGCAGAGAGCCCGCCAGATCCATGCGTTTCTGTATGGAAAACATAGAGCCAGTGTATCAAGAAGATATTGATATTTAATACTAAAGTCCGGAACGGCCGTCGAATGGGGACGCTTGTCCCTGGCGTGTCCAGGTGGGTGACCGCAGCCCGACACCTCAGTGCCGAGCGATTAAGCCTCCCTATACAAGCTTTAGAGAAGAAACGTCCCCGCCCTAACGTGAAGTCCAGACAGTGGGGAACTCTACCACTGGTTTAGTCTGGAGAGCGAGTAACTACGAGAGATTTTTACGAGGATGGTGTTTGGTTTTTGGTGATGATGCTTGATTGAGGTAGAACTTCTCATTCGCTCATAATTTCATCAAGCTGTACAAACCTAAACGTCGACAGTATCTGCTCCGGCTCCGTCATCACGCTATCCACATCCACGATGCCTGTGCCGGACGCGGAGCGAAACGTGGTGTCGCCGCGGGGGAGGGTGATCGTGGCTTTTACGACGACGGATGGATCGGCATCGGGTTTCTGAAGATAATCGCGGAGGAAGAGGTAGGTGGCCGTGAGGTGATCTGCATCATTCATAAAATAGGGTGTCGACAGCGCAAAGGTCTGTCGATCGGCGATCTTCCATCCGGCTTGCTGCATTGCAGAATCCCATGCATTTTGCAGAGATCCCTGCAGGCGCTGCAGCGTCACCGTGCGGCGCGTATCAATATCTGAAGTCAGTGTCACGATGCCATTTTCTTCGGTGAGGACATACGAAGTCGGATACTTGAATTCCCATTGTTTCAGCGGATTTCTATATTCCTTCCAGCCCGCTGTCTGCACATCCATAGCACTGCGAATGACGGGAGCGGAAGAAGATGATGACGAAGCGCCGATGACGGAAGCTTTCAGAGCCGCTGGATAGCGATCATTGGAAAGAATGCCAAAGGTTGCCAGCAGAAGACCCGTGCCGAGACCGATGAAAAAACGGGGAAGACGCATGCGGGGGACGGGAGACTACAGACTACAGACTACAGACAAGAGGGTAAGAGGAATATTGGCGCTCAGGTCTTTTCATATTTTAACTTAAAAATCTATTGTCTGTAGTCTGTAGTCTCATTCATAACACAAACCAACATATTCGTCTGGCCGCTCTGCACAGCCTCCCGGTCCCCGCCCCGGTATGTCCAATATTTTTCCGGGTGACACTTGGTGCAATCAGTCATGCGTTCCATTCGATCCGCTCGCACGCCGAGTGTTCGTAATTGGTGATCCGCCGCTCCGGCGAGGTCGATGTTTCTTCCATTGATGAACGTCGATGCGATCGATGGCATCTCGCGCGCGGGATCCGTGAACTCCGCACATTCTTTTCCCAGCGACGGGCCCGCGGCAACATAGGTTTCTGCAGGCTCGATTCCCCACTCGCGTTTCAAGAGCTCGTACAAGGATTTGATCATTCCGGCCTCCAGCCCTTTCCAGCCGACATGCATGATGCCCAAGACGTGACGCGTCGGTTCGTAGACAATGATGTTTTGGCAGTCGGCAGCACGGATGCAGAGCGCGAGCCCGGGTACATCCGTCGCCATCGCATCCGCACGTTCGGTGCGCGCGGAAGACTGCGAGATCCGGATTGCGCGGTTGCCGTGGATTTGTTGCAAGCCGGCGACTTGGGATACGCCGATCGCTTGTGCCACATCGGCATCGGATTGAATGTCATCTGTTTTTGAGAAGAGCGCGATCTTGAGATGATTTTGGAACGGCCGGAGGAGGAAGAAGGGGTGGAAGATCACCCGAAGAGATTACAGATTTTATCCTCTTCGGGTATGATCGTTTCTATGGATGCTTCCACCCCCTGTGCCTTCTGCGACGCGCACGATGCGACGTACGGACATGTGCTGAAAGAAACGGAGGAATTCAGAGTGGTGTGTGATCCCTATCCGCTTATCGAGGGACATATTTTGATTATTCCCAAGCGACACATTGCCTGCATTGGCGCATGTTCCATCGGCGCGTTTCGGGAATTCATGACGCTCTATACCGAGGTTGGGAAATTCTTGCAGAAGAATTACGGTGCGCTCAGTTCCTTTGAACATGGCGATATCGGTCATTCGGTGCCGCATGCGCATATGCATTTGCTGCCCTGCGAAGTCAGTGAAAAATCGGTGATTCCCGAAGGCGAATCGCATCTGGAACCTTTGATGGGCATGGCCGCGCTGCGGTCGCTCTTCGCCCAGCGCAATCACTATCTCTTTTTCTCCACGGGAGCCAAATGTTGGACAGTCGATTCCGATCTGGCAAAGCCGCGCTTTTTCCGCGACAGGCTAGCCATTGTTCTTGGCCGCCCCCAGCGTGGAAACTGGAAAGCGATGAGCAGTATTCCAAAGCATATGGATGCGGCGGCGAAGGAAATCGCGTCTTTAGAAAAGAAATGGAATGTGTAGATTTGTTCCTGGTTGCTGGTTGGCTAGTTCCTGGTTGATTCATTTTTCTCCGATTGAATCGCGCTGAAACCAGGAACCAGGAACTAGGAACCAGCAACAAACATCGTCACCGTCCCACTAAAAACTTCTCCCTCGCCCTCTCCACCGTTCCCGCAATTCGTTCCCTGAATTTCGGTGCCGCAAACGTCCGGGCATGATCGCGGATGTGTTCTGCATCTATGTGAAGACTCGCCAAGCGATCAATGGCTGTGCTGAGGGCTACAGAAGTTTGTTCCTGGAAGAACACACCCGTTTTTCCGTCAACGACGGTATCCAGCGCACCTCCTTGTCCAAACGCGATGACGGGCGTGCCGGATGCCTGCGCTTCCAGCGGGACAATGCCCGCATCTTCATGTTGCGGGAAGAGAAGCGCTTTCGCATTCGCATAGAGACCGGGCAATGCTTCATCTTCCACATAGCCGAGCAGCTCCACCGTGGGACCGGCGAGCGAGCGTAATTTCTTTTCCTCCTGTCCCCTGCCGACAATTTTCAGCGGCAGCTTGCGCTCGTTAGCAAGTGCGATCAGAAGATCGAAACGCTTGTAGGGGACCAGTCTTCCGGTCGCCAAATAATAATCGCCGCGGGAGGCGGGGAGTGGCCGCTCAAAAAATTTCTCCTCCACCGGCGGTGCGATCACTTCACTCTCGCGTCCGTAAATGCGGGCGATGCGCTCTTGAGTCTCCGTGGAATTTGCGATGAACACATCGACGCGTTTAGCCGTGGAGAGATCCCATCTCCGAAGATCTTTGAGTGCCCTTTTTACATATCGTCGCATGAAAGGCGGAATGCGAAAATCCTGCAGATACTGATCCTCCATTTCCCACGCGTAGCGCATGGGCGTGTGGCAGTAACAGATGTGCACCGCATTGCTGGGAACAATGACTCCTTTCGCGACGGCGTGCGAAGAGCTGAGCACCGTATCAAAACCCGTGAGATCGATTTCTTCGATAGCCTTCGGCATCCGTTTCAGCAGCACCTGATGACGACGGACAATCCGATAGAGCCGCTGCAAAGAAGTCGTCCGAATATCCGCCCGGTCCAGCGGTCCCACATTTCCCCGCCGCGCCACCGTCGTAAACAGCGGCGCTTGCGGCCAGATATGCAAAAATTGATCGATAGCGTGCTCGGCACCGCCGAAGACGGTGAGCCAATCTGCGACAAGGGCGAGGTTCATGCGGGAGTAGTATAGAGGATTCAAAAGAGTCAGAGGATTCAAAGGATTCAAAAGAGGGGATGAAAAGGAAATTCCTGCGCATCCTTTGACTCTTTTGAATCCTTTGAATCCTCTGAATCCTATTATCCCTCGCTCTTCTCCTTCCGCACCCTCCTTCACATCCTCTATCATCCGCCTCGTGCTTCATCGTCCTCGTCGTCCACTGCCTCGCAAGTTCAATCGGCGCGTGAGTTCCAAAACGCGCGATTTTGTGCGTCGCAAGCATACCAAGCACGCCGGGCCAAATGTGCGTTTTGCGCGATGGTACCGCCGCACAGAGCGCAGCCTGCGCGTGGCGTTGCTGTTTCTCCGCAGGTGGTTTTTGTGGGTGATCCTGGCCGTGGCCGCACTCGCGTTTGCCATTGTGCTCTTCTCCCCTCTTATCCGCGTACGAGAGATCCGCGTACAGCGGAGTGAGGAGCGCGTCGATATTGAAAAGATTCAAACATTGCTGCTGCCGCTCTTCGGGCGCCATCTTTTTTTCCTCTCGCGCTTTGAGGTCACGAATCTCATGAAAGATGCGGTGCCGGATTTGGACACGGTCTCGGTGGCAAAAAATTATCCTTCGGAACTCTCCGTGCGCGTGACTCTCAAGCCGCTCGGCGCGCGTATTCAAATTGAAGAGCCGCCTCCCAAGAAGTCCAGTACCGGCGCCATTATCGCCGTTCCGGTTCCGCCAAAAAAGAGATTCGATTATCTGACGGTGAATACCATCTACGAGTCGCTCCCCTCCGAAGATCCGCGCGGCAAAGATCTGCCGTTGATCAAAGTGGTTGATTGGTCCGTTCGTCCGGTAAGCGGAACACCGCTTCTCTCCGAAGGACTTCTCGATCGTATGAAGGCTACGGAGACGACTTTGAAAGATCAGTTTGGCCTGCAAGTCACCAGCCGCACCGTCTACATCCGCGCACATGAGTTCCATCTTTCGACTGGCAAAATCAGTCTCTGGTTTGATATTGAAAGTCCTCTGGAAGAACAGTTGGGACGTCTCCGCACGTTCCTCAAATCCGTCGGCATCGCGCAGGCGAAGTCCTATATTGATTTACGGTTGGCGGGACGAGTGGTGTATCGATAGCGCGTAAAACATCGAATTTTGTAGCGGGTAATTGACTCGTTTCTTCGTGCATCTCTGTCCCGCTCGAGTATGAGATTTAGGCTCTGTTATGCGCAAAATGAGGTGAAATCAGCCATATTTGTTAACTTGACAAAATATAAAATATTAGTAATATACACAAAGATGTTCTTTGTAATATCGGCAATGTTTAGGAGAGGTAAGCGCTTTGCGTATCATTCGGTATCTATAGCCCTTACCTCATTTCCACTGTGAGAGGTAAGACCAAGCCGATGGTGTTTCGGCATTCCCACTTCGCCTTTTTAAAGGAAGTCTCATGAACATGAATTTGTCAGTTTTAGCGTCCCCGTTCGGTGCCGGCGCTGTCTACAGCGCCTTCGAATCTGCCCAAATCCTGGGCATTCCCAACAAAAACCGCGATCCGATCCCGAAGCTTAGGCCGTGTGAGTTGGTCATCTATTATCCTGAAGAAAAAACGCCGACCACATCGCTGACCACACTTGAAAAGTGTCCTGCGGGTCGGAGATTCATGTGGCAAAACCAGGGCACGGATGACGGTACCATGGCTGTACCTGGCTATTACCGACTGTTATTTCCGGGCGCGTCAGAGGCGATTGGTCCTGGTTGGCAGCCGGCCCCCGTCTGCATCGCGGTTGCCGCCAGGATCATCCTTCTTGCGGATCCTAGTCCCGCCAAGATCGTAGACTCAGGGGAGGATTGGTGGCAGTGCGATGGCAGAATCGTGGGCGTCGATGGCGGACGCGTATACGTCCGCGAATTCCCCGATGAACCCAAGGACTTCATCCGGCGACTTCTCTCGCAGAGGATCTACTAAGCGTTGCTTGGATTCTGGAGGGCATATGCCTTCTAGAATTCTTCAATCTCCGTTGCATTTTTTGCAGCGGAGGTTTTTTGATATTTTTCTTCAAGATTCCTGTGAGCAAGGTAGCAACGAGATAGATGTAGAGCACGCCATTTTTCTATAGTTGACATCATCCATTTCTATCGCAGAAATCATATCAAAGTGCTTTCCCGGGACATCCCTCATCAGTAGACTGTCCCGGATGTATAGCTCTGTCCTTTCGGTGTTACTGATGGGCATGCTTCCTCTGGTACGGGCCCCCGTGGTACAGCAGGCAGATCTGCAGAATCTTGCCATCGCGGCACCCATGCAGCTCCCCCCAGATGCGCCTTCGGCGTTGTCGCGTCTGCAGACGCGCGTGACGGCTTCTGGGATGGTGATTTTGGATCTGGGCAGCAGCCAGGAAATGGTTGCACGCAATGCCGATACGCGCAGACCTATCGCCAGTCTGACGAAGCTGATGACCGCGCTTATCATCGCGGAGCGCCATTCCATGGATGAGTGGGTGCGAGTGCCCAGTGACATTGGTTCCATTGAAGGCAGCACGGCCGATCTTCCTGCGAATGCGGAGTTTACCGTGGGTGATCTTCTCAGCGCGTCGCTGGTTCATTCCGCGAATGACGCAGCCGAGACGCTCGCGCGCTTTCATAGCGGCTCCTCCGAAGCATTTGTGGCGGAGATGAATGCGCGCGCCATATCACTGGGACTGCGGAGCACATCGTATGCCAATCCCATTGGACTGGATGATCCTCAGCAGTGGTCCACCGCGCGTGAGCAGGCATGGCTCGCCATGTTTGTGCTGCGCCATCCTGAAATCCGCGAGCGCATGTCCACGTCGTCCGTGACGATTCATAGTCGCCAGGGCAAGAGTATTGCACTCGCAAGCACGCACTCGCTTTTGCGTCCTGATTCCCCCGTCATCGCCGGGAAAACCGGCACCACGATGGGTGCTGGGCAGTGCCTGCTCTCCATCGTCAGAGAAGGCTCTGAAGAGTATGTCGTCGTGTTGCTCGGCTCGCGCGAACGTTATGCCGATATGCGCGCCATCATCGGCGCGCTTGCTGATTTGATCATCTAGCTTTCGTCCCCGTCCCCGTGCGCCCCCCTCTCCTTCGTTGGCTGTCTCTTCGCATCCGTATCGCATGCGCATTCGCGCTGGTCGTCGGATCGATGCTTCCGCCGTATGTGCCCAAGGCCGCTCTCTCTTCCGATGATCAAGTTGTCCTATCGCCACAATTCCTCTTTGTCGAAGATGGCTTTCTGATGAAGACATCCTCGCTTGGAACCCAAGGCTCTCGTCTCGCCTACAGTGAAGGCATCATTCACCAAGTGAAAGAAGGCGAGAGCGTCGAAGTCATTGCGAAGCAATACCGTCTCAAGCCCGAGACCATCAAATGGTCGAATAATCTGCCCGATCTACCCAAACTTACAGTAGGACAAGAATTGGTGATCTTGCCGGTGGATGGCGTTCTGCACATGGTGCGCCGCGGCCAGACCGTCGCCCGCATCGCACAGCTCTATGATATTTCCCTGGAAGATATCTCCCGCCAAAATAATATCCGCGGCGGGCTCATCGTCACCAATCAACAATTGATTATTCCCGGCGGTCATCCGCTGGTGGGCACCCCCGGCTCCTCTTCTCTGGTCGCCTCGGCCGAAGAAAATCTGCGCTTCACGGACCGTCTCCCCGCCCGCACGATCCAATTAAAATTGAAAGAGCAGGAAGCCATTCGTAAACAGAAAATTTCTAAGGCCCCGACGGTGAAGGCGCCAACGGGTCAGGTGGTGGATGCCACCAGTGGGACACTGCAGATGCCGTGCAATAATTGTTACTTCACGCAGTACTATCATCCCGGTCACTACGCCGCCGATATTCAGACGCGTGGCGGCGGCCCGGTCTTTGCCGCAGAAGGAGGCATCGTCGTTCGCGCCGATAACGGTTGGAACGGCGGCTATGGCAACGTGCTGGAGATTGATCACGGCAACGGACTCGTGTCGCTCTACGGGCACAACAAGGCCATCTATGTGGGGGTAGGCGACTCGGTGACGCGCGGACAGGAGATTGCAGCCATGGGCAACACCGGCCTCGTCTACGGGGCGACCGGTATCCATACGCACTTTGAAGTGCGCGTGGATGGCGTGAAGAAGAATCCGTTGTTGTATTTGGAATAAGGCTTTTGCGTAAATGTAAAAATTGTTGTATAATATAAATAATGCCTAACACTCACATCCGGACGACTCCCGCCATTCCTCCCGTTCTTCTGCGTCTCTGGAGGAAAGTGTACGCCTACCGCGTGATGCTTCTCACATGGGTCATTGTTGCAGCGCTCTGCGTTGTTCTGGCTAATGTCGCTGCCGCCGGATTTACCCAGGATTGTGCGATTGCACATTGCCTGTAGCCGAAGACGCTGTTAGTGTTTGCGCCTGTCTTTGAGGGACGGCCTGCTTTTCCGGGCCATCTTAAGATGACGTGGGACAAACTGATTTTTCCATCATCAAGTACCACACATGTGGGTTCGTAGCTCAGTTGGTTAGAGCGCCGCCCTGTCACGGCGGAGGTCGCGGGTTCGAGTCCCGTCGGACCCGCCATGTCAGCTGAAGCTGACATGGCGCGCCACGACCTTAGCAAACGTGCTGTTTCAGGATTCAGTGGAACCATTATTTGTGCATTTGATAAACAAATAATCGACATCTCATTGATTGAATTGCGGTCATCATAGTGCAACTTTCTGTGTGTGGTTGATGATGAGTGTATGTGGTATTTCTACGTCCTCAAAAGTCTCAAAACATCGAATTTCTTTTATAAGGGCTCAACGAATGATCTTCGCCGTCGTTTTACACAACATCATAATGGTGAAGTTCCTTCCTCTGCTCCTCATAGACCATACCTACTTGTCTACTATGAAGCATATCTTCACGAAAACGGGGCTCGGTTGCGCGAAGCATCAGTTAAAAAAAGCGGTGCGGTATGGGGAGTCCTTATGGCAAGAATAAAGAAGGATGCATCAATCTAAAGACGTTTCCATAATTCCTTCCAGGTGATTCGCAAAGTCTCTGCGATATCGTGGTCTTCAATGAGTATAACCACTTGAATATTTGGATATTTTTGGATAAAATATAGATATGGTTCGACATGGCTCACCACAGGTGCTCAAAGAACTCAAGAAAATCGACGATCTGCAGGCAAAGATCAACGATTTCCGCCATTTCAGCAAGGAGCTTATGGCGCTCTGGCAGGAGAGGTTGCGCATCGATTGGACGTACAACTCAAACGCCATCGAGGGCAACACGCTGACATACGGTGAGACGGCATTCTTCCTGCGCGAAGGTCTGACATCGGAAGGGAAACCCCTGAAAGATTATGTCGAGGCCAAGAACCATGCCGAAGCCATCGACTATCTGCAGGAAGTCGTGAAATCAAAGCGAGTGCTCACGGAAGGTTTCATGAAAGAACTCCACGGACTTCTTTTGCGCGACATTGACCACACCATTGCAAAAGGTGCGGGTGGGAAACTGATCCATAAGCCTCTCAGCGCAGGGAAGTATAAGGTGCGCCCAAACCATGTGCTCACGCTTTCTGGCACGATTCACAAGTACGCGGAGCCGATCAAGGTTGTTGATGAGATGCAGAATCTTCTCAAGTGGCTCCAGCCTTCGTCAAGACTACGGCTGGCAGGCAAAGGGAGCGACAAGCTGCATCCCGTGGAACGCGCCGCCCTTTTCCACTATCGCTTTGTTTGCATTCACCCCTTCGATGATGGGAATGGCCGTATGGCGCGGCTCCTCATGAACTTGCTCCTCATGCAAGCAGGCTACCCGCCCTGTGTTGTGCGAAACAGTAGGCGCAGGGAGTACCTGCAGAGCCTGGAGCACGCGGACAGCACGGGAGAAACGCAGGAGTTTGTAAGCCTCCTTGCCGGTGAACTTATCCAGACCGAAGAAACGATGCTCAGGGTTTTGGAAGGCAAACCATTGCCGCCCATTCCAGGCGAAAAGCTCCATCGTGAAGCGCGTAGGGAGCTCATTCTGAAGACCATCGCCACGGACACTCTCTCCATCGGACAGATTGCTGATCGTGTACCGCGCATCAAGCGACCTACTCTCAAGAAAGATTTGAGTGCGCTGGTTCGTGCAAAAAAGCTTAGAAAGAGAGGCGTGGGGAAAGGGGTGATCTACGCCGATCGATTCCAGTAGGACACGAGAGGATGGATCGATTGAGTGGGCAATGTAGTTCGAATCGCGTTCAGGAGGCGCCTCTATACATCATCTCGCACCATTTTTTTATCGTTGACCAAGTACTCCTGAAGTTTGAGCAGATCATGCGGAGTAATGATTCCGAGAAGACATTCATCAATACGACCGTTCTCTGTGACGAAGAGTGCATTGATGCGTCGTGTCGCTGTATTTGAAAAGAGCTTCTCGATGATGAAGGCTTCCGCGTTCCTTGGAAGAAAATCTTCCGGGAAGAGGGGATCAAGATGTTCTCGAATATCATGCACAAGCTTCTCTACTGCAAGCAAGCCATCGTCACTAATATGTTCTGCTACCCATCGCTGCAACGTTTCGTTTGAGAAAATACCAATTAAGTGCTTCTCATGCGTAACGGGCATCTGAGTGTACTTTTTTTCATGCATGTACCGAACAACTTCTTTAATGCTCGTATCATCAGTACATAGAATTAGGGGTCTCGAAGAGATTTCTAGGACACTCGGCGGCTTCGTTAGAACCTGACGAATTTTCTCCAGGGTTTCTAGGGCTATATCAGTCGGCTCTGTGATGGCCGGTCCATTATGATGGACGAGGATGTTGCGAAGCCCGGCGAGTTTAAGAAGTTGTTTCTTAAACCGTCCCACCAACCGATCGTGCTCCAGACGCTTGAACAGTCCAAGAAAAGTATCTTCGCCCCGCTCCCTCTTTGCGCGGTTACGGAGAATTTCCTCAATATCATTGAATGCCGCTAAAAAATCTTTCGTATTGGCCATATATGTATGATGTCATATATATTTTTATTGTCAAATTTCACGACATTGCCAACAATGTACACCTTTCTCTCAGGTGACCAACCTGTGCGGCTATGCCGCCATCGTATAAAAATTGACAAAAATTGTTCCAATTGCAGCAATTAGGGTTACACATTCAACCCTAGAGTGAGGACATGAAATCTTCCTCAACTTTCCGTTTCGCTGCCATGAAAGCATCCATCGTCGAACAGGTTCTCTCCGGT
>Ga0163152_10007307_pt1 | contig 12119 bp, 1 predicted proteins | sample OliLakLV19MP8IB2_FD_148635 | JGI IMG/M metagenome (GOLD analysis project Ga0163152, IMG submission 148635) | Freshwater microbial mat bacterial communities from Lake Vanda, McMurdo Dry Valleys, Antarctica - Oligotrophic Lake LV.19.MP8.IB-2 | ecosystem: Environmental > Aquatic > Freshwater > Lake... | reverse complement strand
CGAGGCGCGAACGAGGGAAGATGCCCAAAGCGGCCTCTGACCGAGTGAACAACGAAGCGGATGCGCCCGTGCCGCCGTCGGGATGGGTAGTTTATCCTGCCGTCCCCTCAGTAGTAGTGGTCCGTTTCAGAATTACGCTCACGTTTGCGGCCATGGATTTTGAGCGGAGGCTAGGCAGCCGTGTCGATGCAGTTGGGGTTTTCGGGCCCCTCACCCCAGCCCTCTCCCAAGGGGCGAGGGAGGCGTTTCCGTCCTCAGGATCACGCCCACCGTCCAGTTGCAAATCCAACGCGGTGTAGAATCGTTCCCTCTCCCCGGGGGCTCCCCGGGGGAGAGGGTTAGGGTGAGGGCGATAGTTTTTTCAACAGAATTGTTACGGCTTAGCCTTCCAAAGCGAACGGAAAAGCGGAGGGTGTCAGCAGGGGGCGCGTCCCGCTGAGTTTCAGCGATTCTGCGGGAATTGAACTTGCGACTCCCTTCAACCCATCTTCAAGGTTTTCCTGAGGTCTGCCGCAGATGTCGGGCACGCAGATAAGAAGCAGTTGCGAAACCCAAAGCTCTCACATGCCTAGTGAAAGAGTTTCTCAAGAAAAATCTGCGTCCATCTGCGGATTTATTTTTCCTTTTTCATTCCGACTGCGGATTTTAGGGTCATGGACTCGTTCGTACCACACGGTAAAAGCGGGTCGCGGCTATGCGCTGCAAGGTCGAATATCGGGTCGTCGTTGTCGCGGCGGTGATGTTTGTCACAAGCGGCGTCCATACCGCCAGATCCGGGCTCGACTGGATCTCATAGATCGCTCCGACCACGCTATCCCATTCCAATTCCAACAAGGTGCTGGAAATGATCCTCAGCGCGGTGATACGCGGCACACCCGGTCCAGGTCCCGGGTTGTTGGTGCCCACAAGCACCGCCCGGATTGTCACGCTCATGTCCACATCCTGATTATTTGGCACGGCCAGATACCAATCCCCGTTCAAACTGGTCAATAGATTGTTGGTCTGCAAAGTGATGAAATCCCGGTTTGTTTCGGTGAGGAAACTCCCTGCGTCATAGGCCGCAAGATTTGGAAGATTACCGCGACGGGCGATAAGATCGGCATTGCCATCCAGATTGTAGATTTCGAAGGTGACCCCCTGGTTTGTTCCGAAAATGCTGAACCGGAAATAATTCGTCGCCGGGAAACCTGGCCGGGCGGTGAAAGTGAAAGGCACGTTGTTGGTCAGATCAATGACGTTGGGTGCGGTGAAAAACTGAGTGGCCCGGGCGACATACGAACCTTGATTGGTGGTCGGATTGCTGACTCCGAGATACCACCTGCCGGGAGAGAGCGAGACTGGAACTGAATTTGAAACGACGACCACCGATTCATTGTTGCTGCCCGTATTCTGCGAATAATAGTCGAAGACGCTCAGCGTCGGGAGCGGCGTGCCCTTTTTAACCAGCAAATTGACATCTACCGTCGGGTTGAGCACCTCGAATGCGACCGCAGTGGCGTTAGTGCTGACATCGAACGAAAAATACTGAATGTTCCGATTCGAAGAAGTGTTCATCGTGACTCCTACACCGCTCACCAGCGGAATCACCTGAAATCCGGGTTCGTCCAGGCGGTCGAAATCCACACGCAACGTGTAATTTATCGGGCCGCCGGACGGATTCGATGGTCTTACGCCGAGGAAATAAGTTTCGCCAGGCCTTAAAATGGGAACCGGTCCGTTGGTGAAGAGAACCCTTGATCCGGTGCCAGAAAACAACACGGCGTCGCCCAGCAAAGTTCCGGTTGGCAATCCTGACTGATTAAAAAGCAGGTCCACTCCACCGGAGGCGAACATGGTGTTGGTGGCAAAAGAAGCGGCAAACGGCACTTTGACCGCGAAATAGGTGATGTTCCTGTTGGAAACCACACCGCTATAAGGAACGGCGTTTGTCAGGGTCAGAGCACCCGTCAAACGTGGAGCGAAAATAAATTCCAATTCCCAGCTGACAAGTTTGTTGGAAGGCAGGAACGCACCGGCGCGGGCATCCCATATTTCCAGCGTCCATTGACCCTGGGCATTTTCTCCGCGCAAGATGTCCAGAGATTCCTCCGGGAAAAAGTAATCGGAATTCCCCAATTCAGTGATGGTGAATCCGTCCAAGAACAGCCCGTTTTGAAGGCCCCTAAAGGTCAGCAGCGTGCTCGCATTGGTGGTGCTGAAGACGGTGCTCAGGATCTGCCAGTTCTCAGTTCCACTGATCGGAGTCGCCGCAGAGGATCCAACCGAGAACAGGGCGCTGTTGCCACACACCCCTGCTGAAAACACCGTGCCGCATTTGCCGAGGGAACGTGAAATGTAGATATCCTTCACTTCAGCTGCGGTCAGCGCCCGTCCGTAAATCGCTGGTTCATCGATCAATCCGTGAAAATAATCAGGCGTGTTCAACGGATTGGGAGGGGCATTGGTGGGTACGCCGCCACCTATCCGCACGGGCTGCGCGGTCGCCTTGATCGGCCCCGAAACCGAGAGCTGATCCTGCAACACCCCATCAAGGAAAAGTCTCAACGCCTGACCGTCATAAGTCATCGCCACATGGTACCATCGGTTGAGTTCCAATTCATCCGAGGAATAAACATCATAAGCGAACGGTTTCCCCAGGATTCCGATGGAACCGGTGAGCAAATTGTAAGAATCCAGCGCCAGCCTGTATTGCTGGTCGATGGTCTTTCCATCCTTGCTGATGATCAGACGGTCGGTGTTGGTGTTTCCGGTGACAAAAACCCAGGCCTCCAGAGAAATTGAGTTGGTGGAATTATAGGTTTCAGGCGCATTGGTGCTGACCAGAAAATCATCCACTCCATCGAATGAAAAGGCGGCGGACCCAGCCAGACCCGGAGCAAACCCTGGATTGTTGACCGGCGAAAGAACGCTCTTCTCGATGGCGTCCAGATAATTGTTATTGGCATTCCACCATCCCAGAAGTCCGGCAAGTTCCGGTCCCCGTTTGAAGGCAAAATCCATCTTGTAAGTGCCTCCCACTTTGGTCGGTAGATTCCGGGTCAGTGTGCCATCCCGCAGGGCCAGGGCGTTGTTGCCGGTGAAGCTCCCCAGCCTGTCCGACACGATCGTGACCCGGTTGCTGACAACATTCCATCCGCTGTCGGCAAAATTTGCATTTGTATAGTCACCTGCGGCAATTCCTTCAAAACCATTGGTCAGGACAAAAATCGGACGGGAACGATTGATGTTGGAGAACGGCGGATTGGCAAATTTGATCGGAACAAAAGCCAGGTCGGTCCGCTCTGTGAAGACCGTGTAAAGTGAACCTGAATCGACAATTTCCTCCGTCAATATGATGGCGTCCAGTCCAAGACCGATCCCTAAACTCAGGAAGGCGATCTCGGTTGACTCCCGCGTCGCGGTGAAGGACCAGCGGTTGTCAATCCAATCGGATGTTCCGGCGATGAAATTAGTCCCCACTCCTGGGATTTCGAGCCGGGCGGTGGCCTCAGGCACCAGGGAGATATCATCCAGCGCCGGCCCCTGGGCTGTACCACTGTACTGGCTCACAAACCGCAACCGGTCCATCCCGGTTCCATAAACCACAAAGTTGGTATAAACCCAGCCCATGTTCCTGGCTGTGACACCCTGCACATCCTTGGTCGCGGTCCCCAGCAACGTGTTACCCCAGTAAACATCCATGCTCTTAAACCGGTTTGTTCCCAGGATGGATCCGAAAGGACTTCCGCTGTAAGCAAACCTCAGGTTATACGGCTGACCCACCACGGTTGAAATGTCCTGGTAAATGGCGCCAGGTTTTGCGCTGCCTCCATTCAAATCAATGGAGTTGGTTCCATGCGCCGCCGCCCATCGGTTCGTGAGGAAAAGGTTCACATCATTGGTTTCGACGATCCATCGCCCCAGGTCGTCGCTCACGCCGAAAAGGCTCCTGGTGTTGTTGATCGATTGTTCGAAGCTGCCGTTGATCTCCTGGTTCAGTAAACGGGAAAGGAAACTGAGCGTGTAGGTGGAATCAACCCTGGTCGGTATCTGCCTACTGATCCCGCCCGATTTCAGGTCCAGAAACTGCGCACCCGACCTGGCGACAAATCCGTTTCGCACGACCTCCACGCGGTTGGTCACCACAGACCAGCTTTCCACCTCATCGCCCGCGACGCTTTCCCCAACCTGGGCATACTCAAAATCGGTTCCAAAAATGGTCGCCAGATTGGTGACGGTCTCAAATCCCGCCGAGCCGTATCCGGTTCCATCCAGGCCACCCCTCGCTTCTGCCAGCATGATCTTGGTCCCATTCGGGCTCAACAACCGCATCGTGAGATCGGACTGGCGCGGGTGATCAATCCTGACCCCGACCTTTAAATCCACAATCCGTTCTTCGTTGGTGATGTTGATGATCGAAGAAGTGTAGGCGTCGTCCAAAAGTGAAACTTGACGGGTGGAGAAGAATGTTCTGGTGCCCAGTGGTCGCAATGATTTTCCAAAAAGAAACACCACATTGATGTCGATCGGAAACGCGTTGTTGTTCTGAAATGCCACGTAATAAGTGCCGCCGGGAACCAGCGGGGGAACATCGGTTCCGTCCAGCACCACGTTTCCGCCCGGCGGACTGACCACTTGAAACTTCTGATAATTGGCCTCAGTCGGAAGCCCGCCTTCGAGGAGGTAAACATCCACATTCCCCTGCTGCGCTCCGCGATGTGCTATCTTGGTGGTGAAATTGGTGGCCTCCAACGGCACCTCCGCAAACATGTAAGCAGTGCGATTGGGCAGGATGGTCAGTGACTGGTTGTCGTTGGTTTTCGGCGGGTCAATGCGCAGGCTGAACGAACTGATGATTCCAGTTTGTGATCGTGCGTTGTCAATCACCGTCATCAACCACATGCTGGGCGCTTTGGATCCCATGAAATCAATCAGGCTTCCGGGCCCGGTGGTTCCGACAGATCCGCCGATGTCCCCTTCTCCGCTGTCGTCAAATACCGTCGTCTGCGTCAAATCAGTTCCGAACTCCACGTGACTGTTCAAGGTCACCGACGGATTGCTGTTGTGCAGCAGGTCAACAAACAAATCCCCGAAAAATTCGTGGGTGATAACATTGGTCACCAACAAACGCCGGATTTCATCAGGCTCCGGGGCGAAAGCGAAGGCCAGTCCGGCCTGGGGAGATTCAGGAGTGCCGTCGGGTATCACCCCGCCGTTGTTCAAAACGCCGTTCAAAATCAGGTTCCCTTCTTCGTCCCGCTGACTGAAAGGCTTTTCAGTCGCCACCGCGAACAGTCCGAAATCGCCGCCCTGTTGATCTTCCGATTTCACCCCGAGATAATAGGTGCTTCCAGGAGTGGTGTTGGGATAGATGATCGTCTCCGTGCCGCCTCTGTTGGTTGATTTGTCCGCCAAGAGCAGCGTTAAAGGGACGAGGTTGGTCAGGTTCGGATCGGTGCTCACATAGAGATCGATGTCAGCTTCGGTTCTCGGACGGCTGATGTTCGGCGCGAAGAATGTGGTGAAAGCCACGTTCGATCCGCGCGGCACGGTGTTGCTGAAGACATAAAAATTCCACTGATTGGTCGCCCCCAACCGGGTGGTTCCCAATGGCGAACTTGCGCCTACTCTCTGGTTGAACAAGGCCATGCTGTTCGAAATCAGCATCCAGTCCGACTGAGCCTTCACCGAAATGATCGGGGCATTGGTGTTGAATACAAAGGCATCGGTCAGACTCGAATCCGTGGAAACCACCAGAGCGTAATCCTGGGCGATTTTGCTGGCGTGCGCGGTGACTGCATTGACGTTCACACGTCTGGCGCGAACGGTGACGGAATAATTGGTCCCGATGAATCCAACCGAAGGATCGAGAAAAATATTCTCCACGTTGTTGATCGAATCGGCGGCTACGTTGGTGATTCCCGGCTCGGAGAAACTGCTTTCGGCGGGAAAATTGTTCCCCACATAGACTTCGCCGCTTTCAAGGTTGGTGACAATCAAATCGAGGTCATTCACCAGTTTGATTCCGGCCGCCGGGTTTCCCGGTGGATCGGTCCAGACCAGGGTGAATCGCAGCGAGGTCGCGCGGGCTTCTTCAGAAAGTTTGACGTTCATGGTCCGGCTTTCGCCCGTGGCCAGTGCGTTGCTCGGGCTCTGGTCGAAAAACCGGATCGGCCAGGACGAAGGTTCATTGGTGTCGCCGGTGGACGGGAGAATGTTGCGGATATTCGGCAATCCCCAGCCCTGGTCATTGGCTTCAAGCCGCCTAGTCCGGAAATCGTAGATCCGGTTCACCGAGCGTGAACCGTTGATCAGGGCCGCTTTCATCAACGCAGGGCTGATCGTAGTGTTCATCCGGACCTGGAAAAATTCCTGGATCAAGGCGAGCAATCCGGAAACCGCAGGCGCGGCCATGCTTGTTCCGGAGTTGTATTGGTAAAACGGGCCGATCTTGGAGTTGAGGTTGCTGACCACTTGAAAATAATTTCCGAATTGGATCGGGACGCCGATGAAGGTTTCCACGTTGAAATTGACCGCCTGCGCCGTGGTATTTCCGATGGCGTAATAATAACGCCCGCCCGCGATCGGGCTGATCTCGACCCGGTTGACACCGACAAATTCGGCTTCGGCTATGTCCGGATCGCGACTGAGATAAATCCGCATCGGAGGCATCGGCACCGGAGAAAGAAAATTTGGCCGCACTTGGATGATCAGTTCAATGGCATCCGCAGGCAGGTTGATTGGATAGACGGCTTTCTGACCGGGCCCGACTTCCTGGTCCTCCCTTTGATTCTGCAAATAATCAATCCCCCGGGTCGGATCCAGGTGGTTTGTCGAACGGGTGGATATGACCCAGGCACCGGGCGCGACGACATCCGGCTTGACCCGGCCAAACTCCCCTTCAACCCCAATGCCGGTGTTCCCGCGGCTGGAAAAGTGGGTCACTTCACTAAACGAATCGGTCTCTCCGAAAAATACCGCGTTGGTCTCGAAGGTATCCTCGTCGATCTGAACAATCACCTCGTTGGTGATGTTTCGAACATTTTCCAGGGCACCCACGGCGATGACGTTCTTTCCGTTGGCCGGAGACTGGATCGTGTCCGGACTGCCGTTGAGTCCGTTGACATCATTGGCGGAACCAGAATTGCCGGCGGCAAAAACGAAGGTGAGCCCCTGCGAACCAGTCACTCTGGGTAGGGCGTCCCTGACTGCGGAATCATAGCTCGCGGACGAAATGGTGTATTCCCCTTCAGAACCGACATAACCCCAGCTGTTGTTGGAGATCACCGCGTTGGTCCGTGCGGCATTCTCCTGCAAATAAGCGTCTGAAATCAGGGGGCCGGTGACCAAGTCGATCGGCATGGCAAAAAGCCTGGCACCCGGGGCCATACCTCGGAAATTCGCGCCGCTGATCGATCCGCTGGCGTTGGTCGAGGCCGGGGAGTTTTCACCGCTGCTGGCAATCGTGCCGGCCACATGAGTTCCATGACCTTCTGGATCACTGTACAAATTTGGAAAATTGGTGCTGTCATAAAAAACACGTCCACGAAGATCGGGATGATTGCGGTCAATCCCGGTGTCATTGACGTTGACCAACACGTTGGAACCGGAAAGTCCTAGATAGTTGTCCGGAACAAAAGTGTTCGGGGAAATTCCCAGACGCACACGGGTCAGGTCATTGGCCAGCTGACGCCTGTGCGCCAGTTCCATTTGTTGAACGCCTTTTAGTCTGGCCATGGCGGCCACTGAAACTTTGTTCGGATTAACCACCAGCATCGGGCCAAACGGAGTGTTCTGCGGATCACGAATCACTTCCACTCCCAACGCCGCGAGTTCCGTCCTGGTTTTTTCCAGGCTGTTCTCAAATATGACGAGCTGCAAAACCGGTGCCGGTCCGAGGTCGATATGCTCCCGGACATGCTTCATCAGCGCGTTGTCGAGTTTGTAGTAAGGCTCGTAGGGAAGCACCGCACCAACCATGGCTGAACGCTTGAGCTGGGCGACCCGACTTCCTTCCAAATGAACCAGGTAGGCGTTGTTGGGAATGTAAGAAACAACTTTGGCACCCGCCTGCAACAGCTCGTTGCGGAAAGCGTCGGTGATCACTCCCCTGGCCTGGACAATAAAACTGTCGGGAACCTCCCGTGATTTCAGTTCCTCGGGAATTTCCAGCTCATCTCCGGAGGAGGTATCAATCAAAGCATTTCTCAGGAGCACAGCTTTGTCGTTGTTTGCCAGTTCGGAAATCTTCGCCCGGGTGTTGGCCAACCGGTGCGGAAATTGATTGGTGCGGGAGGCGACAACATTTTGCGGGGCGGACAGGGAGGCATTGGTGCCGGACGCGTTCACCGGTGCGACAGTCGGATTCGAAGCAGCCGGGATCGTGGGTTGCCCCTTTTTGATGGCGCTCGGCTTTTGAGCCGCAGAGGCGCTGGCTTTCCGAGCCTGAACCTTGCGATCACCCATCTGCCAAAACACCGCCGCGATGACGAACAGCAACATGCTGATCAGGAACCAGATTCTAGTTTTGAAAGGCATAACAATTCGGATTCTTTAACTTAACCACAATTCTCTAACGCGCCACTTTCACGAACCTCAAAAACCGGGCGCTGCGCTCAGCGCGAAATATCGGGGCGGCATATTCGGTCAACCGCAAACTCTTAAGGATTACATTCGTTTCCTTCGCCAAATTTGCAAGGGCGGTTTCCCTCACGCGATCCAGCACTTCTGACACAAAAAAATCACACGGATGCCGGCGGCCCCATTCCGCTCCTAGTCTGGCGGCAACACATTGTAACTCTCGATCACGGCCCTTGGTTGATGCCAGGTTCCTTCGATGCGAACCACTGCACGGGCCGCCGCCTCGCCCATCACCTGATAGTTTGTGCACATGCCGGCAAAACCAGGAGAGGAAGCGATTGAGTTTTGCGCCGGCAACAAACTTTGTCCGTAGGCATAAATCACCAAGCGCGGCTGGCCTAGTTTCAACAGCGACAACGTCTGCTGCGGAATCGATTCAATGGCGGCATCGTTCAAACGGTCGGGCGCAAATCCTTGGAGGAACGGTGAAGCAATGGTCAGCTCCGGCACTCCAAAAATATCGCCCATCGATTGAAACACCTGGTTCGAGGTCCGGCTGCGATAGAGATTGATACCATCGACGATGGTCCGGATGGCGGCGGTATTGGGCTCCACCTGCTGGAAGGTGAATGTTCCGGGGGTCCGGTCCGGAACAAGGAGTTGCAAACCGCTTAAAACCGCCGACCAAGCAGCCTGCCCTGATTGATTGACGGACAGAGTTCCGCGGGCGGCGTTTTCGTTCACCGCCGTAGTGAAGAGATCCACCAAACGCCAGTCGTTCGTGGGATAAGTTGCGGTGGAGAGCACCCAGTTTTTCCTCCAGGCATCGAGATTATCAAAGGCGTTGGTCCCCGGCGGTTTGAACGAAATGGTCTGCCACGGTGTGCCGCGATGCACACGCCCCATCCAGCCGAGGTTCGGGAATTTGTTCGTTGGGAAAATCCAGTCGTCGCTGCGAGTGACCATCGCGTCTTTGAACAAGAAATTGGTGCTTCCAACCACCGGGTCAGGTTGACCCCAGGGCGTATAACGTTGGTTGACCCGACCGAGGTTGTAATCAGCCACATTGGTGAAAATATTGCGATCCCGCGCCGCCGCCTCGGGAATTTTCATCACCACATTGGATCTGGCCGTATCCAAAAGATCACCGATGGTGTAGTGAACAAGAGGATCATTGGCCGAATAGCTTTTGGACGAAAGAAGGGTCACACCAGGTTGAAATGGCGCTTCGAACCGGGTGATAGGCGAGTTTGTTTCACCGTTCAGGAATTGATCAAATATTTGCTGGCTCTTGGCCACATCACCGACTTTTGCTTTATTGTAATCCCTCCAGATATTGGCAGGAACATTGGCAGCGCCGCGTCCGACCTCTATCTGGTACATGACACCCCGGAGATTGCTCAAACCATCCGTGGCCCATAGCCGGTCTTCAGGATCGATTCGTTGTCCTGGTCGGGTGAGGAATTGTTGATTGATGTTGAAGCCATCCCCCATCGGATTCAATGTAACCAAGTCAACAATATATCTATCGTTGCTATCGAAAAGGATCGATCGAACCCGGTTCGTAACTGTGATCGTGAGGTTGGGATCAATGAGTATTCCCGGTTCATACGAATAATTGGCGGAATTCGTGAAACGGTTCAAGGTATTGACGTATTGCGCGTTGGTAATGACAATGGCATCACCGGTGTAAACAAAGAAGTTTGTTGATTGGCGGATAAATTGTCCCGCACCTGAAAAGTCCAATATATCAATCGGAGAATTCCCGGTTCCCAAAGCCTGAACCTTCGCTGCTATCGTAACTCCATTGCGATTCAGCACTCGAGTGGTGCTATTGATTTCATAATAGAGCTTATTGGTGGTACCGTGCAGATAGGAGTTCCAGATTTCCAAGCCGAAACGATTGGAGATTCCGTAAATATACATCTGGTTTGTTCTGGTTGGTTTGAAAGGACCGGCAAGCTTTTCAAATTGCAGTTTGCGCGTCATGGAAAGCACCGTTTGAGTCATGTATTCGTTCAGGTTTGGAAGACCTTTTTTTGCAGCGATGACGAACGGAACTCCATCAACGAATCGTGGTGTAAGGGGATTTGTGGAACTACCATAAGCGGCTCTTCTGGCGGGATCGGTCAAGTCATACCAATTCAATGGGAGCCGGATCGCAGCGCGTAATGTCGCGTTTGAATTAACTTCCACATAATCAGAGATGATGTAACGGTCCCCGTCCCGTGTCACCAAAGGACGATAAACACGCGGGTAATTTGTGGGATGCGTAGCGTCGTAAAGATTGGCAGCGATCTGGAGAATTCGATGCACCACCGGGGTGTAAAGATTGTTTGTCGTCAACTCATCAAACGAGAGCGCTCTGCCGGGAGGACTGCTCGGCGGCAGCAGAGCCATAACCTGAATGTTGGTGATGCCGAAACCTGGAGGAACTTTTATTCCATCCAAATACCAATAGTTGTTGTTGGTCTTAACCAGGTAGGCCTGAAGCATCTGTTCGGCTGCGGTTTTGAAGAACTCGATCGGAGTCCAGGGAAGGGCAACGTTAAAATTGGTCGCACTCAGATCGTAAGGATTGTTGGTGCTGATCTTATAATTCAGATTAATTTTGCCCTTCACCTCGGGATCTGAATCAGTCCCCATCTGCGACAACAAACGGTAAAAGGAATATCGATCGTAAGAATTTGTATGGCGGCCCACCCGCGCCAAGTTCGTTCCCAGCCCGGTCCTGAACAAGCCCTGCATATCCACCAAACGATTGGTGTTTTCGCTGCCCGCGAATGGTTTGGTCAGGAGGTTCAGCCTGTTGTCCGGATCATTCACGTAATGGAACGTGTTGGAGGTTAGTTGAGAATCCCGGATCCGGCTCATGTACAAATCACCCGAGTCTTTCGCCAGCTCATGCACCGGACCGGATGATTGGAAGGTGCTGGAAACGGACGGAAGATTCCTCAGATCATTTCCATAACGGAACCGCAACAGATCGTAAGCATGGTCGAAGGCGGTGCCCTGGTTTGGCCGGGTGGTCGGAAAATAGTTATAAAGCGAAAACTGATTGGTGCGAAATGTATTCAAAACATAGATGTTGGTGTTCAACTCCGTCAGGAACGCCCCCATATTGATCTCCCAGGAACCCATCCCCTGGTTGCGCAGGAACCCATCCCGCTGAATTCCCGGCTGCATCACAGGCGAGGAAACAGTTCCGGGCAGGTTCGGTTTGGCATAATTATGAATGTAATTGAGGTCCAGAGTTTTTCCCGCAGGCAAGGCCAGGAAGGCGTACCGTCCGATAAACTTGTTGCTGGCAGAATGCGGGTATTCAGGCTTTTCCAAAACTCCGATCCATTCCGGGTCACCAAGAAAATTTGTCCGCAAAAAGTTGTTGGCGCCGGGGCCGAGCCGGATCGGCTGGCCATCGTCGGCAAAAGCTTCGAAATAACCGTTGGTATCGAATTTTCCGTTCCGGTTAAAATCGAGGTAGTGCCGCGAATCGAGCGGAGCATTTCCGTTGACATTGGTCCGGATATAAACCGGTGCCCTGGGATCAAAATATAAAT
>Ga0163152_10007304_pt1 | contig 12122 bp, 13 predicted proteins | sample OliLakLV19MP8IB2_FD_148635 | JGI IMG/M metagenome (GOLD analysis project Ga0163152, IMG submission 148635) | Freshwater microbial mat bacterial communities from Lake Vanda, McMurdo Dry Valleys, Antarctica - Oligotrophic Lake LV.19.MP8.IB-2 | ecosystem: Environmental > Aquatic > Freshwater >... | reverse complement strand
CGGGGTTCGACGGACCGCCGTACCCGTCGGTGAGGTTGCGGCGGTCGTGGCCGACGAGCACAAACGTGCCGCCCGGCGCGACGGCGCCGGCCGCGCGCGGCCAGATCACGGCGCGATCAGCGGCGATGACCTGGAGGTACGCGAGCACGACGAGGTCGTAGGCGCGAGGGGTCGGTTCCCACTCGAGCAAGTCGCCAACCTGCCACTCGACTGCAACTTCTTGCGCAGCGGCGAGGCTTCCGGCCTTCTCGATCGCGACGGCCGAGAAGTCGACTCCGGTGGCCTGCCAGCCGCGCGCCGCGAGCCAGATCGTGTTGCGGCCCTCGCCGCACGCGAGGTCGAGGGCCCGTCCGGGCGCCAGCGCGGCGCACTCGCGCGCGACGAACTGATTGGGGTCGACGCCCCACACGATCTCGGTGGCGGCGTACCGCTCGTCCCAGTCTCGGGCCTGCACGCGGGGTCAGCGTAGGTCGGGAGCCCGCAGGACACACCCACCACCGCTACGCCTCGCACTGCGATCGGCGGGGTCGAAATCTCTTGGACTGAAAGACCGAAAACCCTTGCGAAATAGGGGTGGATTCGCTATGATACGAACGTATGTACCCCTCCTACGAAGACCCGCTCGACGAGCTCGAAACGGCACTCGAGAAGGTCCTCGCGTCCGACTACACCCACGACCTGTCCCGGCTCCGGAAGATCCTCGACCGCGGGGAAGTCGTCTGGCTACGGGCAGTCGGTGCGGCGGCTCGGGCCGGTGAGTTGAACACGAGTCCGCGGCGGGGTCCCGCCGCGGAACTGGCCGACCGGGCCCGCATGACCCCCACCGCCGCCGCACGCGATCTTTCCGCGGCGCGTCGGCTCGATGATTTTCCCGTACTGGCCGGCGCGTTCGTCGCCGGTGATGTCCGCCGCGACCACGTACAAGTCCTGACCCAGGCCGCCACCACGCCGGAACGTGTCGCGATGTTGCAGCGCTACGAAGACGAACTCGTGCAGGTCGCCAAGACCCACAGTGCCCGGAACTTGAGCACGAGCGTGGGCCGGCTCTGCGACGCCGCGGATGGAGACGACGGGTCGGGTGCCGCGAACGCGCTGCACGACAAGCGGGGCGTGTACCTCTCGCCCGCGTTTCGGGGCATGGGCGTGCTGAACGGGCAACTCGACCCCGAACAGACCGAGCACGTCATCACTGCGTTCGAGCACCGCATGACCCAAGACCCCGATCTGCCCGGTGAGCGGAAGCGCACCCGGCCCCAACGTCGTGCCGACGCGCTGGCCGATATCTGCCGCTGGTACAGCATCCACCACGACGCCGAACCCGCCTGCCGTAGCCGGGGCCTCGCCCACGCCGGGATCTGCGTCGACCTCGACGTCCTCGCCTCCCACGGCCACACCGACGTCGTTGCCGACGTCCGCGCCGATCTCGCACACGTCGGTGCCGTCTCCGCCGCCACCCTGCAGCGCATGACGTGTGATTGCAACGTGCACCGCATCCTCACCACGGGGAGATCACAGGTCCTCGACGTCGGCCGTTCGACGCGGACCGTGACCACCGCCCAATGGCGGGCCCTCGTCGCCCGCGACCGGCACTGCCAGACCGACGGCTGTACCGCCGGGCCCGGCTGGTGCGAAGCGCATCACATCACACACTGGGCCGACGGCGGCACCAGCGACCTCGCCAACTACACACTCAAATGTTGGCGCCACCACCGCGCCGAACACGAAGGCCAGTTCGCCGCGCCGCGGCGGGAGTGACACGAAATACGTCAACCGGAACGATGTCCTGCGGGTAGTGACCCCATCTCGGGAACGAAGCGGTCATCCTGACGGTTGGCCTTCGGAGAGGGTCGCGGTAGCCGACGTCCTGCGAACTTGACCAACTCAACCAAGCGGATGGGGTTTGTTCACCGGCTATCCGTCGGCCCTCGCCATTGGGCGGCGAGAGGCCCCTGCTAGGCAGGTCCGAGGCGGTTTGTAGAGGTATCTGGCACGCCTCCGAGCGGATCTTTATCCGCGACGCCGAGGATGCCGATGAAGTCCCGACGCCCGGACGGGACGAATGATGCGCGACGATGACGGGAACAACAGATGGATGGGCGTGCGTATCGAGCGCCGCCCGCGTACGATCTCGCCCGAAGTGGGCGGGGGGGTGTGAGAGCGTGGAGCGCAAGAAGAAGATCGAGATCCCGGGCGTCGGACCAACCGAGGTAACCGAGGTCGGCTTCCGATCAACCGGCGAGTACTGGAACGAGTACCTCGCTGACGACGGCTCCGTTATTCGCATGAAGCTCGTCGTCACCGAGATCATGCGCGTCGATGGCAAGTACGACGATCAAGGCAACCCGGCGTACTTCGTCAAGTCGCAGCAGGTCTTGAACGTTTCGGCACCTGATGAGTTGCAGAGGCAGTAGTGGCGCTTGCCCTGGGCCAGTCATTCTTCGACGGAACCGATGAAGAAGAGTCCGCAGAGTGCGTGGCCTCGGATGATCGCGCGCTCGTTCTCATCGCGTCTTGGACGAAGGAGGTTGGCGCGCCTCCCGCTGGCGAGGACGATCTCGCACCGGTCTCTGCGGTGGTCGAACGGCTGGTTGGGTGCTGGGCGAAGGCCGCCGCGCGTCACGAGCGCTACGCGCCGCTCGGTGACGGCTTGATCTACGCCGACGTGGCGGGAATCGATGGTCCCTGGGCCGAGGGCGAGTCGGCAGACAAGGCGCGCGAGGAACTGGAAGCGGTTCTGTGCTCATGGGCGCTGCTCCGTGTACACGAGCATGCCAACGACATCCCGGAGGTCGACGGATGGGACCTCAACGGCCTCTAAGGACCATGCGACGTGGCGCGTCTCGGACCCGTGAAGAGGTCCGATTTCATCAAGCGTTTGCGAAAGGAATGGGGTTTCGAGGGGCCCCTTCAGCCGCCCGAGCGCACCGGCGCGAAGCATCCCGAGTTCATGCGTAAGGACGGTCTCACCCTCTCTCTCCCGAACGCGCACAAGAAGAAGGACATCGGCGTGGAGCTGCTCAAACGGCTCCTGTCTCAGGCGAACATCTCCCGGAAGGAATGGCTCGGTGAAGAAGAAGACGGCGGCGACCACGACGACGACCAAGCGGACCTCATCGACCGGAACATTGTCGACCTCAACGAAGAGCAGCACCGCGTCGAACGTGACGCGCACGACGAGAGCGCACCGGGATCGCGCCGTCGGAGATAACGATTTCTCGTAGCGCGCCCTGAAGGGCGTGAACGAGTTCGTCAAGCGGCACGACGGCTGACGGCCGCATCAGGCCGCGACCGCGGCGTAGTGGTCGAGTAAAGCGACGAGGTCGTGAACCGTCCACGGGTGTCGCTCAACGCCTGCGGCCATCGCCGGGGTTGTCTTGCATCCAGCGCGCTTCGTGAGCGTCTGATGCGGCCGGGCGAGGTTGAGCCGAGGCCATCGGTGGTGAGCTGGCGTCACTTATGTCCGTCAAACTGACCCACCACCGTCCTGCGGGGTCAAGACCTAGGATCTGACACCGATGTCAGGTCTTCGGTCGCGGTCGGTCCCCGCTCCCGGGCAGGCGCCGCTCGTCGCTCCCAACGCCGCGGCTCTGCTGCGCCGCAACGCGGCCGAGCACGGCGATCGGGTCGCCGTCAGGTTCGAGGACCGGGTCTGGACGCACGCCGACTACTTCGCCGAGTCGTGCCGGTACGCCAACCTTCTGCTGGAGCGGCTGCCCGACTCGGGTCCGCGCCACGTCGCCGTCCTGCTCGACAACACGCCCGACTACCTCTTCGCGTTCGGCGGCGCCGCGCCCATCGGTGCGGCGGTCGTCGGACTGAACCACACCCGCCGCGGCGAGCACCTCCTGCGCGACGTCGCGCACACCGACTGCGGGCTGATCATCACCGAGCCCCGCCACGAAGCGCTGCTGGCAGCGATCGCGGACGGGCTTCCGCCGGTGCTCACGTCGACGTGCTTCGCCGACGACGACGACCCGCCCCCCGTTCTCGGCGCGTCACTCGACGACGCGCTCGCCGGCGCCTCGACCGCCGACCCGGGCTGCGAACCCGATGTCGACGCGATCTGGGCGCTGATCTTCACGTCGGGCACCTCCGACGCGCCCGAGGCGGTGATCTGCTCGCAACGGCGGCTGCTCGTCACCGGCAACCGCATGCGCATGATCATGGACATCGGGCCGTCCGACGTCGGGTACGTGTGCATGCCGCTGTTTCACTCGAACGCCGTGCAGGTCGGGTGGGCGCCGGCGCTCGTCGCGCCGTGCGCGGTCGGGTTGGGGCGGCGGTTCTCGGCGTCGCGCTGGCTTTCCGACGTTCGGAGGTACGGCGCGACGTACTTCAACTACACGGGCAAGCCGCTGGCGTATCTCCTGGCGCAACCCGAACGGTCCGACGACGCCGACAACGCGTTGCGGGTCGCATTCGGCAACGAGGGCTCGCCCGCGACCGTCGCGTCATTCTCCCGCCGCTTCGATATCGCGCCCGACCACGTCAAGATCGTTACCGACGACGGCACCGAGAAGGTGCGCGCCCTCATCGACGAGCGCGGGCGCGTGCTCAATGCCGATGAGTGTGCGGGCGAGATCGTCAACACCCAGGGCGTCGGACCCTTCGACGCAGCCGACGAGGAAGCGTTGCGCGCGTCGTTTGTCGCCTACGGGCGCGAACGGTTCTGGGATCTCTGATGGATCTCGCGTTCACACCCGAGGAACAGGCATTCGCCCACGAAGTGCGAGGCTGGCTCGCGACGCACGTCGAAGTCCCGCCCCGTTTCGAGACCATCGCCGACGAGGTCGAGTTCGGCCGGTCCTGGCAGGCGCAGCTGGCCGCAGGGCGCTGGGTCGGCATTCATTGGCCCGAGGCGTACGGCGGACGCGGCGCGTCGCCGGTGCAGGTCGCGATCTTCAACATGGAGTACGCGCGCTCGCGCGCGCTCCAACCGATCAACCGGGTGGGGATCAACCTGGCCGGGCCGACGCTCCTCGCGCACGGCACCGACGAGCAGAAGCGGCGCTGGCTCCCGGCGATCCTTACCGCCGAAGAGATCTGGTGCCAGCTGTTCAGCGAACCCGACGCGGGTTCGGACCTCGCGTCGCTCCAGACCCGGGCCGTGCGCGTCGACGACGGCTGGCTGGTGTCGGGCCAGAAGGTGTGGACGTCGTACGCGCAGTTCGCCCGGTGGGGGATCTGCCTCGCCCGCACCGACGTCGACGTTCCGAAGCACAAGGGCATCTCGTATCTCGTCGTCGACATGACGGCACCGGGCATCGAAGTCCGGCCCCTGGTGCAGCTCACGGGTGACGCGGAGTTCAACGAGGTGTTCTTCGACGAGGTCTTCGTACCCGACGACCACCTCGTCGGCGCCCTGCACAACGGGTGGGCGGTCGCCAACACAACGCTCGCCCACGAACGGGGTACGGCGTTCCCGTTCAAGGAGCAAGTCGTGCACGAGGTGTACCTCGACGAGCTGTGGCAGCTCGCGCACGCACGCGGACTCCTCGACGACGTCGCTCTCACCGACGAACTCGCGCAGTCGTTCGTCGAGCTGCGCGTGCTGCGCCTGCACAACTGGCGCACGCTGTCGCGGCTCGCCAAGGGCATCGAACCCGGGCCCGAATCGAGCGTGACGAAACTCGCGTGGAGCGACATGACGCAGGCACTCTCGGCCCGCGCGCTCGACGTCGTCGGCCCGGCCGCGCCGCTGTGGTGGGCCGCGGCCGACAATCCCGGCGGCGGGTTCTGGCAACGGCAGTGGTTGTGGTCGAAGGCGGCCTCGATCGCGGGCGGCACGTCCGAAGTGCAGCGCACGATCATCGGTGATCGCATGCTCGGCCTGCCGAGGTAGCGGTAGCCTCGCCGGCATGCCGGTTGTCAAGGTCGTGGGGCTCGATCACATCGTGTTGAAATGCGCCGACGTCGAGAAGTCGATCGATTTCTACTGCGACACGTTGGGTCTTTCACCCGAACGTCTCGACGAATGGCGCCAGGGAACCGTGCCGTTCCCGTCCGTGCGCGTCACGCCGACAACGGTGATCGACCTGTTTCCCGGTGCGCACGACGGTACGAACCTCGACCACTTCTGCCTCGTGATCGAACCGGCCGACCTCGACGAACTAGCGCAGCAGTTTGCCGGCGCGAAGCGGGCCGATGGCCTGTTCGGTGCGCAGGGTTACGCGTCGAGCCTGTACGTGCACGACCCCGACGGGAACACCGTCGAGCTGCGGAGTTATGCATGAGCGTGTTGGAAGTCATGCAGCGCGAACGGGCGGCGCTGTGTGACACCTTCGCCGAGGTCGGACCCGACGCGCCGACGCTGTGCGACGGCTGGCTCACAGCCGACTTGGCCGCGCACATGGTGGCGCGAGAGACGCGGCCCGACGCCGCGCTCGGCATGTTCGTGCCTCCGCTGGCGAAGCACCTCGACAACGTCATGCACCAGCTCGAGGCCAAGGGCTACGAGTGGATGGTCGACAAGCTCCGGAGCGGGCCACCGTTCTTGCACCGGGCCGGTCCCATGGCCCGGGCCAACGTGAACGAGAACTGGATCCACCACGAAGACATTCGCCGGGCGCGCGGCGACGGGCCCCGAGTGCTCGACGAGGAAACCGACGGGATTCTCTGGGATTCACTGAAGTTGGCGTCGTTGATCAGTGGGCGGCGCATCAAGGGCGCGGGGCTGACCCTCCTGACCCCTGACTCGCGGACGCGCGTCATCAAGGACGTGCAGCCGATGGTCACCGTGACCGGCGAGCCCGGCGAACTGGTGTTGTTCATGAGTGGGCGCAAAGAAGCGGCCGCAGTCGCCATCGACGGCGAGCCCGAGGCGATCGCGATCGTGCGGGCGACGAAGTTCGGCGTGTGAACTAGCGGCCGCGGTGCCCGGCCCAGAGCGTGCAGCGCGAGATCGGGATGTACCCGAGGCGCTCGTAGGTCGGGCGCCCCGCGTCGCTCGCGTTGAGCACCGCCGGACGCGACGCATAATTCGTCGCCCGGATCGTCATCGCCTTGCCGACCCCGCGCCCGCGGGTGCCGGCAGGAAGCAACCCGGCGAGAACGGCTCCAGTTCCGGAACCGGGTACGCATGGACCAGGACGTCCTCGTATGCCGCGGCTTCGGTTGCGTCGCCGACCGCGCCGATGCGCAGACCGGGCGGCAGCGCTTCGGGGATCGAGCCGGCGGGGCGGTACATGAACCGCGGATGGCCGACGAGTCCGAATCCGTGGGCACCCAGGTCGGGTGTCGGACGCTGGAGCAACGCGACGTTGCCGAACGGCGTCGGTGACTCCCCGTCGGTCAGCACCAGCGCCAGGTCGGCATCCTCGTAGACCCGTTCGCCGCGGGCGGCGGCCAGCGCCCGGAAGCCGTCGGCTTCGCCCCGGGCGAAGTCGTTCAGGATGTTGTCGCCCGACGGTGTGGCGGGTCCGGAGCCGGTCTCGAGCGTGTCGTCGGTTTCGATCTCGACAGTGTTGCGCCTGTGCGGAGTAGCGTCGAACTCGTGAAAGAACTCGTATACCACCGCCAGTTGATCCCCGTCGTCGAGCGGCAGCCCGACAAGGTCGCGTTCCTCGGCGCCACACCGACCACTTACGGGCAGCACCTCGACCGGGTGACTCGCGCGGCCGATGCCCTGGCCGGGCTGGGTGTCGCCCGGTCCGACCGCTTCGCGGTGATGGCACTCAACAGCCTGGCGTTCCTCGAGCTGTACCACGCCGCGTTTCTCGGTGCCGGTGTCATCAACCCGTTGAACCTGCGCCTCGCCCCGAAAGAGTTGGCGTACATCCTCGCCGACTCCGGGACGAAGGTCTGCTTCGTCGACTCGTTCTTCGCCGGCGTCATCGACCAGGTGCGCGGCGAGACGGCGATCGAGCAGGTCGTGTTGATCGGCGCCGGCGACGTACCCCACGACGCGAAGTACGAGGACCTGCTTGCCGCGGCGGCACCTTCGATTCCGGAGGAACCCGAGGAAGACGACCCGGTCGTGTTGATGTACACGGGCGGCACGACGGGGCTCCCGAAGGGCGTGCTCCTCGACCAGCGCGCCGAGATGCTGAACCTGTACCACGTCGCCACCGCGTTCGGGATGGACGAGTCCGCGGTGTACCTCCACCAGACGCCGATGTTCCACGCCGCGTCGATGGGCGGCATTCTCGGCATTCCCGCGCAGGGCGGTACGTCGGCCATCGTTCCCGTGTTCGACCCGGTCGCGGTCATGACCGCCATCGAGACGCACGGCGTGACGATGACCGTCATGGTGCCCACGATGGTCGGTCTGCTCGTGAACCATCCCGACTTCAAGCCCGAGCGTCTCGCGTCGTTGCAGCAGTTGATCTACGGCGCCTCGCCGATGCCTACCGCGCTGCTCGAGAAGGTGCTGGCGATGTACCCGGACATCGAGGTGTACCAGGGCTACGGCATGACCGAAGCGTCGGCAGTGTTGACCATGCTCGGACCCGACGAGCACCGCCGCGGCGGCGCGTTACTGCGTTCGGCCGGCCGCGCGGTACCGGGCATCGCGCTGACGATCCAGGACCCCGACGGCAAAGTGATGCCCCGGGGCGAGAACGGCGAAGTGTGCGCCCGCGCCGGCAACTTCATGACCGAGTACTGGAACAAGCCCGAAGCGACCGAAGAGGCGTTCCGGGGCGGGTGGTACCACACCGGCGACGCGGGGTATCTCGACGAGCACGGTTACCTGTACCTGGTCGACCGCGTGAAGGACATGATCGTCACCGGTGGCGAAAACGTGTACTCCGTCGAAGTCGAGAACGCGATCGCAACGCACGAGGCGGTCGCGCAGGTCGCCGTGATCGGCGTGCCTGACGAGAAGTGGGGCGAAGCGGTGCACGCGATCGTCGTGTTGCACCCAGGTGCCGAAGCGACCGAAGCCGACATCATTGCTCATGCGCGCGAGGCCATCGCCGGGTACAAGGTGCCGAAAACCGTCGAGTTCCGGGCGGAACCGCTTCCGCTGTCGGGCGCAATGAAGGTGCTCAAGCGCGAGTTGCGGGCCCCGTACTGGGAGGGCCACGGCCGCGCCGTGAACTGAGGCCGTGCGGACGCAGCGGAGCCACGGACGGCGCAGCGAGGGAGCCATAGAGGCCGTGCGGACGCAGCGGAGCCACGGACGGCGCAGCGAGGGAGCCATAGAGGCCGTGCGGACGCAGCGGACCTCGTACGCCCCTGCTCGACGACGCATTCCCCGGTCTCGTGCACTCGGCCGCGTTGTTCGGGAGCGGTTCCGAAGTCCTCGGCTACGACACCGAACGCTCGACCGATCCCGAGGTGTCCGCGCTCCCACGCAACATCGGGGCCGTGGACCAGTGGGTCGACAGCACCGACGTGCTGTCGTGGCCGCCGCGCACCCGCCAGGCGGCTACGTGGTACGCGCGACCAGGTCCAACAACACCGTGAGGTCGGCGGTGTGCACGACGTCGGCGTGGGTCGCGGCGTCGTCGGGCGCGCTGTGGTCGACCCCGAAGTGGTCGCGGCGCACATAGACGGCGGGCATACCGAACGCGCGCGGGCCCTCGACATCGCACCGCCACGTGTCGCCGACGAACAGTGCGTCGGCCGGGTCGACGCCGACCGCTCCGAGCGTGTGCGAGAAGATGCGCGGGTGGGGTTTGCGGGCCCCGACCCACGCCGACGACACGACCACGTCGACGAGGCCGGTCAGTCCCGCCGCGTCGATCGCCTCGCGCAGGTCCCAGTCCCAGTTCGAGCAGATGGCCAGCACCACGCCCCGGTCGCGCAGTTCGCGTAACACCGGAATGACATCGTCGTACGTGACGACGTCACGCGTATCGAGGAAGGTGTGGAGTTCGTCGACGAGCGCGTCCTGCTCCGCGTCGGGTACCCCGGAACCGGCGAGCATCGCCCGGGTGCGCGACCGCTGCCAGGCGACGTAGTGGTCGCGCGACTGCGAGAACGAGTCGTGCTCGGTGCCGTCGATCCCGCCGTCCCAGAACGTCGCCCGGGCCTGGCGGTCGAGGGTGTAGCCGGCCGCCGCGACGACGACGTCCCACGAACCGTCGACGTACACCATCTCCGCGAGCGTGCCGTAGAAGTCGAGAAGTACGGCCTTGGTCGCCATGCAGCTACGCCGGAGTGATGGTGTAGTTGCCCAACGCGTCGAGGCGGGCGACCGCGCCCGGTTCGACGACCACGACCGTGAACGGCTCTTCGATGAGCGCGGGTCCATCGACGGCGGCGCCCGGTCCGAGCGCGCTGCCGTCGAACACCGGGGTGTCGACCCAGTCGGTACCCCAGTACGCCGATCGGGTGCCCGTGCGCGCGGCAGCCGCGTCGGCGACGGTGCCGACCTCGGCGAAGTGGTCGGGCTTCGGGGTGTTGCCGCGGGCGATGACGCGGACGCCGCGTAGCAGCGGCTGCTGGGTGCGGAACGAGAATCCGCGCTCGGTCTGGTGCCGGTCGTGGAACCGTTCGGCGAGGTCGAGCAGTCCCGGTTCGTCGAGGGCGGTGCCTTCGGGCACGGGCACGCTCATGTCGAAGTTCTGCCCCGGGTAACACATCTGGGTGAACACCTGCGTCCGGGTCGATGTCGCGTCGAGACCGGCGGGTTGCAGTTCTTTCGCCACTTCGTCGGAGAGCTCCGACATCAGGGTCCGGACCCGCACGAGATCGACTTGCGAGAGCGGCGTCACGTACGAACGGACGAGATCGACGACGTAGTCGGCGACGAGTACCCCGAGCGCGGAGAACGCGGGCGCGGCCTTCGGCACGATGATGCGGTCGATACCGAGCTCGCGCGCGATCGCCGACGCGTGCACCGCGCCGTTGCCGCCGTAGGCGATGAGTGCGAGGCGCCGCGGGTCGGCACCGTGGCCGGCGAGCACCTTGCGCGTCGCGTTGGCCATGTTCGCGTTCACGATGCGTTGGATGCCCCAGGCCGCTTCGGTGAGGTCGATGCCCAACGGACCGGCAACGTGTTCGCGGATCGCGTCGGCCGCGGCCGCGACATCGAGCTGCATCCGCCCACCCGCGAATCCGTCGACCGGGAGGTATCCGAGTACCGCGTCGGCGTCGGTGACTGTGGCGTGGGTGCCGCCCCGCCCGTAACACGTCGGGCCGGGTGACGACCCGGCCGACTCGGGCCCGACGAGCAGCGCGCCCTGGCGGACGCGTGCAATGGAACCGCCGCCGGCGCCGACGCTCTGCACGTCGACCATCGGGAGCCCGATGTAGTAGCGGTACCGCCAGTTCCAGTCGGTCTTGATCTGCGCCTGCCCGTCACGCACGAGGCAGATGTCGAAGCTGGTGCCGCCCATGTCGACGGCCACGAAATCGCCGACACCGGCCGCGTTGGCGGCGAGGGTCGCACCCATGACACCGCCGGTGGGACCGGACGCGAGGAGCGTGACCGCGCGCCGGGCGACGTAGTCGGGCGGCATGACCCCGCCGGTCGACTGCATGATGAGCAGCGGCCCGGAATACCCGGCGTGGCGCAGCTCGTCTTGGAGGTGACCGGTGTAGTGCGCGATCTTCGGCGCGACGTACGCGTTCACGAGGGTGGTCGAGACCCGTTCGAACTCCGGACCGCGCGGCATGACCTCGTGCGACAGCGAGATGTGCTCGACGTCGGGGAACTCTTCGAGGATGATCTCGCGTGTCCGGCGCTCGTGCGCGGGGTTCACGAACGAGAACAGGTACATGACCGCGATCGATCGCACCCCGAGCTTCTGGAGTCGCTGCACGCCGCGCCGCACCGCGTCCTCGTCGAGCGGGAGGAGGACGTCGCCCTCGAAGCTCATGCGTTCGGGGATGGCGATACGCGCCCGGCGTCGCGCAATCGGGGTCGGGCCCGGATAGTTCGGGTCCCAGATCTCTTCCTTGTGACAGCGGCGCAACTCGATCTCGTCGCGGTGCCCCTCGGTGACGAGCAGCCCGGTCGGGGCGCCGTTCATCTCGATCATCGTGTTGTCGGCGGTCGTCGTGCCGTGCACGAGGATCTCGAGCTGCGCGCAGAACTTGGGCAACGTCAGGCCGAACCGGTCGGCGAGCTCGGCCAATCCGTTCATCACCCCGTGCGACTGGTCGTCGGGGGTCGTCGGCGTCTTGTCGAGCACGACCTTCCCGTCGGGCGTCACGCACACAAGGTCCGTGAA
>Ga0163152_10007297_pt1 | contig 12133 bp, 7 predicted proteins | sample OliLakLV19MP8IB2_FD_148635 | JGI IMG/M metagenome (GOLD analysis project Ga0163152, IMG submission 148635) | Freshwater microbial mat bacterial communities from Lake Vanda, McMurdo Dry Valleys, Antarctica - Oligotrophic Lake LV.19.MP8.IB-2 | ecosystem: Environmental > Aquatic > Freshwater > Lake... | reverse complement strand
GCGCAGAAGCTAATATAACGCCAATATCGGAGCCATCCAGCTCGATGAATGTTTGGACGTTCGAATCCAACCATTGGGAGCACAGCCTAATTGGAATTGAGTTGGACGAGCCAAGTGCCGCTGCATTAGACTCCCTGTCGACCTCACCACCTAAACCTTGGTGGCAGTTCTGGAAATGAGCTTGAGAACGCTCGTGGACCAACTGATCTATGACGTTGAAGATCTCGTCGTCGGTCGACAGACTCAACCAACATGCTGAGTTCACAAGCTAAGATCCCGCAAAATACTTCGCCCATCCTCTTTCGAGAATGGGCGGAGTGTGGTTAGGTCCATGTAGGAGATCAGGTAAATCTGATTCCGCGGTTTCCGCTTACATTGCTGTATTACGGAGAACCACTGCAACTTGCGTTGGATTATCGAACACGATAGCCATCGGGGTTCTTGGCGCAATCACAAGGTTTGTGCCGCGACGGAGAACCAGGCGTTCGCCAGGTCCGCCACCAAGAGTGCCGATTCCGACCGTGGCTGACTGGCGGCAAACTGATTCGCGTGATCCTTGGTAGACCAGGCGAACGTCGTAAGGCAAATCTTCCGTTGCCACAGGATGTGGTCCTATACCGCCGCCCGACAACGGGCCGGCCAGGTTCGCTGCAATCGGCACAAGCGTGCCGTTTGGCGTACGCAGGGTGGTGAAGGCGACCCCGAACTTGCCAGGTGTGTCTTCGACAACTACGCCTAGGACGGACGCTCCAGAAGGCATTACATACCGGCCGATAGCCACATCTTGTATCAACTTCCCTTCGATTTTGCTGCCGGCTACAAGTGTTTCACTGTTGAGAGCCGTGGTGAAAGCTACTGGCAATAGGGTGCCAGGTGGTGCATAAATGCGCCGCTCAAGAACCGCAACCTGTGCACTAATCGGATTTTTGCCGGTCAGTTCAGCTACGTAGGCAACGGTTCGGTTGCTATCGGAAAGGAATGCACGGATCCCATCAGCCCACTTATCAGCCAGAGCTTGCGGGCTCATTCCTTCCAGGCTGGCGCTGTTGGCGTCAGCGGTGGCAACAACATGTCCATCGAGCACCACGACGATGGCACCGTTTGTACGAGCTGTTGTAACTGCCGATGCACTCTTGTTGTTAGCAAGGACAAGCGAATTGTCCAAAGCGTCTTGTGTAAGCCATGCACGGTGATCGGGCGAATAGCCGTCAGCGCTACCGGCGATGGAAAATACCGGTTGGCCGCCCATGGTTACAGTATTGCCTTGCGCAAAGCCGGCCCAGGCTGGGGCAGCAGAGAGCAAACCAATCGCGCTTGCCGCTACGATGAGCTGTCTTCCAAATACCTTATTGAGTCTCATTTTCGTTCACCTCTAACTTATATAAAGCCCTTTATCAGGAGCGGTCATGCACGACCGCTCCTTGCACATCCGTACCTATTTGAGAATTATCTCGCTGCTGCGAGCAATACGGCGGTACTGAGGCTTATGTTTGGCCGCTGCCACTGGACGTTTGGCTGGTTCGAAAACGCGAGCTTCACTATGCCTGATGACAGCCGTTCCGGGTTCCATAGCTAACGGGATTGGTGCAGCAGCTATAGCATTAGTTGCGGGACCGCAGTTGTTGCACAGTGCAATCGCTGTCGGTGCGGACATTTGAAGCATCATCGCTTCACCGCATGGTACAGTGACGCCAGCTCTTCTTGTCATCACCATCTTTTGGAACGGTACATCCAAACCTGCGCCGATGGAGTTTCCTCTCCAGCCACCACAAATGGTGCCTTTGCTAGCCGCAAGAAGGCCTGCGCTGGCAAGGCGGACAGCCGGAGCTTCAACTTTGATCGGATTTGTATTCCATGCAACCCAAGTTCCAACACCACCGAATATGTGTCCGACGATTGGAATTACGCTGCCATCTGGAGTACGCAGCTCGTTAAAGCGGATGCTGAATGCTCCTTTCCGTGTGTAGGCGTTCGAAGCTTCGACCAGATGGCCGATTGCGGTTGTGCCTGCCGGTAGATATGCTTCCCATTGGGTTGCACTTTGGCTGGTGCGCAGCGGAATATCACTGGAAAGGGTGGCTTGGACGACATCGCCCGTTACCGAAGTTTCGCTATCGATCGGGGTCACCAGTTTTATCGGTAAGAAAGTACCGGCCGGGACGTAGGCAACCATTTCTGAACGTGGAGCAGCAGCCACTTGTGCGTAGTTCCCGGTCAACATTGACAGGTACTTGTCCATAGCCGAGGCATCAGCCAAACAAAACTTGATGCTATCAGCCCACTTTTGGGCAAGCTGCAAGGCGGTCATACGGTTTCGGGCGGCGCTGTTGCCGTCTGCTGTAGCAATGTGGAAGCCATCTAGAGTTACTACTGGGTTTCGGTTCACAACCAATACTTGCACCGCTGACGGTGCTCTATTTTTCGCATAAACAACTGCATAGTCGAGATTCTTTTGAATTATCGCTGCGCGTTCTTGTGCGGTTAGTCCGGCTGCATTCGCATCTACCTCGAACAATTTGCCGCATGCGCCAACGATTGAGGCTGTCTCAGCCAGGTATGTCGAACCTGTAACTTGTGACATAGCCGCTGGACCGACCACAATGCTGAGCGCGGTAAACACGCCGAGCAATACCCCTTTCTTGACTGAGAACTTACCTATCTTCATTTTCATCACCTATACCTCTGCAATTCAAAGCTTTAGCCAAAGCAAACGCCAAGGCGCTTTCCATTCAAAACATCGGGCGCACAAACGTTGCAACTATGGAAGTCTATGCAACCAACGCTGCGTGTTGTTAGATCCGAATTTGTTTGTTTTACGCAAGGCGCTTTTATCGCCTAGGGTCGGGCCTCAAATCGTTAGCTAATCTCCGACCTGACCGTCCTTACTGTTGAGTATACCGAAAGCCGTATTGGTTAACAGCAGGGAATCCCTATATTCGTACTACGGAAACTTGCAGCTGTGGTGTTTTTAAACCCATGTCTACAATCACGTAGAGCTAGCGATGTGGCGCAATGCGCACGTAGTTGAATTTGTACAAACTAGCTACGTGCATAGCGCGTGCGAATATGGATCGCACGAGAATGCGCAGTGTGAGCAGACCTAACGCAATGTTTGTTGCGGTATAGAAGGTCTGCAACGAACTTGAGGGCACCGCGTTCGGTGCTTATCCTGCCCGTTGCTTGCGCATATTGATGATTGGCATGAACCAATTGCATGTTAGTGTCTTGGCTCCGCCAGTCTGTCTTCAAGATCATCGTCGAACGCACCTGTTTCAGTAGGTGTGTCTTGATGCTGTGCACGTGGGTCACAACCGCTGTGCCCACATAAACAACCGACCTCTTCCGACGGTTCGGAAAATTGCACTTGCTTGCAGTGGTCACTGCAGAATTGACTTCTATCTGCTGGCAGACAGGCGCATCCTGGATGTCCACATTTTGCAAGAGCCATTGTGTCCTCATTCCGGAAGGGGCGTTTGAAGGATTCCGTTGTAAATGACGCGACTCATCCATAAAAGGTTCTGCTCAAGTTCCCTAGTTTTATAAAATGAAGCGAATATTTGGGGACCAGTCTCATGGGTTATCGGGTTTTCCATATTTCGGGAGAACGCGGGTGTCCCGCCCGACGTTCCTCCATTTTCTTGCACCATGTCGCATGAGGCCGCGGGCGGCTCATGAGCCGCCCCTACAAGTCCCTGTAACCATCCTATATATAAGGAACGGTGCGAACGAAACCGGTGATGATCAAATGCACTTCAACTCAGTCCATGTGCGATCGTAAAGAAGCACTCCGTCGCCGATATCTTCAATCTCTTCACAGCGATCCATCATCTGTTCAGAGGGGTACAAAGTCTTATCAGCCAGCAATTCCGGTTTGACCTTTGCAACTGCCGCGGAGTTGGGCGTTGGATAGTATGTGTAATTTGTCAGCGCCGCTGCGGTGTCAGGTTCAAGGATATAGTTCATCCACAAGTAGGCTGCCTCCACATGCGGTGCCGATGCTGGGATAGCCATGTTGTCGATCCACATGGATGCACCGCTTTCAGGTATGACATACCCCACATGGGAATTCGTACGCCGAGCCTGGTGCGCATCTCCGCTAAACGCCAGCGATAGCAATGCGTCGCCACTTGCAAGATATACGATCACCTGATCGGACGTGTAACACATCATCAGTTGCTTCTGCAGTTCTAAATCGCGGCAGGCGATTTCCAGTTGTTTGGGGTCGACGGAGTTGTACGAAAAGTTTTTGCGCTTCAAGGCAAAGCCCAATGTCTCCCTGGCATCTTCCAGTAAGGTGATGCGTCCCTTAAAACGCGCGTCCCAGAATGCATCCCAATTAGTTGGGGGACGGGCACCGGCTTCTTCAAACGCCGTCTTGTTGAATGCTATTCCGGTAGTGCCAAACGTATAAGGAATGGAATATCGATTGCCAGGATCATATGCGGCCCGTCGAAAGCGTTCCATAACGTTCTTGTAGTTCGGTAATTTGGCGTGATCAATTTCCTTCAGCAGCTTTAGCTTCCGTAGTTTCGAAACTGCGTAGTTCGTCGGTACGACAATGTCATAATCGACCGGTCCAGCTTCCAGTCGCGCCATAAGCGCCTCATTTGAGGCAAAAGTATCAAATGTCACTTGTATTCCAAAGCGCCGCTCAAATTCCGGAATGCACGTCGGAGCAAGGTAGTCTGCCCAGCTGAAAATGTTCAGTCTCTTTGCCGTCTCACCGACGGTATTACCGCTACATGCAGAAAGGAGCGGTGTTCCCGCCAGAACCGAAGCGGCTGTTTTTAGAAATGTTCGGCGAGTAAATCTTGTCATTCGCCAAGTTTAGCAATAACGGATATGACGGAGCATTATAAGCAGACCGTCTCATGGAAACCATATGGTTGCTGGTCCGATGATGAGATGACTGAGAAGGGCAGGTTCAACCCAAAATGCCGTGCTGGGTATACCATTTTGCATAAAGGTCCGGACGACAGTTCTTTAGTGTCGGGGATTTTTCGCGAACAGCAGTCACCCGGTTGAAGGTGATCTCGGACTCGAGTAATCCTTCTTCCTCACCTTGATCTGCAGTTATCACCCCCATGGGATCAGCAATCTGGCTGGAGCCACAGAAAGTCGCTCCGACTTGCACAGCGGCAGCCACATACAAGTTATTTTCAATTGCTCTGGATCGAACAAGAGTTTGCAGATGCGTCTCCTTAAGTGCACCGCTTACCCAGGCTGCCGGCACCAGTATTGCTTGCGATCCGCTAGCGGCAAGATGCCGTGCCAGTTCGGGAAATCTGAGGTCGTAACAAGTCATGATACCGAATGTAATTTCGTTGCACTTGAAAGTTAGTATTGAACCGTCGCCTGCTGTGATTCGCTCCGATTCTTTCCAGCCAAACGCATCAAACAGATGGATCTTCCGGTAGTGTCCGATCAACTCTCCAGCAGCGTTGACCACTACTATAGTGTTGAAAACATACTGATCGCCTGGGATTGACTCGAACATTCCGGCCACTATAAATATGCTATTTTCGCGGGCGATTTGCGCCAGACCGGTAACAAAAGAACCGTTTAGTGCTTCAGCATGGGGCACCAGATTGTGCATAGGTGTCCCGTAGTTGTACATGGACACCTCTGGAAACGCTACTAGCTGTGCCCCTCTGCTTGCGGCCAATGATGCCATGTCCGCGATTTTGGAAAAGTTCTGCTGCTTATCAAGTCCGACACTGATTTGTCCTAGCGCTATCTTCATTAGAGGCACCACCTCGCAACTGTTTTGATCGAACCGAGCGGCATCACCTTATCATATGAACGAACCGAATCACGCTGGCGCGCCCAAAAGGTACAGCAATAGAAAGCTATCGTGAACGTGCCGTTTGGGAACATAGGTGCTCGACCGACGATGGACCGGCGCAGCCTAAGAATTCTTCAAAATAAGTTTTACCTTCAGCTGCCGACCTTGAAACCAGTCTGGGAGCGCCGCAAATTCCGTACCATGAATGGCCTCTAACAGCGTCGAGTCGATCTTACCGTTGCCAGTGCTCTTGAGAAGTTGTGTGCCGAGTACCTTACCGTCGCGACTTAAACTTACCTGCACTTCGACCTGATCGTAGGCTTCATCTGGATGCCAGGCTGCTTTGATGCGCGCCACGAGGTCTCGTTTGTACGGTCCGATGTTGCCCATGGCTGTAGGCGGGGCCTTCATTGCAATGAGTTGATTCGTCCCAAAATTGCTGCCTGTCAACGAACTGGTATCGCCATTGTCGTGACCGGTCCCACTGCCTTCTCCCGGACCGACGGCGTCGGCCTTGCCATCTAATGTTCCGCTTGCCGGCGATGAGTCAGCCACAGGTGTGGCAGCATTGGCGGCTGCTCCACCAAATGGATCTACAAGTACGTTGGCCACTGGGCGGCTTGCTGGTGCAATCCGTCCGAGGGCTATCGGGGCCTCGGGGATGCCGTTGAATTGAAGTTTGCTTGGTTCAGTTCTTTCGGAAGCTTTCTTCTCGGTTGTTTTTTCCAGTTCCGCTGTCGATCGCTGAATCTCACGTTGTCTGTTTGCCAGCGCCGAAGGCTTTTGGCCCTCGTCGAACTTCAGAGGAATTAGCTGGTCAACTGTACGAAAACTTGGTTCGGGAGGAGCACAGGAAAGTTCGAAGGCCACATCGACGTCGTGGATAACCACCCTGTGCAGGCGCTGATTATGTCCCAGGCAGATGACGGTCATAGCGGCAACGGAGCACATGATCCCTGCAAGCACGATGAAACGTCGCAGGTCACCCGTCTGCCCCAATGATAGAGGGCTGCGAGAATCAAAGTATCGATCGGCTATTCTGACAGCGATGAAAGAAGACATTTGTCCCCACAACCCATGGAAATCTATACTGCCCCGTGTGCCCTATATTCCCGCCAGCGGAAATCTCAAACGCATAGGTAAAGATCTAATTTCTGCTACTGCAGAAAGTAGTCCGGATTGCCGATTTTGGGAATATTTGAGCTATCCGGACTTTGAGACAATACCGTGCTCGAAGGGAAGTCACATAGGGCTTGATATTGGACGTTGCAGAACAGAGCAAAATGAAGCTAAAGGTCGGACTGACTAAGGTTTGCCTGTCTTGTCACAACCAGTTCGTTGCAGAACTGACGCATTGTCCGAAAGATAAGACGATGCTTTTGACTCCTCCGCAAAACCCGCTAATCGATAGCAATTTATCCGACCAGTACGAAATTGATGGCATCATCGGCTCGGGTGGATGGAGCTTGGTTTATCGGGCCCAGCAGAAGTCTCTCGGACGGGCAGTGGCGATCAAGATACTGCATTCACACCTCGTTCTTGATCCAGACAAAGTTATGCGCTTTCAGCGAGAAGCTGAAGCAGCTTCAAAATTCAACAATCCGGCCATTCCAGCCGTCTATGATTTTGGCTTGCTTCCGTCAGGGCAGCCATACATGGTTATGGCTTATGTCGAAGGACGAAGTCTTTCGGAAGTGATCGTCCAAGACGGTCCGTTGGACCTTTCTAAGGCCGTCGAAATTTTCAGACAGTGTGCATCCGGGCTGGCGATGGCTCACGAGCACGGGATCATTCACCGCGATATTAAACCAAGCAACATTCTTCTGACCAAGGATAAGGGCGAGGTCAAAATTCTCGACTTTGGCCTTGCTAAATTGATCGATATGGGAGACGGCGAGGTTGGGAAGACACTGACACAAGCTGGTCATACCATTGGTACGCCTGCGTATATGAGCCCAGAGCAGTGCCTCGGGCTCACCCTCGACGCGCGTTCCGATCTTTACTCGTTGGGATGTGTGATGTATGAAACCATCACCGGCATTCGCCCCTTTGAAGGACGTGATGCTTTTGAAGCGATGAACCTCCACATGCGAGGAAATATAACCTTCGACGAGACAGCTATCAAGGACAGCATTCCACCTGCTTTGGAAGCGTGCATCCTCAAAACACTGGCCAAGAATCCTGCTGATCGCCACCAGTCTGCTCTTGATCTTATGTCTGAGCTGGAAGGTCTGCAAACTCCTGGACCGCAACTGCGCAAAACGATTAGCCTCGTCCGTCCTTTTCAAAATATTTTGAAACAACGGGGTAGCAAGCTCGCTACCGCTGCTGCGACCCTTGCGATCACTGGTCTGGTGATACTAACATTGGTGCTAGGCGCGATGCGCTCGGTTGAATATTTCAATGCGAATCGGGTGATCAATCCGCACAATCTAGCTCATGCATACAGTGAGTTGTTTGCCAAAGGCGAACGGTATTTGTATGCGCAAAACTATTCAAGGGCTTCTTCCTACTTCAAGCAATCCTCGGAATTGGCTGAAAACTTTGGTGCCTCCGACGAACGTCTGCTCACCAGTTTGCAGCGCTGGCAGGATTCGCTGCGCAAAGAAAACAAAATTGAAGACGTCGAAAGAGTCTCTCAGCAATTAGAGGCTTTGAAAAACAGCACTTATGGTCTGATGTACGGCACGCTGGAACAAAACGCCAAGACTATAGTTGACCTTACGGCAAAGCGCGATAAGAACGCCAAGGATTTGCAGTTGACACGCCAACTGTGCGCTGTCCTCAACAATCAGGCCGCACTCCTTTTTACTCAGGGCAACGTTACTGACGCCAAACAATTCCTTGACCGGGCCATTGAGCTTGAGCAAAAGTTGCTCGGAAAAACTGATCCGGAATATGCCACCAGTGTCAGTAACCTTGCTTACTATCAATCTCAGCGTGGGGACAAGGCGCAAGCGGAAGCACTCTATAGAGAAGCGCTTGACCTTCGCCGGAAGGTTCTTGGTCCGAACGACCCGAAAGTCGGACGCAGTCTTCGCAACCTGGCAGACTTTTGCTGGCAAAAAGGTGACATCCGGCAGGCTGAGGACTTGATGAAGCAGTCAATGGCCGTCTATAAGACTCAACTGCCGAAGACAACTGCCGATTATGCATGGACTATGAACAACCTTGGACTGATAAATGCGCAGCAGCGAAACTATGTAGAGGCTCGTAAACTGTTTCAAGAAGCGCTGCTTCTGCGTAAACAGCTTTATGGCGAAGGCGGTCTCGATGTTGGTAGGACGTTGCATAATCTAGCTCAGCTTGATACGGCAGAACGCCGATTTACTGAAGCGGAGAGCGAATACACGAATGCTCAGAAAATTTATGACACCAAGTTAGGCGTCGAGCACGATGACAGTTTGAAGTGCGCCAATAACCTTGCAATCATGTATTACAACAAGGGGAACTACGCAGATGCCGAACCGCTCTTGAGGCGTGTCGTTAGTGTACTGAGGCAGAAACGTCCAGATGATCCTTTGGGGCACGGAGCAACGAAACTGCTGACGAAGATTTACGAGCATCAGGGGCGTAAGGATGCTGCACGCGAATTGCAACACGCCTTGCCATCACCTGAAATCCCCGACAAGACATAGATGCGGACCGGAATATAACTCGGATTCGTTGTTCCGTGCCACCGTGGATAATTCTGTCCACTTGTTTTGCACGTGGATCTTGCTTGCCTGCGCGCCTGCGTTAACGGAACAAAAAGTGGATGACCTTCGACCTGCTGGAAGTCTAGCACTTCAAGCCTGTGTGCCCAGCAACGAACGATGACGCTAAGGAGATCAATCATGTCCATCGGTGACAATAACTTCGATGAAGATGAAAAACGCGATGGCGAGCAGCATTCAGGCAGTCCCAGTCAGCCGGACAAGGTTCCTGAATCGGCGAAATTGCCCGCATCAGAGTCGGATGAGGTACCAGGGATCTCCGTTCACTTGCCTGACGAAAAAAAAGGTTGTGGATTTGGTTTCTCACCGCTAAACCTAGCCAAACGCGCTGCTGCGCTTCCTGCAAATTGGTACAACAAAATTCCGCAAGGTCGGCGTCCAAGCAATCGCGTTGTTCTAATAGGACTGGCAAGTATCGTAGGAATCGGTTTGATAGTGCCCGGAATATGGCTAGGATACAATTCCTTGCCGAGCATCGACATGTTGGAAGACTATAAACCTGTTGAAGCGGTCAAGGTCTATGATATCCACAATCGTCTGGCGGCTGTTGTCTCCGGCGACGAGGACCGCCTCACAGTCAAATTGAATGCAGTATCTGCGGCGATGAAAAAGGCGATGCTTGCCGCTGAAGATCACGAGTTCTATGACCATGACGGCTTCAGTGTCGCCAGTATGGCTCGTGCTGCGTTGAAGAACTTTCAGGCCGGTCGAGTTGTTGAGGGTGCATCCACGATTACTCAACAGTTAGTTAAGAACCTGTTTTTCCCTGGCGAAGACCGGACCATAAACCGCAAGATCAAAGAGATCGTTCTTGCCACTCAAGTTGATGCGAAGTACTCAAAAGAGCAGATTCTGGAGATGTACCTGAATCAAATCTATTTCGGCAATAAGTCTTATGGTATCGAGCGAGCAGCACAGCGATATTTCAACAAACCAGCTTCCCGGCTATCTCTTGCCGAATCGTCCTTTCTTGCAGGCGTAGTGAAAGCACCATCTGCCTTGAGCAATCCGGCAAACCGCTCCGACGCCATTAAACGCCAGCACGTGGTGCTTGATAAGATGGTGGAGTATAAACTGGCTTCACCGGCAGAAGCTGAGAAAGCAAAGCAAGTGAAGTTGGCCTTTCGTAAATTTGTAAATCCCTACCAAAAATATCCGTTCTATATTGCTCATGTGGTAGATGAACTGCGCGCTCGCTACAGTACTGAAGAGCTTCAGCGTGGTTTGAACGTCTACACTAATTTAGATCCCGATGCGCAACTTGCCGGCGAAAAAGCCCTCTCTCACGGTATCGATAAGGCCCCTCGTGGTGTGGAGCAAGGAGCTTTGGTGTCGGTGCGCATTGATGATGGCGCTGTCCTTGCGCTAGTAGGTGGCGTTGGGCAGTATGAAAAGAATCAATGGAATCGGGCCGTTAGTCCCCACACGATGGGGTCGTCATTTAAGCCTTTTGTTTACCTCGCTGGTTTCCTCAAAGGCCAGAGTCCTGATGACATTGTTGTGGATGCACCAGTGTCATTCCCAAGTGGTGGACGGTCTTGGACCCCGAGAAACTTCGAAGGCGGCTTCATGGGTGCAATGACGATTAGAAAGGCCCTGGCGCAATCGCGAAACGTCTGCGCTGCCAAAGTCGCATACAAAGTCGGTATCAACAATGTAATCAATACAGCGCACCTATCAGGCCTAACCAGCAAAATTGAGCCGTACCTGCCGGTTTCCTTGGGCGCGGCAGCTGCCTCACCAATCGATATGGCTGGTGCCTATTCAACGTTTGCACGCGGCGGGGTTCACCTGAAGCCACAAATATTTCGACGGATCGAAGACAATAACGGCAAAGTTCTGGTCACATTCGCTCTGCAGCCGCGCAAAGTCTTTGATTCTCATGCAACTGCCAAGCTCGTCGACATCATGCAAGCCGTAGTTACAAGCGGTACTGGCATTCGAGCGCAGCTGAAAAACCGGCCCGTCGCAGGCAAGACGGGTACCTCTGATGCAGCTAAAGATATCTGGTTCGTCGGGTTCACGCCAGACACCGCATGCGCGGTGTGGGGTGGAAACGATCATAACAAAGCTATTCACAATCGCGGAGTTACCGGCGGCATGATCATGGCGACAATCTTCAAGAAGTACATGGAAGGCTACTATGCCAAACACCCCACGCCTGTGCTTGCGTTCTTGACCCCGGGTCGACAAGAATCTAAGATCGCAAGCGACGATAGCAAGCTTTCTCCTAAAGCTAAGAAAGCGGCAACGGATTCTACGGACGCTGATAAAATGGCATCCAGCGATGCCAAACCGTCAACCGGCAAAAGCAATGGCCGGATGACGAACACAACTGCACGCAGATCTCGACTAGCGCGCAACAACGTTGAGCAAGGCGCGGAGGTTGAGCGCCAACAAGAACGGGCAGCAGTCGTCGAGGATGATTCAACGAGGACACCGTCGGCTCCCGGCGGCGAAAGTAATGCTGCTGCCGCGAATTTCCCGAGCGAAGGGAACTCTTCTGTTCCAACTGAATCACTTAAAGATCCTTTGATGGCCACACCGAAGCCGCTGGAACCGCAAAATGATTCAGCTGCCGCGCCCGTAATCCATCGTATCAAGGCTTTGACGATGCCTTTAGGGTCTACGC
>Ga0163152_10007296_pt1 | contig 12133 bp, 21 predicted proteins | sample OliLakLV19MP8IB2_FD_148635 | JGI IMG/M metagenome (GOLD analysis project Ga0163152, IMG submission 148635) | Freshwater microbial mat bacterial communities from Lake Vanda, McMurdo Dry Valleys, Antarctica - Oligotrophic Lake LV.19.MP8.IB-2 | ecosystem: Environmental > Aquatic > Freshwater >... | reverse complement strand
AGTTCGAGCTCTAGCTCCAAGAGCCGATCATCCGATTTTTGTTGGTAGAGAGTCAGGGCTAGAATCTCTCCACGGATCTCGCCAGCTACGCCAAGGATCTTCTGCTTCCAGTCGCGGATATCAGGGCGATTCCCGATGTTCCCGATGTAGTTGATCAGGCTGATCAGGCGCGTCACCGAGTCTTCTTTCATCTCCTCCGTCATGTTTGACCTCCACGAATTTCACCAAGCCCAAGTCTTTCGCCATGCCAACAGTCTTAGTGTTGGGATACGCGTCGTACCAACCTCGACAACAGAGCCCGAGACCACCGTCTTTGTAGTTCGACAGGTTCTGCTTGTGGCAGACGAAGAACTTCTGATCCTTCAGACAGCCCCTAATTATTTGCGCTCTGCGGGCTTGGCTGACGATCATGTTCTTTGAGAACAGGCACTGGTCGCACTTCTCCCGCTGTACCTCGAAGCCTGCCATCCTCGTCCCTCGTCTTGGTGCCCAAGCTGATGCCACAGTCGCGGCATAGCACCGGTGGGATCTTGCCTTCGGGGGCAAGCACGCGCACGGTGTGTGGGCAGGTGTTAGTATTTTTAGCCATGGTTGATATCTCCTTGATGGTTGCGCTGGGTGGACTTGAACCACCGACCTAAAGCTTATGAAGCCCTCGCTCTACCCCTGAGCTACAGCGCAATACTTAAATCGCACCCTTAAGAAACAGAGCCATTTTCTGCTTCACGACTTCGCGGTAGATCCAAATCTCAATCTCTGCGTGCTGCTCAGGTGGTAGGAGAGCCTTGAGGTTTTCGACCAAGGTCAAGTAGCCACCAGCCTCTTCGCCGACGAGTCTCTGGTCGAACCAGACTTTCTTGAATAGCGTCTTGTTCTCCTCGCACAGGTTCAGGCGACGCCAGTGGATCTCGCCCCTCACCTCCTCGTTGACCCTCCTCCAGAGCATGACGCTGGCCCGCTTGCTCAGGTTCTTTGAGCTCTGGGTTGCCAGGGTCTTCCACTCCTTGAGGTCCTTCTCGGTCGTCATAGTTACCCTGCTTTGTGACCCGCACTGTCCATCTCTCGTAAGGGAAGGGCCCACCGTTGAACGTGCTGTTAAGGACTGTGCCCTCTCGGTAAACGTAGACACTGGTCTTGGCTTCCAGGGCTAGCACCACAAGTAATGGCTCACAGACGGTCAGCTCGAGGTCGCCTAGCCACACTGGGTGAAGAAGCCCATCGCGGTCTTGCATCAAGAGATAGGCGTTGAAGATCGGTCGTCTGTCTGGAAACTCTCGACGGTAGCCCGACTTGCTGCCAAACATCGGTGCCCCAAGGATCTTGCGGGCCAGCTCTCTGTTCACCTTGAGCCACTGCTCATGGCCTAGCGACTCAAAGCTCTTTAGAGGAAATGTCTCGGTCGTGATGCCTATTTCTGCTTGCTCCGCCTTGGACAGGGGAGGGACTTCGATCTTGTTGAACGGGTTCTTGGTGTCATCACTGCTCGACATGGGGTTCCTCTCCCTTCAGCTCTTCAGCCGCGCTGCCCGTCACCCAGATGGCGTAGCCGGCTATCTCCATCTCCTCCCACTTCGCTCGGTAGTAGGCTTGGCCACCGGGTTCCTCACGGGTACCAAGCGCCTGGACGTAGCCCTGGGCACCCCACGGCTTAGGCTCGCTGACGACCATGAAGCAACAGGCAAAGGCCGGGTTGCCGACATCAGGACTGAGCTGGACGACGTCACCCACTTTTAAGGGCGTATCTTTTTGCATGGTCTTTCTCCCTTTTGGCCAGAGTCTTGCTATATGAGGCTCAGACGATCTGGGTTGCTGCTTATTTTCTTCTCGTTTCCTCTGTAAGCTGCCCACCCCAATGCTTCTGTGACTTCTGCTACTCACCACAGATCGCGCTACTGGGATCCTTTTGTCCAAAACTTGAGACGGGTAGTATTCAAACTGCATCACGCTTACTGCTAAAAAGAAGAGCTCAGGACCCCGCTTGCGCAGGACCCGGAGCACATGCTCACTGACCTGCTTTATCTACCCGCGATGACGCCGCGATACGTCTGACGCATCGTCGAGTCTTGGCAGGGGTAAATATTTGCGGTCGAGAATTTCACTAAAGATCCTTAGCGGTTTGGTTGCGGTGATTGGATTCGAACCAACGACCTCTAGGTTATGAGCCTAGCGAGCTGCCGGGCTGCTCTACACCGCTATGAAATATTAAGGGCTTACTAATCGAAGTGCAAGCTGTCTTCATTCAAGACTTCGTGAAGTTTATCGCGACAGGCCTTGTAGGCTGAGTATTCCAGCTCAGGTAGGTCCCCGTGCTTCACGATGTTCCGTAGCCAGTTGTCATACTCCTCAATTGCTGACTTCCATCGGCCAGCTTCCTGAGCAGTCACAAACTCTGGCTCTTCCTCGGGGAGATCAAACTCTAAAATTCCTCTGGGCACAGAGACCCCCCCTAGTAGAAGAGTGGTGGAGATGAGGGGAGTCGAACCCCTGTCCGAATGATGATTCATGTGCGCTCTACGTGTGTAGGCAGTTTACTGGTCTGCCAACCTTAGGGGCGCCGGTTCCCCGGACACCCTCCACCATCTCGGTTTGCCCGTCAGAGCGTGGATCCGAGAGTCCACTTTGACGATTGGCTACCAGCTCGTCCTACTGGTTTACCGGGTTCCTGAGGTAGTGAACCGGCGACTACCCGAGCAGTTTTTAGGCTGCGCGCTTCATCAGCATCGGGGCTTTCGCACCGAAGTTGACTGCAATGACATTGGTGTCATATCAAATTTGCCCAGAGTATTTACGTGGTCCCAGACATCCACGACACGCACGCTGCACTGCACGTCACCCGTCGAAACCGTGACATCCCCATTAAACGTATTTTACGGCTAAAAAACTATTTAGCCAGCTGGGGCTGAGGGGGCAGGCTAGATGGAGATCCGAGCGTCCTCGGACTCCACCTAGACTGCCCGCACCCATATTTACAAAGAATGTGGACGATTGGGTCTCTGCCCACATTCTCTTTGGAAGACAGTGACGGAGGCTTTCGCTGGGTAGTCGCTCTAGGCTCCACGTCACTGTCCTAAGCACTCGATGTGTAAGAGGGGAGAAGCATAAGGCCTCTCCCCTCCCCCAATACCCTTACCAGAGCACTAGACGCGAGACTTGATGTACTCGACCGTCTTGTGAGTTCCCTCGATCTTCGTGCCGTAGCCGTTGAAGACGGACTTCGCCGAGTCCTCCATGACCGTCGCCATGGTGACACCGAGCTGCTCGACGGGAGTCAGCTCGACCTTCTTCTCGGGAGCCATAAGCTCCAGGTGACCACGCATCCCTTTCACTGCGCTGACGTAGTCGGTACCCGCGAGGATCCCCGGCTGCAGCGTCTTCTTGGTGCGCTTGATGGCGTAGAGCTTACTCCGCTCGACAGCCTCCCTGATCACCGCCGGGATCTGACCATTGAGCAAGGTGCCCACTTCGGTCAGGTCGGCGTCCTTGGCCATCAGGTCACGGCTGTAGAGCCTGATGAGCTTCTGCACCGCGACAGCGTCTGGCGCCTCGACCGTGATGACCGCGTCGAGACGACCCGGACGCATCATGGCCTTGTTGATGTTCTCGACGTGGTTGGTCGTCAAGATCACCAACACGTCGGTGCCCTTCGTGTCGACACCATCGATCTTGTTCAAGACGTCGTCGACTTTAATAGAGCGTCCGCCCGCCATAGCTCTGTCGATGTCTTCCGCGAAGATCACGGCTGGGCCGTAAAGCTTCGCAAACTCGAGCGCCTCCCTGATTGCCGCGACCCGGTCCAAGTAGATAAAGGTCCACTTGTTCTCAGTCTTGTTCACGCACTTCGTGGCAGCCACGAAAGCCGTCAACGTCTTGCCCGTACCGTACTTGCCCTCAAGCAAGACGCCGCGCTTCAGCGGGATGCCTGCCTGACGGCACTCGTCGGTGTACTCGATCGGCGTGAAGATGTTCGTCTCGATCTGGTCCATGACGTGGTCAGAGAAGACGAGCTCTTCCGGGTTGACCCGCTTCAGATCGATGAACGTCGGCGCGTTGTCGGCGTCGAAGCTTCCGTCCTCGGTGGTGCTCAGGCGAATGGCCTTGCCACGGTAGACGGAGTTCGTCTTGACATACTCACGCACAGCGTCGGCGATCTTCTTGATCACCGGCTTGTACTTCTGCTTCACGGTGCCAGCCAAGATGAAGATCGGGCGGCCGTTCTTCTGGTCAGCACCGGTGGCGATAGCGCCTTCGATGCCTGGCACTTGAAACTGGCCCCAGAGGACCTGGGTGTGGACCCCGTGGTCGATCTCGAGGTTGATCATCTTGGGCGGCGTCGGCCCAAAGAAACCAGGCGTCGGGATAGCCGTGGCCCACCCGAAGATCTGCTTCATGACCTGCATGAGCGCGTAAGCGCCGTCGAGCGGATAGCACTCGACCTCTTCGCGGATGCTTACCGGGGTCTCAGACTCTTTGATCTTGCGCAGGATGAACTTGTTGGCGTCTTCGAGCGACATCGACTTCGGGAGGATTAGGCGGTCCCCCTGATTGACGACCTCAGGGTCGCGCTCCTTGTTGATCTTTCCCTTGAGGCCCTTCTTGCTCTCTTCGACCATGTTGAGCAGGAAGTTCTGCATGATCTTGGCGGCATCGACGGTCGGATTCTCTTCTTCGTCCATCACTTCAACGTTGACTTTGGACACCATTTATTGAGCTCCAGATAAGGTTTGGGTTTGGTATGGGCACAGAACGGACACAGGTCTTACCGGGCACTTCTCCTACAAAATATTTAAAGGGTGAATATCCAGATTCTTTTACCAGGAAAGGGGGCGTGTTTCGGAAAAGGGCGGGTTAGACGGATTCTCGGGCGGTGAGAGCATACTCGACAGCGAAAGCCAGATACATCGGGTCATTTTCTTGGCCTAAAGACTCGTTTATGCGCTCGATGTTGGGCTGGGTGATTTGTTTGCAGATCTCTTTGGCGTGCTTGAGCTTGATGGCTTTCTTGATTTCCGTGGCAGTCAGGAACTGTTTTAGGGTCATTGTTTTCATTCGTACTCCGGAAGGTCAACGGTCTGACCTGCTAGCTTGTGGGTGCAGTCGCTCAAAAATTGGATCTGCCCATCTTTTACGAAGCTGTGGCAGACACGCACATACTTTCCTGGGTTGTCTGGATCTGGAGCTCTGACCAGGATACTCGGGCTGAACGTCGGCTTCTCGTAGTCGCCGTTGAATGTCCACGACGCGGTCGGAGCGTGGTTCTCGTCGCAGCCCGGGCACCAGAAGAAATAGCGATCGCCGATCTTTTCACATCTCATCCCTGTCCCTCCTGCTTCGCGTCTAACGCAGATCGCAGCTCGGCAAACAACGCCCAAAGGGCTGGCGCCGCGATCGTAGTGCCCGTCACGCCGTGGATCTTCTCCAGCGCCTCTCGCAACGAAGCAATCTCACTCTTCAGACCATCGACTTCTGGCTGCCGAGCGTCCCACGCATACTTTGGCAAGTTGATCGCCAGGACTTTGATCGCTGAAAACTTCCTACCCTTCCAAAGACCGTGAATCGAACCGCCATTCAGGAACCACCAATCAGCAAACGTCGTTGTCATGTACCACTCAGAGCAACTCTTGCCCCCTCAATCAGTTCCCCTAGCTTCTCTCGCCTTGTGAGCTGACTGCGCCCTAGGCACCCGCAGCCCCCGTTTGTGTGCTGCCCGCCACGGCTATCTCTGAACACGCAGTTGCCATCACTGCAGCCAAGTACTGCAAAGGGAGCGAGAGCCCCTCTAAGCCTCGTGTTCTCTTCGCAGGCCTTGTCAGCGTTAGCCCTCGCTGCGTCACGCTCAGCTATGAGCCCCCCGACAAGCTCAGGTGGGACACCGGGAACGACCTCGCAGAGCTGGCCGTCGATAACTCGGTACTTCTTGACACCGACTAGGTATTTTTCAACACCACACGTCGGACATGGCATCTGTTCCGTCTTCTCCGCTGCGTCACGCTCAGATTCAGACAGCGCAAGCCTCGCCCGAATAGCCAGATAATCAGCGTCACAGAACTTCAGGCTGTTTGACGAGCACTTGGAATACCAACTATCTAGTTCGGCTAGTTTCTCGTCTGTAATCGGCTTTTTGAGTCTCTCAAGATACTCGGCGTCTGTTGGAATGTTAGTCATACTTTCTCCTTCTTTTTAGCGTTCCGAGCCTTCACTGCATCAGCTATAGCGTTGTCGATCTTTAAAAGAAGTTTCGCGCGAACAGATCGGCGATGTTCACTGGCGCAATCTACAATTTCGCCAATCTCCACAAGGGAACTTGTGGCCACCAGTCTCTGGAGAATGGCAGCCTCACGCCAGGATATGTTGAGGGAAACAAGCTTATTTCCGCGCTTTTCTCCTATTTGAGCAGCCACGAAGTCTTCTATTTTCTTCGTCAGAATTTTGGACTCGATGACCAGGTGATGATCCTTGTAGCTAGTCGCCATGGCTTGCTATCTCCGTTCCAGCCGAGCATTAGATATCCTTCCCGTTCCAAGCCTTCACCGCATCCGCGTCTTCTCTGTGACACTCACCCGTCTCGCACGGCGGCGTGCCGTTACACTGGACCCACACGTACCCAAAAAAAGGGGCCTTAGCGCCTTCGAGCTTCCAGCGTGCGTAGAGGCCTGCGCCTTGGCCACAGGAGCAGGGGCGGAGAGCTGGATTGCTGTCGCTCCGGACTTTTCTTCCGGGCTTTCCTCTTCTCTTTGGCCCTGGAAATAGTTTCGAGAGACTCCCCCGGGGGTACATGCGTGGTCATTTGCCCTCCAGCCATGGCACAGACGCTTGAAGCCAAAGACCCGCCGTGTTTGACCCGACCAGTCTGACCGCGTTTGGATACCCTTCTACGAGCATGACCCCTAGGAGTGGAACCTCGACCCAGTTTGGCCACCCGCGAGAATAGCTCTCTATAGCCACGCGGATCTTGTCGTTGAAGACGTCCAGGTTGGCCCTGGTTATCGGTGCGCCTTTCAAGGCTTTAAGCACTTCGGTGATTGTCGCTGCTAGGCCTACAAATTCTTGGAGTAAGTCTTCTCTATTTTTCATGTCTTCTGCTCCACGTGCAACGCGAGCCTAAGCTCAGCCACTTTCGCCCGCTCGAACGCTAGGCATGATTCAAGCTCTAGAATATGTGCGCAAGCCTCGGCCCCCAGACGAGACAAGCCTTCGACTACGAACATGGCGCCCAGGGCAGACCCTGCGATGTCGTCATCTTTCCAGCGCCAAGTGCCGCCCTCTTTAAAAGAGGCTGCGGCTTCATTGACTTTGAAATCACTCATGGTTGTTCTTCCTCTTGCGGCACCGCCTCATCAGGTCCAGCCACCTCAGCACCACACTTAGGGCAGGCCCCAACGTCCACTTGTGGGCCACATTCTTTGGCGACCTCCAGCCAAGCCTTAGTGTTGAGGCTCTGCCAGTAAGCGTCGTCGTCGTCGTCGATCTGGACCTTGCCGTCCGGGTAGAAGCGAAACATTACGCCTTCCAACATCCGGTCTCCGAAAGGGTAGCCATCGAACAAAATGTAGTCGAGCGGGCCACATTTATCGCAGGAGAGCGCCACGCCTTGATTAGTCGTCATAAAAATCCTGTTGGTTGCTGGGTTTACTTCGGCAGCTCACTCTAGATACCAGGCTGCGCGCTCCTCATACCTGATCTCCCTGCCGAAGCCGACGATCCTGCTCTTCCTGCCAGCGCTCTTCGCTGCGAGTTGCTACAGCCCCCCATCACGACCTGATCCCTGTCCTCGGGGTAAAGCAGCTTCATACTGAGTTTTCTCCTCTAGGGTTTTGATTCGGGCTCTGAGCAGGCGACACTCCTCGACCATCAGCTTGACCCACCCAGCAGCGGTTATCATCCGGATGGCATGGCGGGCGTTGTTGGGGTCATAGTGCGCAGCGATCTCTTCAAACTCTTCGACATCGTTTTCGATGTAGTCGAGGTCGAGAGTGCCAGGCTCAAAGCAGCGTGAATCACTGTAGTTGCCGTGGTAGATCGGCTTTGAGCTGTTATCCATGCTGCCTCGCCTTCTCGCCCATCTCGATGCCCATGCGCAGTGCCTCGGCAGGTCCGACCGACTTAGCACCGAAGACTGGGTGCTTGACGCCGAACCACTCGAGCAGCTGGTCCATTCTCTCGGCTGGCATATAGCCCGTCAGGTAGCCGACGTTGCTGTCGGCGTTCTGAGGGTTGGCCTCCCGTGCAGCTGCGAGAAAGAGTTGGGCTTCCTCTTTACTTTGCAGCTTTTCCATTGCCTCCATCACCTGCTTGATCGACTTGAGTTTCTTTCCTTCCCACTTCATTTATCTCCCTTTCCCATCGCCTCTTCGAAGAGACCTTTGACGTTGTGTGCTAGTGCCTTGTCGAGCTCTTCGCGAAGCTTCTGCGCCTGCTTAGTAGTAAGACCAAGGTGAATCTTCGCGTTGTTGATGATCTCTGGGCCTTCGTAGGTTGGGTACTTGACCCCCACTCGACCTTCGATACTTACAGTCAGATACTCGCCCTTACCAGCTAAGCGGTTGACGCCACGGGCTTTGGAGAGATCATTGCCATAGGTGGTCTTGACGGTGGTGAGCCCCATGCTGCCCTGCATGTTGAGGACAAGCGGGAAGTTGAGCGTGCGCTTATAGACCACGCGCTCGACGGTCTTGACGACAATCTCTGGCACACGCTCGACCCGCGACGTGATGCGCTCGTAGATGATTGCCTGAGGGTGCTGAGCTTTAAGCGCAGCTAGCTCTTTAGGATTGCGGACGGTGGGAATCTTGGCAAAGGGGTCATAGGGCAGATTGTTGATGGTGTCTCTGATCCGCTGGTCATGTTCCCGTTGAGAGGTGAGTTCACGAAGCTCGAGCACCTGCCGAGGATCTACCGGTGTCTTTTTAGTCATCGCCCTCCAACTCCTTCTGAAGCCTCTCGGCCTCGTTGTCAGACGTCTCTTCCATCAGCTTATGGACCCTCTTTCTGATCCTCTTGAGCTCACGCTTGGTGAGCCAGGAGAGGGGGATGTGCAGAAACTTCTGCCACTTGGCATGGTGAACGTGGACGTGAATCACCGACTCTTCGATCTCGCCCGAGCCTCCGAAGATCTGCACCTCCATCCCCTTCATCATCTCCCTGAGTGGGGGCGGCAGCATGTCTCTGACGTTCTTGGTGACGAGGTAGTTGATGTCGAGACCGCACGGCTTCATCGTCAGCTTCATCTTGTAGAGCTGGCCCTTGTGCTCAAAGTCCCACTTCTTTTTCTCGAGCTTCTCTTTGGTTTTCTCTTCTTTCTCTGTGATGGGTCTCAGCTTCTTGACGTTGTTTGGTAGAGTGCTATCCATGGGTGCTCCAAAAGGGTAGTTAAAGGTTTGGGCTGGGCGAGCCACTTACAGTCGGGCGTCGTCGGAGTCTCCAGAGGGTCTTGACTCCTGGTCTTCATCGTCTTCGGTTGGCATGCCTTTTATAGGCATTCGAGCTACTTCAAAGCCAGACATCTCAAGCAGCTTATCTAGCACTTTGAGCTCTGCAGCCTGGAGGCTCTTTAGACCTTCAGGAGGCAGACACTCGAAGAAACTTCCGCCCCACTGTGAATCTTTGTTGGGGCCGTCCTGAGGCACAAGCGTTACCGAGTCTTTACCCTCGCGCTCGATGTCCCAGATTTTTACACGCTTTCTCGTATGCGTCACGCTCTGGACGATCAGCGTCTCGATGCGACCAGGGTGGTTCTCGAGCGAGCCCTTCCACTTCTGACGAGCCAAGGGGTCTCGTGTGCGGAGCATCCAACCCTCATGCATGCACAGATAGTGGTCGACACCATGGCGGGTAAAAAAGAGTTTCAGGAAGGCGAGAAACTCCTGCTTCTTTTGGCACTCCTCCTCGTAGGTCTTGCCTCCGAGGATCATGGGCAAGATGTAGGCGCAGTCTTCTGAGTAGCCGACGAACATTGGTAGAAGCTCGCCCGTCGACATAAAAATACCGGTGGCGAAGTCACACGCGTGTTTGAAAATCCATTCATCTCTACGGACTCCCACTTAAGGCCTCCTTGACAAACTGTTGTCTGGTTCTGGTTACGAAGTTTTTGTATAGCTCTACACCTTCGGTGTAGCCCAGCTGAGTCAATGTGGTGCCCATCAGGGCGATCATTTTAGCGTTGGCGTCTTCTTGTGCAGACTCTGCGAGACCAAAGCGCATGTACTTGAACATGATCTTGTAGAACATCTCGGGATCAATGTGGGGCAGATCAGCGAGGGGTGGCTGGTCCACGTTGGGTAGCCTCCCTCGCTGCGAGCAACTCTTCGACAGTGGTGAACGCCGTGACCTCGCACTTGGCGTGACTTTCAGGATCAGCCTCGTATTTAAAGTCAACGAAGCTTTCGACTTCCTCGAGACTCATTTTGGTGCTGACGATCTCACCTTCGTCATCAGTGCCCGTGATGATGCCATTACCGGCAAAAAAGGCTTGATTTATGCCATTGACGGTGAATCCTTCTTTGAAGTGGTAGAGGCCCTCGTCGTGAACGTAAAGACTATCTCCATGCTCAAACTTGACAGCGATGGTGATCAGGCCTGCGATCTTCTCCCCCTCGACAACACCAGAGACCGCTTCTTGAAGTGAGTCGAGAGTGCGCTCGGCTGGAATGTAATCTTCGTAGACTCTCTTCTGGGTCGAGTCGATCTTGATGACACGAATTGCTTTTTTGAGGACCATGAATATCTCCAAAAGAAAAAGTAAGGGATGACTGTCGTATTCTTCTACCCGATAAAAACGCTTGTTTTTAAGGGCAAAACGAAAGCCCGAGCTTTAGAGGCTCGAGCTTGATACGATGAGAAGTGCTGGAGGTGGTTGCTTTCTTCTCCACCTACTAGTGGTTATCTTCTCCGCAGGAGAGGGGCTCGGCTGCGCTGAGCCTCTCTTTCTTTGCGTCAGTCGGGGTCAATTTCTCCGACGATAACTGTGGCAAGGTCGCACCAAGGCGATCCCCCCATTTCGCAATTACCAGGAGTAATGCCACAAGGACGAACTTGATAGTCAAGGCAATAGATGTGTCGGCCATCGTATAGCTCAAATTCCCAAATTGGTTTCAAATCGTCAGGATTCTCGGCGAAGTAGACGAAGTCGCCGAACGCCCATGCAAGAAGCAGGACGAAGCTCATCATTGGGGCCTCGGGAGGTGAGAGAGTGTCAGGACCACACTCTCATTGTGTGGTCAAGGGGGCTCTAAAGTCTATATGAGAGGCACCGATAAGAGGTGTGCGGATGAATGCAAGACTTGGTGGGAGTGCCTTTTGGCGCTCCCATTTCCTCATTTACGCAGATGTACATTTGCACATTTGTACATGAGAGAGGTTCCGGAAACTTACCGGAACCGACCTTAGCGATCCTCTCGCTTACCAAAAGCTTCTCATAGTTATGGCGAGGCATCACTCGGCATAAATTGAAGATGAGAGAGTTTGTCTAGATCCTATACAACAACCGCAATTCTGTTGCTGTTGATGTCCAAGGTCTATACAGCAACGCTCTCACTTTCGTTGCTGTGTGATTGAAATTTAGACAGATTTATGAGAGAGCGGTTGGTTACTGCACCTACTGAGATTTGGGTGAATCATCAAATCTAAGTTTGGTGTTTCACCTAACTGCTATAATGTGTTGCAAGACAAATATATGGTGTGTACTCAGAGTCACACATTGTAACCAGGAACTGAAACCCGCAAGCAGCCAAAAACATTTCTCTTTAGGTCCCAAAACGGGGAGGGCGTGGGTACTCCTTATATTATATTATATAATATACCTAATACCTATCTCTCTCTCTATCCCGTACTCGCACACTTGATCTCATGGGCACGCTGAGTGATCTCCTAGCGCACGTTCGAAAAAGTATAGGGGTCCTCCAAAGTGACAGTATTACGTGTTGGGTTTCAAGGAGCACCCGGTGGGGGGGATCTAATCTGGGATTTTAGTGGGAGGCTGGGGTGTTGAGTGGTAGAAGATCTGGCTGGTGGCGTTATGTAACTCTAACTACCTGAAACTACGTTGGTGACTAATTTGTATACAAACATCGACCGCGTGAACCTACTCGACTCCTGGCCTGAGGAGGAGCGCGAAAAGCGGATCCTCCTGAAGGCCCGT
>Ga0163152_10007291_pt1 | contig 12145 bp, 15 predicted proteins | sample OliLakLV19MP8IB2_FD_148635 | JGI IMG/M metagenome (GOLD analysis project Ga0163152, IMG submission 148635) | Freshwater microbial mat bacterial communities from Lake Vanda, McMurdo Dry Valleys, Antarctica - Oligotrophic Lake LV.19.MP8.IB-2 | ecosystem: Environmental > Aquatic > Freshwater >... | reverse complement strand
GGGATGGCGTCGAGCACGTTGACCCCGCCAAGGAGGCCAACGCGCAGGCGACCCGCCTGGCCAACCACACGACCACGCTCGCCGCCGAGTTCGCGCGGCAGGGCCGCGACTGGGAGCAGGAGCTCCGCCAGCGGGCCAAAGAACTCACGCTCATGAACGAACTCGGCCTGACGCTGGCAACGGCGCAGACCGCTGGGCCGGCAGCGAATGCGCCGGTAGAAGACTCCGACCTCGCTGAAGTACTCGATGAGGAGACCGCCAGTGCCAATCACCGCTGATTCCGCCAAGATCACGCCCGCGGTCATGCTCACCGCTACGGCCGACATCACATTCGTCGCGGCCGCGGATGGCCAGACCGCGCCCCTTCCCCGCTTCAAGATGGTCGCGTACACCGGCGGCGCGATGCGTGTCGCGGGCTGGCGGCACCCGGTCGTGATCGACCTGGCCGGCCTCGCGGTCCCCTCGCAGGCTCGGCCCATCCGGTTCGGGCACGACCCGCTCTCGGGCGTCGGTCACACCGATTCGATCCGTGTCGAAGCCGGTCAGCTCGTTGCCACGGGTGTGATCTCGCGTGATACGCAGGCTGCCAAGGAGGTTGTCGCGTCCTCGCGGAACGGCTTCCCCTGGCAGGCATCGGTGGGCGCGAGCGTCGAAGAGTTCGAGTTCATCAAGGACAACCAGAAGGCGACGGTCAACGGCCAGGAACTCACCGGCCCAGTCAACGTCGTCCGTAAGGCCACGCTCGGCGAGATCAGCTTTGTCGATCTCGGCGCAGACGGCCGCACCAGCGCGAGCATCGCCGCGCATCAGAACAAGGAGCCCCGTGTCATGGCCGACGATTCCAACCCGACCCCCGCACCCATCGCCGCCCCCATCACCGCCGCCGAGCCGACGCCCGAGCAGATCCGCGCCGCAGCCCTCGCTGAGACGGCTCGCATCACCGCGATCCGCAAGGTGTGCGGCGTCAAGCACACGGAGATTGAGGCCCAGGCCATCCGCGAGAACTGGGACGCCACGCGCACCGAGCTCGAGGTCCTCCGCGCCGATCGCCCGAAGGCCCCGAGTGGTCAAGCTGTTGACTACAGCGTGACCAGCGAGGTTCTGGAAGCCGCCTGCTACCAGAGCGCCAAGCTCGATGGCGTCGAGAAGGTCTGCTCGGAGCAAGCGCTGGACATCGCAGCGAAGCGGTTCAAGGGCGGGCTGGGCCTGCAGGAACTGCTCTTCGAAGCCGCCATCGCCAACGGCTACACCGGCCGGACGTTCCGCGACAGCCGCCGCGTGCTTGAGGCCGCGTTCGGTCGCGGTATCGAAGCAGGCATGACCACCATCGACGTGGGCGGCATCCTCTCCAACGTCGCCAACAAGTTCCTGCTCGAAGGCTTCTTCAGCGTGGAGCGTGTCTGGCGGAGCATCTGCGCCGTCCGCAACGTTTCGGACTTCAAGACCGTCACGAGTTACCGTCTGGTCGGCAAGGACCAGTACGAGCAGGTGGCCCCCGGCGGCGAGCTCAAGCAGGGCACGCTGGGCGAGGAGACCTACACCAACAAGGCCGACACCTACGGCCTGATGCTGACGATCGACCGCCGCGACATCATCAACGACGACATGGGCGCGATCACCACGGTCCCCCGCAAGCTCGGCCGCGGCTCGGGCCTGAAGATCAATGATGTTTTCTGGTCGGCGTTCATGAACAACGCCGCGTTCTTCAGCGCCGGCAACAAGAACTTCGTCTCGGGGGCGGACACCCCCCTCGGCATCGACGGTCTCACCAAGGGCGAGGTCGCGTTCATGGACCTCGTGGACTCCGACGGCAAGCCCACGGGCGTGATGCCCGCGATCATGCTGGTGCCGACGGCGCTCTCGGCGATGGGCACGCAGCTCTACAAGAGCGTCGAGCTCCGGGACACGACCGCGAACACCAAGTTCCCAGTCGCCAACCCGCACCAGGGCAAGTTCCGCATCGAGGTCAGCCGCTACCTCTCCAACGCGCTCTACACCGGTAACTCGGCCAAGGCGTGGTACCTGCTCGCCGACCCGAGCGACCTGCCGGTCATCGAGATGGCGTTCCTCAACGGCCAGGAAGCGCCGACCGTCGAGACCTCGGACGCCGACTTCAACATGCTCGGCATCCGGATGCGTGGGTACCACGACTTCGGCGTCAACCTGCAGGACCCGCGCGGCGGCGTCAAGAGCAAGGGCGAGGTGTAAACCGTGCCCCCCGGAGTGCAATCGGGGATCGGGGGGCTCGGCGACGAGCTCCCTTCCCTTCCAGACGGCGGATTCGAACAGCAATCGGGCATCGACATCGATGGCCCACCAATTAATGGAGATCATGGCATGGCTTCAGGACCAGCAAAGTTCGTTCAGGAAGGCGGAGCGATCGACTACACCCCGGGCGCTGATGTGCTCGTCGGCGCGGTGGTGGTGCAAGCCGACCTCATCGGGGTCACGCAGGCACCGATCAAGTCGGGCCAGTTGGGATCGATCGCCGTCACCGGTGTCTTCGACTTCAACAAGGTTACCGGTGCGAGCAGCGCCATCCCCGCGGGCACACTCACGTACTGGGATGCCGCCGCCCAGAACGCCACCAAGAACGCGGCGGCGGGCGCGAACAAGCTGATCGGCAAGGCGGTGAAGACCACCGTCGACGCCGACACCATCGTTCGCGTTCGCCTGCAGCAATAAGGAGTCCGCCGTGGGCGACATGCTCGATCGCGGCGCGGCGTTCCTCGATGCGCAGCGTCACCAGCACCTGACCCGCACCGTCGTCTACCGGCGTGGCACGGACGAGAAAGCAGTCCAGGCCACCATCGGCAGGACCGAGTTCGAGCAGGCGGATGACTCGGGTCTGATCCATCGGGTGGAGTCGCGGGACTTTCTCGTGCGGACAGCGGACCTGGATCTGGGCGCTGGCCTGATCCTCCCGCGGGCCGGGGACCAGGTGCGTGAGACGGTCGGCAGCGTGGGGGCGAGCGTGTTCGTGTACGAGGTCAACGCACCGGGAGGGCAGCCGCCGTTTCGGTACAGCGACCCGTACCGAAGGGCTTTGCGGATTCATACCAAGCACATCGCAACGGAGACGTGATGTCGGACAGCAAGGACTACAACGGCAACGGCACCAAGGCACGCTGGGCGGGCCTGGTCGTGACCATCGTGCTGGCTGCGGGCGCGATGACGATCCAGTGGGGCGTGGTCACCACCAAGCTCCAGCACGTGGAGAAGCGGCTCGACGAGTTCCTCGGCGAGGCGCGGTCCATCCGCGCCGACTACCAGTCGATGGAGCGACGCGTCTCGTACCTGGAGGGCAAGGTGGCGGGGCTCATGGCCGCAGCCAGCGCAGCGGGAGGTGGCCACCCATGAGCACGATCACCGCCATCGCCGACGCGCTGGCCGCGCACATCAACGCGGGCACGTTCAGCCAGCTGGTGAGCGCCCAGCGGCTGTTCCAGCCCGCGTTCACGCTGGAGGACCTCAAGGACCTCCGCGTGTCCGTGGTCCCCCGGACCACGGGAATTACGGCCGCGAGCCGTGACAGCAGCACGTTCGAGTGCGTGCTGGACGTGGGTGTGCAGAAGAAACTGCCCGCCGTGGGCGACGTTGCCGAGATCGATGGGCTCCTGGACCTCGTCGAGGAGATCGCTGATCACGTCCGTCTCCAACGTTTGCCCGATGCACCGGACGCGGCGTGGGTCGGCATCGCGCACGAGCCCGTGGTCTCAACCGAGTCGCTCGAGCAGCACCGTGTGTTCACCAGCGTGTTGAGCGTCACATACCGGGTTCGGAGGTAAGCCGTGCGGAACGTCGTCATCTTGAAGATCGATCTGGACAGCGCCGACAAAGCGCTGTCGACATCCAAGCTCGTGGCCACGTTCACGCTGACGGCGGCGAGCACGAACTCTCAGGCCGCGACACTCTCGGACGGCAAGGGCAACGAGGCACTGCTCTCACCCGGCGTGCAGTACTACTTCGAGCGGGTGAACCTGGCGGACCTGCTGGTTCGCAGCAAAGCGGGCGAGGTCATGTTTGTAGTCGGCCACAGCGCCGAGTGAAAGGAGTCAGCGATGGCAATCAAGCTCGGCATGGAAGCCGCCCTCAAGTACAAGACGGGCGGCCAGGCAGGCGCGGGAGCGTGGACCGCACTCGGCAACACGCGCGACGTGACGCTCAACCTCGAGGCCGGCGAGGCCGACGTGACCACCCGCGCCAACAGCGGCTGGCGGGCCACCGTTGCCACGCTCAAGGAAGCGAGCGTCGAGTTCGAAATGGTCTGGGATACCGGCGACGCCGGGTTCACCGCCATCAAGAACGCCTTCTTCAACAACGACCCGATCGGCCTGCAGATCCTCGACGCGGCCGCGGGCCAGGGACTCCAGGCGGACTTCTCGATCACCAACTTCAGCCGAAGCGAGGCTCTTGAAGAGGCCATCACCGTGTCGGTGACCGCCAAGGTGACCTACTCGGCGACGGCGCCTTCATGGATCGGCTCGTAAGCACGGCAGCGGAGTCGGTGCAACAGGTATTCAACAGCGGTTCAACCGCTGTGCAGCAGGCGCGATTCTCTTCATTCCTTTGGAGGCACGGATGCGGCAGTTCAAGGACAACTTTGGGGGGGCGGGCAGGACCTGGACGGTGGACATCAACGTCGCCACGCTCAAGCGCGTGCGCGGGCTCACGGGCGTCGACCTCATGCAGGTCATCGAAGGGACGCTCATCGAGAAGTTCATCCGTGACCCCGTGCTGCTCTGCGACGTGGTCTACGCGATCTGCAAGCCCGAAGCCGACGCCGCGAAGATCTCCGATGAGGAGTTCGGCAAGGCGATGGCGGGCGATGCCATCGAGGCGGCGACGCAGGCGGTGCTGGATGAACTCATCAGTTTCTGCCCGAGCCCGAGGGACCGGGCCAACCTCGGGCGGGTGCTCCAGGCCACGAATCGAGTGCTGGACAAGGCCCGCGACCTGACGGAGAAGCGGATCGAGACGCTGACCAGCGAGGGCGAGCTGGACAGGCTCGTGAATCGGATGGTGCCCCCCCTCACCCCCCTCCCCGAGCCGTTGACGCTTGGAAGTTCATCTACCAGTGCGCCGGAGCCCTTGGCCTCGACCCCGGGCCCCTGACGCTGCGGGAAATGGTCGCCATGCTCGACGGCCGCCAGCGCCACGACTGGTCGCTCGCCGCCGCGGTCATGTCGGTCATCGCCAACACTGCACGCGATCCCAAGCGATCACGCCTGCTCAAACCCGCCGACTTCGACCCGTTCCACAAGCCCCAGCGACCCGTCAAGGTTGACGTGTCGGTCCTCAAAGACGTGTTCATCGACCGCCGCATGCCGGAGGTCGCCAAGGAGACTCGTGCATGAAAGCCCTGACCACCCGTCACTATGTCTACCTCGGAGCCCTAATCCTGCTGGCGCTCGTGCTGGCATCGTGCGCCGGGCTGGACCTTGGCGACATCGTCAAGGTGAAAACACCCAACACGATCCAGCAGACCACCGGCCTGCCGTCGACACTGAGCCTCAACGAGGCGGAGGTTGAGTACCAGAACTGGTTCAACCTCACGCAGACGACCGGCGCTCAGTGGAAAGGCAACATCGAGAAGGCCGGCGAGATCCGCGGGCTGCTCGGACAGCTCACGCTCTCGGCCCTCGACACCGTCGGGCCGACCGTCGCGGGCCTGCCCGTGCTCGGGCCGGCGCTCCCCGCGCTCACCGGCATCGTCGGTCTGTTCATCGGGTCTGGCCGACTCCGCAAGGAGAAGGAAGCATCGTTCAACAAGGGTCTGGAGAAGGGCAGTGGTTTCGCGGGAACCGGCGGTGCGGGTGTCGGGGGCGGGAGTGGCGCGTGATCACCATGCGGATCAAGGACATGTTCTTCGACCGCCACGTCGTGATGGCGGCGGTCGACAACGCCAAGCGGAAGGTGCTCAGCAAGGCCGGCGCGTTCATCCGCACGGCGGCCAAGACGAGCATCCGCAAACGCAAGGGGTCGGCTCCCGCTGGGGGGCCGCCCCATTCGCACGAGGGCAGCCTGCGTCGGCTCATCCTCTTTGGGTACGACAAGCCCAACGACTCGGTGGTCGTCGGGCCGGTGGGATTCAAGAAGAGTGAGGCTCCGAATGTCCTGGAGTACGGCGGCCATGCCGTCGTGCTCCGGCGAAGGGGTGGCAAGCTCACGTCGCAGAAGGTCAAGATCGCGCCGCGGCCGTACATGGCCCCGGCGCTGGAGAAGGAGCGGCCCAAGCTGCCGCTGCTCTGGCGGAACTCGATCAAGAAAGGGTGATTCAACGTGGCCGATACGCGGGGCATCCGAGCCGGGCGGGCCTTCATTGAGCTGGGCGTCAGCGACAAGCTGTCGGCCGGACTCAAGGCGGCCCAGAAGAAGCTCGAAGCCTTCGGCGCGGGACTGCGGTCCATCGGCACCAAGATGGCGGGCATCGGTGTCGCGGCGGTGACGGCGCTGCTGGGCACCGTGAAAGTCTTCAGCGACTCGGGCGATGCGCTCGACAAGATGAGCGCCCGCACCGGCGTCAGTGTCGAGGCTCTCAGCGAGCTCGGCTACGCGGCGGATCTCTCGGGCACGGACATGGAGACGCTCGAAAACGGCCTGCGGATCATGCAGAAGACGCTGACCGAGGCGTCGCAAGGCTCGAAGAGCGCGAACGAGGCGCTCGGGCGGCTCGGGCTCACGGTGCAGGACCTGGCAAAGCTCTCGCCCGACGAGCAGTTCAAGCTGCTGGCCGACCGGATCTCCCGCATTCAGGACCCCGCCGCGCGGGCGGCGATGGCGATGGACCTGTTCGGCAAGGCGGGGACGAAGTTGCTCCCGCTCATGGCCGCCGGCGCGGCGGGCATCAACGAGATGCAGGAACAGGCCCGCAAGCTCGGGCTCACCGTGAGCACGGAGACGGCCCGCGACGCGGCGGAACTCAACGATGCGCTCGGCACGCTCTGGAAAGTCCTCAAGCAGGGCGTGTTCACCATCGGCGGGGCGCTCGCGCCCACCATCAAGGACCTGACCGAGCGGATCACGCGGATCGTCGTGAGCGCCACGGCGTGGGTGAAGGCGAACAAGGAAACAGTGGTCTGGGCACTGAAAGTGGCCGCTGCCGTGGCGGTCGCGGGCATCGCGATCATAGCGCTCGGCTACATCATCTCCGGTATCGGCACAGCGCTGGGCATCGTGGCCGCCGTGATCGGCGGGATCGGCACGGCGTTCAGTCTCATCGGGGCCGCGATCGGGGCGATCCTCTCGCCCATCGGTTTGACCATCGCCGCGATCGTGGCGCTCGGCGGCACGCTCCTGGTCGTCACCGGTGCGGGTGGAGAGGCGCTGTCATGGCTCGGCGAGAAGTTCACGGAACTCAAAGACTGGGTCGGCAAGGTCGTCGGCGGCATCTCCGATGCGCTGGCCGCGGGCGATATCGCACTCGCGGCCGAGATCTTGTGGCTTTCGCTCAAGGTCATCTGGCAGCAGGGCGTCGCAGCGCTCAATAAGGCGTGGCTGGGCGCGAAGGAGTTCTTCGTCTCCACGGCGTACTCCATGTGGTACGGCGCGCTCGCCGCCGCCGAGATCGTGTTCCATGCCCTCGAAGTCGCGTGGATCGAAACCACGGCCTTCCTCTCGAAGACCTGGACCAACTTCGCCACCGGCTTCCAGATGATCTGGGAGGAGGCATCCTCGTGGGTCGCTAAGCGGATGCTGGAGATCCAGGGGCTCTTCGATGACGGGCTCGATGTCGAGGCGGCCAAGAAGGCGGTCGACCAGCAGCTCGAATCGAGGCTCGTGGAACTGGAGAACGCCGCCCAGCAGTCCGTCACTGCTCGCGATAAGGAACGCGAAGCGCAGCGCAGGGACGCCGCCGCGATGCACGAGGCCACGCTCGCAGGCATCGGCCAGAACTTCGAGAACGCCCAAGAGGCACTCCGCAAGGGCACCGAGTCCGGGCTGGCCGAGTCGCAGGCGGCGCTCGACGCCGCCAAGCAGAAGCTCGCGGCCGCGATCGAAGAGGCCCGCAAGAAGCGCGAAGCGGCCGACGCGGAGAAGGGTCCCGGTCGTCCGCAACGGGATCTTCTGGCCGACTTCGAGGACCGGCTCTCGGGCCTCGGCGATCGGATCGCCAAGGGGATCAGCGTCACCGGCACGTTCAGCTCTGCGGCGGTCTCTGGCCTCGGCACCGGTGGGGATGCTGCCGAGCGCACCGCCAGCGCCACGGAAGCGACGGCCAAGAACACCAAGCGTTTGTTGGATGCCAGCGAGGACAACGGACTGCGGTTCGCCTGACCCCCACCCCAAGAATGGAGATCGTTACTCGTGCCGGTTGAAGTGTTCGAGAAGTTCGAGAGCCGCCGCTCCACCAAGGCGAACCAGGTCTCGCAGTCGTCTGCAGAGCTCGGGTACATCGTGCGCGGCACCCCGGATGATCTTGTGGCCCGCAATGCGGCGCAAACCGCGTCACCCGCGACCTATGACGGTCTGGCTCGGCAGAACGTGCAGATCGAGCCGCTCGGGCCGCAGCTGTGGGATGTCGCCGTCCGCTACGGCTCCAGCGATAGCGGCGGGAACCCCACCCCCAGCGAGTCCTCGTTCAACTTCGAGACCGGCGGCGGCACGCAGCACATCACCCAGAGCAAAGACACGGTGCAGTCGCGGGCTGCATCCGCAACGACCGCGCCCGACTTTGGCGGCGCGATCGGCGTCACCGCCGACGGCGTCGAGGGTGTGGACATCACCGTGCCGGTCTACCAGTTCTCCGAGACGCACTACCGCACCGATGCGCAGGTGACCGGGGCGTACAAGGGCGCGATCTTTACTTGCACTGGCAAGACCAACGCCGGCGCGTTCAAGGGCTTTGCGGCGGGCGAGGTGCTCTTCCTCGGTGCGACGGGCTCGAAGCGCGGCGACGGCCCCGATGACGATTGGGAGATCACGTTCCGGTTCGCGGCCAGCCCCAACCAGACCGGTCTTTCCGTCGGCTCCATCACCGGAATCAGCAAGAAGGGCTGGGAGTACCTGTGGGTCCGCTACGCCGACGCGGAGGACACGGGCTCGGGCGCGATCATCAAGAAGCCCATCGCCGCCTATGTCGAGCGGGTCTATGACGACGCCAACTTTGGAGCCCTTGGGATCTAAACCATGCCCGATGACCTCCGCAAAGTTCGATCCGGTGATCCACTCCGCCTCCCCGCGGGCGCGTACAACGCGTTCGTCGATGCGGCGGTCGATCTGCGCCGGCGGCAGGGGCGCGGCGAAGTCATCGCAGGCCCGCTCGTGGAATCGGCGCAGCGTGGCATCGTGCTGGTCCGCAACGACTCCGGCGAGGAGATCGAGCCGTACCACGCCCTGGCGATCACCGGCGTATTGGTCGAGCCCGGCGAGGACGACCAGGAGCGGACGTTCCAAAGCCGCACGCCGCTGACGGGCGACATCGCCACGGAGGAGACCGCAGGACCAGCGTTCGTCGTGGCGCTGCAACCGATCAAGCCCAACAAGCTCGGTCGCTGCGTGCTCACGGGCGTGACGGTGGCGCGGGTGTTCATCACGAACGAGACGGACACGACGTGCGAGCTCGCGGCCGAGGAGACGGTCCTGGCCAGCACGCCGATGGGCGGCATCCCGATCCTGTGGAAGGAAGAGGGCACGGGTGAGAAGTGGGCGGTGCTTGAACTCGGCCGCCCATCGCCCGGGCGCGTGACCGCGATCCTCGGAGCAGCGCAGCCGATCCCCACAGAGCGCAACCGCTGGCGCTACCCATGGGTGGAAGCCCAGATCGACGGGAACCCCGGCAGCGAGACCTACCTCCGCTATGTGGCGATCGAGGGTGGCCTGTCGTCGCAACTCGCCAGCGGCGGTGAAGACCCCACGCGGCTGGCGATCAATCGCTTCGAGGCCCACCACATGAACGATTCGGAGCCGGGCTCCGGCTTTGGCGGGTTGCTGGGCCTCGGTCCGGTGTGCGAGCTCCCGGGCGTGCTTCCCAAGTGCCCGCCCGCTCGGTCGCTCAAGCCCAAGCTTGTCCCGATTCCCGAGGGCGTCTGCGTGCAGCTCACCTGCGAGCGCAACAGCCGTGGAAAGCCGGTCTGGGTCTTCGAGGCCATGAGCCTCATCGAGATCGCCGACCCCGCCGATGAGGACCGCAAGTTCAACCTCTACATCGGAGGTGCCGAATGACCACGACACCGACAGTTCTGGACACACGCCGCGAGAGGGAACGGGCCAAGTACGTAACGCTGGCCGCCAAGCCGGGCTCGACGTACGGCTCGACCAACCACGGCAAGCTCGCCGTCCCGATCATCCAGAAGTTCAAGCCCAGGTTCGTGGTGGACTTTGGATGCGGACGCAACGACCTCGTGCGCGACCTGCGCCGGCTGGGGATCGACGGTCTTGGCGTGGACTTCGCGTTCCCCGACGCCGATCTCGTGCGTCCGATGCACAACACCGCCTTGCACGCGGAGGTGGCTGATGTGGTCACGAGCTTCGACGCGCTTGAGCACCTGCTGCCCGAGGATGTGGACGCGGTGCTCGCGGAGATGCGCCGTGTGGCCAAGCCGCGCGGCTACTTCGTGCTGTCGATCTGCACGCGCCCAAGCAAGACCACGGTCGCCGGTGAAGGCCTGCACCCGACGGTGCGTCCGCTGGACTGGTGGCTCGATCGCATCGGTCGCGTCGGCACCGTGACCAATCCCCGTGCGGAGCGGCGCTTCATTGTCGGACGGTTCAAGAGTGATGGGGGGTGCTGCGGTGCGTGAGAACCAGTCTGACATCTCGGCGCTGCAGGCCGGGCTCAAGGCGAAGAAGCCCGCTAAGGACGGCCTGCGCCTCTACACCGCCGACTTCGACTCCGTGTCATTGGGCGGGTTCTACCGCGGGCGATCCGCATTCCTGATCCTGTCGGGGCCGTCGCTCGCGCAGCTCGACCTCTCCGCGCTCAACAGGCGCGGCATCGTCACGATGGCCGTCAACAACGCCTGGGCGGTGCATCGTCCAACGCTCTGGACCTGTGTCGATGATCCCGGCCGCTTCATCGACACCGGCTGGAAAGACCCGGGCATCATGAAGTTCGTACCCACGTGCATGTGGGACAAGCGGCTCCGCATCCAGGGCGCTGACGGCGTGATGCGCAACAGCGCGTTCAGAGTCCGGCAGATGCCCAGCGTCATGTTCTTCCGCCGCGCGGATCACTTCGACCATGAGCGATTCTTGACCGGAGACAGCGTCCCGTGGGGCAACGACGCTAAGAACCCAGACTCCCTGGGCATCACCGGCAAGCGCTCGGTCATGCTCGTGGCAATCCGCCTCCTGCACTACCTCGGATTCTCAACGGTGTACTTGCTGGGCTGCGACTTCAAGATGGCCGAGGACCGCAAGTACGCCTTCGCCGAGAACCGGGCCGCCAACGCGATCCGGCACAACAACGTGCTGTATGACTCGCTGGCTCGGCGCTTCGAGGCTCTCAAGCCGCACTTCGAGAAGCACCGCTTCCGCGTGGTGAACTGCTCGCCGGGCAGCGAGCTGCAGGTGTTTGAGCGCATGGAGTTCGCCGACGCCGTCGCGGCCGCGTCTGCCGAGTGCGGCAAACCCGTGAACACGCAGGGGTGGTACGAGCCGAATGTGAAACCCACCCCCACGCCGCGGGAGGCCGCACGATGAGCGACGGCCCCACGCGTTACTACCTCTATATCCCGGTCTGGGCAACAGGTCGCGCTCCGCAGGGCGGCGGGTCGAGCAACTACTCGACACCGTCGGGTTCGACGCCCGAGAGCACCTACTCGACACCGACCAGCACGCCGAGCATGCCTCCGAGCTACTCGACCACAGGCGATGTGATCTACACGACCGGGTCGGGTGGCACGCCGACGCTCACTTTCTACACCACCGATGCGTTCACCAGCAACACGCCGGGCACCACGCACACGCCATCGAGCACCCCGAGCGATACGCCGTCGAGCAGCGGTGGCATGTCGTCCTCTGGAATGTCGAGCAGCGGCGGCTCCAGCGGCATGAGCAGCTCCGGCGGCGGCAGTTCGTCGGGGGCATCGTCCGGCGCTTCTTCGGGCATGAGCTCGGGCGCTTCGAGCGGGATGTCGTCGGGGGCGAGCTCCGGCATGTCCTCAGGCGGGTCTTCCGGAGGATCTTCCGGAGGGGGCAGTTC
>Ga0163152_10007288_pt1 | contig 12147 bp, 20 predicted proteins | sample OliLakLV19MP8IB2_FD_148635 | JGI IMG/M metagenome (GOLD analysis project Ga0163152, IMG submission 148635) | Freshwater microbial mat bacterial communities from Lake Vanda, McMurdo Dry Valleys, Antarctica - Oligotrophic Lake LV.19.MP8.IB-2 | ecosystem: Environmental > Aquatic > Freshwater >... | reverse complement strand
GGATCACGCAGCCGTTTCAGAAGGTCATCCTTATAATTTTTCAGGCGCATGTTTTTAAGCCTTGGCACTGGAAAGCTCCAGATGCCGCTTTTATTTATTCTCTTTGAGCCAGGCGCGAACTTCATCGTGGTTGCCCGTCATCATCAGCCGGAATGTCTTGGGCCGGATAAACAAAAGAGCCACGCGCAGATCGCGGGAGATGCGAAATTCAAAAATCGATTTTCCCAAGGGACGCACTCCCAGCCCTACGTGTTCCTGCGGTTTGCCGAAGCTTTCGCAAAGATCCTTGAGCCGTGAGTTGATCTGATCTAACTCGGAATCACTGCGGTGTTTGGCCCGGCGTTTCCAGCTCGTGCCAAGTTCAACCACGAAGGCTCTCGGCGGTTCCGTCCCATCGGGTGACTTTTTCATTCCTGGTTTTTTTGATGATGTTTTTCGCGATGCCCTCCATTTCCTCTGGCTCAATGCCGTATTCGGTGAAAGCGAAATCATCGCTGTAAACTTCGACGGGACGCAGAGCGATAATCTTGCCGGTGGCAGAGTGGACGATGCCGATGTCCTCCCCGTTGGCGGCGCGCTGAAGCCAGTTGCCGAGATTTTGGCGAGCTTTGGTGGCGGTGAGTGTCTTCATATCGACACTATAAAGTCGCAAAGAACGCGGAGCAAGGGGAAAGGCCTTGAAGACCTGCCAAGGCATTGCCGCTCCTTTTTATGACGCGTTAGAGACTTTGTGAAAAAAATCACAAAGTTCTTGCGCCCCTAAAAAAGCGGTGGTTACTTAATTCTGTTCGCGCAGTTTCGTTCCCATGAAAACCAACACCGAATTCGCATATAACTCGAAAGTCGAAGGCGACGTCGTCGTCACGCGAGTCGATGCCGCGCTCAATTGGTTTCGCAAAAACTCCGTCTGGCCAATGCCCATGGGTCTCGCCTGCTGTGCGATCGAACTGATGGCGGCGGGGGCGAGCCGGTATGACATTGCGCGGTTCGGGTCCGAGGTTATGCGCTTTTCTCCGCGTCAATCGGACGTGATGATCGTGGCCGGCACCGTCACGTACAAAATGGCGCTAGCGGTAAAACGCATTTACGACCAAATGCCCGAGCCGAAATGGGTCATCGCGATGGGGGCCTGCGCTTCAACCGGCGGCATGTACCGCAGCTACGCGGTTTTGCAGGGTGTGGATAACATTATTCCGGTGGATGTTTACGTCGCCGGATGCCCTCCGCGCCCGGAAGCGCTGCTGGATGCCCTGATTCGGCTGCAAAATAAAATTGGCGCCGAACCGATTCGTTACCGTCCGCGTGATGCGGAACTGGTGGCGGAAACGGCACAGCCGGGAACCCCAAAGCCGGAATTCGAGGTCGCGAGCAAACCTTAAACCACGAATGAACACGAATTCACCCTTGGATTTGCAGCATGGCCTAGTGGCACGGGCATCCTGCCCGTGTGTTTCGGTCGTCATACCAAAAAGACACGGGCGGGACGCCCATGCCACTACAAAATGACCGCGTTTGATTTAGCAAATAAGCTTTGCGAAAAGCTTGGCGAATTGATTTCTGCGCCAACGGAATTTCGCGGCGAAATTACCGTCGTCCTTTCGGATGCGGAGAAGATTGTGGATGTTTGCGCGTTCGCGAAAAAGGAACTTGGCTTCGATTATTTGGTCGATCTCAGCAGCGTGGATAATTATGGGAACGATCCGCGTTGGACTTTGGTTTATGAACTTTACGGCTACGGACATCGCGCGCATTTGCGTCTGAAAACGGACGTGAGCGAGGAGAAATCCGAGTTGCCGACCATCAGCAATGTCTGGCGCACCGCCGATTGGCACGAGCGCGAAATCTACGACATGATGGGTATTCGTTTTCGCGGACATCCTGATTTGCGCCGCATTTTGATGTGGGACGGTTATCCCTATTTCCCGTTGCGCAAGGATTTCCCGCTGGCTGGCAAGCCGAGTGAAATGCCCGACGTCGCGTTCACGAACAAGGCTCCGATGGAAGGTGGCCCGTTTGTCACGATCGCCGGAGGCAAAGACACCATTTCCCGCGAACCTCGCGTGCGCATCCCGGAAACTGACGCATTGAAAACAACGAATCGTGTCGAGCGCCGCGCGGACATCAAAGAATTGCACGGCACCTCGCACGGGCCGGGGCCGATTGAGAAGAAGTGATTAGCGAACGCCATGAAAATTCCGTAAGCTAAACGAATTATGACACAAACGTTTAAAGCCATTTTCGACGGAGCAGTTTTCCGACCGGCAACACCTGTGAAATTTCCGGCGCAGACAGAAGTCAAAATTACTGCGCAATCTACGAAAAAGAAAAAGACTGCGCCCTATTCTTCTCTGCGATTTGCGGCTGCGCTGAAATTGAAAGGTCCAAAAGATTTTTCCGAGAATCTTGATGAGTATTTATATCACGGTAAATCCATCAAATGAGTTTGAAATCCGCATTTGTTGATTCCGCCTACTTCGTGGCCTTGTCCGTTGAAACTGACCAGTGGCACGAAGCTGCGGCGGCCTTGCTGAGAAAAACTGAGCGAGAAAATTTGCATCTAGTTACGACGTGGCCGGTTTTGTTGGAAGTTGGAAACAGTTTAGCCAAACGCAAATTTCGATCCGCAGGCGCGGCTTTGATTGAATCTATTTTATCTGATCCTGCGTTTACCATTTTTCCGCTTGATGACGAACTGCTTCATGGCGGATTGAAATTGTTTACTGAACGCGCAGACAAGGAATGGAGTTTAACCGATTGCATCTCGTTTTTGGTCATGCGTCATCACGGAGTGGATGAAGCACTCACAAGTGATGAACATTTTGAGCAAGCGGGTTTTCGCGCATTGCTTCTCAAAAAATAATTTCAATGGCTACGCAAGAAATCCAATTTCGTGATCCCGCAGCGCGTGTGGCGGCAGCACAACCGATTTACTCTGCCCCGGTCGCTTCACCGAACTTGGATTTGCCCGACATGCAGACCGAAAAAATGGTCCTGAACATGGGGCCATCGCATCCGGCGACGCATGGCGTTCTCCGCATCGTTCTCGAACTCGACGGCGAGATTATCACCAAGGCGATTCCCGATGTCGGTTACCTCCATCGCGGCGACGAAAAAATCGCCGAGAACATGACCTACACCCAGTTCATTCCCTACACGGATCGACTGGATTACCTCGCGCCGCTGGCCAACAATGTTGCTTACGCACTTGCGGTCGAAAAGTTAATGGGCATCGACCAAAAGCTTCCGCCCCGGTGCCAATACATCCGGGTGATTTGCTGCGAGTTGGCCCGCATTTCCGCGCATTTGCTCGGTCTGGGCGCGTTCGCGATGGATGTCGGCGCGCTCACGGTTTTCCTTCACACCTTCACCGAACGGGAAAGGATTTATAATCTGATCGAGTCATTGACTGGTGCCCGCTTCACGACCACCTACACACGCATCGGCGGACTTTCCCGGGATTTGCCACCCGGCTGGATTGAACAATGCCGCAAATTCCTCGACGAAGTGGTGGTCAATTTTGACGAATCGGAGAAACTGCTGACGCGCAACCGCATCTTCGTCGATAGGACTCGCGATGTTGGAGTGATCTTGCGTGAAGACGCCATTGATTACGGATTGACCGGCCCGAACTTGCGCGGCAGCGGCGTCGATTACGATTTGCGCAAAGCGCATCCGTATCTTTGCTACGCCGATTTAGATTTTGAAATTCCCGTCGGCTCGGTCGGTGATTGCTACGACCGTTATCTCGTTCGCATGGAGGAAATGCGCCAGAGCGTTCGCATTTTGCGGCAATGCCTCGACAAGTTGCCCGATGGCCCGATCAACATCGCCGACGGCAAGATTGTTTTGCCGAAAAAGGATAAAGTCCTGACGAGCATGGAGGAGTTGATTCATCAATTCATCCTCGTCACGCAGGGGGTCAACGCGCCAGTCGGAGAAATTTATTTCGGCGCGGAAAATCCGAAGGGCGAACTCGGATTTTACATCAACAGCAAAGGCGGCGGCACACCCAACCGAATGAAAATCCGCGCACCGTCGTTCGTGAACCTGAGCATTTTGTCGCACCTGCTCCCGGGTCACATGATGAGTGACACGGTGGCGATTTTGGGCTCGTTAGATTTCGTGATGGGAGAATGTGATCGATAAATGATTCCAGATTTTCAAATTATCAAATTATCAAATTGAGGATCTGAAAATCTGATGAATTGAAAATTTCAGAATGAATTTCGTTATTCCAGCAGAATTAGAAACCGAGTTGAACGAACTCGTGACGCATTATCCGCAAAAGCGGAGCGCATCGCTCATGTTCCTGCACGCGATTCAGGAACACTTCGGCCATATCTCGAAAGAAGCGATGGAATGGACGGCGGCGAAACTCGAATTGCAGCCGATCAATATTTACGAATTGGTCACGTTCTACCCGATGTTCCGGCAGGAACCGGCGGGCAAATATCAGATCAAAGTTTGCCGCACCCTGAGTTGCGCGCTGGCGGGTTCGGGAAAATTGCGCGAACATTTTTGCGAGAAATTTGGCTTGGACTCACACGCGCACGGCGTGCAAACGAGCAAGGACGGAAAGTTCTCCGTGGAATTTGTCGAGTGCCTGGCCAGTTGCGGGACCGGTCCGGTGATGATGTGCAACGAAGATTTTTACGAAGCGGTTTCGAACCAGAAGGCGGATGAAATAACGGCGAATTGCAAGTAACCATGCCGCCGAAAAAGAAAGCGAGCCAGAGTAATGCTGAAAGATTGGCCAAAAGTGTATCAAAGAATCCAGCGCATGCGCGGCATGACCTTAAAGGAAAAGGTTCTCCTCGCCCAAGGCCTGGCCGCGACGCCAGACGAGCGCCTGCGAATGCACGACGACAATCTCCGCTCGCTCGGCTTATACAGTCATTGGGACAGGAAAAAATCCGGTTTCAAGTGGCAGGAATGACCGCAGCCGTATTGCAAGGCGTCATGATTAATACGATGGACACCGACCTTTGGGTTGACTTGCCGACGAGGCAATACATGAGGCTTTGGAAAATCATTCGCGAGCAAGGCGGATCGGCGTTGTCTCAGACACTTTACGTTTTGGAAGACGGGAAAGTTGTGAATTTTCTTTTTACGATAACGGGGCTGCGCAGTTTTGCCGCGGAATACCGCCAGGCGGTCGCAGCCAAAATTGAAGGATTGACGGTAAAAGTGCTTCCGTTGTCCCGTATTTTGAAGAGCAAAAAGACGATTCTTCGAGATAAGGATTTGGCGCACATCCCTCATATCGAGCGAGTATTAAGAACACTGAAAAGGAACCGGAAAAAATGATTTGGCTGCCCGACATGGATTTGAACCATGACAAACAGATTCAGAGTCTGTTGTGCTACCGTTACACCATCGGGCAGGCCGGAGCGGGGTCAAAGGTAAAAGATTGGTTGTAAGAGTCAAGTTTTGCCCGGTTTTCCGGGCACAGAATAGAAATATGCCGCAAGAACATCGGCTCATTTTAAAAAATATCGATGCGCCCGGTTACGCGAACGATCTCGATTGTTACGTGCGCCACGGTGGTTACGAAGCTTTGAAAAAAGCCTTCGATATGGGCCCGCGCGTCTCGCCCGATGGCGGCACGGTGAGCGGCCCGGAAAAAATTCGCAAAACGGTTCTCGAATCTGGACTGCGCGGTCGCGGCGGCGCAGGTTTTTCCTGCGGATTGAAATGGAGCTTTGTCGATCGCAAGAGCGGCAAGCCGATTTATCTCATCTGCAATGCCGACGAATCCGAGCCCGGGACCTTCAAGGATCGCCAGATCATCTACAAAGATCCGCACCAGTTGATCGAAGGAATGATCATCTCCTGCTACGCGAACGATGTTCATCTCGCTTACATTTATATCCGGGGCGAATTTCCCGAAGGCGCGCGCATTTTGAAACGCGCCCTGGCCGAGGCGAAAGCGAAAAACCTCCTTGGCAAAGGCATTCTCGGCAGCGATTACGACTTGGAGATTTACATTCATCGCGGCGCGGGCGCTTACATTTGCGGGGAGGAAACCGGCCTGATCGAATCGCTCGAAGGCAAACGCGCTTATCCGCGCATCAAGCCGCCCTATTTCCCCGCGATTCTCGGCCTCTACATGTGCCCGACCATCGTCAACAACGTCGAGACACTCTGCCACGTAAAGCACATCGTCAAAATGGGCGGTGGTGATTATGCGAAGCTCGGCACCCCCAACAACACCGGCACGCGGATCGTCAGTTTGAGCGGCCAGGTTAAAAAGCCGGGCTATTACGAAATCGAAGTCGGCAAAGTCACGCTCGGCGAATTGATTTTCCACGAAAATTTCGGCGGCGGTTTGCTCGAGCCCGAGCCGGGCCTGCCTCCGCGAAAATTAAAAGCCATTATTCCCGGCGGTTCGTCCGCAAAAGTTTTCAAAGCAGGCGAAAAATTTAAGCTCAAGAAAAAAGGCGCGGACGGCCAGATGACTGTCGTCGAAACCGACGTGCTCGATTTGCCTTACGATTTCGATTCTCTCCAAGCGGCTGGCAGCATGTCCGGATCGAGCGCCATCATCGTCATGGACGACAGCGTGGACATCGTCGAAGCGCTGGCGAATCTCAGTGAATTTTACGCGCACGAAAGTTGCGGGCAATGCACTCCCTGCCGCGAAGGTTCGCTCTGGATGAGCAAAGCGCTCCATCGCATGACGCACGGGGAAGGCCGAAAACAAGACGCAGATTATTTAATCAACATCGCGCAAAATATTCAGGGCCGAACGATCTGCGCATTTGGCGAAGCTTGCGCGTGGCCGGTGTTGAGTTTCGTAAAAAAATTTAAAGACGAATTCGAAGCCAAAGGCGCCGCAGACGAGGCTCGCCACAAAGGCGCCGGGCCTACGAGCGAAATGAAAATCGCGGCGAGTCCGAATTCCTGAAACGATTTATACTAAAAAGATATGAGTGCCATTCCTGAACAAGTTTTTATCGAAGCTCTTTCTCTTCCAACGAAAACCCGTGCGAAACTCGCGCATAAACTTCTAACGAGTTTGGAACGGGAAGCTGGCTCACCGGAAATCGAAGCCGCTTGGAAACAGGACGCGCTTGACCGATGCAAGGCATTTGATGAAGGAAAACTTTCTGAGCGCGATGCGGCGGATGTTTTGCGCGATGCCTACAAGAAAGTGAAGTGAAACGGATAACTTATTTGAGCGTGGCTGAGGTAGAACTTACCCAAGCCGCTGAGTATTACGATGAACAACAGCCTGGACTTGGAAAAGATTTTCTCGATGCCGTTCGCTTCAGCGAATCGGCAATTCAGCGCAATCCAGAATTGTGGGCGTATTACGAAAAGCCGATTCGTAGCTATCGCGTGCAGCCGTTTTCCTATCGCCTGCTCTATCGAGAATTGCCAGACAAAATCCAAATTGTGGCAGTGATGCATACGAGCCGACACCCAGACTATTGGAAGGACCGAACTTAATGTCGAACGCGACAACAACTGAAACAATACCCGCACCGCCGCCAGTCGATAAGATTAAAATCAAAATCGACGGACGCGAAATCGAAGTGCCGAAGATGATGCCGGATTGGCAGCGCAAACCTCAGCCCACAACCATGCTTCAGGCTTGCGCGCTGGCCGGTTTCGACGTGCCGCATTATTGCTATCATCCGAAACTTCCTATCGCCGGAAATTGTCGCATGTGCCTTGTCGAATTCGGCACGCCCGCCATGGGGCCGGATCGCAAACCTGTTTTCAACGAGGACGGCACACCGAAAATTGCGAAATCGGTTTTGCCTTACGAGCCGTCCACGCCTCGTGGTGCCATCGCGTGCGCCACCCCGATTTCGCCTGGCATGGAGATTTATCCGAACTCGCCCGCGACAAAACAAATGCGCGAGGCCGTCCTCGAATCGTTGCTCATCAATCACCCGCTCGATTGCCCGATTTGCGACCAGGCCGGCGAGTGCAAATTGCAGGAGTATTCGGTGGACCACGGCAACGCGGGAAGTCAATTCGTTGAGGAGAAAGTTCACAAACCCAAGCAGGTGGATCTCGGCCCTCGGATCGTGCTCGATGACGAACGTTGCATTCTTTGTTCGCGCTGCGTTCGGTTCACGAAAGACATTGTCGGTGATGACGCGCTCGGTTTTTCCCAACGCGGCAGCCACAACACGCTGACAAATTTTCCCGGCAAAACTTTCGACAACAATTACACGCTCAACACCGTGGATATTTGCCCGGTCGGCGCGCTCACCTCGAAGGATTTCCGATTCAAGATGCGGGTCTGGTTTCTCAAGGAAACCAAGAGCGTCTGCACGAGTTGCGCGACGGGTTGCAACGTGATCGTCGGCTCGCGTGAGGGAAAGGTTTATCGCTACGAGCCGCGCGAAAACGACGCCGTCAATTCCTGCTGGATGTGCGATTACGGCCGGCTCAATTACAAGTGGATCAATCGCGAGGATCGGCTCACGCAAGTTCAAGGTTCCAGGGTCAAAGTTCAAAGTTGGGCAACTGCGCTCAAAGAGATTTCTGAAATCCTGCGCAAAGCTGCGGCAGGTTCAGTTGCAATTGTCGCTTCGGCTCGCCAAACGAACGAAGAACTTTTCCTGCTCAGAAAACTCGCTGACAAATCAAACGCGATTACCGATTCCATTCCGCGCACAGGTGAGAGCGACAAACTTTTACTGAACGCCGACCGCAATCCAAACAGCAACGGCGCAAAACTTATCGGAATTGCTCCCGTGCAAATGGGTTCCAACTTGCCGAGGATCGCGGACGGCATTCGTAGCGGTGCCATTAAGACTTTAATCGTGTTCGGCGAAGATGTGACCATGCATGGTATCGCTGCGGACTTGCTCGGCAAACTTGATCACCTGATCGTCTCCGACATTTTGCCGAACAAAACGGCTGAGCTCGCGCACTATCTATTACCCGGCTGCGCGCACGTCGAGAAGCGCGGCAGCTTTGTGAACACCAAAGGTCGCATCCAACGTTTCTTGCAAGCCATCCAGCCCAAAGGCGACGCCCGCCCCGAGTGGGAATTTCTGCACGAACTCGTGTTCAACGTCACCGGTCAAAACGGTTTTGCCAGCATCGAAGGTTTGTTCAACCAAATGACGCACGAAGTTCCCGCGTTCAACGGCGTGACCTGGGCCGCGCTCGGCGACACCGGCGTGACGATTCAAATTTGAAAAAGACGTGAACGAAATCCTTTCCCATCTTTCCACGACACAACAATTCGTGCTTTGGAGCACGGTGAAAATCCTGTGCGTCGTTTTCCTCGCGTTAATGCCGATGATCGCCTACTCGGTCTTGGCGGAACGAAAAATCTCCGCTCTGATTCAGGATCGAGTCGGGCCCAATCGCGTTTCGCCCCCATTCATCGGCTCAATTCCGATCATCGGCCCATTTCTGACAAAACTCGGCGTCTGGCAACCGCTCGCCGACGGATTGAAGTCGTTTCTCAAAGAGGATTTCACGCCGGATTACGTGCGCAAAGTTTACTTCTGGCTCGCACCCGCCATCACGTTAATTCCCGCGTTCCTGACGATCGCGGTGATTCCTTTTGGCTCAGCGCTCGGCAACCAGAAAATGGTCATCGCCGATTTGAACGTTGGAATTCTCTACACGTTCGGCATCGTTTCCCTCGGCGTTTATGGAATCGTGCTGGCCGGTTACGCCTCGAATTCAAAATACCCGTTTCTCGGCGGCATCCGATCCAGCGCGCAAATGATCTCCTATGAAATCGCGATGGGCATGTCGGTCATTCCTGTTTTCATGATCATCGGCAATTTGAATCTCAGTCAGGTCATCACATACCAAGCGAAAGAAGGCTGGCTGATTCTTTACGCGCCAGTTTCGTTCGTGATTTTTCTGGTCTCATCTTTTGCGGAAACCAATCGCCTTCCCTTCGACATGCCGGAAGCGGAAACCGAACTCGTCGCCGGCTACAACACCGAATACAGCTCGATGAAATTCGCGCTCTTTTTCATGGGTGAATACGCGAGCATGATCACCGGTTCCGCGATGATGGTCGTCCTCTTTTTCGGCGGCTGGACATTGCCCTTCGCCGGACTCGACCAACCAGCACAATCAGGTCAATGGTTGAAAGGCTTGGCGCACATCGGAATTTTCATCGGAAAATTATTGGTGTTCATGGTGATTTTCATCTGGGTTCGTTGGATGCTCCCGCGCTTTCGCTATGACCAATTGATGGACTTGGGTTGGAAAAAATTTATCCCACTGGCGCTGGTAAATATTTTAATCACAGCCGTGGTTTTATTGCTGACAAAAAAATAACCGGGCGATGCCAACAGTTTTGCGAATTAAAGGTTTCAAGTTTTTCTTCTATAGCGAAGGTCACGAACCTCCGCACATTCATGTTCGCAAAGGCGACGGCACGGCCAAGTTTTGGCTGTCGCCGGTGAGATTGGTTTACAGCGAAGGTTTCAAAAAACAGGAACTGAAAGCTATTATTGAAATGGTTGAGAAAAACGAATCCGAATTACTAAAGGCATGGAATGAAAACGAATAAAGAACCGAAAATTCAGGACGTGATGACGACAGACGATCATCTGACCGTCAGCTTTGATGATGGACGCATCGTTTCGTTGCCACTGAAATGGTATCCCCGTCTTCACCGCGCCAAGCCGCAACAACGCCGCCATTGGGAATTAATCGGCAAAGGCTGCGGTGTTCACTGGCCGGATGTGGACGAAGACCTCAGTGCAGAAGGTCTCATCAAAGGTTCCCCTGCGCGGGAATACCTTCGTTCGCTGGAACGCACGAAAAATGAAAAACGGCGCGAAGCCGTGGCCGCATGATCGTTAATCGAAAAAAATTAAGTTTTTGGGAACGACTTTATCTGCCCGCGATTCTGGGCGGCATCAAAGTCACCGCGCGCCATTTCGGGCGGACTCTGTTCCGAGGCAAAACTGCCGCGAAAGATTTGTCCGGCGGATTTTACCCTGAGAAGAAATGGACCGTCGCCGAAGGCTATCGTGGAGCACCGTATCTCGTCAAAGATCCGGAAGGCAACACGAAATGCGTCTCCTGCCAGCTTTGCGAATTTGTCTGCCCGCCCAAAGCGATCAAGATTGTTCCACCGGGCCCTGACGGTCTCATTGCAGATCGCCCAAACGCCGAAAAGATGCCGAAGGAATTTGAGATCAATATGCTGCGCTGCATTTTCTGCGGCTTTTGCCAGGAGGTTTGCCCTGAGGAAGCGATTTTCCTGCAAAAAGATTATTCGCTAAACGGGCTAAGCCGCAGCGAAATGATTTACAACAAAGAAAAACTCCTCGCACTCGGCGGCGTGAACCACAGCCCAATCGACAAGTGGAAACAAAAAGCTTTGGAAGCCAAAGCGCAAGGAATCGCTCCGTAACGAATGAACATTCAGGACATTTTCTTTTATCTATTCGCGTTTCTGACGGTGGCGTGCGCCATCATGGTGGTGGCAAATCCGTTCAGTCGAAATCCCGTGACGAGCGCGATGTTTCTCGTTCTGACGATCGTCTGCATGGCGGGGCTGTTCGTTTTGCTTCACGCCTTCTTTTTGGCGGCGGTGCAAATCCTGGTTTACGCCGGCGCGGTGATGGTGTTGTTCCTGTTCGTTATCATGTTGCTCGATCTAAAAGTTGAGGAACGGCGCAAAATCAAGCTGGTCGGCGCGGGACTGGGAACCGTCGCCGTCGGCGCCATCGCCGCCCTTCTCGTCCGGTCGATTGTGCAATTGTCGAAAAACGGCTTACCAACAAAACCACAGATCGAAGGCGGGACAACGGCGCTCGGAACGTTGCTTTTCAAAAATTACGTTCTGCCGTTTGAAATCGTATCGCTTCTGCTGCTGGTCGCGATGGTCGGCGTGATTCTCCTGAGTAAAAAGGATCTGAAGTAATGAAACGCGCGAATCGAAGATCGAAGAGAGAGGATGGCAATTCCTGTCCATCCTCCATTCTCCATCCTCCATCCTCGCTTTGGATTTTATGAACGTTGGACTCGAACATTATCTGGTTGTGAGCGTGCTGCTCTTCTGCCTTGGTCTCTGGGGCGTGATCGTGCGGCGCAATCTGCTCATCATGTATATGTCGCTTGAGTTGATGCTCAACGCCGCGAACCTCGCGCTCGTCGCATTCTCGCGATACAACGAAAAACTCGACGGACAAATCATGG
>Ga0163152_10007287_pt1 | contig 12148 bp, 9 predicted proteins | sample OliLakLV19MP8IB2_FD_148635 | JGI IMG/M metagenome (GOLD analysis project Ga0163152, IMG submission 148635) | Freshwater microbial mat bacterial communities from Lake Vanda, McMurdo Dry Valleys, Antarctica - Oligotrophic Lake LV.19.MP8.IB-2 | ecosystem: Environmental > Aquatic > Freshwater > Lake... | reverse complement strand
GATCGGATCGGCAACCACGCCGGTCGCGGGTGGATCGCTCGCGGGGAACGACTCGGCCGATGCTTCCTCGACGCGTCCGATGATCGCGTCGGTCTCACCGGATTCGCGGCGCATCGCCAGCAGCGCGCGTTGGAAGGCGAGTCGGGCACGGTCGAGCGGCACGCGGTCCTGCGGTCGCGCCGGACCGGCGAGTGACGGTTCGACCGCCGACAGATCGAGGACGAGCATCTCGTCGTAGACCGGACGCGCGTCGGGGTCGTGCCAGAGCCCCTGTTCCTTCGCGTACGCCTCGACGAGCGCGACGAGGTCGTCGGGACGGCCCGTGGCGCGCAGGTACCGAAGGGTTTCGTCGTCGATCGGAAAGATGGTGCACGTCGACCCGTATTCGGGAGACATGTTGCCGATGGTCGCCCGGTTCTCCAACGGCACCCGCCCGACGCCCTCGCCGAAGAACTCCACGAACTTGCCGACCACGCCGTGCTTGCGCAGGAGTTCGGCCACGGTGAGCACAAGGTCGGTAGCCGTGGCGCCGTCGGGAATCGCGCCGCGCAACTCGATGCCGACCACCTGGGGCAAGAGCATCGACAGCGGCTGCCCGAGCATGGCCGCCTCGGCCTCGATGCCCCCGACGCCCCACCCGAGAATGCCGAGGCCGTTGATCATCGGCGTGTGCGAGTCGGTTCCGACGAGCGTGTCCGGATACGCACGCCCGTCGCCGTCGCGGAACACGACCTGCCCGAGGAACTCGAGGTTGACCTGATGACAGATCCCCTGGTTCGGCGGGAAGACGCGCAGCGTCCGGAACGCGCCCTGCGCCCAACGAAGAAATTCGTAACGCTCGCGGTTGCGCGCGAACTCAAGCTCTGCGTTGCGCAGGAACGCGTCGGGTACACCGGCGACGTCGACGATGATCGAGTGGTCGATCACGAGATCGACGGGGATCGCAGGATCGACCGCGCCTGCGTCTCCGCCGAGCGCGACGATCGCGTCGCGCATCGCGGCGAGGTCGACGATTGCGGGCACGCCGGTGAAGTCCTGCATCAAGACGCGCGCAGGCATGAACGCAATTTCACGGTGCCCGGCTTCGACCTCCGCCCGACTCCGGTCGGCCAGCGCCGCAACGTCGTCAGCCGTGACATTGACGCCGTCTTCGCGGCGCAGCAGGTTCTCGACGAGGATCCGAAGGGAGTACGGCAACTGGCGCGGATCCGCGGCGACGGCATCGAGACGGTGGATCTCGTAGTCCGCGTCGGCTACGCGAAGTTTCGATCGCGCGCCGAAGCTGTTGAGCGTCACGGGAAGGAACGTACCCTGTGCCACGCCGGGACATGTGCGGACTAGTGTCTGTACGTGACCGCCGAACCTGACGTCGGATTGTCGCTGTCCGTCGAGCGCAACGGCGCCGACGCGGTCGTCATGGTCGGCGGCGAGCTTGAATTCGGCACCGCCGCACCCCTTCGCACGACATTGCTCGACCTCGCCCACGACGGCGCCGGCACGCTCGTACTCGATCTCGGGTCGGTCGAGTTCATCGATTCGACCGGCATCAGCTTGCTCGTGCAGGCGAAGCAACGCCTCGAAGCTCAGGGCAGCCGGTTGGTGTTGCGCCAACCCGCCCCGCGAGTGGTGCGCGTCCTCGAGGTCGCGGGACTCCGCGAGTTCTTCGAGATCGAGAACTAAGGGCTCACGGTCGCCTCGCGCCGCGAAACTGCCTGCCCACCCGTGTGGAGCTCGAACCACACGAACTTCCCGTTGGCGTCTTTCTCGGTGCCCCATCGGGCCGCGATGCGCTCGACGAGCAACAGCCCCCGCCCCGTGACTGCCTCGGGCCCGTAATCGCGAAGGCGCGGCGCGGACGGGCTCGCGTCGTGCACCGCGACCCAGATCCGTTCGCCGCGCTGCTCGATGCGCAGCTTCGACGACGAACGGGCGTGGAGTACGGCGTTGGTCACGAGCTCCGACGCCAACAACTCGCAGTCAAGGATGACCGCGTCGCCAATTCCCCAACCCCGCAATGTCTCGACCACGAAGCGACGGGCCCGGGCCGCGGCATTGCGATCCACGGGCAACTGGATCGAAGGCACACATTTATCGTAACCAGGGACGCTCCTCCCTAATCGGACTGAGGCACCCTGCGCTACATTGCCCCCATGGGCGGTCCGGCTCGATCGCTGCTGAAGCCTGGGCTCTGGCTCGCCGCGGGGATAGTGACCACGACCGCGATAGCCATCGTGGATGTGCTGGCGCCGGAATCCGAGGTGCCGCTCCTCGCGATCGTTCTCGGCGCATTTGTCGCCGCGTTCGGCGCGACGACGTTCGGCACGGGCACGGTCGCGCTCTACTCACTCGCAGCCGCGGTCGGCATCGGCGCCGCCGAAGACCAGATCGGCGAAGCGGGCCACACGATCCGGATGATCGCGATCGTCGTCCTCGGTTGCGCCGCCGTCGCCTTGACGCAGATTCGCATCAGTCGCGATCGTGAACTCGACGAAGCGCGACCGGGCATCGCCGAGGCGCAGCGTCTGCGCATTGCGCTCGACGCGGGCGAGATGGGCACGTGGAGCTGGGACCGCGCGACGAGTCGCGTCGAGTGGGACGACCGGCTCGAATCGATCTTTGGGGTCGAACCCGGCACGTTCGACAACACGTTCGCCTCGTGGGTTGCGCTGCTCCACCCCGACGACCGCGACGACACCCTCGCGGCGCTGAACGACGCAATCGAACGTCTTGCCCCGTTTCGCTTCGACCACCGCGTCACCTGGGCCGATGGTTCGGAGCATTGGGTCGAGGGCCGCGGCGAGCCCGTCGTCGACGCGGCCGGCCAGGTCGTGGGCGCGGCGGGCGTCGCCATCGGCATCGACGCCCGCCGTCAGGCCGAAGCCGAACGCACCGAGTTACTCGAAGCAGAACGCGAAGCGCGCGCCCGCGCCGAAGCATCCGGCAACGCGCTCCGCCGGCTGAGCGAACTCACCCTCACGCTCTCCGGCGCCACTACCGTCGACGAAATCGCAGTCGCCGCCGTGCGCAACGGAACGGCCGCCCTCGGCGCCCGGTACGGGTGGTTCGCCACCGTCGACGAGGCCACCGATGAGCTCGTGACCCGCGCCGACGAGGGCTACCCCGCCGAACTCATCACGCCCTACCGGCGGGTTCCGCTGGACACGCCGATCGCGGGAACCGAGGCGCTGCGGATCGGGGGTCCGATCTTCATCGAATCGGCCGACGACCGCCGAGAACGTTTTCCCCATTTCGTCGAGACCGGCATCCACGGGTCGTTCGCCATCGTACCGATCGCCCACGGTCACGGCGGTCGCGGTGTGCTGTCGTTCGGCTATCCGGACGCGCGTCCGTTCTCCGAAGAAGACCGGCGCTATGTCGCCGCAGTCATCGAAGCGTGCGCGCAGGCGCTGCAGCGTGCATCCCTGTTCGAGGCCGAGCAGGCGAGCCGGGGCCGGCTCCGCACACTGCTCGAACTCTCGGAAACGCTCGCCGGGCTCGACGACCCCGACGCAGTGCTCGCGACGACCGCGCGCTTCGCCGCCGACCGCATCGGCCGCTTCGCCAGCGTGTACGTCTCCGAACCCGAAGGACTCCGCCCTGTGACGACGGTGCACGCGGACGCGATTCTCGACCCGGTCGTCGAAAAGCTTGCGGCGCTGGGTATCGACGCGCGCCGACTGGCGGAACGCGCCGTTGCCGAACCGACCGGCACGTTGGTGCAGCGTCTTTCCGAAGAACAGTGGGCGCAGGCGCCCGAAGACGTGCAGGAACTTTTGGCAACGCTGCACCCGACGGCCATCATGGTCGTCGCCATGCGCGTGTCGGGCCGCACGCGCGGCGTCATCGCGATCGGTCACGACCAGTCGGTTGGCTTCAGCGCATCCGACCTCGAGCTCGCGGCCGACATGGGGCGTCAGACCGCATCGGCGCACGAACGGGCGACCTTGTGGCAGGCCAGCCAGGAACGGTTCGAGGCTGAGCATTACATGGTCCAACTGCTCCAGAGTTCGATCGTCCCCGAACAGCTTCCCGATATCGCCGGCGCCGAACTCGCGGCGTTGTACCAACCGGCAACGGCGGGCGTCGACATCGGTGGCGACTGGTACGACGTCTTCGAGCACCACGGCGCAGTGACGCTCGTCGTCGGTGACGTCGCCGGGCACGGCGTCGAGGCTGCATCGCTCATGGGGCGCGTCCGCAACGCGTTCCGGGCGTACGCAGTCGACGACGACGACCCCGGCAGTCTCCTCCAGAAGGTCGACGACCTCCTGCACGCGTTCGAAGAACACGCGATGGTCACGGCAGTCGTGGTGCGCTACGAGCCCTCGACGGGCGACGTCGCGTGGGCGCGGGCCGGACACCTTCCGCCCCTGCTCTGCGACGGAGGTGGCGGCATTCGCTTCCTCGACGACGTGAACTCGCCGCCGCTCGGAACACTCGCGGATGGGTTCAAGACGGCACGGGCGCGACTCGGACCCGGTTCGCTCCTCATGCTGTACACCGACGGGCTCGTCGAGCGCCGCGACTGCATCCTCGACGCCGGACTCGACTGGCTCGCCGACCGCGTGCGCGAGAAGCACACGGAACCGCTCGACATCCTGTGTCGCTCGCTGGCCGACGAACCCTTCGTCGCGTACCCGTCCGGCGATGACATGTGCGTCCTCGCGTTACGCGCCACGGTGAAGTGAGCGCGGTCGTCGCGATCGACATCGGCGGCACCAAGCTCGCGGCGGGCCTGGTCGCGGCCGACGGCACCCTGACGGCCCGGTGCACGACACCCACCCCCCGCACCGACGACGCCGAGGAACTGTTTGCGGCACTCACCGCGTTGCTCGACCCCATCGACACCACCGCGGCCGTCGCGGTGGGAGTCGGCTGCGGTGGGCCGATGGCGCGGGGTGGTGAGCACGTGTCGCCGTTGAACATCCCTTCGTGGCGCGCGTTCCCACTGCGGTCGCGCATCGCCGCGCACCTCGACCGCCCCGTGTTCGTCGACAACGACGCCAAGGCACTCGCGCTCGGCGAAGGCTGGCTCGGAGCCGCAGCCGACGCCGACAACTTCATCGGGATGGTCGTCTCGACCGGCATCGGCGGCGGCATCGTGCTCGACGGCCGCCTCCTCGACGGTCGTGAGGGCAACGCCGGGCACGTCGGTCACGTAATTGTCGAGCCCGACGGCCACCAGTGCGGGTGCGGCGCGCGCGGGTGCGTCGAGGCCGAGGCGTCGGGCACCGCGATCCGGCGCATCACCGGCGGCGCTCCCAAGGATGCACCCGCCGATGTGCGGATCCGTTGCGGCACGTTGGTCGGCCGCGCGATCGCATCGGTCGCGAATCTGTGCGACCTACCGCTCGCCGTCGTGTCCGGTTCGGTTGCGCTCGGCTACGGCGAGCCGTTCTTCACCGCCGCGCAGGCCGAGATCGACGCCCGCTGCCGCCTCGACTTCTCGCGCGGCACGCGCGTCGTACCCGGCGCGCTCGGCGCGGACGGCCCGTTGATCGGCGCCGCCCGCGTCGCGTTCAGTCGCCGCTAACAGCTCGACTTCTTGCTGATATCGCTGCCGCCCGGGTCGCCGTCGAACTTCTCGGTGGCACACACCATGTCGCCGACACCGTTGCGGCCGTCGGCGTAGTCCTTCTTGCCGGCCCCGCCGTTCATGAGCGTCGGCGCGCCGTTCTTGGCCACGAGCTTGTCGTTGCCGCCCCCGCCGTGCAGTTCGAACTTCTCGCCGACCGGAAGCTGTACCGAGTTCTCGAGCTTGTCGGCCTGGTTGCTGCCGACGACCTTGGTATACGAGCCGTGCATCGTGTCGCCCTCGCTCGACGTGCCGACACCGTTGCTCGGAATCGTCACGGTCACGCCCACCTTCGACGTCGCGAACCTCATCGTGTCGGTGCCGGTGCCGATCTTGCCGCCGTGCATCACGTCGCCGCCGTCGCCGCCGTCGATCACGTCGTTGCCCGCTTCGCCGTTGATGACGTCGTTGCCGGCACCACCCGTAAGCGTGTCGTTCCCGGCGCCGCCGACGATCGCGTCGACACCGTCGCCGCCCTGCACGACATCGGTTCCGATCCCGCCGGTGTAGACGTCGTTGCCAGGCCCGAGATCGACCGCCGCCGCGAACGTCTTCGTCGGCCCGACGGTGAACGTGTCGTTGCCATCTCCGAGCGCGGCCCACACGCCGGTCGTTGCTCCGCACCACAGGCCTTGCCGGGTGTGGTTCACCTCGAACAGGACAAAGCACTCGTCGGCGGCGCGGTCGCTGAGCCGCCACTGCCCCCACTCGATCCAGATCACATCGTCGGTGTACATCGAGTTCATGTTCACGACCACGACGGAGTTGCGGCCGGGATCGTCGGTCAGCACCACCGTGCCGTTGACAATGTCGACGTTGAGCAGGGCGGGCGGCGCGGCGCCGGCGCGCGTCACCGGCACGACTGCGAGCGCGGCGAGAAGAGCAGCAAAGAACAGGAAACCCGAGCGGGTGGTCATGAAGGGGCCCTCTCTGTGTTGTCCAGCCAGAACGGGACGGCACAGTAGGGAATTTCTGCCTATGAATGCCATATCACGGCAGGAAATGGATCAAAATACCCATCTCCTACCAACCCGCCGCGGGTCAGCGGAGCTTGAACACCCCGCCGTCGATGACCGTTGCGCCATCTTGGGTCACCGTCTGGAAGTGGGCGCCGCCGTCGACGTCCCACATGCGCACGGTGAGGATGTCGCCGGGCATGACGGGCTTCGAGAACCGCGCGTCCATCGCACCGAACTTCTCGACGTCGGAGCCGCACAACTCGTGCAGCAACGCGCGGCCGGTGAAGCCATACGAGCACAGACCGTGCAGGATCGGACGGTCGAAGCCCGCGAACTTCGCGAGCTCGGGGTCGGAGTGCAGCGGGTTGCGGTCGCCGCTCAGGCGGTAGAGCAACGCCTGGTCGGGACGGGTCGCGACCGTGACTTCGTGGTCGGGCGCGGTGTCGGGCATCTTCGGCGGGTCGGCGATTTCCGGGCCGCGGCTCTCGCCGAAGCCGCCCTCGCCGCGGATGAACGCGGCGAAGCGCGTCGTCCACGCGGGCTTGCCACTGTCGACATACTTCGACTCCGACGACAGGCGCACGACCGCGCCCTTGCCCTTGTCGTAGATGCCGACGATCGTCGTGATCGCTTCGACTTCGCCGTCGGGCGGGATCGCGCCGTGCACCGTCACGCCCTGCTCGCCGTGGAGCAGCATACGGAAGTCGAACTCGCCCCAGCTCGGCAGACCCGGACCGCCGCCCATGCCGAGCACGACGGGCATCGTCGGCAGGACACGCTGCTGGATCTTCTGCGAGTTCTCGGTGGTGAACTCGATTTCGAAGCCGGTCGGGTCGGTCTGACCCGCGCCGACACCGAGCGCGTAGAGGAGGGCGTCCTTCGACGTCCACGAGTGGCGAGCCGGTTGTGAAACGGCACCGACCGAGTCGAGATTCATCGGCATTGTCAGTGTCTCCTTACGACATCATGGTTGAGTTCGGCTGCGCCTGGGCGACGAGATCGGGAACGACTTTCGTGAGCTGCGCGGGTTCCCAGCGCATCCCGTCGTTGCGGGCGGTCGGGCCGCGCCGCCAACCTTCGCCGACCGACACGCGGTCACCGTCGACGAGGAAGACGCGCCCGGTCACGTCGGTGTTCTCGTTCGAACCGAGCCACACCACGAGCGGCGAGATGTTCGCGGGGTCGAGCACGTCGAACTTGGTGGGGTCGACTTCGCCGCCGAGCCCGAGGCCTTCGGTCATGCGCGTGCGGGCGACGGGGGCGATCGCGTTGGCGAGCACGCCGTAGCGCCCGAGCTCCAACCCGCAGATGATGGTGAACGACGCGATACCGGCCTTGGCCGCGCCGTAGTTGGTCTGACCGGCGTTTCCGAACACACCCGACGGCGACGAGGTGTTGACGATGCGACCGGCAACCGGCGTGCCGGCCTTCGACTGGTCGCGCCAATAGGCGGCCGCGTGCTTGGTCGGCGCGAACGCGCCCTTGAGGTGCACCGCGATGACCGCGTCCCACTCGGACTCGTCCATGTTCACGAGCATGCGGTCGCGCAAGATGCCCGCGTTGTTCACGAGCGTGTCGAGCCGGCCGAACGTATCGACGGCCCGCTGCACCATGCGCCCGGCGCCGGCGAAGTCGGCGACGTTCTCGCCGTCGGCCACGGCTTCGCCGCCCATGGCCTTGATCTCTTCGACGACTTCCATCGCGGGGCTGAGTGAGCCGCCGTCGCCGTGCATGTCGCCGCCGAGGTCGTTGACCACGACCTTGGCGCCCTCGGCGGCGTACGCGAGCGCGTGTTCGCGCCCGATGCCGCGTCCCGATCCGGTCACGATCACGACCCGGCCGTCACAGATACCCATCTATTTCCGTCCTCGATCCGTGTGTCGCTTCGCTACTGGGCGTTGCGAAGCTGGTCCCTGAGTTGGTGCTTGTACAACTTGCCGTTGTCGTGGCGAGGTAGGACCTCGAGAAACACGACCTGACGGGGACACTTGTAGTGCGCGATGCGCTCTCGGCACCACTCGACCAGCTCCGAAGCGAGCTCGTCCGAGGGTTCGACGCCCGGCTGGGGCTCCACCGCGGCGACGACCAGCTCGCCCCATTCGTCGTCGGGAACGCCCACCACACCGACATCGCCGACCGCCGGATGCCCGAGCAACACGGCCTCGACCTCGGCCGGATAGATGTTCACCCCGGCGCTGATGATCAGGTGGGCGCTGCGGTCGGTGAGGAACAGATACGCGTCGTCGTCGACGTAGCCGACGTCGCCCAAGGTGAAGTACTCGCCCCGGTACGCCCCGGCGGTCTTGTCCGGCGCCTTGTAGTACTCGAACCGGCTGCCTTCGGGCGGCGGCGCCTTGAGGTACACGGTCCCCACTTCGCCCGCGACGAGATCGTTCCCGTCGTCGTCCCCATCCCCGTCACGAAGGATGCGGACGTGGTCGGCGGGCGTCACCTTGCCGACGGTGCCCGGCTTCTGCATCCACTCGTCGGGCCCGACCAACGTGCCCGCGCCTTCGGTCGCGGCGTAGTACTCCCACACGACCGGACCGAGCCATTCGATGAGGCGGCGCTTCACATCGACCGGGCACGGCGCCGCGCCGTGAAGGACGAGCATGAGCGTCGACGTGTCGTACTGCGCGCGCACGTCGTCGGGCAACGACAGCAGCCGGTGAAACATCGTCGGGACCATGTGCGTGTGCGTGACGCCGTAGTTGTCGATGAGCTTCAGCGCTTCCTCGGCGTCCCACCCTTCCATCACGACGATGGGTACGCCGACCGCCGCGGGCGTGGCGAGCGAGAATGCAAGCGGCGCCGCGTGGTACCAAGGACCGGTGCACAGGTGCACGTTGTTGTTCTCGGCGCTGTAGCGCGACGTCGCAGCCTGCAGCAGCGTTGCGCTCATGTCGGTCTTGCGCTTCACACCTTTCGGCCGTCCGGTCGTGCCCGACGTGTAGAGCATCGTGCTGCCCAGCGTCGTCTCGGGGAGCGCGGCGCCACTTTCCGCGCCGAGCGCGTCGTCCCACTCCTCGAAGCCCTCGCCTCCGGAACTGGCGATGGGTCCGCCAACCGCGAGGCGCGCCTTCAGCCGCGTCCCGAGTTCGGCGGCGCGTGACGAAGCCTCGGCGTAGCGGGCGTCGGCGATGAACGCGGTCGCTTCGCAGTCGTCGACGATGTAGCCGGCTTCGTCGCCCGTGAGGTGCCAGTTGATCGGTGTCAGCCGCAAGCCGTAGCGCAGCGCCGCCGCGTAGGTCTCGGGGAACTGCGGGCGGTTGCCGCACAGGAGCGCGATCCCGTCGCCGGGTTGCACGCCCCGCGCCTGTAACGCGCGCACGAGCCGGTTCACGTTCTCGTCGAACTCGGTGTACGTGCGGTCGCCGTGGGGCGTGATCAGCGCGGTGCGGTCGGGATACTGCTGCGCCCAGTAGGTCGACAGCGTCCCGGCCTGCGCGGCGTCGACGAGGGCGGGGTCAAGTGCGTTCACAGGCCGTGAGACTTGTCGCTGTCCGCGGTTTCGTCCAGTACGTCGAGGCGCAGGTTCTTCGTCGGCGACGAACGCCGGCCCGACCGTGCGGAACTGTTCGCCCGCGCGCCGCTCGATCTCCCGGAGCGCGAGACTGTCGTCGGTACGAACGGCGCGGATCTCGATCAGGCGGTTTCCCGATCGCGCGCCACTTCGTCGAGCTCGGTGTACTCCTCACCGGTGTCGGTGAAGTCCTCGAACTGGATGACGCCGATCTCGGTGAAGCGTTCCCGCAGCCAGCCGCCACTCGCGTCGAGCAGGCCGAGCTTCTTGCAGTTCGGCACGATCTTCGAGAACAGCAATGTCTGGAACATCTGCTGCGCGGGCGGGTTCACCGCGTCCATCGTGCGGTACACGGCCTCCGGGTCGATACCCATCTTCGCCCACATCTCGGCGTGCGCGAAGCGACGCTGCAACCGGCAGGCGACGTCGAACGCGAACTCCTGGCGCTCGCGCATCTCGGCGTCGGTGAGTTCCTTGTAGTACTCCTGCAGCGACAACACGCCGAACGCGACGTGGCGCGCTTCGTCGCTCATGACGTAGCGGAGCATCTTCTTCACGAGCGGCTCGGTCGTGATCTGGTGCATGAGGCCGAACGCGGCGAGCGCGAGCCCCTCGACCATGATCTGCATACCGAGGTACGCGATGTCCCAGCGGGGGTCGCCGAGGATGTCGTCGAGGATGCCCTTGAGGTTGTCGTTGATGCCGTACTGCGAGCCGAGCTTCTCGCTCAGGTACCGCGCGAACACCTCGACGTGGCGGGCTTCGTCCATGACCTGCGTCGCCGCGTAGTACTTGGCGTCGATCCACGGGACGGTTTCGACGATACGCGCCGTACACAGCAGCGCGCCCTGCTCGCCGTGCATGAACTGCGACATGAGCGAGTTCTGCAGCTCGATGGAGACGCGTTCCCAGTCCTTGTCGCCGAAGTGCTTCACCGGCGAGCCCTCCGCTTCGGCCAGCGCCTGGAAACGCTGCACTCCCCCGCCGCCCAGCTCGCGGCCGACCTTCTCGGGGTCGACGTCGATCGACCAGTCGAGATCCGTCGACGCGTTCCACTGCGACGTCTTCGCCTTCTCGTACAGCTTCACGAGCGAACCGCGACTGCGGCCGTAGTCCCAGGTGAAGATCGTGTCGAACTCCGCGCTGACCGCGTGGATCGTCTCGAGCTTCTCTTCGGTGCTGGTCATGACTTCGTCTCCTCCTGGGGAGCAATCGCGTCAACGAGGCGGTGGATGAGTGCTTGCCAGTTGTCCTGGTCGAGTGGTTCGAGTCCGAGCGTGCGGACGACGAGCGCGCCGGCCGCGAGTGTGAGACAGAAGCGTGCGAACGCATCGGTGTCGACGTCGTCGTCGATCACATCGTTGCGCTTGGCGCGGTCGACGAGGTCGGCGATCGTCGCTTCGCGCGTCGTAAGGCGATCTCGCACGACGGTCGCGAGTTCAGGGTCACGCCGAGCCGCGGCAATCGCGTCGAGCAAGAGCGGCGGCTGCGCATTCGGTCGCGCCAACAGCGCGCCGAGCCGCTCGAACACATCACGCGCGTCGCTGCCCGCGGCCTGTTCGAGCAGTGCGTCGACCTCAGCGCCGGCCCGCGACCCGATCGCGTCGAAGAGCAGTTCCGCCTTGCCCCGGTAGTTCGCGTAGATGGCGCCGGTCGTGAGTCCCGCGGCGCGAGCGACGTCCTGGACCCGGGCGCCCTCGTACCCCTGCGCCACGAACACCTCGATGGCGGCAGCAATCAGCCGCTCCCGGGTCGATTCCGACGGAACTGCACTCACTCCAGCATGATAACGATCATTATCTGACTTCGGTCGGGCGTGACCAGGGAAGAATGGGGCATGGCGCTCCCGGTCTCCCTTTCTGATGTGCGGGCGGCTGCGGCTGCCATCAAGGGGGCCGTGGTCGAGACGCCGACCACGCTTTCGGCCACATTCTCGGAGATCACGGGCGCCGAGGTGTGGCTGAAGTTCGAGAACCTCCAGTTCACGGCCTCGTTCAAGGAACGGGGGGCGCTCAACTTCCTCCTGCGGATCGGCGACGCCGACCGTTCTCGTGGGGTCGTGGCCGCTTCCGCCGGCAACCACGCCCAGGG
>Ga0163152_10007286_pt1 | contig 12152 bp, 10 predicted proteins | sample OliLakLV19MP8IB2_FD_148635 | JGI IMG/M metagenome (GOLD analysis project Ga0163152, IMG submission 148635) | Freshwater microbial mat bacterial communities from Lake Vanda, McMurdo Dry Valleys, Antarctica - Oligotrophic Lake LV.19.MP8.IB-2 | ecosystem: Environmental > Aquatic > Freshwater >... | reverse complement strand
CCCGCGAGCTCGGCATCGACCTCGGCAGCGTTCCCGCCAGCGGTCGCGGCGGCATCGTGCGCCGCGCCGACGTCGAAGCCTTCGCGCAATCCGGCGCCGGCGCTCCGACGGAAGCGGCTCCGGCACGAGCCGGTGGAACGCCCGCCGCGCCCACGCGCCCGAGCGCGCCCGCTGTTGCGATCCCGGCCGGCGAGCGCGAGTCGCGCATCCCGTTCCGCGGTGTGCGCCGCAAGATCGCCGAGGCGATGGTGCGGTCGAAGTTCACCGCGCCGCACTTCACGGTCGTCGAGGAGCTCGACGTGACCGACCTCGTGCGCCTGCGTGAGACCGCCAAGTCGCTCGGCCAGGAGCAGGGCGTCAAGGTCACCTACATGCCCTTCATCATGAAGGCGACCGCGCTCGCGCTGGCGAAGTTCCCCGCGCTGAACGCGCACCTCGACGAAGCCAGCCAGGAGATCGTGCGCTACGGCTACGTGAACCTGGGCATCGCGATGGACACCGACAACGGCCTGATCGTGCCGGTCGTGAAGGAGGTCCAGTCGAAGGGCATCCTGCAGCTCGCCGTCGAGTTGAACGAGCTGGCCGAGCGCACGCGGCAAGGCAAGGTGAAGCCCGACGAGCTCAAGGGCTCGACGTTCTCGATCACGAACGCCGGCAACATCGGGGGGATCCTGGCGACGCCGATCATCAACTACCCCGACGTCGCGATCCTGGGCGTGCACCGCATCGTGAAGCGCCCGGGTGTCGTCGAGACGCCGCAGGGCGACAAGATCGAGGTACGGCAATACATGAACCTGTCGTGCTCGGTGGACCATCGACTGGCCGACGGCGCCGATGGCGCGCGCTTCCTCGTGTACATGAAGCGGCTGCTCGAGAACCCGGGGCTGCTGGCGCTGTGACCGAGTTGCGCGCCGAATACGATTTCTCCCGCGGAGTTCGCGGGAAGCACGCGAACGGAATCAGTCAGAACGACCAGAGCGAGCTTTTCCGTCACATGCTGCGCGTGCGCGTGCTCGACGAGCGCATGCTCAAGCTGCAGCGCGCCGGTCGCGTCGGCTTCGTCGGCACGGCCAAAGGTCTCGAAGCGGCGCTGATCGGCTCCGCTTGGCCGCTGCGTCAGCAGGATTGGCTGTGGTCCGGCCTGCGCGAGGGCGGCGCCGCCGTGATGCGCGGCCTCCCGCTCGCGGAGTACATCGCGCAGATGTACTGCAACAGCAACGACACGGCCAAAGGCCGGCAGATGTGCAACCACTTCCAGCACAAGGGGTCCAACTACCCCAGCTGGTCGTCGGTGATCGGCACGCAGATCCTGCACGGCGTCGGCGCGGCGTACGCCGCGAAGGCGCGCGGGATCGACGAGGTCCACGCGATCTACTTCGGCGACGGCGCGACGAGCGCGAACGGCTTCCACTCCGGCCTGAACTTCGCCGGCGTGTGGAAGGCGCCCTGCTACTTCGTGTGCGTCGACAACGGCTGGGCGATCTCGGTCAGCTCGGCCAAGCAGTCGGCGACGGAGAGCTTCGCGGACAAGGCGATCGCGTACGGCATCCCCGGCAAGGAAGTCGACGGGAACGACGTGCTGGCGTGCGTCGCCGCGTCGCGCGAGGCGCTCGAGTTGGCGCGCAAGGGACAGCCGTCGCTGATCGTGCTCAAGACGTACCGCATGCTCGGACACTCGAGCTCGGACGATCCGACCAAGTATCGCGACGAGGCCGAGGTCGCCGCCTGGGCCGCGAAGGACCCGCTCGATCGTTTCGAGGCGCAATTGCTCGAGCGCGGCGTGATCCAGAAGCCCGATCGCGCGCGCATCGAGACCGAGCTGACCGCCGAGATCGACGCGGAGATCCACAAGCAGGAAGCCGCGCCGAAGATGGCGCTCAAGACGCTGGTCGAGGACGTCTACGCCGAGGTGCCGCACCACCTGCGCCGGCAGTACAACCGCTTCGTCGGCGTGGCCGAGCGGCTCGGGCACGCGCAGCCCGGCGACGGCGCTTTCCCGCTCTGATCACCCTCGCGGGAACGGACGGATGCGCGCGCGATCTGCGCGCCGCGCGCGGTTCCACGCGGCGCCAAGACGATCAGAGAGGCCGTACGATCGATTCTCTCTCGGCCTCTCAATCCTTGTACGTGTCGTGCCCGGCCTTCTTGACCGGCTTGACCTTGGCGTCGTACGCCTTCTTGGCCTCGTCCGCTTTGCCCTCGACGAGTGCGGCTTCGACGTCGAGCAGCCCGCGCTCGAGCTCGATCAGCTTGAGCCGGTAGCCCGTCATGAACTTGGCCTTGTCCTTGGCGTCGGTCACCTCACCGGCCTTGACCGGCGTGCCGAGCTTGGCCTCGTGCGCGGCCTTTTGCATCTCGATCACGAGGCCCAGCGCCTTCTCGAGTTCCTTCTTCTCGAGCGCCTTTTCCAGGCCTTTCGAGCCGGCCTGCAGCGTCTGCATGTGCTCCTCCAGCTCGACGGCGGGAGCGGGGGCCTGGACCGCGGCCGATGCTGACAGCAAGGGCACGGAAGCGGCGGCGGCGACGAGGAGGGTGAAGACGGTGAGGGAGGCGCGAACGTTCATGGGCAAGAGAGTAGCTGCCCGCTCGGAACCGAACAGGCCCCTTGCTCTGGCCTTACCGGCTTGCAGTGCCACCTCCGCCGGGTGAGCATCCGCGGCATGCAGTCCACCGTCGCGCGGCCATCCCGGCTGATCTGGCTGCGCGTGGTCGCCGGTCTCCTGATCGCGGCCCGGTGCGCGCGCCTGGTCCATGCCGTCGTCGACCGGGAACAGATGCTGCTGGACCATCCGGGGCTCAACCCGCGGCTCCTGGCCATGCTGCTCGCGCTGTCGTTCGTTGGCATCGTCGCCCTGGCGTTCCTGGCGTTCGGGCGTCAGCGGTTCGGGCTGTGGATCGTGATCGCGTGCGGCGCGGTCGAGCTGGCGCTCGAGACGTGGGTGGGCTTCACGCCCGTCGCCTTGATCCGCATCCCTGTCACGACCGCGCTGGTCTTCCTGACCGCGCGGATGGCATGGCGCGAGTTGCGCTGAGCAGGGCTCGCACGCGCTTCGTGACCTCGCGCGCACTCCGTTGGCTCCCGGTCAGGGGTCTCGCGCGGCGAGGATCCGTTCCGCTCCCGGCGATTGCGGATGCTCCCGCGCCCTGACGACCAGCGGCGGGAGCGCTCTGCGTTCCGTCCGGCTCGGCGTCACATGCCCCAGAGCACCTCGACGGCGTTCGTCATGTTGTAGTTCGAGGCCGTGCAGAACGCGGCCGCGTTGCGATACCAAGCCTGGTACGTGCGCGTCCCAGGGGACGTGATCGAGCCCTGGCTGGAGATCGAGGCGTCCCCGGCGGACGGATACCGGCTCGCGCCCATCGTGTTGGGCTTCCGGCCGAGGCGCGTGATCGTGCCTCCCGCGCAGAGCTTGCCGTCGCCGAAGGTCACGCCGTTGCCACCGCTGTGGCGGATCGTGCCCTGGAAATAGAGCGCGAAGCTGTTCAGCATCTGCGAGCCAACGAGCGCGAGCGTGTCGTTCGAAAGGCTGGCCGACCCGCTGGCGCGCAGCTTTCCGCCCATTTCCAGCGAGTTCAAGCAGCCCAGCCCCCAGCCGGGCGTGCTGTTGTTGGCGCACGGACAGGGCGTGCCCGTGCCGTCCCCGGCGCAGTAGGGGGCACCAATCAGGGGCTCCACGGCGAACACGACCTGGAACGTGCCGTAGCTGGTGTCGGTGAAGTACTGGATCCCCCCCGCCTGCGTGGGCGTGACCGCGGACAACGCGTAGGTTCCGGGCGAGAGCACGCCGCGGAACTCGAACGACGTCGAATTGCCCCCCCCGGAGGGCAGCGTCACGACGTGGATCACCGAGCCGCCCTGCTCCAGCTGGACCGTCGGGCTCTGGTCCTGCGGGGACCTCTGGATCGAACCCGTCAGCGAGTACTCGACGGTGTCAGTCACGCTGAAAGATACGGCCAGGTTGCTCTCGCCGTTCGAGTACGAGGAGGCCGACCCGTGGTCGGCCCACGCGGAGACGCTCGCCTGGCCGCTGGCCGTGATCCTGTCGCCGGCGAACTGGGACGACTGAGATGCACTCGAGTCCGCTGCGGCCGCCGTCACGGCGGCATTGGCCGAGTCGTTCACCTGGAACGGCCCCGCGTCCGGCGCGCTGACGCTGTACGTGTCGTGCTGCATGCCCGCCTCGGATTGGGCGTGCGCCAAGCCGGAGATCGAGCGGGTCTGCTGGACGATCTGGAGCTGCGCCGCCGACGTAGACCCGAGCACGATGAGAAAGGCGGGCAGAACGCATGTGCGGGCGATCATGGCGAAGCTCTGTGGTTATGGTGAATGGATGGAGGCTGCGGCCTCCCCGCCATGGTGAGCGGATTCAGAGGGTCGGGGTCGGCCGTACCTCACCAACCCCGCCTTGAGGCTATCAGAATTCCAGAAATGGGTGTTCGGGGAGGGAGTGTCGCGCAAGCGCGTAACGGGGATCTTCCGTCCCAGAGATCGCAGCCCGGTGCGTGCGCCTGGTCCACGCCGTTGCCGACCGGGAGCAGATGGTGCTGGACCATCCGGGGCTCAACCCGCGGCTCCTGGCCATGCTGCTCGCGCTGTCGTTGTTGGCATCGTCGCCCTGGCGTTCGGGCGTCAGCGGTTCGGGCTGTGGATCGTGATCGCGTGCGGCGCGGTCGAGCTGGCGCTCGAGACGTGGGTCGGCTCCTCGCCGGTGGCGCTGATCCGCATCCCGGTCACGACCGCGCTCGTCTTCCTGACCGCGCGGATGGCATGGCGCGAGTTGCGCTGAGCAGGGCTCGCACGCGCGTTGCGACGTCGCGCGCAGGCCGTCGGCGGCAGGTCAGGCGTGGCGCGAGGCGAGGGTCGGTTGCGTTCCCGACGATTCCACTTGGTGCTCTCTCGCGCTGACGGCCAGCGGCGGGAGCGCTCGGCGTTCCACCCGGCTCGCCGTCACGCTCCCCAGATCACCTCGACGCCGTTCGTCATGTTGTAAGTCGCGGCGGTGCAGTAATTGGCCGCGTTCCGATACCAGACCTGGTACGTGCGCGTTCCCGGCGAGGTGACCGAGCCCTGGACGGAGATCGGCGCGTTGCCGGGGGACGGGTAATGGCTGGCGCCCATCACGTTGTTCTTCTCGCCCAGGCGCGTGACCGTGCCGCCCGCGCAGCGCTTGCCGTCGCCGAAGCTCGCGCCGTTTCCACCGTTGTGATGGAGCGTGCCCTGAAAGAAGAGCGCGGAGCTGTTCGGCATCTGCGAGCCGAGGAGGACGAGCGTGTCGTTCGAGAGGCTCGCGACCCCTTCTGCGCGCAGTTTCCCGCCCATACCCAGAGAGTTCAGGCAGCCGACACCGGCCCCGGGCGAGCTGTTGTTGGCGCACGGACAGGCCGCGCCCGTCCCGTCACCGGCGCAGTACGGGTTGCCGGCCAGCGGATCCAAAGCGAGCACGACGTGGAACGAGCCGCTTTCGGAGTCGCTGTATTGCTGGAACGCCGCCGCGTCCGCGCGGGTGATGGCCGAGAGCGCATACTCTCCGGGCGTGAGCACGCCGTGGAACTCGAACGACAGCTGGTTTTCGCCGCCCGTGAAGAACACGGAGTGGATCAACACGCCGCCCTGACCGAACTGGACCGTCGGGCCGGAGGAGATTCCGGTTCGACCGATCGAGCCCGTCAGCGAGTACCCGAGGGTTTCGATCACCTGGAACGTCACGGACAGATCGCTCCGGCCGCTCGCAAGCGCGGAGGCCGAGTCGCTGCCGGCCCACGCGTTCGCGTTCGAATTGCCGTAAGCCGTGATCCTGTCGCCGGCGAGCTGGGACGTCTGGGAAGCTCCCGCGTCCGCCGCAACCGCAAGTGCGTTTACCTGCGCCGAGTCGAAAACCTGGAATGTTGCCGTGTCCGGTGCAGCGACGTGGAACGAGTCGTCCTGCGATCCACCGGCGTTTTGAGCGTGCGCCGTGCCGGAGATCGCGCGCGTCTGTTGGACGATCTGGATCTGCGCCGCGGCCGTGGACCCGAGGGCCAGGAGGAATGCGGGCAGGGCGAATGCGCGGGACAACATGGCAGGACTCCTGGGAGAGGATGGAGGTCGAAGGCCGGCGGTCCCCACCGGACGTTCCGAGGATAGCCGGAATTCCTGTTTCCGGGGTCCCGCCCCGTTGCGGCGACCGACACCCGAGTGGCGGCGAGCCAGGGCTCCGTCAGGTCAATCGTCGGAAATCGACCAGCTTCGGCCCGCGCGTGTAGGCGATCCCCGTGTAGCCGTTCGACAGCGGGTCGTACGCCGTGCCCTGCCCCGGCCACACGAACTCGCCCTCCGATCCGTCGTCGAAGCGCAGCGTGAAGTAGTAGTGCGTCCCCTCGTCCTCGATGCCGGTCTCGCTGCGGCGCACGACGACCAGCGCCGGCCGGCGCAGCATGGGTTTCGTCTCGGCGCGCGCGCGCACGGACGCGCGCGACACCAGCACGGAGATGCCGACGATCACGAGGATCACGGTCGCGGCCGCCCACGGGATCCACATTCCGCCGCGCACGATCGTCCACGACAGGGCCAGGGCCGGCGCGACGGCGACCAGAAGGATCAGCGTGCCGATCGTCAGGAGCCGGCCGCGCTGGACCTCGGCCTCGCGGTCGAGCGGCGTGAAGGCCATCGCGGTCGGGAACGCGGCATGCTCGCGCAGCCGCTTCAGGCGCAGGATCGTCTCGTCGTCGATCTTGCCCGGCGCGTCCGCGATCGCGAGCGGCGTGGCGCAGTACGCGCACAGCGACAGATCCGTGCGGTGCAGCTTCGCGCCGCAGGTCGGGCAGTGGGTGCGTACGGGGGCCTGGGTCGTCATCGGGGGCGGCAGGTTACCGGATCGCCCCCGCGCCAGCGTCACTGCCAGGTCATCACCAGCGCGCGCATCGTGAGGGCGTCGCGGAACGCGACGTAGGGGCGCCCATCCGGGTCCAGGTCCATGCTCAGGTAGTCGGCCGCGGCCGGCGTGAAACCGGGTGCGCCGATCGTTTCCCACTGGTGGAGCGAGCGGTCCCAGCGCTTGACGACCGCCTTGCGGCCCAGGTTCGCGGCCTGGTAGGCGACCCACGCGCGGCCTTGCGGGTCGAAATCGAGGCTGAGCCACTGGCGCCAGCCCTCGGTCTCGACGGTCGGGACGTCGGCGCCGTCGACGGGCGGCCCGAGCGTGGGCCAGCCCGTGCCGTCGAATCGCCGCACGACGATGCGCGAGCCCCAGACGTAGTAGACGACGTGCGGCGTTCCGTCGGGCGCAACGCACAACTGCAGGTTGTTGGGTTGATCGGGTGTGAACCCGGGCTGACCGAGGGGTTCCCAGCCGTTCGCTGCGCCGGTCCAGCGCAGCACGGTGGCCTTGCCGCCCAACCCATTGTCGGTGAACGCGCACAGGATCGAGCCGTCGCGCGCGAGCGCGAGCGACTGGTACTGGCTGAAGCCGATGCTCAAGCCCGGTCGTCCCAGCACGCGCCACGCGTTGCCGTCGAACTCGACGACGGTCGCGCGGCCGGAGACGTCGGTGGTCGAGTCCTGGAACGCCGCGGCGATCGTCCCGTCGCCGACGACGAGCACGTCGGTGTGGTGCGCGCCCCCGAGGCTCGCGGGCACTCCGCCCACGAGCTCCCACGGTTGATCGGGGCCGGCGCAGCGGCGCACGCCCATCGCGCCATGCAGACCGTAGTCGCGGCTCGCGACGACCAGCGCGCCGTTGCGCTGGAACCCCATCCGGTTGTACCAGGCGTCGCCCTCGCTGCTCCCGCCGGCCGTGGTGAGCCGGACCCACTCGTTGCCGACGAGGCGACGCACGGCGAGCTGATGGAAGTTGGAGGTGAAGTCCTGGTAGGCGACGTGCGGCACGCCGGCGGGGGACACCAGGATCTGCGGACAGAACACACCGCCCTGGCTGGCCGGGCCTCCGCCCACGACCCTCCAGCGTGGACTGGTGGTCTGGTCGTTTCCGTTGGAGCCCTGCGCGCGCGCGCTCTCGTGCGTCGTGAACGCGAGCGCGAGACCGAGCGTCCAAGCGGAAAAAGCGACGTGCGCACGACGGTGCGGAGCGCGATCGGAGAGGGAGCGCATGGCGAGGCAGGCTGGTCGAACGGCTGCTAGGACGCGCCGGATGGAGCGGGGCGCGGAACGCAGGGGGCGCACGAGTCTGGACCAGATCCTCCAGGACGGGAAGGTGGCAAGCTCGTGCGCTAGAATCCCGGGCTTTCCCGCGTCCCTCGAGAGACCGAAAGAATCCGATCCTAGGTCTCCTTGATCCCTTTGGCGCCGCGCGGAACCGCGCGCGGCGCGCTAAACCCCCGCGAGAGCCTCCCGCCATGCCCCGTCAGGTCGTGATCCTCGGTGCCGGTCCCGCCGGCTACGTCTGCGCCATCCGATTGGCGCAACTGGGCCAGCAGGTGACCGTCGTCGAAAAGGAGTTCCTGGGCGGGACGTGCCTGAACGTCGGCTGCATCCCGTCGAAGGCCATGATCGCGGCCGGCAGCTTGCTGCACCGGATCGGCGACGCCTCGGCGATGGGCATCACGGCCAAGGACGTTCGGCTCGACGTGGCCAAGCTGGTCGAGTGGAAGTCCGCGATCGTCGGCAAGCTGACCGGCGGCGTCGGCTCGCTGCTGAAGAGCCACAAGGTCGACGTCGTGATGGGCACCGGCCGCATCCAGGACAAGACGACGGTCGTCGTCGACACGAAGGAGGGATCGAAGACCCTGAAGTGCGACGACATCGTGATCGCGACCGGATCCGTGCCGATCGAGATCCCGGGCTTCGCGTTCGACGAGGACAAGGTCTGGTCGTCGACGGGCGGCTTGCGTCCGACGAAGGTGCCCGAGCACCTCGTCGTGATCGGCGGCGGCTACATCGGCCTCGAGCTGGGGATGATGTTCCGCAAGCTGGGCTCGAAGGTCACGGTGCTCGAGGCCACGCCCGGCGCGCTGCCCGGGCAGGAGCGCGACTGCGTCAAGGTGATCGAGCGGAGCCTCAAGAAGCTCGGGATCGAACTCCTGACCGAAGTGCGCGCGCAGAGCTTCGAGCACAAGGACAAGAAGAGCTACGTGCGCATCCTGACCAAGAAGGGCGAGGACACGATCGTGTGCGATCAGATCCTCTCGACCGTCGGGCGCAAGCCGTACAGCGCGGGCCTCGGGCTCGACAAGGTCGGGCTCACGGTCGACAAGGGCGGCTTCCTGCCGGTCGACAAGCAGATGCGCACGAAGGTCGCGAACATCTACGCGATCGGCGACATCGCTGGACAGCCGATGCTGGCGCACAAAGGTTCCCGCGAGGGACTGGTTGCCGCGGCTGTGATTGCCGGGGGCAAGGACGAGTACGACGCGCGCTGCGTGCCGGCCGTGATCTTCACCGCGCCCGAGATGGCCTCGGTCGGCTTGACCGAGTACCAGTGCCAGGAAAAGAAGCTCGATTACAAGATCGGCAGCTTCCCGTTCGCCGCATCCGGCCGCGCGATGAGCTTGATGGAGACCGAGGGCTTCGTGAAGGTCATCGCCGACGCGAAGACGGACGAGATCCTGGGCGTTCACATGGTCGGTCCCGAGGTGACCGAGCTGATCGCGGAAGCGGCGCTGGCAATCGAGATGGGCGCCACGGCCGAGGACATCGCGCGCACGATCCATGCGCACCCGACGCTGCCCGAAGCGTTCATGGAAGCCGCGGAAGCCGTGCACGGCATGGCCGTTCACATCTACCAGCGCAAGTGAACGAGATCGGCGGCGGTCGCAGCCTCGAAGTGCGCCGGCTGGGCCGGACGCGCTACGAGGACGCGCACCACTTGCAGGAGGCGCTGCTCGCCGCGCGCGTCGCGGGCGAGATCGGAGACGTGCTGCTTTTGACCGAGCACGATCCGGTCGTCACCGTCGGCCGCGGCGCGGGGCTCGAGTCGGCCGGCACCGTGAACGTTCCGATCGTGGCGGTCGAGCGCGGCGGCGAAGCGACGTTCCACGGTCCGGGCCAGGTGGTCGGCTATCCGATCGTGCTGCTCGAGGAATCGCGGCGCGACCTGCACCGCTGGCTGCGCGGCCTCGAGGAGATCGTCATCGCGACGCTCCTCGACTTCGACGTGACGGGTGAGCGCAAGGCCGGCTTCAGCGGCGTGTGGATCGGCCCGCGCAAGGTCTGCTCCGTCGGCGTGGCGGTGCGACGCTGGGTCACGTGGCACGGTTTCGCGCTGAACGTCGCGACGGACCTGTCCGGTTTCCGCGCGTTCCAGCCCTGCGGGCTCGATCCGGACGTGATGACGCGCCTCGCCGACCACGTGGCGCAGCCGGTGACGATGGCGCAGGTCGAGGACCGGCTCGCCGAGAACGCGACGCGGATCCTCGGGTTCGAGCACCAGAGCGGCTAGACTGCTGGTCCGGGCGGGATTCCGCGCTCGTACGAAACGACGCGAATCGTGCCGAAAACTCGGGTACTCGAGTCCGCCATGCGCTCCAACCTGCGACCGATCTGCATCTCTCTTTCCGCCGCGCTCCTCGGCCTGGTCGTCTCCGCCTGCAACGGCGGAAGCGGGTCCGGCACGTCCGACGTCCCGGGGGAGATCTCGGGCACGATCCTGTTCGTGCCCGAGGACGGCGCGCCGATCGTCGAGAACGAGCCCAACGACTCGGTCGACGAGCCGCAGCCGGTCGGCGAGCTGGGCTCGGACCGCACGCGCACGATCCGCGGATCGATCGCGGAGGGGGACGGCTTCGACGCGTACGCGTTCATCGCGCGCGAGCCGCTGCAGGTCGAGGCCGAAGTGCGCTTCGCATCGGCGCCCGGCCGGCGCGTGCAGTTGGCCGTCTTCGACCCGCTCTCGATGAGCGTCGTGACGACCGCGACCGCCGACGGGCGCGCGACGTTCGTGGCGCGCGGACCGTTCGACCTGGTCGTGCGGGCGGCGCAGGGCGTGGGCGACTACGAGCTCGTCGTGCGCGCCACGGCCGCGCCCGCGAAGCTGACGCAGCCGGGCTGGGCCGGCGCGTTCGCGGTCGCGGACCGCGCCGTGCTCGCGCCGGAGGGCGCCGGGCGCTTCGAGCTCGTCGCCGCGGAAGCGATCGACCTGCGGATCACGGTGAGCGGCGACGAAGAGGCGCGCGCGCGCGTGAATGACGTGACCACGTGGCCCGAGACCATGTTGGCCGAGCCGATGCCCGGATCGACCGTGACCGTCCACCTCGCACCGCTGGCACGCATCGCAATCGAGCTCGGCGGGGCCAGCGCCGAGCTCGAAGCCGTCGAGCCGACCGACACGACCAGCGCGCGCTCCGCCCCGGCGCGGCTCGTGCCGATCGAGCGCGAGCGCGCCGCGCTGGGCCTCGCGACCGGCGACCTGCTGTACGGCCGCACGCCGTCGAACGTGAAAGTCGGCGACGTGCTCGTGAAGCCGCGCGCCAGCGCGGACGTGACCGGCGATCTGCGCCGGCGCGGCTTGGTCCGCACGGACGGCGTGGGCGAGGACGTGCTTCAGCTCTCGGCCGACCTCGAGGGCATCGCGAGCCCCGAGGAACGTACGCGCACGACCGTGGCGCTCGCGCGCTCGCTGAACGCCAGCCCGCGCGTCGAGTACGCCGAGCTGAACCGCATCCGGCGCACGCAAGGCGGGCCGTTCTCGCCGACGGACGCGCACTTTCCGCTCCAGTGGCACTACCCGCTCGTGCGACTGCCGGAAGCGTGGGACGAAGTCGGCGCGTTCATCACCGGTCCCGGCCCCGACGTCGTCGTCGCGGTGATCGACACGGGCCGCAGGCCGCACCCCGACCTCGACGACAACACGATCTCCAGCTACGAGTTCGACTTCATCACGAGCACGACGATCGCGCAGGACGGCAACGGGCCGGACACGAACGCGACCGACGAAGGCGACAGCGAGGGCGTCGGCCCGTCGAGCTTCCACGGCACGCACGTGGCCGGCACGATCGCGGCGGTCTGGAACAACGGCCTCAGCGTGGCCGGCGCGGCCAGCGTGCCCATCGGTCCGATCACCCCGGTCAGCCGCGTCCGTGTTGTGCACCTGCGTGTGCTGGGACAGGGCGGCGGCACCGACGCGGACATCGCGCGCGCCGTGCGCTACGCGGCCGGGCTCTCGAACCCGGGTCTGCCGCTCATCCCGGACTCGGTCGAGGTGATCAACATGAGTCTGGGC
>Ga0163152_10007276_pt1 | contig 12162 bp, 7 predicted proteins | sample OliLakLV19MP8IB2_FD_148635 | JGI IMG/M metagenome (GOLD analysis project Ga0163152, IMG submission 148635) | Freshwater microbial mat bacterial communities from Lake Vanda, McMurdo Dry Valleys, Antarctica - Oligotrophic Lake LV.19.MP8.IB-2 | ecosystem: Environmental > Aquatic > Freshwater > Lake... | reverse complement strand
GTTCCGTCCTTCCCGCGACGTGACGTTCAGGCCTTTGTCGCCGATGCTCCAATAAATCCGTCCGTCGGGCCCAACGGCGAGCCCATGCATGTCGTGCCCTGCATAAGCGATGTGAACGCCAAACCCGTGCACGACCACCTCGCGGATATCAGCCACGCCGTCATCGTTCGTGTCTTTGAAGCGCCAGAGGTCCGGCGCGATCGTCGCATAAACCCAGCCGTCGTGGTACATCACGCCCGCGGCAATGCCCGTGACCTCGGTATTAAAACCTTCCGCGAACACCGTCATTTTATCCGCCGTCCCGTCGCCATCCGTGTCGCGCAATTGGTAGATGCGCTCGGTGTGGTGCGTCAGATCTTTCCAATCGATCGAGCCATCGCCGTTGTGATCCCGGATCCCGCCGCGCGGGAGCCGCATCTTGCCGGGCGCGAGTTCGCGGTGATAAAACGCCTTCTTGTCCTGGACGCTCTTAAACCCGACATCATCGGGAATCCACATCGTGTGTTCGCGAATATCGAGATCCCCCACCTTGCGGCGCGTCGTGGCCGCCACGTAAACCCGCCCTTGTGGATCCACCGCGCACGCCACGGGATCGGGAACATTCAACGTGCCGGACCACTTGTGCAGGGTCAGCTCGCCGGTCGCGGGCGAGTTGTCCGAGAAAACTTTCTTCGGAGTTGGGGTCTGAGCCAGCAAGGAAATGCTCAGTACAAAGGGTAGCGCAACGGCACCAAGCCGGAACGGGAAAACAAGAGGGGCAGCCATGAGAAAAGCAAATAGCTAGAAAGATCAGGAGCAGAACGCGAGTCGCGAGATGAATGAGCGAATGGAGGATGGGTTGCCGGGCGATCAGCACAAAAAAACGCCAGAGGATGACCGCTGCCGGGAGTCACGCACGGTCGTCGTTCCAATAAAGCCGTTCGATGACGCGTCGTGGCCGAACCGTGAACTCACGTCCGGTCAGACAAGACGACGTGCCGGGTTTGTGGTACCGATATTATCGCACCGCGCCGGGTTCCTCCGGATACCGGGAACTTCTACGCGCAGCGTGAATCCCTCCCGATTCAATTGCCTAAAAAACGTCGGGATTTCTTACGGAAAAGGTCGAAAAAATTCACTCGATCACTTTCCCAGGATTTTTCTCCGCTTAATGAGGCTTCGTTTCAATATTTCTATTAACGACATAAGAAATTTTGGAACATCTAGAGAAAGGACGAACGGATCGTGGCCTACGTGATGCTAGATACTTACCCACGTAGTTTTATCCCTTCAACTTCATCCCCCAATACATATGAAAATACGACAAAGATACCTCATGCCCCTCATGGCATTTCTTGCTGGCGCGAGTACGGCCCTTGCCGGGCCCGTCATCATTGATGGCACTGATTCCAACGCCCATGGCTCCGTTTCAGGCACAAACCAAGCCGGCTGGCTTTACATGCAGAAGGCGCTGGAAAACCTCGGTGGCCAGGTCGGAAATGGAAACAAGATCGTAGTGGATCTTGGAACGACCGCATCAACCGCTGAAGCGGCCATCAACTCCGCGTTCGGCCTGTCGTCGCTGGTGGGTGCCGGCTGGTCTTTGAAAAAAGTCGATGGTGCAACGGACATCGCGACCTTCCTCGCTGGCGGCATTCTCGCTAATGGAGCAAGTCTCGCCACCACCGGCATCCTCTATCTTCCCACCTACGGCAATACCAGCGGCGACCTCACGTCTTTTGAAATGGGGGCCATTAACGCTGGTGCAGCTGCCATCGCCAGCTTCGTGGGCGGCGCGGGTAACCCAAACGTCGGTGGCGGGCTCTTCTCGCAAGGGCAGAGCGGAACCGGCGCGTATGGCTGGCTGACAACGCTCATTCCCGGGATCGTCGCGACGGACGTTGGCGGAGGCGGCATCGCAAGCAACATCACGCTTACGGCTGCTGGCACAGCGGCCTTCCCTGGACTCACAGACGCCAACCTCGCAGGTGCCGATCCGTGGCACGGTTACTTCTCCGGAAATCTGGGGAGTCTCAGCGTCCTCGGCACGGCCCTTCAGACCGGCTCCCCGACGAGAAACATTATCATCGGCGGCGGTGCTGGCACCGTCATCAATCCAGATCCGCCGTCCCGCGTACCGGACTCGGGAAGCACGCTGGCATTGATGTCATTTGGTATCCTTGGCCTGGCCGCTCTACGTCGTCGTCTCGCCGCCTAAGGAACTCCAAACCGTTTAATCAAGGTCGCCGAAAAATCGGAGACCTCACAAAAGCAGGACCAGACCGGTCCTGCTTTTTTCTTGTCCCCCAATCCGTCCGGTTCCACTAGAAAGGTGTCGTTGGCACGCAGCCGTTTCTCGCCATGATTGCGTCACCATGCGGGTTTCAGGCCATGGCCGCGATCCAACGGGAAAAGCACCGCGCATCCCGGTTCGGCAGGACTGAAACTGCTCTGGTTCGATTTAAACAAGAACGCCGCAACCCCTTCCGCCTCATCTTTTCCACCCTCCGTGCCGGGCGTTGTGAAAGCCATCGAAGTGCGGCCATCGCTTCACGGCGAAGCGCACCACTGATCGCTCATTCCTTGGTCAAAGCAAAGCGCTCAAATCCGATCGGTCCGCTATGCAATTCGGGGACTCATCCGACCAGTCTTTGAACGGAGCGTTATGCGTCTTCTGCCCGCGTGTCCGACCGGCGCCACGACGCCGACAATTCGGCACTTTCACGCTGCGCTTCACAGTCCCTGTTCCAAGGCTGCAAGCTGCCGTTTGGCGTCCTCCTTGCCGGAAAATTCGGTAGTCGATTCGGTCGCAATTTTCAGCGCCTTGATCGCCGACTCCTTGTTACCCAAACTGCGCTGAACCGCGCCGAAATGATATTGGATTTCGGGCACGTTTGGCATCGCTTTTGCCGCTTCCTCCAGGAATGGCAGCGCCTCTTGATACGCCTTTTGCCGGTAAAGGATCCAGCCAAGCGTATCTGCAAATGCAGAAACCGTCGGTTGGAGGTTACGCGCCTTGCGTGCCCACTCCAGCGCCAGCGCCGGTTCACCCAGCGATTCATCATACAGCGCAGCCAGATTATTCATCATCACCGCCGCTTCCGGCTTGCTCTCGAGAAATTTTACATAGACGTCCCGCGCTTTGGTAAAGTTTTTGGTCTGATTATAAAATCGGGTCGCCGCGAGGTGGGCGAGTTCATCGGCTGGCCGCTTTGCCAGGATAGCATCCACTTTCGCCACGATGTTCGGATCGTCCTTTCGCCCCAGAAACGAGTCGCTCAACAGCCGATAGAACGCCGCCTGTTTCGAATCCAACTCCAGCCCGTTCAGGATCGACGCTTCCGCCTCGTCCCAGTTCTGCGTTGCCCCCTGAGTCCGGGCCATCAGGAACCAGGGCACCGCCGAATCGGGGGTCTTCGCGATCATCTCCTTCGCCCGCCCTCTGGCCGAGTCGGTTTTCCCTTCGTTCAAGTCCAATGCCACCAGCTCCGCGCTGATCGCGAGATAATCACCTTTCAGAGCCAGCGCCCGTTCGAAGATCAACCTCGCCTCCGCCGGCTTCTGCAACTGCACCGCCAAAACTCCCAGCATATAGTGAAGCTGTGGGTTATTTGGCAGCTTCTTGATACTACTCGCAATAACTGCGGCGGCCTGATCCAGCTTATCCATCGCACGCGTCGCCTCGATGAGTACTGAATACGCCGGCATCAGCGACGGCCGGTTGTTGATCAATTGGGCCATCGATGCGGCCGCTGGCTGCGGATCGCCGCCCTGCACCAGGAGACGCGCCAGATGGAGCTGTGCATCAATATTGTCCGGATTCCGCATCACCGCCTCTTGGAGTGCGACGACGGCTTTATCCCTCTCTTTGGCCTGATCGTAAGCGATCGCCAGCAGTTGCTTCTCCAGACCCAGTCCGGGAAAGTCCCGGCCGAACTTTTCCAGATCCCCGATCACCTGCTTGGTTTTCCCTTGGGAAAGCCACAGCCTCGCCTGCAGGAGTCGCGTTTCATAATCCGATTGGTGACGCTTGAATATCTCCTGAATTCGCGACTCCGCCTCGTCGTATTTCTTTTGAACCAATGCGCTCCGAACCAACGCACGATAGGCCGGCAAATAATCAGCTGCCTTGCGCGTCAACTCGACCGCCGCATTCTCCGCTTCCTCGACGGAGCCGGTCTGCGTCAGCAGATCGATATATTTAACCCGGATGAGCGATCGAATGGGCGAAAGGCCGGCGGCCAGTTTGAGTTCCGTCAGCGCCTCTTGAATCATGTTTTGTCCGGCCAGGAATCCGCCGAGCGCCGCGCGAGCCGCAGGAGATTTCGGATCCATTGCTACCGCCCGCTGCAGGGCTGACTTGGCCTCGGGCAAATCGCCTCTAATAACAGACAGATTGGCGGTGGCTATTTGATACGAAGCAGTCCGCTGGTCGGGGAATTTTTGCCAGATTTGTTCCGCGGTCTTGAAGTCTTCCGGGCTGCGCACGGATTCCGTCAGCACGACGAGCGCATCCTCAACTCCCGCCGACCGCTCGAGAATCATCCGCGCCTCCTTGAACGCGTCATTCGGATGCCCCATTGCCAACATCAGCTCCGCCAGTTTCAACCGAAGCTTTAGGTTGCCCGGCGAAATCGCTTTTACCTTCGAGAGATAGGATAAGGCCCGCAGCGGCGCCCCCCGGTCGAGCCAAATAATCGCCATCTGCTCATTGGCGCTCACGTTCTCCGGATCGCCGTGCAGGACATTCTGGTATTCGATCCGCGCCTTTTCATAGTCACCTGATCGAAAGTATTCCCCGGCACGTTCGAGCGTCCGTGCCCGCCTGCTCTCCGCTGAACATCCGACGAGCAAGGCACCAACAACAAGCCCGAGGGCGAGGCGAGAAATACCAGCGTTAGTCATGAGGCTTTATTCGGAGAAATGGCGCAATAATTAAAGGAGACGATGAGGAAAGGAGCGTTGATCGGCAACCGCGCAGCCCACCGCTCGCTTCAGTCGAGTGCGTTATTCGCCTCGAGATGTTGTTACGGGTGGGCGGCGCGAACGCGAATCTTTCCGCTACTGTTCCCTCGTGTGAATTCGAATCGAGCTTTCTCGGCGGCTAATTGAATTGAGGGAAAAGCCAAGCCTCGCTACGAGGTGGGTGGCCAATTGGCCGGCTGCCACGAAAATAAAACTCCGGGGTTTCCAATCGCCACCCTGTCTGCCCGGCTCAAACAATCTCCCAACCAGGTCGATAGCTCCCGCGAATAATCGCATCCGCCTCCGGCAATCCGGTCGCCCGCAGGTTCTGCGCGTCCCACTCAATCGGTTTCCGCATCCGCAACCCCAGCACCCCCACGAGTGCAATCTCGGTCAGACGCGCACCATACGCAAAGTTGCTGCTCGCCGCCTCGCCGCCCTTGCAAGCGTCGATCCAATCGCGGTGATGCCCCGCCACGCGTTTCAAGACCGCATCCGGTTTCTTGATACTGGCACGAAGGCCCTCCGGAAAAATCCGCGGCGCGCCGCCGGCCCCATCGCACTGAATCACACCCTTGTCGCCCACGAACATCACGCCGCGCCTGGGCAACGGGAACTTGCCCAAGGCGGCCGGTGCTGCGGGACGCACGCCGCCATCGTACCAAGTCACCCGCACCGGCGGCTGCTCGCCTCGCGCCGGGAAATCGTAGAATATCGTGCAACCATGGGGCGCGATTTCATCGTCAGTTGGCCCCACGCTCAGCGCTTCCGCTCGCGTGGGCGGCGGCAGGTCGAACGCCCAGGTCGCGGCATCGAGGTCATGACACCCGAAGTCGCCCATCGCGGAACCACCGAAGGCCCAAAAATCACGCCACGCGACCGGGTGATACGCGGGATGAAATTCCCGCCGTTCGCGCGGCCCGAGCCACAGATCCCAATTCATCCCGGGCGGCACGGCCGAAGATTCAGCCGGCTTGGTCACCAGGCCAGGATTCCATCGCTTGGTTCCGACCCAGGCATGAATCTCCCGCACGGTGCCGATGCTGCCGGCCCGCAGGTGTTCGACGGTGTCGCGAATTCCGGTCGTGGAATGGCCTTGATTGCCCATCTGGGTGGCGACGCCCGTCTCCCGCGCCACCCGCGCGACCTCCCGCGCTTCCCACAGGTTGTGCGTCAGGGGTTTTTCGCAGTAGATGTGTTTGCCCGCGCGCATCGCTCGAATGGATACGTACGCGTGCAGATGGTCGGGCGTGGCACAGAGCACCGCGTCGATCCCGCGCTCCTTTTCCAACAGCACCCGAAAATCCTCGTACCCGGCGCAGCGGAAACCAGGTGACTTCTCCGCATAATGTTTCTCCACCGCGGCCACCGCCGGGGCGCGGCCGCCGGTGCCCTTGTAGTAAAAGTCCGCCAGGCTGAACGTATCCGCCGGATCGGCGACCGCGACGACGCGCGCATCTGACAACGCCAACAGCGCTTGAAGGTTCTGCAAACCCCGGCCCCCCACGCCAACCACGGCGACGTTCACGGTTTCGCTGGGCGGAACAAAACGCGGCCCGCCGAGGATGCGCCGCGGGAGAACGTTGAAGGCTGTAACCGCAGTCGCGGCAGTCTTGATAAAATGGCGGCGCGTTGACGGGGTAACTTTCATTGGGGAGGAGGCCGGAAGGGTCAGCCCTCACGCCGGTGCGAATCGAGTTAAATCGTGCGCTCGCGTGGAACGACCTGACCGCTGCTTTCCGTCGGTGGAACCGCGTCCACCCAAGACAAATCACGGTCGCGGGGAGGAATGGGTTACTTGGTCAGACTCCAGATCGCCAGTGTGAGGCTGACCACCGCGACTGCGCCGAAAACCCACAGCATGCGTTGGGTCCGGAGATTTGCCTCATGGACCCTCACGAACGTCTTGGCGAGTGCTTCGAGACTGCGTGAGAGCTCGCTGATCAAGCGCGTTTGCTCCAGGTCCGACGCCTCGAGCCCCTGCAATCGAATTTGCAGCGACTCGCGACTCGCGGTGTTGGAATCCGCACCAACGTTCTCGGCGGTCGCCTCCTTGCGGCGGCGGTAAAGATCAACTGCTCCCATGACGAGTGGGGCGACGGCGGAGAGAATGGAGGCAACGGGAATAGCCATATGGCGGAAGGATGAGGCGCTTCCGCAGCGATGCAAACCAGCGCGCACCGCAGGCGAATCCGCGTTCCACGGGCGAGCGGCACACGATCGCCGACATCGAAACGCAACCCACATTCTATCCGCTGCCCCCACCACGAGGTCATCACCCGCATCACCTATCGTTCGAACGCCGACCAGCAGCGAAATAGTCAATGGTTCAACTACCGCGTGAACGCGGCGACCGCGACCTTTGAGGCAATCAACGTTCTGGCCACGCGGTTCTTCGACTTGGTCCTGATGAATTGCGAGATACCTGCATCGCCGCATGAAAGCCGTCTAATCCGGGACTGGACACGCCCGCCGTCGGTCGACTGTGCCCGAAACCAGCCTATTGTTGGTCAGGAGTCGGGGCCTTAGGCTTCTTTTCTACCGGGGTTCGCTTGATGACCAGCACGAGACCCATTTCGTTGAGGTGTTTGGGATCGATTCCCTCGATTTTGTTCAATTGGTCGAGGCTCTTGAACGGTCGCGCGGACACAATTTTCTGCGCCAGTTCCGGTCCAACTCTGGGAAGTGCTGCGAGGGTCTCGAGACTTGCGGAGTTAACGTCTGCGGCGGGTCGGGTACCACGGTGAGTCACCCGGGGCATCTCCTCCCGGACTCCGCCCTGAAGAACTTCAATCGCCGCCTCGGGCGGTATGGTCGCGGGGGATACGGTAACTCTGGTCCGGATTTGCTCCAGTCGTTCGGCGCTCAAACCCCGCAGGCGGTCAAGTCCATTGATGGAAACGAATGGCCTCGCGGCAATAATGGCGCGGGCGCCGTCCTGGCCGATGACCGGTACGGCTGCCAACGAGGCCTCCGTCGCAGTATTTAGGTCAAGTTTCCTTCCGTCGGCTGCCTGGGCAACGTCAGCTTTAGCCTGATCGTCCGGTGCCTGCTTCGAGTCAGCGGCAACCAGCGGCAACGCAAGCGTGCACGCGAGCATTACGGGTGAGCAGGTCAGGCGAATGAGAGAGTGGAAATGCGTTATCATAGGTCTCATTGACCCGGCAGATTTACCGAGGTGGCGAAAGCAATTTAAATGCCTGTCCTGCCGAACCGCGCCCACACGGTGTCGCCGTCCCAGCCGCATCACCTCGGCGCGAAGCGCACCGCGCGATGACGATCATGGCGGGGTACCGTCACGTCGCGAGCGCGCCCGCCTCATCACGTGCAGACTTGCCGCGAGGAAAGTCCGACTTTCTCATCCGGAAATGCCCCACCGCCTCTGCGTCTCTCGTTTTCACCTCCGCGCTCTTCCTCTCGCTGTCCTCACGCTCTGCACGCTCAACAGCCGCGGCGCGACGCCTCCGGTCAATGCCGATTGGGCAACCTACTTGGGCGACAAGCAACGCAGCCTTTATTCACCCCTTCAGCAGATCAACCACTCCAATGTCGCCCAGCTGGAAGTTGCCTGGACCTATGACACGGGTGAAAAAGGCGAATATCAGTCCAACAATCTGGTCGTCGCCGGTGTGCTCTATACGGCAACCACCAGTCGTCGTGTCATTGCCCTCGATGCCGCCACCGGACGTGAACTCTGGACGTGGGATCCGGCGACTACGCGCGCCGGCACGGGCGCCCGACGGCAACGCGGTCTCGTCTTCTGGCAAAATGAATCGGGTGGCGAACAGCGCCTCTTCACCTCCGCGGGCAACTATCTCTTTGCCCTCGATCCGAAGACCGGCCGTCCGCTGCCCGACTTCGGGTCCGATGGCTCACTCGTCCTGAGTTTCGAAAACGAACTGGAGGGCACGCACCGCATCGGTCTCAATACCCCAGGTATCATTTTCCGCGATACGCTGATCATCGGCGGGTTTGGCGGTCCTGGCGCCGTCCGGGCGCTTGATGTCCGCACCGGTGCGCGTCGCTGGATTTTTCACCTGATTCCGCGCCCCGGCGAAATGGGCCACGACACCTGGCCTGCCGATGCCTATAAGACCGCCACGGGCGTCATGCCCTGGTCAGGTCAGTCGCTCGACGAAGCCCGCGGCATCGTCTATGTCGCCACGAAGACCGCCAATCCCGACTTCTACGGTGGCGACCGGATAGGAGAGAATCTCTTTGCCAATTCGCTGGTCGCTCTCGATGCCGCCACCGGAAAACGCCTGTGGCATTATCAGATTGTGCATCATGATCTGCTCGATAAGGACCTGCCGTGCGCGCCCGTGCTGCTCACGGTCACGCATAACGGCAAAAAAATCGACGCCGTCGCACAAGGCACGAAGCATGGACTGCTCTTCGTCTTCAACCGGGTGACAGGCGAACCGCTCTGGCCAATCAATGAAAAACCGGTGCCCGCCTCCGAACTGCGCGGAGAACACGCGTGGCCCACGCAGCCGTTTCCCACCAAGCCCGAACCCCTCATGCGTCACGGTTACACGGAGGCGGATGTCTCCACGATTTCACCCGAGGCCCGTGCGCTCACCACCGACCGCATCAAACTCTCGCCCAATTTCGGGCCGTTTCCCGCGCCCAGCCTGAAGGAGACGATCATGTTTCCCGGTTTTGACGGCGGCATGGAATGGGGCGGAGGTGCGGCCGATCCCAGCGGAGTGTATTACGTCAATATCAACGAAATTCCCTGGATCCTGCAGATGGTCGAGACGCGACGCGCCGATGGCACACCCCTCCCCCGGGGGGAACGCGACTATCTTGTTCACTGTGCCGCCTGCCACGGAATTGACCGTGCGGGTTTTCCCCTCGCCGGTTTTCCGTCGCTCATCGACCTCGAGAAACGTCGCACGCCGGCGGAGGTGTCAAAGCTCACCCAAACCGGATTCGGCCGCATGCCCGCCTTCGATCGCATGCCCGAAGGACAACGCGAGTCGATCCTCGCGTATGTCTACGGCCGCACGGAGGCCGTGACCAGCCGTCCCGATGAAGCCGCTCCCAGCCAGAAAAAGGGCAAGGCCGTCGACCCCACCGTACCGCCGTATGCGTTCGGCGGTTTCCGGCGTTGGACCGATCAGGAAGGGTATCCCGCCATCAATCCGCCCTGGGGCACGCTGAACGCGGTCGACCTCAACACGGGGGAGCTAAAGTGGAAGGTTCCCCTGGGCGAATACCGTGAACTTACCGCCCGCGGCATCCCGCCCACGGGCACGGAAAACTACGGCGGCCCCGTCGTGACCGCCGGCGGCTTGATCTTCATCGCCGCCAGCGCCGACGAAACGATTCGCGCGTTCGACAAGGAGACGGGGGCGATGCTGTGGCAGCACCGTCTGCCGTTCAGTGGTAACGCCACCCCGAGCACCTACGCCATTGCGGGCCGACAATACGTGGTAATCTCGGCGGGCGGCGGCAAATCCGGTCGTCCTGCCGGCGGCAGCATCGTCGCCTTCACCCTGCCCGCGCCTGCACCTTGATGAAGCTAAAAAACGCCCAATATAGAGTCCCGATTCCTCCGGGCTATAGTCAATGATCACGCCCGGAACCCGGCTGACGTCGGGTTTGGGACCGGCCGGCGCTTGCGCGAACGCGGAAAGCGGAAGCAATGCGCCGAACCGGACGAGCGTAAGGGACAGGGCATCGTGGTGATTTCATGGTGATTGAAAAATTCGCTGTGCTCAGGGCGCGGGAACCGAAGCCACAAAGACCTGGTTGAATCGCCCCGCGCCGTCGCCAACTGCGCGTTGATAGGCAACCTGTCGGCCGTCCGGGGAGAATACGCAGGCGAGCGGAAGTGGCGTGTCCTCCCCGGCATGGCGGGGCGTTAACCGGGTGCCTCGGCCCGTGGCCACATCGGTGACAACGACGCTCCCATCCCTCACATGCGCAATCAACCGGCCGTCCGGACTCCAGGTAAACGCCGAGGCAATGTCCTCGTTTCCGCGCGTCACCTGCCGCATCGGCCCACCGTCTGGCGCGACGGTCCCTAGCTGCACCACGCCCGCCTCATCGCGCAGGAGAAAGGCCAGCTGGGTCCCATCGGGCGACGCCCTCACCCAATGCCGCGGCGTCGTCACCACGCCGGGAAACGGCCGCTTGTCGGTAAACGTCAGCCGCCGCTGCTCCACCCCGCGCGGCGGGGCCGGCCATGTCGTCGCCGTGCCCTCCAGCGGAGCGTTCCCGGCGCGCGTCAGATCAGCCGGTAGTTCCAATCTGAATACCTCGGCGTGCACGGTCCCGTCGGTCGCCGTGACGTTGCCGAGAAACGCCAGCGCCCGCCGGCCATTTGGCCTGACAATCCAACCTTCCTCAAAAGCGCGGCTGATTTCATCGGATCCCGGCCGCGGGGCCGCGACGGTACGCGTCACGACGACCGAAAAATAATCACCCTCGTGATTTCGCGGATGCGTTGGGGAAACGCGGACCGGCCCCGCCGGAACAGAGACCCCGATATTGCGCTGGTTGATCTCATGTTCACCTGCGGGGGCCGGACCAAGCCGCGCGAGCACCTCGTCCTCATACGTATAGCTCACCCAGTCCCCGTCCGGACTGAAAACGTGAACGTGCGACCCTCCCCGCAGCGCACCCGGCGTAAACGGCGGGGCATAGTTCATCGCATCCAGCGGCCTCGCCTCGCCCGGTTGTCGCACGTTCACCACAACGCCTCGCCGGCGCGACGCACCATAAGTCCACTCCGGCGTTGGGTTCTCCGGCCCGTGAATAAAAACCACCTTGGGTTGATGCGGATGATAGGTCACGACGCCGCAAGCGGATCCTCGAGGCGCTTGATACAAGACCTGCACCTCCCCGGTCGCGACGTTTACCTGCTCAATCCGCGTTCCGTCGAAAACGCTGTCCACGGACCGCACATCATATACCAGCCAGCGACCATCAGGAGACCAGACGTTGATGTTGGTCAGCACATGACCATGGGCCGCGTGGGTTACCCGGCGTTCAACGGCAGTCGCAACAGATGACATGAAAACGACGGTGATGGCGGCGAGAACGAGCCATGAGCCGTTGAACCCGCCGCGCCGGCTCAGCCGTCGGCTCGAACCTGCTGGCTCAAAACCAAGGTAGCCTACGGCGCCCATGTGATGTCCTCCCTCCGGAAAAAATACACCCGACCTTCCTCGTCGCCCACGATCAAGTTGGACCCGCCGGAGCCGCCAC
>Ga0163152_10007275_pt1 | contig 12163 bp, 10 predicted proteins | sample OliLakLV19MP8IB2_FD_148635 | JGI IMG/M metagenome (GOLD analysis project Ga0163152, IMG submission 148635) | Freshwater microbial mat bacterial communities from Lake Vanda, McMurdo Dry Valleys, Antarctica - Oligotrophic Lake LV.19.MP8.IB-2 | ecosystem: Environmental > Aquatic > Freshwater >... | reverse complement strand
AATTAACTATCTTTAATTATCAGAAAATGTCTAAATAAATTTAACTATGAAAGTTCAGATTGGTTTGACTACATACAGCTGACCCTAATAATGAACTGTTTCAACATGAATATGGTCACTATATTCAAAGCCAAGTATCGGGCCCTTTGTATATATGGAAATACGCACTTCCAAGTTTACATTCTGCTCGGCATACTGATGAATACTATAGACATAGTGCTTTCTGGACAGAGCAAGATGCGAATGTAAGGGCAAATAAATATTTTAGTAAGTACGTTAACAATTATTCTGGTTGGGACTATGATTTAAACCCTATCTTTCAGAGTGGCAGAAACGGATGGTTTGATACTAATTATGGAAAGTACAAAACTAATAATGGACAGGTAGATCCAAAATGGTGGGAATATTTTATTGGCGCATTTACTTATTTCTTAAATCTTAAAAAAGGTCAGTAGCATGAAATTTCTTTTTGGGACAGTATTGATTTCAATTTTAGCTCTTCTTCTTTTAGCTTGTCCAAAGAAGGAAACTGAAAGCGAACCAACTTTTTTTCATTTGAAAAATAACAGTCCCTTTGCTTTTAATTATGCGATTTCTTTTAAATATCCAGATGTAACTTTAAAAGGTGTGGAAGCGAAGCCTGAAACAGCAGCAAGTTTGATAAATGTTGGTGAAACAGAAGCTGTTGGACGTCCCGACATGTTTAGTATTAATTCAACAATTCAAATTTTTATAATTAAAAGTGACTCCTTTAATACCAAACCTTGGGATACTATTGTAAAAAAGAATCAATATTTTGATCGGATAGAAATTACAAAAGATAATTTAAAAAGTATGAATTGGCTTATTAATTATCCATAATCATGATAATAAAAATCATAAATATTTCAATATTACGCAACGCAATAATACTTGTATTATTTTTCATAACAAGTTCATGTAAAAAACCTTTAGCTAATTTTACATGGTCCCCGAAGAATCCAAAAGCTGGCGAGGTTGTTCAATTTAGTAATAATTCAATTGACGCTAAGAAATATGATTGGAACTTAGGGAATATGAAAATAAGCAAGGAAAAGGAGCCTCAGAATACTTACAGCAATTCTGGAAATTTCATAGTTGACTTAACCGTTAGAAATGGAGGCAGAAGCGATACAAAAACCTATACAATAACTGTAACCCCATAAGAAGATGAAAAGTTTAATTAGTTTATTTTTAGTTTTGATTTGCACTGTTTGCTTCGGCCAAAAAGTTCAATATGGTCATGATGCTCATGGAAACCGAACGCAAAGAAAACTTGTGGTTCAACAAAATAATAGACCTGGAGCTTCAGGAGACAGTACTAGTACCTTGCCTGAAAAAACGATGGAGCTAGCAATGAAATATGGAATTAGTATATTTCCAAATCCGACACAGAGCAATGTAAGTCTTGTAACTAATCAACTACCTCAAGACGCCAAATCAGAAGCAGTCTTATTTGATAATTTAGGGAGAGTAATCCAAAAATTTACTAATATAAAATCAAAGGAAGAGATTCCTATGGATAGTTACAAAGCTGGCATTTACTGCTTAAGAGGCTCCGATGCTATTGTGAAAATTCTTGTTAACGATTAATAAAGAAAATGAAAGTGCTTGCTATTAGGATATAGATTTCTGGCAACGCTTTGTAATAAAGGGGTGGAACTTTTCCTCACCTTTATTTTTTTTTTAAGCCATTCTTACTACTTTAGCTGAATTACTTAGCTGATTTTAGATTTACCAATGGCAGAGAATATAGAGATCACATCCGGAAGCAAAGCTGAAAAATACCAACGGCTTTATCCGCAAATTAAAGCCTTATTAGAAGGTGAAAACGATTTAATTGCTAATATGGCTAATGTGTGTTCAGCTTTAAAATATGGCATGGATTTTTTTTGGGTAGGATTTTACCTTGTAAAAAATGAAGAGCTAGTGCTAGGGCCCTTTCAAGGGCCAATTGCTTGCACACGAATTGCTAAAGGAAAAGGTGTGTGCGGAAAAGCTTGGGAATTAAATGAGGTGATCGTTGTAGATGATGTGGATCAATTTCCCGGACATATTGCTTGCAACGCTTTATCTAAATCAGAAATTGTTTTGCCTGTTCGCAATGCAAAAGGAAACATTACTGCGATTTTAGATGTGGATAGCGATGCATACAATTCGTTTGATGGAATTGATGAAGAATGGTTGCGCAAGATCGTTCAATTGCTTTCTTAATTCTTAACGCCCGCCAATATCTTAGCATTCACAAAATTTTCTTTCGGAGGTATTGGGCAACTCCAACCATTATGCGAATACGCACAATACGGTTGATAGGATAAATTAAAATCAATTACCAGCGTATTTTCATCCGTTAATTCAAGATCAAGGTAGCGACCGCCACCATACGTTTCATTATTACTTGTTAGATCTGTAAATGGTAAGAAAACTAATTTAGCATACTCAGGTTTTTTAATGTCGGCCATTCTGTAAAGTATCAATGAGTGCTTCTTACCACTCAATTTAAAATTTGCTGTTGCATATTTTATATACCGTTTCTTTTTACCACTCGATGTAGGAAAAATTACGGTATCCTTTTGATCGAATTTTTCAAGTGACGCTGTTACACGGTATTTTAGATCCGCTGGAAAATGATGTATCCCAGGAAATTCCTTTCTTTCAGATCTTGCTAAAGGTGTTGTAGTTGAGTCGAGATAAAATTTTACAAGCTTCTCTTGCTCTGTTTTAATATAGTTTATAACACTATCCTTTTTTACCTGACCAAAAGCTGTTATAGTAGTTACTAAAAATAAAAAGAGGTAGTTCGTTCTCACAGGAACAAATCTACCTCTTTTTTTAAGTTTTAAAAATCTATTCGTTTATCACTTATTCACTTGCACTCGAATGCCTTCACTATGACTTGTAAACTCAGGGGCATACATACACTGAATAGTTGTAACGCCATTACTGAAATCGCCATAATGATTCACAAATAACACGTATTCAAACACAAAGGTTCCTTTGTATAAATGCGGGAAGAAGAAATTAGTTGCTGCATCTTTAGTGCTTTCAAAATAGCCTAAACCATCTTGCCATTTATATTGACTAAAAACATTCACTGGTTCAAAACCACTGGCGCGCATATCTTTCATGTGAACATAATCCATATCACGATCTACTCGTAACTCAATGCGCACTTTTATTTTATCGCCCAACTTTAATTTGGTAGACGCAGTTATTGGTTCAATTACCGGACCTGAAGCAGTATTCTTTTGTAAAAATAATTGCTTCTTCAATTTCAAAGGTGTTTCGTGAGGCGTTATTTTATCTAGCTGTTCAAAATATTGCCAGTACACAGCACCATAACTTACACCTACATCTTTTTTGATCACTTTTACCTTACCCATAGAAGGCTTGATGTCTGATCCCGTCCATGTTTTTTTGAAGTAACCTGTCCCTGGTTCTACTTTAATACTTTGGTCTGTTTTTGGATCTAATTTGATATCGCCAACTTGAATTTCAACATTTGGTTCAGTGCTTAACCAATCTGTTCCTTTCAACAACATGGCATAAACCGCTTCGGTAGTTGCGCGTGTAGTTCCCCAGTGTTGCGTTTGCTTACTTTTCACTAACCAAGTTTTAAGATCATCCACCGCTTTGGTATCATTGTTTACCTCATCAAATGCTTCAATCATCAACGCTTGCATTTCAATTGGTGCTTCGTACCAATAGTATCCGTAATTTTCTTTCCAATACATTCCCATTTCCTCGCTATTGAGACTGTTCTCTTTTAACGACTTCAAAATATCCTTAGGCGTTTTTAGATCTTTATCCCTATGCAAAGTTAATGCCATCATACCTTGCATATACCTTGAGTTAGATAACCAATACATCTGCTCTTGCTTTTTATAATAAGCTGTAAATTCTTTGTTACGCTTTTCCAATTCAATTTGAGGAAAGAAACTGCGCATGTACAAATACTGTATAGCCATGTAAGTTAAATGGTTTTCTTTTAAATAGTCTTTGTTATGTTTCTTCATCCACTCATAATCCTCACGCATACGGTTATCGCAATATCTTACCGCTTGATATAGCATGCTCCATACTTCCGAATTTTCGTTTGCTTTAATAACACCCAATTTATCTAAGTGTCCAAAGCCACTACAAATGTGTTGCGTAACGTACCAATCATCGGGGCCACCTTCAAACCACCAAAAACCACCATTAGAAGTTTGCGCCTTTTTTAATTTTTTAAATGCGCGTGCTTGTTCATTGCTCATTGTATTTAGGTCAAACAATAAAGCCACGCGCTTTTTGTTTTCACTTTCACTTTTTGCTTGCAATACCCATGGTGTTTCTTCCAAAATCAAGGCTTTTAATTCCTGGTTTTTTTGCAAGTTTGACAAGAATGCATCCGGACTTTGCATTTTCCAAGAATCAAAAACCGCTTTTATTTTTGGCTTCGAATTCACAACATAACTTGCTAAACTATTTGCATAATACCTTGCAAATGTTTGCTCTGCACATTCGTATGGATACTCCATAATATATGGCAAAGCTTGCACCGCATACCAAGCAGGATTAGAAGTGAACTCCAACGTATACGCATGATTTTTTAACGTAGTGGAGTTACCGTTTTGGTTAATGAACTTTGCGAAGTTAAATTCCTTTGTTTGATTGCTACGAATTGGCAATGGCATACTTTCTGTAACCAACATTCGATTAGTTAAAACAGGAATTACCATTTCCTCTCCATCCGAAAAATTACCGGCCTTTGCAACGATCTTATATTTTATTGCCCAAACATTTTCAGGAATATTCAAGGTCCATTCAATAGCTGTGCTTTGTCCTTTTTTAACGGTGAAATCTCTCCATCCGATTGTTGGAAATTTACCACTCAGCGCTTCGATGATACTGAACGAAATTTCTTTATCTGTTAATGCATCATACAATTTCAACTCCGCATTTCCAGTTAATTCCTTATCCGAAAGATTCGCGATCTTAGAAATAAAAATGATCTTATCGTTTTCTCTAAAAAAACGTGGTTGATTTGGTTGCACCATTAATTCCTTTTGGGTGATCACTTCTTTGGTGTACTGACCAACCTTAAGATCTTTTGTATGGGCTAAGCCTTGCAATTTCCATTTGGTTAAACTCTCGGGGATTGTGAACTTGATAACTGTTTCGCCCTTATCGTTTGTTGTAAGATTCGGGAAGAAGAAAGCTGTTTCATTAAAGTTACTTCGTGCTTTTACACTTCCAAGATCATTATCATTTTTCCCTTCTCCGCCCACAAGTCCGGCAACAGTTGTTCCATCACCCTTAGTATTTTCATCATCGGCTTCGCTTTGCCCAGGTTTACCTGCTGTTTTTTTGACCGACTCTCCATTTTTCGATCGCGATGCACTCTTATCTTTAGTGCCACCCGATTTCTCCTCCATTGGCATGGCAGAACTTTCTGCTAATACATCCATCGATTTCATATCGGAGTCTTCATCATTATATTTAGATCTTCTTCCTCCGTAATTATAACTGTAAAAATTCAAACCAAAATAATTCAAATGGTCGTAATACCTTCCGGGAATACTTGCATAATTACGAGTTACATTATTTAACTCCGTAGAATTATTTATCTGTGCAGCGCGTGAATACCAATTATAACGGGTATAATAACTATTGTAAACGTACATCGACCAATAACTCGGTGCAAAAGCGTCTAAACTTGCATCGTACATGCTCGTTAATAATTCGGCCGCTTGCTTGTCGCCTTTTTTATCTTTAATTACAATTTTCCATTCTTCTTGCTGGCCCGGTAGTAATTTATTTCGGAATGTTTCAAATTGAATATCTAATTCCTTATTTGTGAAAGGAACGGTAATAACATTACTAAAATTATAAAAGCGATTGAATTTAATGAATGATGTATGAAAAGAGATATTTCCCCTGTCTTCTTCCTTTACATCAATAGTTATAGGACTCAACGACGTTGATTGAAACTGACCAAATGTCAATTTTCCTTGACGCTCTACTTCGTATATATAATTTACTTTATCATACGCTGATGCTAAAACAAAATTTATTTTATCGCCAGGCTCGGCTCTTAACTTTGGCAGGTAAAACCACGCAGGAATAATTTCAGGCATAGTTGTGCTTCCATTATCGTAAAGTGTAAAGTACTGAAATGCTTTCACGCTCTCGCCAAATTTATCTTTACAATTTGCTTCGATCATATAAACACCTGGCTTCAAATTTTTAAGGTCGGAACTTAGATCGTACTCTGTTTTTGAACCGGTATCAAATGTTTTCTCAAACTGTTTGTCTTTTTCCCATTTGAATTTATTCAATTCATCGGCGTAAAGATCATTTGGAAACGTTTTATAATACTCTTCTTTCGAAAGCATTTGTCTGTCGGGCTGAGTCCACAAACGTGCACGGAATGCTTTATCGGGTTGCTTTAGTTTGTAAACCGTAAAATTTCCTTTGGCAGCTTCTGCTACACCATTTAAATTACTGGTAATAATATTAATTGGCTTTATGGCCTTTTGATCAATGATAGCTTCGTTTGAAATACTCAATTGAAGCGACTGATACCCAACGGTTACGTAAGAAGATGCAGAATGTGTTTCGCCATTGATATCTGTAACATCCGCTAAAATTTGGTATTGGTATGTTGCCTGACTTTCTTTATTTACCGATTCATCAGGTGAAGCTTTGAATTTAATACTGTACGAGCCTGTATCATTAGTTAGTGTTTCGGCGTTTAAAATTTCAACATCTCCTCCTCTGCTAAAATAAGGCCTGTACCACCACCACCAGTATGGATAATTTACTTTTCGCACAACACGATACGAAACTTTGGCGCCATCGATCACATTTCCTGCATAGGCTTTTGCTTTCCCGGTAACGGTGATCTCATCATTTATTTTAAACGAACCTTTTACGACATCGAAGTCGGCTTCAAATTTAGGACGTTTGTATTCTTCCACCCTAATATACGCTGTGCCATGTCCATCAGTAATATGCATTTGACCCGTCATTAAACCTTGCGGCGCAATAAATGTTCCATTGATGGAGCCGTATTCATTTGACGTTAATTCTAGCGAAGATACTTTTTGATAGTTGGCATCATAAAACGTTACACTCACCGGGTAATTTGGTTTTATTACAGGGCTTTTTCCGTTTTTCGTTTCAAGAATTATTCCTTTAAAATAAACGGTTTGGCCCGGACGATAAATTGCTCTATCCGTAAAGAAGTGCGTTTGCGTTGTTGTATAGTTATTGTTTCCAGGGCTGTAAGTATAATAAGAGTTATTATTGAAATAACTATCCTGCCCATCTATCAATTCCAAATAAAAACTATTATCGTTGTATTTGTCTTTTGGCTTAATTGTGCATAAACCTTTTTCATTGGTTTTTAAAGATTCCCCTTTCGTGTATTTATAATCACGTGTTCCATAATCATATGTTTCGTGCCAAACTTGCACCGAGATATTTTTCATTGTTTCGCCAGTTTGACGATGCAATGCATAAATATCATATGAGCCATCATCTTCACGGCGACGTTCTATTGTAGAAATATTTGAGATCACACATTGCGCATACGAAACTAAATTATTTGCATACTTAAAATCGGGAGTTAAAGAAGTGATCACTACGTAATGACCAAAAGGTAATTCAGGCATTTTTATCTCTACTTGATGCTTTTGATAATCGCTATCATCTTCTATAGTTTGCTCAAATACTTTTACTGTTGGCAAACTTACTAATGCGTTATACAGTTTCTCTCCCCACTCTTTGCGATACACTTTTCTTAATTCTTGATGAGAAGTTTTTACAATTTTAAAATACAGTTTATTGATGTTTGTTGAACTAATCAAAGCACGAAAAGGCTTTTGCGGCTCATCTACTTCTTCCACTGTGAGGTTAAACGATTTTGTTTCGATTTGGTAAATTAAATTTTGACATTGCTTAGCGCCATATGAATTTGGCATTTTTTTAATGGTTTCCGCGCAAAGTTCTTTGGCTTGTTTTTTATACCATTTGTAACTATCACCTACTAAAGGATTGTATTCGCTAGCTTTGGTATTATACCAAGATGCAAGTCTATAGTCAACTTCGGCTGAGCGTGGATGCGTGCTGTAGGTTTGTTGTAATTGTTTTAATGTACTAAAATATAAAGTATCCTTTTTAGGATGCTGCGTTAGTCCATGAATATAATCCAAACGATAAAGATCAACGTCAATTAAAGCGTCGGGATCTTTATCATTCGTATGAAAACTGATCAGATCTTGAATGATCTGTAATGCAAAATATTTTGTTTCTAAACTATCTGATGGATTTACCAATTTCAAATTTGTGAATTCACTAGCCGGCGCTAAAAATCCTGCATCATTAATATTAAAGCGTGCTGCAGGCCTTTGCACATCAGGCTCTGTATTTGCCATAAACACCAAGGCGCGATTCGCCAAAAAATCGTATAACGTTGGTCGCCATTCGCGACATTCTTGGGTGCCTTTGTCGATCACGTCGTCAAAAACATCTACGCGAGTTGCCTTTAAACTATCGGTATTGGTTAAACTCTCTTTATAATTTTTAATAACGGCGTAAGTAATTGTTTTAAGATCCCAAGTAGAAACATCCTCATTTTTAAACCCAACAGTTTGCGTGCGGTTATAGAATTTCCATCGGTTATTATTAAAATATTGCCAATACGCATCGGCCAGCAAACTTTGCAACACAGGTTTTACCGGAAATTTTGCGTTTTGAACTTCAACTTGCAATTCGTTTATGTTTTTTTCGAGCGAAAATTCTTCTTTGTTCTGTTTGTACTTCATGCGATTAATCACAGCCTTTACTAACTGAGGCGCATTATTATCGGTTTTTGCTTTTTCATAAATGGCTTCTACTATCTTTAAAGCGCTTTCTGTGAGGCCTTTCCTATCACAACTATCCACACGTTTCCATAATTTCTCATAAGAATCATTTTTACCGTAACTTATTGATTTCATGGTATTATAAGGAGTAAAAAATAATGGAAGTGTAAACACTACCCCTCCTAAAAACAACAGAATAATGCTTAAAACCGACTTCCTTTTCATAAAAAATGCTTTATATAAAGATGCGAAAAAAATGGTATTCCATACTTTATTTAATTTTTTAAAACGGATAAATAATGCGACCTTAATGCCCCCTAACACGTTAGTAATCAAACATAATCAATAAATAATGGAAGCATTCTTAGAAATATTAAAGATCATTTTACCGGCTGTAATGGTATTTGTGGCAACATACATTATTTTAAGAAGTATGTTAGAGAACGATCAAAAAAAACGGGAATACGAAATCCGCAAAAAAAACAACGATGCCGTATTGCCCTTAAAAATTCAGGCATTTGAGCGTTTGGTAATTTACTTAGAAAGAATTAATCCGAATACTTTGGTTGTTCGCGTTAATAAGAACGGGATGAACGCTTACCAGTTACAACTGGAACTAATCAAAACTATTAAATCAGAATATGAGCATAATTTATCGCAGCAGATATATATAAGTTATGGTTCATGGGAATTAGTAAAAACTGCCAAAGAAGAATTAATTAAACTCATAAATATTTCGGCAACAAAAGTACATCATGAGGCGCCAAGCAATGAATTAGCCATGATGATATTGAACATTGCCGGCAGTTTGGAAAAAAAACTACCCAATGATGTAGCCCTTGAATACATTAAAAAAGAGGCTTCGAGTATTTTATAAAAATGGAAAAATTGTTCTCAGAATTTAGTGGCCTTAGCGAACAGCAATGGAAAGACCAGATCATTAAAGATCTGAAGGGCGCGGAATACGCTTCTCTTACTTGGCATACAAACAATGGTTTTGATGTAAAACCGTTTTATACAGGAGAAAATACCGAAGATCGTAAACCGCTTTTTGAATTTAGTGATTGGGATATTTGCGAGCCCATTGATGTGCTCGACGTGAAATTTGCAAATCACCAAGCATTACAGGCATTAAAAAAAGGTGCTTCGGGTTTAGTATTTAATATCCATAAAAAAATAGATACAAAAACGCTTTTAAAGGATATTTCTCTTTATCACATTTATTCGCAATTCAATATCAGCAATGATGCGCTGCATGTGCTTACAGATCTTAAATCTATTTACGGTAAACCAAATTCGTACGATGGAAAACTGAAATGTTTTGTAAATATTGATCCAATTCATTTATTTGCATTGTATGGAGAGTGGCATGATTCACAAGAAAAAGATCTTTCAGCACTAAAACAATTAGTTCATATTCCAATAAATGCTTCTTTATATCAAGAAGCGGGATGTGCGCAAGTAAATGAATTGGCTTTTACATTAGCGCATTGCAACGAGTACTTTAATTATTTAAATGATACCAATTCGCTTAACAAACCCATCCATATAAGCGTATCGGTTGGCGGAGATTTTTTTACAGAGATCGCTAAGCTTCGTGCATTAAGACAACTTGTTGCTCTTTTGCAAGATGCATATGGATGTAAGAACGAACTTCATATTCATGCGCAAACTTCAATGCTAAATAAAAGCGAGAAAGACGCCTACACCAATTTATTAAGAAGTACAACCGAAGCCATGAGTGCGGTAATTGGCGGAACAAATAGTTTAAGCATTTCCGGTTACGATCAATTATTTAATCAAGCAAACGAGTTTAGTTCGCGAATGGCCATTAACCAACAACACATATTAAAAGATGAAAGCTATTTGAATAAAGTGGCTGATATGGCCGCAGGAAGCTATTATATTGAACAACTTACTGATCAATTAGCACAAAACGCTTGGGAAAAATTTAAAACACTTGAGTCGAAAGGTGGTTTTATTGCTTGTATTAAAACAAAATATGTTCAAGAGACCATACATGCAGACTTTAATACTTTAAAAGAAAACTATAAGCAAAACAGATCCGTTCTTATTGGCGTAAATAAATTTCCAAATACAACAGAACGTAAAGAGGTTTTGAAAGATAAAAGTGAAAGCGATAAAGGAGTAAGAATCACACCAAAACGATTAACCGAATTTCTTTAACCGTCTTTTTTAAAGAAATTCTCCTCCCCTACTTCAATAAATCCCTGTTGAACAAAATTTAAAATTGTTAGGCTGTTGCTCCCATTCAGTTTTATCTTTTTACGATACTGATAAAACCTGCAACTGTCATTAAAAGCTCCAAAAACACCTGCTTTTGAAAGCTCTTTAATGTATTCGAAATTCTTGCCTTGCATTATGCGCATTAAACTAATTTCTTTTGGAAGTAGCTCTATACTTACTTCAAAGCCGTGCTCAACATAACAACTTCTAATAAAATTATTTCTATTAAATAAAAAAAGAATGAGGTCATTGCCACACATGTTCTTAAATTTCATTACGCCTTTATAAACAGTGTCTTTTCGGGCCCCGCCAAAATAATCTGCGTAAGGAGTATCACCGGTAGTTACACGTTTTCTTTCTTTTTCAACTGGTAACTTGATGCGTTTTTCTTCTTTATAAGGCACTACTTTTATTTGAGGCTTATCGTTCCAAACATTCAACACCAAAAGTATAAGTAATACTGCTAGCGGCGTTGCAATAATAATATTCTTGAATTCGTTATTAGATCTTTTTAATTCTACCGTTTCGGTTTTTTGCTGAGTTTGCTCATATTGTTTTTTATAGTGCTCTTGGTAGTATTGTCGGCGCTTCAATTCGGCTTCACTCACATCATAATTCTTTGTTTGTTTATCCTTATCAGTATTTAAATTTTTGTGGGCGTTATTCAAGTAACTTTTAAGACGAAGGTCGTACTGGGATTTCTTATAATTATCGCATAAAATTTCGTAAGCCTTTACAACAGTTTTAAAATGTTCCTGACCAGAAGGATTAATATCCGGGTGATACATTTTTGCTAAACGACGAAAAGCATTTTTTACCTCTGCCGCAGAAGCGAAATTTGATAGGCCTAATATGTGATAATAGTTTGTCAGAAAATTTAAATTACTTCTTTTCTCAAAGGTAAGGCTAATTTTTTACGGTTTACATTAAAAACCTATGCCCAAATTAAGCGCTAAATGTTGCGAATTAAGATATACCGACGATGCCGAATAGTTTGTTTTAAAGTAATAGGGTGAAAAACCATATCGGTAAGAAAGTTCAAGAAATAT
>Ga0163152_10007273_pt1 | contig 12165 bp, 9 predicted proteins | sample OliLakLV19MP8IB2_FD_148635 | JGI IMG/M metagenome (GOLD analysis project Ga0163152, IMG submission 148635) | Freshwater microbial mat bacterial communities from Lake Vanda, McMurdo Dry Valleys, Antarctica - Oligotrophic Lake LV.19.MP8.IB-2 | ecosystem: Environmental > Aquatic > Freshwater > Lake... | reverse complement strand
GCACGAAGAACGCGGCCGAGCAGGCCGACCGCGATCTGTTCGACCGGCTGGGGCGTCCGCAGCCCGAGCCCGGCTCGGCCGCGTTCTTCGTGCTGCCCGTGCGCTCGCCGGAACCGCGCAGCGTCCTCGTGCTCGGTTTTCCGCGTCAAGGCGCGCCGCTGCGCTACTGGCCGGCCGCGGACGACGCGCGTCGGAGCGCCGACCAGGGCCGCGTCCAAACGGGCGATCACGTGCTGCCCGGAGCGCGATTCCGCCTGGTGGAGGACGCGCGCGGCGACCGGGTCGCCTATGACCGCGGGTTCCTGGTGCCGATCGGCGCCGTCAGCGTGGACGTGGTCGTGGCGTCGCGCGCAGCACCGCTCGACGACGCCACGTTGCAGACGGCCGGTGGTCTGCTCGCTCCCGGCTCCGACGCTGCGGGCGCATCCGAGCGCCTGCGCGCCCTGGGCTTCGACGTCGAAGTTCTCTCCGTCCGCGAGCCCTAGGGATCCCATTCGGCGTGAGGCGTCACGATCCCGGGTCCGGCGGCGCGCCACCCAGCGACTTGTAGAGCACGACCGTCCGCGCGGTGACCTCCGTCTGGCTCCGCGCCAATTGGGACTCGGCGGCCAGCAACGTGCGCTGGGCCTCGATGACCTGGAAGAAGTCGGCCAGACCTTGCGTGTTCAGGTCGCCGGCCAGCTCGACCGCGCGGCGGCTGGCTGCGACGGAAGCGGTCAGCCTCTGCTCGCGCTCGCGTTCGCCGGCGAGCTGCGAGAGCGCGTCCTCGACTTCGCGCAGCGCTTCGAGCACCGTCGCCTTCCAGGAGATCGCGGCCTGCTCGCGTCGCGCCTCCTGCGCGCGCACGTTCGCGCGCAAGGTGCCGCCGCGGAAGATCGGCGCCAGGAGCCCAGCGCCCAGCGACCAGGCCGTGTTGCCGCTCTCGAAGAGTTCGGAAAGCTTCTGCGATTGCTGCCCGATGCCGCCCGACAGGATCAGGCGCGGGTACAGCTCGGCCGTCGCCTGCGCGGTCAGCGCCGTTTCGCGCGCCAGCTCGCGCTCGGCTCGGCGCACGTCGGGCCGCCGGCGCACGACGTCGAGCGGCACTCCCACGGCGATCTCGGCCGGCGCGAGCGGGATCGGTGCCGCGACTTCGAGCTCGCTCGCGAGCGCGCCGGGCCCGTCACCGACCAGCACGCCCAGGCGGTGGATGGAAGCGCGCGCGTCGGCTTCGAGAGCGGGAATCGACGCGGCCGTGTCCTCGACTTGCGCCAGCGAACGAGCGACGTCCAGCGCAGGGACGAATCCGGCCTGCTCGCGACCGCGCGTCAGCTCGTAGGTGTCGCGCTGCAGCACCAGGTTGGAACGCACGATCGCCACCTCGCGCTGAGCGCCGCGCAAGCTCACGTACTCGCGCGCCACTTCGCCCAGCAGCGTCACGAGCACGGATTGACGCTCTTCCTCAGCCGAGCCGATGCCGGCCTCGGCCGCATCGACGCTCGCCCCGAGCCGCCCGAACGAGTCGATCTCCCACGCCGCGTCGAAGCCGATCTCGTAGAGGTCGTAGTCGGCCCCGCGTTGGAACGCGCCGCTTTCGCTCGGGCCGTTGCGCGAGGCGCTGGCGCGGGCGTCGATCTGCGGCCGCGTCGTGCCCGCGACGGAATCCCGCAAGGCTCGAGCCTCGCGCACGCGCGCTCGGGCGATTGCCAGGTCCGTGCTGCCGGCGATCGCACGCTCGATCAGGCGGTCGAGCGTCGGATCGCCGAAGCCGCGCCACCAGGTCTCGTCGGCCTCGGCGGGTGCAGTGTTGCCGGATTCGACGAAAGCGGCCGGCAAGTCCAGGCACGGTCCCTCGTGCCGCGGACCCACTCGACACGAGGCCAGTCCGAAAACGTACACGGCCAGGACGCGCGCGCCGTTCACCGTCCACCCCCTGCGGCGGGCGCGGCCGGAGGCGTGGGAACCTCGATGAACACGTCCATCTGCTGGCCGACGTAGACCGGCAAGGCAGCCGGATCGAAACGGAACAGCACCTGCAGCACGCGTGTGTCGACGCGCTCCGTGCTCTCGCCGGTCAGCGAGCGCTTCGGAACCACGTACGGGTCGATGCGCACGAATTCGAGGGTCGTGCTCAGCTCGCGGTTGCCGCGCACGCAGGCTTCCGCGCGCGCACCGGGCTTCAGGCGCCAAACGTCGTTCTCGTCGACGTCGACGCGCACGTGCAGCACCGAGACGTCGCCCACGAGCATCAGCGGGGTCGTCGTCGTCCCGGCCTGAGCGAACTCGCCCTTGCGCACGTTGACTTGCAACACCGTCCCGTCGACGGGCGCGCGCACGACGAAGCGCTCGACCTCGGTGCGGGCCGCGTCCACTTCGGCCTCCGCCGCGAAGACCTGCGCCCGCGAAGCGGCGACGTCGGGGGCCCACGCGCCGGCGCGCAGCTTCGCAAACTGCGACCGGGTCTCCGCCAGCCGCGCTTCGGCCGTGCGCACGGCGAAGCGACGGCGGTCCCAATCCTGCTGCGCCAGCGCGCGCTTGTCGGGCAGCGCGTCGGCCAGCTCGAGCTGCTTCTGCACGTCGGCCAGCTGCGATTCGGAAGCGGCCACCTGCGCTTCCGCGACCGGCACGTCCTCCGCCCGCGGCAGGGATTCGAGCTGCGCGAGCTGGGCTTGCGCCCGCGCGAGCTGCGCCATTTTGATGGCGAGCTGGGCCGCGCGGTCGCGGTCGTCCACGTGGAAGAGCGGCGCGCCAGCGGTTACCACGTCCCCGACTTGGACGTCGACCGATGCGACGACGCCCGCGATTGGCGTCCCGATCGCGATGTTCTGCGAGCGCGCCTCGACGATGCCGGCCCCGGCGATCATCGCCGCGAAGGGCGAACGCGCCGGCTCGGCGACGGGGGGCGCGGCGACGACCGGCTTGCTGCCCTGCGCCACGGTGTGGACGGCGAAGGCGAAGCCCAGGAGCGCGAGGATCGGCAGGACGTACTTCAGGATCATGGGGAAGACCTCGTGGAGCTGGCGCTCGGTTCCGCGGAGCTGGCGCTCGGTTCCGCGGAGCTGGCGCTCGATTCCGCGGCGTTCTCGGCCACGCTGACGATGCGGCCGTCGTCCATGCGCGCGATGCGGTCGGCGAAGTGGAACGTGCGCGAATCGTGCGTGACGATGACCAGCGCGCGGTCGGGCGCGACGGCCACTTCGCGCAGGAGCGTCATGACGCGCTGGCCCGTGTCGGCGTCGAGAGCGCTGGTGGGCTCGTCGCACACGACGAGCTTCGGGTCGTGGACCAGCGCGCGCGCGATCGCGACGCGCTGCTGCTGGCCGCCCGAGAGTTGCGCCGGCAGTGCGTGGGAGCGTTCCGGCATCCCCACCCGTTCCAAGGCCGCGTGCGCACGCCGCAATGCCTCCGCGCGCCTGTGACCCAGGATCAGGAGCGGAACCGCGACGTTCTCCGCCGCGGTGAGCGAGGGCAGCAGGTTGTAGGCCTGGAACACGAACCCGATCGAGCGGCCGCGGTACGCCGTGCGGTGTCGCTGCGGCATCGCGGCCAGGTCCTGGCCGAAGACGAGGCATTGCCCGCTGCTCGGATCGAGGATGCCGGCGATGACCGAGATCAACGTGGTCTTCCCGCAACCGGACGGACCGACGAGCATGACGAGCTCGCCGCTCGGCACCTCCAGGTCGACGCCGCGCAGCGCCTGCACGGCCGACGTCCCCTCGCCGTAGACCTTCGTGACGCCACGGCAGACGACGGCGGTTTCGTGGTCGGGGCTCATCGTTCAGCCCTTGAACACGATCGCCGGCTCGAGCTTGACGACCTTGCGGATGCTGATCAGCGCGGCCAGCATGCAGATGACCGTGACGGACACGGCGGTCAGGGCCAGGATCTGCCAGGGCAGCCGGAAGGCCAGCTCCGAGGTCCTGGACAGGAGGCCGAACATGGCAGCCGCGCCCACGCCCAGGCCGTAGCCGATCAGCCCGACGAGCAGCGCTTGCAGCAGGATCATGCGCAGGAGCGTCCCGTTCCCCGCCCCCATCGCCTTGAGTGCGCCGAACTGCTTCAGGTTCTCGATCGTGAAGTTGTAGAAGGTCTGCCCGGCGATCGCGGTCCCGACCAGGAAGCCCAGCAGCACGGCGATGCCGAAGTTGATCGGGATCCCGGTGTACTTCATGAAGTACGTGACGGTGGTCCACTTGAACTCCTCGCGCGTCTGCGCGGCGAGTCCGGTCGCGTTCTCGATGCGTTGGCACAGTTCCAGCGGCTCCACGCCGGCCTTCGCGCCGACGAGGACGAAGGAGAGCAGCTTGCGCTCGCGCGGCGCGTAGGTCGTGGCGCGCGAGTACGTCGTGTAGATGACCGGCTGCGACTGGAACGTGCGCTGCACGCGGCAGATTCCGACCACGATCGCGCGGTGGTCGTTGAGCTCGATCGTGTCCCCCACGTGCAGCGGCTCGGGCTTTCCGCCCGGGGTCGCGGCGGGCTTCGCCAGTCGGCCCGCCGCGCCGTACTCGTCGACGATCACGCCGTCGGCGCGGCGCAGGTCCTCGATGCGGCCCTCGACCATCTCGGGCGGTCCGCCGATCAGCGTCGCGTCGTCGAGGCCGAAGACGTTGCACGTCTGGAAGTTGCCGTTCGACAGGCGTGCCTTGAGCAGGCCCTTGTAGAGCGGCACGGCCCAGTCGACGCCCTCCACCCCGCGCACGCGGTAGAGCTCGGTGTCCTGCAACGGCTTGATGTCGTCGATGAACTGCACCTTGGGGTCCATCACCCACACGTCGGGCTGCCCCAGGTCCGTGATCGCGCCGTACGTGCGCGTCATGAGGCCGGTGAAGATCGCCATCTGCTGCGTGATCAAGAGCGATGCGAACGTGATGCCGACGATGATGCCGATGTACTTGGCCTTGTCCCCGATCAGCATCTTCAGCGCGACGAAGTTCATCGGGCTCTCTTCGCCCTGCGCGCCGCGTCGCGGATGCCGGCCACGGAGAAATCCGTGATCTGCCGCGCGAGGGCCGCGACCTCGCTCTCGCTGGAGGGCTCCTTGTGACCGAGGGCCCGGATGACCGCCTGCGCGTGCTTGTAGAACACGCACTGCGCGATGACCCCTTGCGCGCAGCGCAGCGCCTCGGGGTCGACGAGCGTCGGGCCACCGACGCCCTGCACGAGCTCGCGCAGCCTGTGCAGCATCGGCCGGTGCACCCTCTCGACCAGGTGCTCGAGGGCGCCGGTCGGCTCGAACATCTCGCGCGTGATGAGCTTCATCAGCCACGCCGGGATGCCGCCGGAGTAGAGCCGCCGCAGGAAGGCCAGCACGAAGGCGTGCAGTCGCTCCTCGGGGGAGAGCGCTGCATCCACGGGCGCCAGCGACGGAAAGCGTTCCTCCGCGGCCCGGAACGACTCGTCCAGGACCTCGAGGTAGAGCCGTTGCTTGTCGCCGAAGTGGTAGTTGACCGCGGCGACGTTCGCGCCCGCTCGCCGGCAGATGTTGCGCACGGTGGCGCGCCGGAAGCCGTGCTCGGCGAACTGCTCGCCGGCCGACTCGATGAGGCGCTGGCGGGTGTCCAGGTCTTCGACGAGGCGCGGCTTCATGGCTATCAAGCTACCGTTTCAATTGACCGTTTACAACGACTGTTGGGATCCGCAAGGACGCGTTTCCTCCTTCTGCGCCGCGTGGAGCGGGGCTCAGCCCGGATGATTCACGAAAGCCGGGTCAGGGAGCGATCGATTCGGCGGACCTTCGTGCCAACGCATGCGCGCAAGGCTCGCGAGTCTCTGCCGAATCGAGTTCCATCGTGAGACCCGGCAGCAGCGCGACCGTCTCTCATCCCAGCGCCGACTCGGCGCACGGCGAGGGTGATGCCCCGAAGCTGGCCGGCGGTCGCTTCGGTTGGCAGCGGCAGCCGCCAGCACGCCCACCCGAGGGCTTCGCGAATCTCTGCCGAATCAAGTTCTGTCGTGAGAGCCGGCATCAGCCGACCGGTCCGCCGTCAGGCCGCGTGCAGCCGCGCGTACACGCCCTGGCGCGCCAGGAGTTCTTCGTGCGTGCCGATCTCGATCAGGCGGCCGTTGTCGAGCACGGCGATGCGATCGGCTTTGCGGATCGTCGTCAGGCGGTGGGCGATCACGACGACCGTCTTGCCCTTCATCAAGAGCTCGAGCGACTCCTGCACGACGGCTTCGCTCTCCGTGTCGAGAGCGCTCGTGGCTTCGTCGAGCAGCAGCAGCGGCGCGTCCTTCAAGAAGGCCCGCGCGATCGTGATGCGCTGGCGCTGGCCGCCGGAGAGTCGCGAGCCGGCGTCGGCCACGTTCGTGTCGTAGCCCTCGGGCAGCCCGACGACGAAGTCGTGGATGCCGGCGGCGCGCGCCGCGGCCTCGATCTCCGGCTGAGTCGCGTCGGGGCGACCGTAGCGGATGTTCTCGCCGATCGTGGTGTGGAACAGGAAGGGCACCTGGCCCACCAGCGCGTACTGGCCGATCCACGAGTCGAGCGTCAGGTCGCGCAGGTTCGCGCCGTCGGCGCGCACGGCGCCTTGCGTCGGGTCGAGGAAGCGCGCGATCAGGTCGACCAGCGTGCTCTTGCCCGATCCCGACGGCCCGACGAGCGCCAGCGTCTCGCCCGGTCGGATCTCCAAGTCGACGTCCGTGAGCGCGGGCCCCGCGCCGCCCGGGTACTGGAACGAGACGCGCTCGAAGCGGATGCCGGAGCCCAGCCCCCGGCACCTGATCGCGCCTTCGCGATCGACGACGTCGACGGTCTCGTCCAGGATCTGCTGGATGCGCGCTGAGGCGCCGACCGATTCCTGCGCGTTCGTGACGGCGCGCGTCACGTCCTTCATGCCCGTGTAGATCGTTGCGATCGACAGGAAGAAGGTCAGCAGGTCGGCGGCCGAGCCGAACTGGTTGCGCGCCTGCAACAGGCCGACGACCAGGATCATGGCGCCCATCCCGGCGTGCGAGAGGAACAGGCTCGACGCATTGGCCAAGGCCTGCGCGCGCACCATCTTCATCGTGGAGCGCACGTAGGAGCGGTTGACCTCCTGGTAGTCCTCCAGCTCGCGCGACTCGGCGCGGAACGCCTTGACCGTGCGGATGCCCTGGAACATCTGCGTCAGGGCCTGCACGGACGAGCCCAGCTCCGTGAGCGACTTCGTCGAGCCCTTGTTCACCCGTCGCGCCTGACGGAAGAGCGGCGCCGCGATGAAGACCAGCCCGATGCAGGCGATCAGGGCCGGAATCGGCGCGACCGCGAGCGCGAAGATGATCGACCAGACGACGAAGAGCGGCTCCAGGACGAGGTCCTTGAGCGACTGGTTCACGACGGCCAGCACCGTGCCCGTGTCGCTGGAGAGCCGCGAGATCAGGTCTCCGAACTGCCGCTTGCCGTGGAACGACATCGACAGCCCGAGCAGGTGTTGCGCGATCCGTTCGCGCAGGTCGACGACCATGCGGACGGCCATGCGCCGTGACAGCGTCACGAAGGCGTACTGCGCGACACCGGCGACGACCGCCAGGACGACCAGCACGATCGCGATCTTGCCCAGCGCCCCCATCGTCGTTTCGGGCGCGCCGTCCGGGCCCAGGACCCAGTGGCGCAGCGGGTCCAGCACCGGCTTCAGCGCGGCCGGTGGCTCGCTGCCGCCCATCCTCGGGAAGAGGACGTCGACCGCCGGGTAGATCAGCAGCACGACCGCGCGCTGCGCGAAGGCCGTGACCGAAGCCAGCGCGATCAGGCCCAGAAAGGCGGGGATCCGGGGCTTGAGGTGCGGCTCGAGCAGCCGGTAGAGCGTGCGCAGGTTCGCTTCCAACGGCGAGCATGGTACGTAGCGCTGCGTCGAAGGACACGCATGCTCCCGGTCCGTCTCGCCACGATCTGCTTCTCCCCCACCGTGGGCGGACTCGAGCTCGCGACCCTGCGCCGCGCGGCCGAGATGCGGGCCCGGGGACACCAGGCCGTGGCCGTGCTGACGCGCGCGACGGGACTGGACCGGCACGCCGCGGCGCTGGGCCTGCCGGTAGCGCGCGTGACGCCGCGGCTCGACTACGCCGACCCGATCGCCGCGTGGCAACTGCGGCGCGTGCTCGAGCGCGAGCGCGTCGACATCCTGCTGGTCGCCCGCACGCGCGACCTGTCGACCGTGATGCTGGCGGCCGGTCCTGCGCGCGCCGTCGTCCTGTACCAGCAGATGCAGTTCCACCGCCGAAAGAGCGGTCTTTTCCACGATGCGATCCACCGTCGCCTGGACGCGTGCGTCGCGATCACGGAGCGGCAGCGCACGATGATGACGCAGCTGACGTCGCTCGATCCGCGCAAGATCGCGGTCGTGCCCTACGGGATCGACACGCAGCGATTCCGGCCGGGCGCGATTGCGCGCGAGGTCGCGCGCTCCGAGCTCGGCATCCCGCGCGATGCCTTCGTCGTCGGCCTCGTGGGCGGCTTCGATCCGGGCAAGGGACAGCGCGAGCTGCTCGAAGCGCTCCGGCTGGCCGCGGAGTCCGACGCGTCGCTGCGCGAGCGGCTGCACGGCCTCGTCGTCGGCGAGCGGCCGACGGACGACCGCGCCTACGTCACCGACCTGCACGCGCGACGCGACGCGCTGCCGTTTTGCGAGCGCGTGCAGTTGCGCGGCTTCCTCGACGATCCGCGCACGGCCTACGCCGCGATGGACGTCTTCGTGCTGGCCTCGTACTCCGAGACGTTCGGCATGGTGCTGCAGGAAGCGCTCGCGATGGGCGTGCCGTCGATCGCGACCGACGCCGGCGGCGTGCCCGAGATCGTCGCGCACGAGCGCACCGGCCTGCTGGTCCCGCCGCGCGATGCGCCGGCGATCGCGGCCGCGATCCTGCGCTTGTGGCGCGACCCCGAGCTGCGCGCGCGCCTCGCTCAATCCGCCCGCGCGTTCGTGCTCGAGGCCTACGATCCCGAGCGGCAGTACCGCGCGTTCGAGTCCGCGCTGATCGCCGCACGCGACCGGCGGTGCACAGCGGTGTCAGACACCTTGCACCACGGCGGGACGGGCTGAGCCCGCTTTGAGGGACAAGGTGTCTGACACCGCTGTCTATCGCAGCTCGACGAGCCGGATCTCGACGCCGGCGGGTGCGGGCAGCGCGTGGGTCGTGAAGTTCCCGGCGTCGATCTCGCGCGACAGCCACGTCGACACGCCGGGTTCCTCGACCAGCGCGATCCGGGCGTGACGCGCGCGGATCTCGGGCCAGCTCGCGACGGGCATCGGGAAGAAGCGGCCCGCGGCGCTCAGGTTCACGCTGACGGTCGCGGGGTCGCCGTGGCGCAACGCGGCCTCGACGTCGGCGGCCAGCACCATGCGCTCGCGCAGCGCGGGATCGGCCTGGTACCAGCGCTTCAAGCCCTCAAACGCGTTGGCGTAGACGATCGCGACGTCCGGCGGCGCCGTCGTCACGATCGTCGCGTCCAGCGCGGCGCGCTCCTTGCGGGCCATCACGAAGCGTCGCACCGAGACGGTGGCCGCGCCGGCGAGCACGAGCAACGCGAGACGACGTCCCCATATCGGCGGCAATTGCAGCGCTGCGGCCAGCGCGCCGGCGGCGAGCGCGGCGCCGAGCGTGAACGTCAGCGCGTAGCGCGGGTGCGACAGCCCCGAACCTCCCAGCGCCGCCAGGATCAGCGACCAGACCGGCGTGAGCAGCAGGACCGCCAGGAACACGCCTTCGGTATCGCGCAGCCGCGCGCCCAGTAGGCTCGCGAACCCGCGCGCTCCGCCCTGGAACCAGCGCCGTCGCACGGCGACTGCGACGAGCAGCGCGAGCAGCAGGACGACCAGCACGTCGAGCAGCGCCGCGTAGTGCTTGGGTGCGAAGCGCGCCGCCGGGTGCGTGATCGGGCCGACGTGCATCGCGCGACCGGCCGCGCGCGCGTGCGGCAGCAGCCAGAGCATCGGCGCGAGCCCGACGACGAGCGCCGCGAGGACGCCCCAGTCGACGCGGCGCGCGCGGATCCAGCGCACCAGCTCGGCCGCGCCGATCGGGATCCAGGCCAGCACCGCGAAGTAGTGCACGCACAGCGACGCGATCATCAGGATCGCCAGGAGCACATCCCACGCGCGCGACGCTCCCGGCCGCGTCGCGCGGTGCCAGACCCAGAACGCGCATGCGGTCAGGCCCAGCAGGAGCCCGTACGGCCGGCCGTCGATCGCGTAGGCCGAGGCCTTCGTCAGGATCAGCGCGGCCCCGGCCACCGCGCCGCCGAGGGCGCCGAAGCGCTGCGCCGCGAATCGGCCCACGAGGAGCAGCGCGACCGCGAACCCGACGAGCGCGAGCCAGCGCGGCCCCGTGTCGCTGCCCGTCGCGTCCTCCGCGAGCCGCGCCAGCGCGTACCAGACCGGCGGCTGCAGGTCGATGCCGGCCGTCGATGCGGCGATCACCTCGTCGGGCCACGCCAGCCGGCTCATGAAATGGCCCAGGATCTCGTCGTACCAGAGCGGCCGCACGACGATCGCGCCGGCGAGACCGAGCAGACAGACGATCCACGCGATGCGCGCGGTCATCCGCCTCCCCGGAGGTCGACGAGCCAGGCTTCCCATCCGCGCGGCGCGTCCAGCGGCTCGAGCCGTCCGCCCTGCGCGCGCGCCTCGATCGCGATCCAGTTGTCGGCGTGAGGACGCTGGACGAGCACGAAACGCGGCTTTTCCGCGCGCATCTCGGCCCACGTCGCCACGGGATACGGCACGAAGCGTCGCGCGGAGAGCAGGCTGACGTAGCCGGTCGCGCTCTCTCCGTGCCGTACGGCCAGGTCGACCTCGGCCGGCACGAACAGCCGGCGCCGCGTCTCGTCGTCGGCGTAGTGCCACTGCTGCAAGCCGTCGAACGAGCTGCCGTACGCGATCGGCAGGTCGGCCGGCCAGCCGCGCGGCGTCGCCTCCTCGACCGCGTCGCGCTTCGACCATGCGCGCACGACGTTCACGCCACCGGCGACGACCGCGGCGACGACGAGGAGGCCGGTGACGCGCGCCAATCGCATCTCGCTCCACGCGAGCGAGCGCGCGGCGGCCGCTGTCGCCAGCGCGACGCCCAGCGTGAACGGCAGCGCGTAGCGCGGGTGCGAGACGCCGGATCCGCCCACGACCGCGACGGCCATGCCGAACACCGGCAGCAGGAGGAGCCCCGCGAGGAATGCCGCCTCGGGATCGCGCACGGTCCGCTTCACGAGCGCGCCGATCCCCTCTCGGCGCGCCGGCCACGTTGCGAGCAGGCCGAGCACGACGAACGGCGCGATCGCCACGTCGAGCAGGTAGAGGTAGTGCTTGCCCAGGAACTCGACGGCCGGCGGGCTGAACGGCGCGTGCTGCAGCATCGCTTTCGCCTGCCGAGCGTGCGGCAGCAGCACGACGAGCGGCGCGAGGGCCAGCACGAGCCCGCTCAGGACCGCCGGCGCCACGCGCCGGTCGCGCACGAGGCGCGCGACCTCGCCGCACGCGATCGGGATCCAGATCAGAGCTGCGAAGTAGTGCAGCGTGAGCCCGGTCGCGAGCAGAAAGGCCATGAGCGCTGTCCACAGCGGCGAAGCGCCCGGGCGCGTCGCGCGCCACCAGGCCGCGAACGCTCCGGCCGCGATCCCGAGCAGCAAGCCGTAGGGACAGCCCTCGGCCGCGAAGCGCGGAGCCTTCGTCAGGAGCAGGACGGCCGGAGCGATCGCGCCCGCCAGCGGACCGAAGCGCGCCGTCGCGAAACGCCATGTCAGCGCGAGCGCCACGCAGAAGCCGAGCAGAGCGGTCCAGCGCGGCCCCAGGTCGCTGCCGGTCGCATCGCGCGCCAGGGCCGCGATGCCGTACCAGACGGGTCCTTTCAGGTCGACGCCGGCCGCGATCGCGGCCATGACCTCGTGAGGCCATTCCAGCGTGCTGACCGAGAGCCCCAGGATCTCGTCGAACCACAACGGCCGCAGCACGACAATGGCCGCGAGCGACGCGACGCACGCGAGCCACGCCAAGAGCAGCTTCGTCGCGAGTCGCATGAGCGTGCTCGCGAGCTTAGGGACCGGGAGGCCGAGAAGAAACCGGGCTCGCGGCCGGCCGGCGCCTCTCTTCCGATTGGCGCCGCGCGGAACGCGCGGAAGGAGCCCGTAGAGAACCGAGCGTACGGGCTCTCACTCGATTGGCGCCGCGCGGAACCGCGCGGAGGGAGCCCGTAGAGAACCGAGCGTACGGGCTCTCA
>Ga0163152_10007272_pt1 | contig 12167 bp, 7 predicted proteins | sample OliLakLV19MP8IB2_FD_148635 | JGI IMG/M metagenome (GOLD analysis project Ga0163152, IMG submission 148635) | Freshwater microbial mat bacterial communities from Lake Vanda, McMurdo Dry Valleys, Antarctica - Oligotrophic Lake LV.19.MP8.IB-2 | ecosystem: Environmental > Aquatic > Freshwater > Lake... | reverse complement strand
GAACGGGAGCTTCTCCGCCTTCACCGCTTTGCCGTTCGGGTCTTTGAGATGAATGCGACAGGGGATTGGCTCCTGGGTGGATTCATCGATGACCGAGATTTCGAGCCGACCCTGATCTGCGTGGGCGATCAGCCCGGATATTGCGACGAATCCACAAAGGCTGAGGCGCATTTTAGTTTTCATTCGGGGTTTCAATTTCAGTTGGCGGACGATCCTGGCCGTTGGCTACTGGCTTTCCTCCAACGCAGCGTTCCGCGTGGGTTCGAGCGTATGATAGCCAGTAATGCATGAGCCCGTAGGTTTCATTCCGCTTGATCAGCGCCCACATCTTGGCGTTCAGGGGATCAATCTGTTTCTGTATTCCGGTCGAGTCCAGCCAGTCGTGGATGTCGCCGCCTAAAATCTCCTGCATCACGAGGCCCAGTTCATCCCAGTGCGACGCAACGATCTCGTATGCTTTCTCGAACAGAACCGCCGCGGCGTGCGCCTCCAGTTCGCGCAAACCAAGCCGCGTTTCCTCGTAGAGGCGTCGATCATGGTGGTTCACAAAATGCCAGGCGAGATCATCCAGGGCCATGCTGACGTCGAGCTGGTAGATGGCGGCCATGGCCCGCATGCCTCGCGGCACGATCTGCAAGGCGGCAAGGAACAAATCGGTATTTCCCAAAACCGATGGCGGAAACAGGCGGGCGAGCTCTTCCGACAGGAGTTTGAACAGAGCTTCGTCAGTCCTGGCGGAAAGAATCTGTTTTACGGTCAAGGCCATTCAGGATTCTAGCGTTCATGTCAAGGGGGGACAAAAGTCACCATAAGCTTCATCTGCCGATTCAATCCACATACAAAAACGCGTTTCCGGCCAGCACCATCTGGCAAAAATCGGCCCAGACGCGCTCGGCTTTGTCCGGCTTGTCGGCGTAATGCCCCGCCTGCGTCTGCAGGAATTCCTCAGCGGCGGACTGTTCGGCGGGATTCGGCTTTCGCCCGAGGGCCAGGAGAAAAGTCCGTTCGAGACGCTGGTTGCTCTCCGGTCCGCACTCCTTCTCCAGCCGTTGCGCCAGGGCGCGGCTGCGCGCGCGAATAAAATCAGAGTTCAATAACGCGAGCGATTGCAGGGAAACCGTCGAGGGATTTCGCCGCGTGCAGTTTGGATTCATCTGCGCGGTGTCGAACACCTGCAACATCGTCAACGGCTGGGTGCGGCGTTGCTGCAGGTAGAGCGAACGACGCCTGGCGCCGGCGTTGGATTCGTCCACGACGATCTGACCGTCGCTGGTGGATTTGATCGGGACGTAAGGCCCGCCGATGTCCAGATTCAATTCACCGGCGGCGAAGAGCAGGGCGTCGCGGACCGATTCCGCGTCGAGTCGTTGCAGCGGGAAACGCCAGAGCAAACGATTCTCGGGATCGACGGCGTAAGGGGCCTCGCGCAATGCGCTGCCCTGCCGATAGGTGGCCGAGGTGACGATCAGGCGGTGCAGCGACTTGACCTTCCAGCCGGACTGGACGAATTCCGCGGCCAGATAATCCAACAGCTCGGGATGGGTCGGCTTCGCTCCGGTGACACCGAGATTGTCAACGGTGGCGACCAACCCTTCGCCGAAGTGATGTTGCCATATCCGGTTCACCAGAACGCGAGCCACAATCGGATTCTCCGGCGAGGTCAGCCAACGCGCGAGCGCGAGACGCCGCCCGGAATTTTTCTGCTCCACGGCTGGAGCGACTTGATATGAATTCGTGCCGGTGGAAAATACAGCCGGAACTCCGGGCGCCACTTCGCGTCCTTCGTCGGCGTAGATGCCGCGAACCAGCAGATGATGTTTTGGTAATTCTTTGGCTGGCTCGGAAAGCCCGGCGATTTGGGGCAGGGGCGCAGGCCTTTGTTCTTCACGCGTCTTAATTCCCTCCTTCAGGCTCTTGTGGCCCACAGCCAGTTCGGGAAAGCGTTTGAGCAATTCTTCATCCTTGATCTCTACGACGGCTTCGTTGGTTTTAAGCAACGCCTTCATTTCCGCAGTGCGCTCTTTTTCTTTTGTGTCCAGAGCCTTTTGGATGGCGGCGCGCGCGGGTTCCGGAATTCTTTCCAGATTTTCCTGGAGAGCCAGTTTGCGAAACGGAGCGGTCAGTCCATCCAAACTTTCCTTCAGCGTCTTTATTTCCCGGTTGTATTTTTCGATCTGACGTTTGTTTTCCGTCCGCGCGGCGCGGGTGCCGACGGTAAACACGCGCTCGTTCGGCTTGAGCCAGTTCGCCGGATCATACGCCGGGCGCAGGATCGCCTGGAGCTGGTAATATTCCTCCTGGGTGACCGGCTCGAACTTGTGGTCATGGCAGCGGGCGCACTGAACGGTTGAACCGAGAAACACGGAACCGAGAATCTGAACATTGCCTTCGAGCACGGAATAGCGATCCACCTTTAACTCGAGCGGATTGCCGTCGCTTTCGCCGGTGCCATCGGGCGCATTGCGGAGAAAATGGGTCGCGATGAGGAGCTCCGCCGTCTCGGGCGTGATGTCGGCGTCGGGTTGATACCCGGCCAGTTCGTCTCCGGCGATCTGTTCCTGGATAAACCGATCAAACGGTTTGTTGTCGTTGAAAGAGCGGACGACGTAGTCGCGATACTTGTAGGCGAGGGGCCGGTCGCTGTCGGCGTTGAAGTAGCCGTTGGAATCGGCGTAGCCAGCGGCGTCAAGCCAGTGGCGTCCCCAGCGTTCTCCGTAATGAGGCGAGGCGAGCAGGCGTTCCACGAGTTTTTCGTAAGCGTCGGTGGCTGGGTTGTTCACGAAGGCGTCCACCTCGTGTGGCGTTGGGGGAAGACCGATCAGGTCGAAGGTCAGCCGGCGAATCAACGTGGCGCGATTCGCCTCGGGGGACGGCGAAAGTTGTTCTCGTTCGAGTTGATCCAGGACAAATTTATCAAGGGCATTCCTCGCCCATTTCACGTTCCGAACTTCGGGCGGCGCCGGACGGAAAGGCGTCTTGAAGGCCCAGTGAGTGACCTTCGATGGCGAGCTGTTCCCTCCCGCAGGTGACGGAGGGGCAGCCAGGGAACTTGAATTCAGACTGAACGCAAACCAGACCGCCAGGTGCAGAGGAAATGTTTGCAGAGACAAACGATGGATTCGCGCGAAGCATGAAGAAGAAGGTGCGCCGTCTGCCCGACTGTTCTGGAAAATGGCCCGGCCGGGTTTTGCACAACGGGAATTTCGTCTGACGCGCAGCCACATTTCGTTCGATCCTAATGTGAGAACGCTGTTGCCGACAACTCGGAAAAACCGGAGCGAACTCTGCCATGTCGATCCGGACGCTGCCAAAGTAGTGGGGCAGACATCTTGTCTGCCCGAGGGGCTTCCAGCCCCAGGATCACGGTTCGCGGGCAAGATGCCCGCCGAGACAGGCTGGAAGCCCGCCCCACTTGTCGCGACAACGTCGCAGTGTCATACCCGCCTTGAAAAATATCGCTCTTCACGGACGATTGGTGTGACTTGCAGCCAAGGCAACCTTACCGCTTCACTTCGATCTTCGCCATTTTCTCGTGATAACGGGCGAGAGCGGAGTGGTCGAGGTCGCCCATGCCGTCGATTTTCAGCGCCTGCATCATTTCCATGACGGCGGCGGTCAATGGCAGTGGCACGCCAATTTCGTGCGCGGTGTCCAACGCATTGGCCAGATCTTTTATGTGAAGGTTGATGCGGAATCCGGGATTGAATTTCCGGTCCATGACCAGCGGCGCCTTCGCGTCGAGGACCGTGCTTCCGGCCAGGCCGCCCCGGATGGCCTGATACACCAGGTCCGGCGCCACGCCCGCCTTGGTGGCCAGGACCAGCGCTTCGGACATGGCAGCGATGTTCAAGGCCACGATCACCTGGTTTGCCAGCTTCGTGACATTGCCCGCGCCGATGTCGCCGGTGAGAACGACCGATGCCGCCATGGCTTTCAGGACTGGAAAACATTTGTCGAAGATTTCCTTTTTCCCGCCCACCATCACCGACAGCGTCCCTTCGACAGCCTTCGGCTGGCCTCCGCTGACCGGGGCGTCCAACATTTCAACACCCTTTTCAGCGAGCTTTGCGGCCAGTTCTCGGCTCACCAGCGGCGCAATCGAACTCATGTCCACGACGATCAATCCGGCCTTCGCCCCTTCGATCACTCCGTTCGCACCGAGAACAACCTGCTTCACCTCGGGAGAATTCGGCAGCATGGTGATGACGATGTCCGCCTGCGCCGCCACGTCCTTCGGAGTGGCCACGGCTTTTGCTCCGGCGGAAACGACTTCATCGACGGATGCTTTGTTCTTGTGGCCGCACACGAACACTTCGTAGCCCGCCTTCAACAAATTTTTCGTCATGGGCCGGCCCATGATTCCGAGTCCGATAAATCCGATTTTCATCTCGTTTGCTCCTGTCGTGGTCTCCATAACAATTTTGTTTTCCTTCGCAAATTTCCGGAGGGACGCGCTCTGCAAGTCCCATTTTTTGTATTAAGTCGGGGACTTGCGGAGCGCGTCCCTCCGGGAAAATCCGCATCTACAATTCGTAGCCGAATTCCTTGATCCAGCCGAAGGATGATTCGCTTTTCGGGTCCGGAATGTACTCGAGGCCGACGAAACCCTCGTAGCCCATCGCATCGATTTCTTTGAGGACGAATCCGTAGTTGATCTCTCCCGTTCCCGGCTGGTGACGCGCCGGGTTGTCCGCGATCTGGATGTGGCCGATTCGCGCCGCGATCTTTCGCAGGGTGGCGACGATTTCGCCTTCCTCCCGTTGCGCGTGATACACGTCGTACTGGACGAAAACATTCGACATGGCGGCTTCGTCGATCAGCTTGATCACCTGTTCGGTTCGATTGAGAAAAAAGGTTGGGAGATCAAAATGGTTGATCGCCTCGACCATCAACGTCATGCCGTTTTCCTCGAGAGCCCTGGCGGCGAACTGGACATTCCGGATGAGGGTGTTCCAATGCCCTTCGTCGCTGAACGGGGCGACGCGTTTTCCGGCCAGGCAATTCAACCGGGAGACGCCCAGCGCTCTCGCGTAATCGATCGCCTGCGCCACTCCGGATTGAAACTCCCCGATGCGATCCGGATGCGAGGCGATGCCGCGCTCGCCCGCCGCCCACTCGCCGCAAGGCAGGTTGAAAAGGATCTGCTTGAGCTGATGTCTTTCGAGTTGTTCTTTCAGCGCGCCGATTTCGAAGGCGTAGGGAAGCAGATATTCGACGTAAGAAAACCCGGCGCGCCGAGCCAAAGCGAACCGCTCCAGAAAAGGCGCCTCGGTGAAAAGCATGGTTAAATTGGCGGCAAATTTCGGCATAGCTGGAGTCGAATTGTCATCGCTGCTGGCGAAGACTATTGGACAATCCGGCCGCGTTTGGCGAGTCCTTCCTTTGCAATCGTTGCGGACGAAGTCTGAATTGAAAAAACGGTGGGTCCGGCCTTGCAACAGAATCGCAGTTCAATTTCGTGCCTGCACGACGCCGTAGCGCGGACATTCTTGTCGGCGAGTTTGGGGGCTGTCCGATTCCTCGTCCAGGCTGGGCCGACTCTGCCACCGGCGCTACGGTTTTTTGCCCGGGTTCGTGGACGCTTCCAATGCGCTCAGGATGGCCTGTTCGCGTGTGCTCGGTTTCGGCCGGTTGCGCAACTCGGTTCGCCGACGGTCCAACGCGTCCAACCGTTCGCTGGTGGATCGCCTGAGATCGCTGCCATACTCCAGGCTTAGAAGACGTTTTATCGTGCCCTTTTTTTCTCTCTGCAAATAGTAATCAAGGGCCGCGCAGTATTCGTCGATCAACAGAACGAACTCGGGATGGACGCGCATGCGCAAACCGCGGAGCTGGTTGGACACCCTGGGGAGCGTCAGCTTCTGCTCGGCGGGGTCCCAGTTCGAAACGATCTCCTGCAAAGTCACATGGCCGCGAGTCGGGCTGGCCTCGGCTGAAAAATGTTGCACTGGGATCCGCAGGGCGTCGTCGATTCCATCCATTGATCGGTCCTGTGACCAGAGCTGGGAGGCGTCGCGCCCAGAGAGTCCGACCACCCGGAGGTTCCACCATTTTTCCACATCGACGAGCTGCTTGAAGTGCGGTCGGAACGATTCCAGGAATGCGACCTGCCAGTTCAAACGTTCCGAGAGCCCGTTGAGAAATTGCTGCGCGCATTTCTCGCCGTTTTTCAAACGCAACAGTTCGTGGGTGAACAAATGCGCGCATTCGTCGTAGTGCCGGGTCCGTTCGGGAGACAGAGTCGCGGGCCAGCTCAATTCGTCGAAGGTCAGTGGCGCGTACGTCTCCAGGTTTTTGCGAATCCTAACGATGGGATCGTCCTGTACCCGGGAGCGGGAGATGGGAAGATTCGCCTGTAAAAGCAACGTCTCGGGCAAATCCGATTTCACCATCTGGGCAATTCCCGTGGAGAACCAGCGCGGCAACTGGGTGAAATTCCCGGACGAACTGCGATTGACCATTTCCAGGAGCACCACCTCGGTCACGGCGTCGATCAACCGGGTTCCCGCAATCCGATTGGGCAGGTCCAGGCGGTAATTGAAGGTGCCGGCCTGGATGGGCGTGATCAGTGGCGCTTGTGCGGTGCCCTGGTGGAGGACGACGTGGATTTTCCCCTCGCCGGAATTTGACGAGGCGGCTTGTAGTCGTTCCCGCCCATTCAGTGCCGCGAGAACCGCTTGCTTGATGCGTTCGCAGGAAACGGTCAGAACTTTCGGATCCAGCGCCAGCAATCTCTTGTTCGACGACGAGGCGGGCGATCCCGTCGGTCCATAGACGACGAACTGCCGGGAGAGACTGTAGGTGGGGACCATTTCCGGCTGGGCATAAAGCCTGGGCGCAAGGAAAGTAACGCAGAACAGAATGGTCAGGATTCGCGGCATCAGGAAATCAGACCTTTTCTTATGCCTGCGCGGAGCCCAACGGTCAAGCTCGCCAGGCGACTGGTAGCGGGACAATTTGAGAATTTCCCGCGAAGGGGCGAAGGCCGCGAAGGAGCGGGGTCTTTGGAAACCTTCGCGGCCTTCGCCCCTTCGCGGGAAATTTTTCTTCAGGACGTTGCAGAATTCACTGTTACAAGGTGACAGGCGGTGGTGCAGTTTGGTGGGGCGAGGCTGCTGACGAGCCAGCCCGCGAGGACGCTCGCCGCACCGATATTTCCGAACTGTACCGCCGTCCGGCGATCCGTAATGTTGAAAACACCCACGGAAATTGAAACGGGCGACTCAAAAAAAAATCCTGCCTTTTGCCCGAACTCGCGGTAAACTCTCCAGACTCTAATGAAATTCAACGCGGCTAAAATCTTGTTCCTTTCTGGATTGGTGTTCGGTTGCGCTGCCCGGGCGGCTCTGACGCCCGAGCAAGTTCGCCAATTGCCCGCACCCGCGTCCCACCCCATCGATTTCGCGAAAGAGATTCAGCCGATTCTGGAAACGAGTTGCACCAAATGCCATGGCCACGGAAAGGAGAAGGGCGGTTTCAGAATCGATACGCGCGAAACTTTCCTGAAGGGCGGAGATGCCGGTTCCGCGGTCGTGATCGGAAAGAGCGCTGAAAGTTTGCTCGTCGAATTGGTCATGGGATTTGATCCAGAGTCGGTGATGCCGCAAAAAGGTTCCAAACTGAAACCGGACCAAATCGGGCTGTTGCGCGCGTGGATTGACCAGGGAGCGAAGTGGGATCAGGGAGTCTGGCTTGGAAAAGTTGAGGCGCGAAATCTAAAGCCCATTTCCCCAAAGATTCCAGCCGACAAGAAATTTTCCAATCCGGTGGATTCGTTGCTCGATGTTTATTTCTCGGCCAACAAAATCAAATGGCCGGCGCTGGTGAATGATCGCGTTTTCGCGCGGCGCGCGTATCTCGATATCATTGGATTACTGCCGCCGCCCGATGAACTGGAAAGATTTGTGGCGGACAATAGCGCCGACAAGCGCGGGAAACTCGTCAAAACCCTCCTCAGCGAGAATCGCGAGTATGCGGAGCATTGGCTCACGTTTTGGAATGACATGTTGCGGAACGATTACAAAGGCACGGGCTACATCGACGGTGGGCGCAAACAGATCACCAAGTGGCTCTTTTCCGCGCTCGAATCGAACATGCCCTACGACACATTTGTTGCGCAGTTGGTCAACCCCACGCCGGAATCCGAGGGGTTCACGAAAGGAATTGTTTGGCGCGGCGTCGTCAATGCCAGCCAGGTTCCGCCCATGCAGGCGGCACAGAGCATTTCCCAGGTTTTCATGGGCATCAATATGAAGTGCGCCTCATGCCACGACAGCTTCATCAACGACTGGCAGCTCTCCGATGCCTACGCGCTGGCCAATATTTACGCCGACGAACAGATGGAACAATTCGAGTGCGACAAGCCAACCGGCAAAATGGCGGCAACGAAGTTTCTCTATCCGGAGTTTGGCGAAATCACCGCGACCAACAAGGCGGTCCGCCTCAAACAGCTCTCGGAGAGCGTGACCAGTCCAAAGAACGGGCGTCTTTCGCGGACCTTCGTCAATCGGCTTTGGGGACGGTTCATGGGGCGCGCCCTGGTCGAGCCGGTTGATGACATGGAGCAGGCCGCGTGGAATTCGGACCTGCTGAATTTCCTGGCTGAGGATTTTGTCACTCACAAATATGACGTGAAACATTTGATCGAGCGAATCATCACATCGCGCGCCTACCAGCTCCCCGCCGTGAATGTGGGCGAAATTGAGAAGGATTACGTATTCCGCGGCCCCCCCGTCCGGCGCCTGACGGCTGAGCAATTTCGCGACGCGTTGACGACCTTGACGGGCGTTGGTTACGCCTCCGCCGATGCTAAAATCGAGTCAGCACCCGCGGCCAAGGTCCCGGACATCACCTCGCCAAAATGGATATGGAACATGAAGGACGCCGAAACCAAGGGCAAAGCCGGCACAGTTTACTTTCGCAAAACGTGGAACCTTGCCGGGCCCGTCTCCGAAGCGCGCGTGGTCATGACGTGTGACAATAGCTTCACGCTTTTCGTCAACGGGAAAAAAGCGGGCGCGGGAAAGGATTGGTCCTACACAGAACTCTTCGACATCGGCCCGCTTTTGAAATCTGGAGAAAATTTAATCGCCGTCGAAGCAGTGAATTATCTGCCGGGCAACGTGGCTCCGACGGAAGCCACGGTTGTTCCGGGATCGGAGAATCCGGCGGGGCTTCTGTTCTATTTGCAGATTCATAGCCAGGAAGGTGGTGTGGATAAAAAGACTGAAGTTGTGAGCGACGGTTCCTGGGTGGCGAGCGAGGAGAAGATGGCCGGTTGGGAAAACCTTGGAGTTGCATCTGCAACATGGGCTCCGGCGGTTGAGTTGGGCAAGATCTCGATTCTGCCGTGGCGCTTGTCCGATGGCGTGATCACCCGGAAATTGGCCGAGAACAAACCGGGCACCATACGTGCCGCGCTCGTGGCCGCTGATCCCCTGATGGTGGCCCTTGGGCGCCCGAACCGTGAGCAGGTCGTGACCACCCGGCCCACCGCCGCGACCACGCTGCAGGCGCTGGAAATGACCAATGGCGACACGCTCTCAGAGATTTTAAAACGCGGAGCAATGAACCTTTCGGGCCACACCACCCCCAGTCGTGAGTTGGTCCAAAAGATTTACGAACAGGGCGTCGGGCGCAAGCCGTCTTCCGCGGAGTTGCAACTCGCGGAACAGCTCGTGGGCGAGCCGGTCAAAAGAGAGGGTGTGGAGGATTTCCTGTGGGCGGTGGCGATGTTGCCGGAATTTCAACTGATTTATTGATATGAAAACTATGACCGATTGGAATCGTCGCGATTTTCTGAAGACAGCCAGCGCGGCCACCCTGAGCGCATTGGCGGCGGGTTTCCCCAACCGCCTGGTCGCGGCCGAGGCGGCGGAGGAAAAAATCAATGCCACCGCCGACACCGTGATCATTCTCTGGATGGGCGGCGGCATGGCCAGCACCGAAACCTTCGACCCGAAGCGCTACGCTCCCTTCGAAAAGGGAATGCCCACCCAGAAGGTCCTGAGCACCTTTCCCACGATTGATACTGTAGTGGACAACATCAAGTTAACCGAGGGATTGGAAAACATTGCCAAGATCATGGATCGCGCTTCGCTCATTCGTTCCTACACGGCGGGCGATCTCGGGTTCATTTTGCATTCGCGCCATCAGTATCACTGGCACACCGGTTACCCGCCGCCCCAAACCGTCGCCGCGCCGCATATCGGGTCGGTCATCGCCCGCACGGTGGGGCCGCGCAATCCGGCCATGCCTGCCTTCATCGACATCGGGCAGCGGTTTGATCTGGGTGAAGGAGAGGAACTGAAGGCATTTCACACCGCCGGGTTTCTCGGGAGCGAGTTTGGCCCGTTCCTGATTTCGAATCCTGAGGAAGCCGTCAAGGCCGTGCGTCCGCCGGAAGGGATGAGCCCGGCGCGGTTTGCCAACCGGGACAAGTTTTTTAAGCAGCTCGCGGCGAAAAGTCCCATTGGCCAACTGGGCAGCGATTATCAGAAAGAGTCTCTGGTTCGCTCGCTGGACAACGCCAATCGCCTGCTCAGCTCGGATGCCGCCAAGGCGTTCGACCTCTCGCTCGAACCGAAAGAGAGTTACGCGAAATACAATACCGGCCGTTTCGGGCTCGGCTGTCTGCTGGCGCGGCGCCTGACCGAAGCTGGTGCGCGCTTCATCGAACTGACCACCGAATACATCCCGTTCCAATACTGGGACACGCACGAGAACGGCCACACGCGCCTGGTCGATTTGAAAAAGAACATTGACGCGCCGATCGCCCAACTCGTTCTCGATCTGGAAAAGAAAGGTCTGCTGGATCGCACGTTGATCGTGCTCGCAAGCGAATTCAGCCGTGACGCGCTGGTCGAGGGAAAACCGGGCAACGAAGTCAAAGGCCAGGTCGCCCAGCCGGACATCATTGAGGATCTGAAATTCTACGGAATGCACCGCCACTTCACCGACGCGGGCAGCGTGCTCTGCTTTGGCGGCGGACTGAAGAAAGGTTTTCTCTGGGGCAAAACCGCCGAGGAACGCCCGTGCAAGACGATCGAGAACCGCGTGGTCATCGAGGATCTTCACGCGACGATTTACCGCGCAATGGGCATTTCGTCCAAGCTCGCCTATGAAGTCGAGAAACGCCCGTTCTATGTGACGTTCGACGGCAAGGGCAAACCGATTATGGATTTGTTTGGGTGAATCTCCCTCCCGGCCTGATTCCGCCAGGTTTTTCTATGATCCTGACGGAGCGGTGCATCTTGGCACAACCGCCACGTGCTGCCGAGTTGCACTTGGCAGTTCCCGCTTAATTTGTGACGGAGGCTGTCGGGATTTGTGCGCAGTTCAATTGCCGAGACTGTCGAGTGCAACTCGGCAGCACACTGATTCGACTGCAAGGAGACAATTTGGGCGGAGTTTGGCGGTTCTGTTGAGATGCGCCCCTGACGAAGCGGCCCGCAGGATTCCCATTGACCGGTTTCGATGGCCGCAATAGTTTCGGCCAACTCAAGCAGCCATGTTTTTCATTCTGCCAGTTGGCGTGGATTATCGGGCCCGGCGCTATCCGGTTGTCACCTTCACCATCATGGGCCTGTGCGTCCTGATCTATCTGGTGACGCTGATTCTTCGGTTGTCGGGCAATGGAGACTCCGTGGAGGAATGGGTCGTCGGCCATCTCTGGCTGATCCCGAGCGAATCTGATTGGTGGACCTACCTCACGTCCTTGTTTGTGCATGGCGGTTTTTTCCATCTGGCGGGCAACATGGTTTATCTCTTTCTCTTCGGCTCCTGCGTGGAGGACATCATTGGGCGGCTGCGATTCACCATCTTTTACTTGCTCGGGGGGCTGGCGGCGTCCTTCTTTTATATCGCGTTTGCGCCAGGTCATTTTGGTTCCGAGATGCCATTGGGCGGGGCGTCGGGCGCGATCTCAGCGTGCATCGGCGGATTTCTCCTGTTGCTGGCTAAAACAAAAATTGAATTCAAATGGGTCTTCTTCTTTTGGTTTCGCATCTGGAGCGGCGAATTCATGGTGCCTGCATGGCTGGTGATCTCATTCTGGTTTCTGGAGGATTTTGTCATGATGATCCTGACCCTGATGGCGGAGACCCAGGGCGGCGGCGTGGCCTTTGCCGCACATGTGGGCGGAACCGTCGTCGGAATGGGCTTGATGG
>Ga0163152_10007271_pt1 | contig 12168 bp, 12 predicted proteins | sample OliLakLV19MP8IB2_FD_148635 | JGI IMG/M metagenome (GOLD analysis project Ga0163152, IMG submission 148635) | Freshwater microbial mat bacterial communities from Lake Vanda, McMurdo Dry Valleys, Antarctica - Oligotrophic Lake LV.19.MP8.IB-2 | ecosystem: Environmental > Aquatic > Freshwater >... | reverse complement strand
TTCGAGCCCCCGACCACGACGCTACGCGTCGAGCAAATCTTACACACGGTGCAGCACCTCGATCCCCCGGGCGTCGCTGCCCGCGATTTACGGGAATGCTTGCTCTTGCAAGTGGACGATGAAACTCCGCACCGTGATCTGACCCGCAAGATCATTCTGGATCATTTGGAAGACATTGCCCACAACCGATTGCCGAACATCCAGAAGAAGACCGGCGCCGAGTTAAACGCGATTCGTGAAGCGATCGAGGTGATCAAGCACCTGAATCCGAAGCCGGGCAATCAGTTCTCTTCCGAAGGAACACGCTATGTCACGCCCGATGTGATCATCGAGAAGAACGATGCCGGCGAGTACGACATCCGGCTGACGGACGATTGGGCACCGCGATTGAACATCTCCAAAAAATGGTATCAGATGTACAAGGATCGCGGCGAGGATCCCAAAACCCGCGAGTATCTCAAGAAGCGGTTGCAGTCGGCCGAGTGGCTGAAGGATGCGATTGAACAACGGCGAAACACGCTGGAACGAGTGACGCGGGCCATCGTGGGACGTCAGAAGGCGTTTCTCGATCTCGGGCCCGATCACATCGAACCTCTGAAGATGCAGCAGATCGCCGATGAAGTGAAAGTTCACGTCACGACTGTGAGCCGGGCCGTGGACGACAAGTGGATCATGACCCCCCGAGGCGTGTTTCCATTAAAGCGATTCTTCGTCGGTGCCGCGACGAACAAAGAGACGGGCGAACAGATTCCTTGGGAGAAAGTTAAAAAGGCGTTATTGGACATGGTCTCCGAGGAAGACAAGAACAATCCGCTTTCGGACGAGGAACTCGAAACTCGCCTGCAAGCGGCGGGCTTTCCGGTCAAACGCCGGACGGTGACGAAGTACCGCAAGCTATTGAACATCCCATCAAGCCGGGAACGCCGCGACTGGGGATCCTAAACTAAAGAAACAAGGGTGAGGGTGTCCCGTTGAAGCCCGTGGAGACCACCCGGTCGGACTACAAGCGGAGACATCCCTCACCCTTGTCTCCTTCACTAATGAATCGTTCGCAATCGCTTCAGCGACGCCTTTGCCTCGATTGTCAACGGTCGGCTCGCTTCCCCGGCTGACCAAACAGCGAGCAAATTCATTGCGTCCTCGTTGCGGATCATTTCGAGTGCCTCGCAGCCACGCGACGCTACTCGCGCCTCCACCGTTTCATTCATGCGTTCTCGCAGGAACTCGACCGCCTCCTTCGGGCTAGCCCAGAGTTGTCGCAATGCTCCGAAAGCACTCGCAAAATCCGACTCGACGAGCGAGAGCCAGCGACGATCATTTTGCTGGCTTTCCCAAACCGGCATGACTCCCGTGCGATCGCCGGCAACATCCCACAGATAGACCGGGGCCTCGGGGCTCGACGTAGCGAGTACCCGTCCGTCGGCTCGCCAACTGATTGCGGGCTCCACCTTGCCGTGATGCTGAAAGGCGTGTCGAGCCTTCGCAGTAGTCAACTCGATCAACACGACGCCGTCATCCTGATTCACGGCCAACGTTCGACCATCGGGCGAGAACGAGGGTTGTCCAGAGTATCCCGAGAGAGACACGCGTTCCCGTCCCGTGGCCGTGTCCCAAACTCGCAACTCGCTCGGCGGCACCCCCGCCCGCTCGGAACTTACAACGGCTCCGAACAACTGGCCATCGGGAGAAAACGCAACTCGCGGCTCACCATTCGAGCCATTTGCCGCAAATACTTGCTCGCCCGTCCTGGAGTCAAAAACGCGAATGCTCTCACGGCGAGTTCCAGGCCCAGACACTGATTGTGCAGTGGCAATGTGCTTTCCGGATGCCGAGACGATTAGTCGGGAAACATAGCCAGTTTGAGGCTCGACAGTCCGCATCACTTCTTGACCCGTAGCCACATCCCAACCATGAACAATTTTGTCGGTCGTAGCCGCATAAATCACTTTGCCATCGGGAGAGAAGGCCGGCCGCCGGGCCCGTTGCTTCAGTTCGATTCGACCGCATGGCTCCCGCGACTGGGCGTCCAGAAACTCGATGCTGAACTTTCCGGATACTCGCTCCTCCGCTGTGCAACGAGCAATCCGCGTTCGATCCGCGGAGACTGCCGAGCGATCACCGGCTGATGCGAGCGTCGTCTCCAACTGCCCTGTTCCAGGTGAATAATCTCGCGACGGATCGTCTCCCTCGGTCGGGTGGTCGATCCAGCTTTGGAAATACTCGACAAGCAACCTTCGGCCATTTGTGGTAAACGTTGAAGGCGTCGGCGAGAGAATTTCTCTCGGCGAGATCGTGACAGCCGCGAGTGTCTTCGCATCAAGCAGCGTCAACGTGCCCGATTGCGTTGTCGTCGCCAGCGTCTTTCCATCCGGGGAGAACCAACCGGAGAATCCACCCATGGGCTCGCAGCCGATTTTTCCCGCGTCGTTCGCTTGAACCATCCACATGGTGGGCGGAGCACTCAACGAGAACCCGACGACGCTCTCGCCATTCGGCGAGAAAGCAAGATCACAAAGTGGCGTGTTTGCGGCAATGGTCCCGACAATCTCCTGACGGGCGATATCCCACACGCGAATTCGTTGTTGTTCCGAACTCCACGCGGCCAATCGTCGGCCATCGTGGCTGAACCGTGGCCGGGAGAAGGCCGTGCCTCGTTCAGCAAGTTCGCATTCGATTCTGCCACTTCCTGCATTGCAGATCTGAATCTTCCCCGATGCGACCGCCAACATGGCAAGCTTCTCGCCATTCGCGGAGAACTCCATCTCCGTTGCCCCAACCCGATCGGCCCGCCAAAGTTCTTTCATGCTTCTCGTGTCGATCACCTGGACCTGACCTCGGCGAGCCAAGGCGACACGCTTTCCGTCGGGTTGGAACACGACTGATTCAGTCGGCAAGGCAGAAAGCAGCCGCCTGCGCGTCTCCAGGGATCGGAAAATGTCGTACTCCCGCAGATGCAAGGTTTGATTCTCAGCCTGTACGACGGCATGCAGTTTTCCGCCGTCCTCCGTCATGGCGAGAGCACAAAGCGATTCGTTTTTCGCGAGCGTCAGGTGCGCTCGCGGCTTACCGTTCGCAAGATCCCAGATTCTCACCCAGCGATCGTTGGGACTTCCCGTTGCCACGAATTTGCCATTGCCCGAAAACGCGAGTTGCGTCGGTGCCTGCCCGTGGCGAAGCCAAGCGTCACCCACACGGGCGATGGCCTCAGGCGGCAACCGACCGAAACTCCGCGCCGTGTCAGCCGTGCTTTCAAGCGTTGCCGTGCTCGAGTTAGCCGCGATTCCACCGTTCCAACCGCACAATCCAGCACTTTGGCCGCTTCGGCCGCCGATCGCTGCTGGACTTCACACAGAACGAACGTCTGTCGAAAGGGCTCAGGCAGCAAGTCGATCTCGGCATCGATCACTTCTTCGAATTCTCGAGAAGCGGCCATGTAGGCCGGGTCCATGCCGCGGGCCGGTACATCGGGAAGTGAGGCAATCATGGAGCCCCGCGTGTTACAAAATGCGGCCGAGCAACGGACAGCCGTTCGATGTAGCCAGGCCGCCAGGGCATCGCCTCGGCGGATCGTGCCTGCATGTCGAGCCAGTGCCAGGAAAGTCGTTTGAAACGCATCCTCGGCCGCATGAGCGTCCTTCAGTCGCCGACGACAGGCTCCCCACACCAACTTGCCATAACGCCCAACCAGCGCTTCAAACGCCTGTGCATCCCGCGATTCGACGTAGCGGCGCAACAGTTCGGAATCGGATATGTCATCCGAACCAGAACCGACCAGTCGGCGAATCGCATCGATCACGGGCGGGTTGTTCATTCAACTCTCCGGCACTCATCGACCGCGAACTCATCATTAGAGGGGCCCACAAGGGAAACCCTCCCAAAAATCTGATCGGCGGCAAAATATTGGTCCGTTCTTCCGACTCGCCGCTGAACCGTCAGGCGATTATGATAAAGTGTTCGTTCCCTCCTGGATTGTGAAATGACCGAAACACGTTCGAAGTCCGATTGGCAGCCGTTGGCGATTGGCCTCGCTTTGGTAACCGCTGCGTATGCAGTTGCCTATCGCTTTGTTCCCTACGAAGTTCAGGCATTCTTACTTTGGCCGTTCGGAGCGTTGGCACTGTACTCTGGTGCCCGCCTGCGCCTGTGGCAGGCTGTGCTGATCGTGTTTCTGGTTCATGCCGGGACCGACCTGACGTTCTACGCCATGAATTCCTGGGCGATTCCCAAGTCCAAATATCTCAGCTTCGGACTGTTCATCTTGCTGGGCGTTTGCGCCCGCCCCCTGCTACGCAAGCACTGGCTGATGGCTTCTCTCGGCCTGTTTTCGACCTCGATCGTGGGCTATGCGCTGTTCTTCCTGATCACGAATACGGCCGCGTGGCTCGCCAACTCGCGGCAGTATTACGAACCGCACACCTTCGAGACCTTGCTCCAGGCGTACAAGGAAGGCCTGGAATTTCTGCGCTTTCGACCTGGAGAGGTGTTTGGCAACCCAATTTGCGTCGGGCTCGTCTTTGGGGCTCACGCGATCCTAGCTCGGACCTTCTTCTCCGCGGAGCGGTTCGGTGTGGAGCAATCGCGATGAAATACGCCACCAGCATCCAGTATCTACAAGATGCCGCGATCGTCGAAGCTCATCGACCCGCTCATCGGGCGTACCTGACCAGCCTGCTCGAAAAAGGCCAGCTCTTTGCCTCCGGCCCATATGCCGACGGCAGCGGTGCCCTCATTGTCTACGAAGCGGACACCCCCGATGCCGCCGAGGCCTTGCTGAAAGCCGACCCTTTCCACTCCGCAGGCGTCTTCCTGACCTGGACCATGCGGCCATGGAAAGTCATCTTCCAGGCAACGCCGGCTTCGGTGTAGCCGACACATTTCTGAGCCCCGCACTCGTTTCGTTTCATTGCGTTTCACACACGAACTTTTCGTTTCACGCCGCGAATGTGCAATGAAATGAAACGAAATAGCGAACCTACGCACGAATCAATCCAAAGTCTTGCCGATGATCCGTTTGCCGCAAATTTGCGTAGGCCGACAAAATACGCGTTTCTCATACTCCGCCCTGATTGAACGATCCGAACGGCAATCCGACGACTACGCATCGCGGGGAAATGCGTAGTCTCGTTTCGGGAACCGCCGCTAAAGTAAATTGACTTTCCGGGTTGACTCCGGCTTCCACGTTCGGCAGCCTCGAATCAGGTCGCCCCCTCTGATGGAAATGGATGAGACCGGAAGGCTGATTCGAATGGGAGAGTTGAAGGCCGCGGAGCACAAGAGCTGGCCGTAGATAGAGGCGGGTGGGGAGCGGCAAACTGACGCTCGAATCGAGGCGCAATCTAGGATGTCCCCTTTCGTCGCCCCCGTATTCCCGGCAACGACCGACAAGATTCCTCCAGAGGAATCGCGCCACCCCTCTTCTGAGGAATCCAACTTTTGTGGAATCAACCAACTTTTCTGGAGGAATTAATGCGGGTGCTGAAAATCGGCGATTGTTGCCCTCTGCCCCTTGATTCCCGCTTGCTATTCGCGCGCCATCAACTCGGCGATCCGCGCACTTGCACTTGGATGTGCTCCCTCGAACATCGTGGGCGTGAATTTACGGTTCTTTGACACATGCACCGAAATCCCAACATACTTCTTCTCACCCTTATGACGGTAGATCACGATGTACAGTTCCACCTTTTGGCTTGAGTCATCTTTGGGGGCCAGCGTGACAACGTATTCCTCACCCAAGATTTCTGCCCCGTCGACAATGTCTCGCAGCCATTCGTCCCAGTACGACTTATCCTGTATGTCGGTCCTCAAAGAATACTGAAGCATTGCCTTCTCCGGATCCTCGCGGTACTTCTTGGCAAATCTGGCGGGGCTCGGTTTAAGCCCCAAGCTGTCCTGGGTGCCCGACCAACTGACACGAGAAATGCCCCAAATCAACGCAGCGAATAAAGCCAGAACGACGACGAGCGTTGCTGCACAGCTCAGGTGCTTCCGTTTCATCGGTTTCCCCTCCGTCGCGGTTCGTTCAAAAATTATTGAATACGTGCAATGTTCGCTTTGCATTACTGCTGCGTCTGTTTCAATCTCAGATACTTTTCAAGCAACATCCTTGCAGTCACCTCTCGGAGGCTTGCATCGATCTCTGCCAAAAGCCCTTTGTAAGGGCTATTGCCTATGGCCATCGCCCCTTGAATCTCCTCGGTCACTATCGTGCGAAGCACGCCCAAACAACTGTCGGCCAGGAAGAAGGTTTCGTTCACGGCACTTGGCGTCTTCCCAGACGAACAGGTTTTGAAGGTGCCATCCGCAGCAAATGTGAACTTCCACGGTGTTCGCAGCGTGAAGCCATAGCTCCTGAATTCGAAGGTGTACGAGAGGACGAATTCACGAGCCTCCAACCTCGTGGACTCGAATTTCGAATCGTAGAGCTTGCTCAAAGGATAAGCGACTCGTTGAACGTTCCTCGCCTGACCTTGAATGAAGATCTTTGCTCGCTCGACCGCCTGCTCGAGATCTTCAGCTTCTTTTCTTCGGGCAGCGAGCATTTCTGCCTCCCGTGCTTTCCGCTCCAGTTCGGCCTTCTGCCGCTCAAGTTCTGTTCGCTCGGCCGTAAATTTTGCGTTTTCCGCGCTACGCTCTGTTAAGCTTTTGGCATCGCTAGATGTCCCGTCCTGCTGCTGACATGATGTGAGCAGCGCGGAAAGAAGTACAACCGAGCCCAGTCGGATGTTCGTTTTTGGAATCGGGTTTGCCACGTCAGACCTCTTGGAAGGAAGGGGTTGTATTGATTGGGTCGCCGTTTCTCGGCATGACCCAGATTGCAAAACCTCGTGCCGTTTAATCAGTTTCCCCTACGCCGGGGTGCATCCTTGGGTTTTGGAATCGGTGGAATGATTTCCTCGGGGACCCCACCGATGGTCTCGCCGGTGGGTAAGCCCGGGAGTAACGCGCCGGAAAGCTCATTGCTCGCCATGTGATTCTCCCGAAGCCAGTTGAACAGCGGCACCGCATCTTTGTCTCCGAACTGGATGTGCCATGACGAACCAAACTTGTTCTTCATTAGACGACTAGCAAGTTCTTCCTTGGACTTGACAAGAACCGTCAGTAGTAACGCTTCCTTTCGCGCACCAACCACCCACTCCTTCGCTGGAAGGGTGTTCTTTAGTCCATTCCCGCCAAGTGTTTTCTTCAGCCCAATGGACCCACCAGATTTCTCAATTTGGTCCAGGGCACTGTCGGCGTAAGCCACCAGGTTTTGGTCGCGGGCCGTGCCGGCCACACCGGCAAGTTCCTTGAGCTGCCGCAGGTCGGCCGATAGTTCCGCCAGCGTTTCCGTGGTGATACGAGTTTTCTCGACGATGATCGGTAGGTGTTCGTTAACGATATCCCCGCTAGCCTGCACAGATTGGGTGGATCGGCGCACTTCTTGACGAGTGTCGTTCGCCATCCAACCGAGAAGCGAGAGGAAGAGTACGGCTACTGTGAGACAAGTCCACTTGAACATGGTCTTTTGATCCTAGGAGCCTGTCCGAGTATTAAACTGTTTGCCAATAACAACTTATGGACTAGAACCTTCGTGTGAACAAACGATCACACATCGAGAAAATGGCCTGAAATACAGTGGTTTCTGCTCCACGTAGACATTTGTCCTCATGTAATAGTCTGCATGGCAATCGCCTGCAAGTTCCGAAATAGAAACTACTTGTGAATCGACTAATACTCGGACAGGCTCCTAGTTGAGAGGGACAGAGTTCGAAGCCAGTGCCTCTGGCGGCCTCGGTTGTGGTGGACGACACTAAACCTGTGGGCAAGGTGCGCCGGTTCCCAGATGGGTCCGGCGCACTGCAATCATTTCACCGGACCTCCCGGAACGCCTTCTTGTCCTTGAACAGAGTGAGGCGGGCACGAGCTTTCTCAAGTTCGTCCTTGCCGGCGAACTTTTCCAGTGCTACCGGGTCGGCCAACGCCTTCTCCTGCCACTCGACTGCCTTATCGAAACTCCCGTTCTCAGCATGAGCCGCCGCCAGAGTGTCGAAGTACGGAGCTTCTTTCCAGCCGGAAAGCTCACAGGCCCGGGTGGCATGTAGCACTGCCTCCTTACCTTCCCGGTACTTGGCGTCCGGACACGTGGCCAGAAACCAAGCCAAGTTGTTGTTCGCCCGCAACAACTGCGGAGCCAACTCGACGGCGCGAGAATAATCGAGGTTAGCGCCGCGGTAGTTCTTCAAGTAGCAATAACAATGAGCACGGCGATCGAGAACGGCGTGCGATTTCGGAATCCGGTCGAGCACCGCGGAATAGTCCGCGACCGCGGCCGTGTAGTCCTTGACACCATGGTAAGCCTGGCCGCGGTAGTAATAGGCATCAACATCCTTCGCGTTTTCGCGGAGCGCCGCCGTCAGCACTTCGATCGCGCCTCGGTAATCGTCCTTGGCGAGGAGATCGGACCCTTTCTTGGTCTCAGATTGTATGTTCGCAATGGCGTCTAGTTCCTTCGCGTACTTCCGGTCGATCGCGGCCAGGGCATCCCTCTCATCCACGAGGATTTTCGACAATTTCGCCCGGTCCGCGGCAGACATTTTCGGCAGGAGATTAATCCAGTCATCACGCTCCTTGTCGTCCATGCTTTCCGAACCGCGGATCAACTTGATCAGTTCGTCGTCCTTAGGGGCAGTGCCGACTGCCCGCTGTTGGATCTGCTTGTAGCCGAGCATCAGTTCCAGGACGACCTTGGCGTCAGCCGCATCGAGTGCCTTCGCAATTAAGCCATCCTTCTTCATCTCAAAATCGTCCTTAATCATGTCCTTGAGGATTCCCAAGGCCAGATCGGAGGCAAAGAAGGGATCGACCCAAGACGAAGTGGAGTTGGTGGCCAGCGCGGAGAACTGTCCTTTGTCGGTAAACTGAAAGTCCATCTTGGAGTAATAGTTGCCAGCGAATCCCTTGAACTTGAACGTGTAGGTCACCTCGAAACCGTTCTTTAGCCGAGTGACACCGTTGTATTCCGCTGCGATGAGCGTCGCCGTGGGGTGCATGGCGAAGAAGATTGTCTTCCGCTCGACTTCGATCAGCCGACGGGCGGCGGTGACCTGTGCGGTGTCCTGGCCGCGGGCGGGCTCTGACACTGCGAGCAAGAGGATCAGCCCAATCGTTGTGCAAATCCCGTTCGACCTTCTAGTGCGCGACATGTTTGTTTGTCCTTGGGGCACGAGTGTACGAGTAGCGAATCTTTACTGGATGCAAGTCGAATCACTTGGCCACGCGGAGTACGAACCGCAGTTCTTTGACCTGTTCGAATGAGACACGCGTCTCCCCATCCTCAATCATTTTCTTGGTTATCGTGAACTTGTACTCGCCAATTGGATCGTCGAAGGAGACGTCCTTATCCCAGACTTGGATCACGATGTCATCGCCCTCATCCACGGTTAGGACAGTCTTGTTCCAGTCCGGTCGAAAAGTATCCGAATCCACTTCTGTCGATCCTGTTTTGCTGAATCCCTTCCCTTGCTTGATGCCGGCGGTAACAAACGGGTCTGGAGCGTTGCCGAACGCGTCCCAACCCTTCCCATTAGCTTTGCTGTCTTTGATTATGGCGGACTTCATCACGAGGTCATAGTCTCCCGCTTGACCCGTGTTCGCCAGAAGAATCAACGTCACAGTCGCTGCAAACATTGTCTTGAACATGAATCATCTCCCTCAGTAATTGGCGAGCCTGCCACGGACCACATTGGCCCGCGCGCGAAGTCCGCAAAGGGTGTGTCATACCCTGGTGCAGTCGGGACCGCTCGGCCCGTCATCAGCGTTCAGGGGTGTTTGGGGCTCGCGTTGCGTCCGCGAACTACCCTCTAGAGAACAGATGAGCGAAGTGTGACACAAAATTACTGGGGATTCGAACCGAAGCGCGCAGCGAAACGGCCCGTCGCCATTGCGGGTGACGGGCCGGCGAGTGCCCCTCAGGCGATAGGGCACGAACTAGAGCCCCCGTGTGACTCCCCGACTCATTTGCGCTTGTTTTGCGCCTGGCGCCATTTCTCGACGTAGGTGAGATCGTATGCGGGGAAGCCACAGTCGTCGGTGTACTTGATTTTGCCGATTTTCCCACCGGCCTCGAAGGTGATCGTGATTTTCGATGTGTACTTGAGTTCCGAAAATGCACCGAACCAGTTCACCTCCATGGTCAAGCTGTCCCCGTTAATCGAGTGACTCTTCAGAATCGGGTCACCGCTCATCGACCGGACAGCCTTGCAGAGGTCGGAACCGATCGCCTCGACCTTGTCTTTTTCGTCGGCCCGCACCGTCGCGGCCGTGCCTGCCATTCCTAAACAAACCAGACAAACTGCGACCAAGCTCTTCGGGGAGATGAACCGTAGCATGTGAGTCTCTCATCAAGGTGTGTCATGCCCTTTTGCAGTCGGAACCGCGCGGCCCGTCATCCGCATTCAGGGAAGGTCAGGGGTTCGTCTTGCGTCGGCGAACAACCCTTGTGGAAGAGAGAATGACCGAGGTGTGACAGAAAATTTGAAATGGCCAATTCAGACAGCAGCGGAAGCCACCGAACCATCCAAAACGTCCCCAAGCTCCTCGTGCAGCCGATGGCGAACGCGGCTCTTGATCTTCCTCACGTTTACTGCAGTAAGGAGAAATCAAAGGGGCCAGGTCTCTTTGTTTTAATCAAAGAGACCTGACCCATTTGATTTCGCGACGCGGGCAGGTACGCGCAATGGGCAACCGATATCCGGTGACCCATTACTTGGTCCCGGAACTTACTTACCTTTATTTTGGGCACGCCGCCATTTTTCAACGTAAACGAGGTCGTAGGCCGGTAAACCACAGTCGTCGCTGTACTTGATGCTGGAAAGTTTCCCGCCGGCCTCGTAGGTGATGCTGATCGTCGACGTGTACTTCGTGCCTGTAAGAAAACCGAACCAGTAGACCTCCATGCTCAAGGTGTTTCCGCTCATCGAATGGCTTTTCAGAATCGGCGCGCCGTCCATGGACCGGACTGCTTCGCAGAGGCTGGCACCAATTGCCTCCACCTTAGCCTTTTCATCGGCCCGTACTTTCACGGCCGTCCCGACCGACCCAAAACACACCAGGCAAACCACGACCACGCTCTTCAGTGAGATGTTCCGCAACATTCGATGCCCTCTTGTAAGTGTCATGCCCTGGTGCAGTCGGGACCGCGCGGCCCCGTCATCCTGGTTCAGGGAAGGTCAGGGGTTCGTCTTGCGTCGGCGAACAACCCTTGTGGAAGAGAGAATGACCGAGGTGTGACAGAAAATTTGAAATGGCCGATTCAGACAGCAGCGGAAGCCACCGAACCATCCAAAACGTCCCCAAGCTCCTCGTGCAGCCGACGACGGACGCGGCTCTTGATCGCCCGCACGTTCACCGCCGTAAGTCCCGTTTCCACCGCCACTTCGGTTGGTGACTTGTCGGCGAATGTCAGCAGTTCAAAGACGCGCCAGTGCATATCCGAGAACTCTCCGCGAACGAGGGCAATTGCCTTGCGGAGCAGTTCGTTTACCAGCTCGGGAGGATCGTCATCTTCCGACATCGGGTCGGCGATTTCCTGGAGCAGAGCCCCTGCCTCGGTGCCGCCGACGGCTCGTCCTTCCACGCCGGCCGCCCGGAAGCGTTCGAGGCAGACGTTGCGAGTGATTGCCCGCAACCAGGCCCGGAACGAGCCGCGATGCTCGCCCAGCTCGAACGAGCCGATTCGAACCGTCACGACCTTGAAGACGTCCTGGCAGACGTCGTCGAAATCTTGGGGCTTGGTGCCGCCCTGTCGAGCCCAGTGCCAAAGCAAGTGCCGATAGAGGCTCGCCATGCGCTCCCAGCCGGTTGGGTCGCCGCACTGCAATCGCTCGATGAGCGATGCCCGGGTTGAGTAGCTGGTGGATACGGAGGGTGCGTCTGGGCTGCTCGACACTGAGGCTCCTTGTGGGGTAGTGTCCTAAGTTGGAGTCCCGGCTTTAGCCGGCTAAAGCCGGGACTCCAACTTAGGACACTACCTTGTGGATCGTGTCACATTGCGTTCATATCTATGCGAGTCTCTCTTCGCGAGTGTACCCAGGCGGAATGGATCTGTCATCATGCAAATGTCAGAAACCGTGGAGTTGGCGAGTTGCCCAACGGTGGACGAATTGCGTTCATTCGATCGCGGCCTCCTGC
>Ga0163152_10007269_pt1 | contig 12173 bp, 7 predicted proteins | sample OliLakLV19MP8IB2_FD_148635 | JGI IMG/M metagenome (GOLD analysis project Ga0163152, IMG submission 148635) | Freshwater microbial mat bacterial communities from Lake Vanda, McMurdo Dry Valleys, Antarctica - Oligotrophic Lake LV.19.MP8.IB-2 | ecosystem: Environmental > Aquatic > Freshwater > Lake... | reverse complement strand
CGAGTACATCGAGGTGTTCTACAACCGGCAGAGGATCCACGGCAGCATCGGCTACGTCAGCCCCGAACAGTTCGAGGCGAGCCGACGCTGATACACTGACACCGTCCACCGGAGATGGGCAGGTTCACCACGCCTGCGAGTTCGGGCCGATTGAGCGCCTCCTCCAGTTTGGCCCGCGGAACCACCACCGCCTGCACGATCCGGGTCGTGATCTCGGCGATGCGAACGCCTCGTGGCTCACCGGAGGGGCAGTAGATTTGGATGGTTTTTCCGAGAGCCTTCATGTGTCCACGACCTCGCTGATGGGTTACGCCTGACCGGCCATTGACAGCGCAAGAGGCGCAGTGGTTGCCAGCGCGAAACGCGCATAGCGGCCCCAATCGCCTTCGAGTTCCTCTTTCCGGAGTCGCCAGTCCGGAAGCACGCGATCCATCGCCTTCCAGAACTGAGGCGAGTGATTGTGGTGTAGCCGGTGCATCTGCTCGTGAAGCACCACGTAGTCGATGATCCGGACGGGCAACTGGAGCAGCCGCCAGTTGAAGTAAAGCGTTCCGTTCTTCCCGCACGAGCCCCAACGGAATCCGAGATCGCCGACCGTGACCTTGGACGCAGTCTGCCCGCTCAGACGCTCTAGGTCGCCGGATCGCGTGCGGAGCCATGTTGCTCCCTCGTCGATGTACCACTTCTGAAAGTGCTCGGCGGCCTTCGACACCGCGCCGCGACGAAGCTCAAACCACTCCCCATCAAGCCTCAATGGCGTGCGCCTCTTCTCAACGATCCTCAGGCGGTAGCTTCGGCCGAGATAAAAGATGCTCTCCCCACTCACAAACTCGGGAGGATGCACGTCCCGCGCGAGTGCCTGCTTCTGGGCCAGTTTCCTATGGACCCAGAGCATCTTGCCCTGAACCCACCGCCGAAGATCGGCTTCGGAGGCGTCACTCGGGGCATGCACTACGAGTTCGCCTGCTCGGTCCACTGTGAGGCCGAGCGTTCTTCGACGCGGGCCGCGTCGGACCTCGAACACCAAGCCGGAGATTTCCAGAGTCTTGCTCATGTTCGGGTCAGGCTCTCGTGGTTCTCTTTGGCAAGGGCAACCAAGCGTTGGGCGATGTCACGGGATTTGCCCGCTGGGCAGACCCCGGATTCGTCCAGGTCCCGCACCAACTGCCGTGTCAACAACTCCCGCATGGACGCGTTCTTCCAGAATCCGACCTTCCGCACCTCCTGGCGCACCCGCTCCACGATGTCGAGCGCGGCGTTGATCGCCGCCTTTCGGTGCTCCGGGGTTTGGTCTGCATCCTGGAGGCACGACTCCAGCACCAACCGGACGAACGGCACCTGCACCCTCGGGTCCAGATCGGGAAAGTCTGCCGAATCCCCGCGCCGCAGCTCTTCGATGAACTGGCGCAGTTCGCGTTCCAGCGCGTCCCAATCGTCCTTGAACCGCTGAAGGATCTCTTCGAGCTTCTCGCTCATCTTCCGCGCGAAGGCTGGGTTGCTGTTGGCGAAGCCGATGATGTGGTAGCGCGCCGCGTGCTGCATCTGGGCCGCGCGTGCCCGGCTGCTCGACTGCGCCTGAAGCACCTTCTCGAACTCGGCGTCGGTGATGGCAGTCGGTGGGATTTTGGGGTCCACGCCCCGCGCCGAGATGTGCCCGTCGATCAGGGCCTTCACCTTTTCCGCCACCCCGAGGAGATTCAGCGCCGCGTCGCGGTACAGGTTGGCCGCAACCTTGTTGATGAACCCCAGCAGCTTCGCATCGCGGAACACATCCGGCGGCAGTTCCGGGCGGTGCTCAAGGATGTTCAGCGTCTCGTAGAACAACCGCAGCTTGTTGATGAACTCGGCCCGGATAGTCAGGTCCGCCAGGAGGTCCACGCACTCTTGCACCTGGCCGAACAGGTCTTTGATGCCTCGGCCGGTGAAGACCGCCACTGCACGATCGCGCCGGTCGAGCAGTTTCGGCAGTTCTACGGCTATGTCGATCATCGAGCCATCAACGTCCGTGCCGTCGTAGTCCTTGAGCGCATCATTCAGGTGCCGGGCCACGCCGATGTAGTCCACGACGTACCCGCACTTCTTACCGCCGCTGGTGCGGTTGACGCGGGCGATCGCCTGGAGAAGGTCGTGAGCCACGACCTTCCGGTCGAGGTACATGACTTGCTCTACTGGCGCGTCGAAGCCGGTGATCAGCATGTTGTTCACGACCAGCATCGAGAGCGGGTCGGCCTTCTCCGTGCGGTCCTTGGAGAGGCGTCGCTTGAACCGTGTGGTGTACTCCTTTTGCTTCTCCTTGTCTGACCAGTCGCGCCAGGATTCGGGATCGTTGTGGTCGCCAGAGATGACCACCGCCACATCCATCGCCCGCAAGACATCGAGCAGCCGGTGGACGCGAACGAGGAACTGCGCGTTCGTATCCAGAGCGATCAGTTCATCCTCGCCCAGCGCGAGCGTCGCGGGGCTCAGCCCCTCCAACTCCGCCACCAACTCGTCCCTCGCTTTGAGCAACTTCTCGCGGTACGTCACCGCCGCACGCCGTGTGCAGGCCACCACCTGCGCCTTGAAGCCTTCAGGCATCACGACGCCGACGTAGTGACGGACAATGTCCCTGGCCTTGGCTTCGATGAGCATCGGCGCCTCAAGAACATCGCCCTCGGTTCCGTATTTCGCCTTGATCAACGCGAGCTCGTCCGGGGTGTAATCCCGGAACATGTCATCGAAGAGTTGATCGAGGCTGTCCGCGTCCTTTACCAGCCCGTCGGCGGTGCGCCCTTCGTACAGAATGGGCACCGTTGCGCCGTCGAGTTCGGCGTCCTGGAGCAGGTACTTGTCGATGAAGTCGCCGAAGATTTCTCGTGTCTCGGTCTTTTCCTTGCTCAGGATCGGTGTGCCGGTGAAGCCGATGATCGCGGCGTTCGGCATGGCGCGCCGCAGGTTCCGATGCAGGGACCGCGTGTGCGAACGGTGCGCCTCATCCACGAGCACGAGAATCTCCTCGCTCTCGTTGAGCACCGGAAACTCATCGAACTGGATCGTCTCCTGGTAGGTCACCTCGCGCTCGACGATCGGCTCGTCTTTGCCGGGCTTCTTCTCCTTCCGCAGGATCGTCATCGCCAGCTTCTCGCCGCCGACAGCCTGCTTGTCCTTTTCCTGGTATTTCTGGAGCATTGCAAACACGATGTCCGGCGTCCGTTCGGCGAGCACCCGCTGCGTCAGCGCGGTGGGCGACTCCCGCGACCGCCTGTCGATGTCGGTTGGCCGCACCGCCTCGCCGCTGAGCGCGGCAGTGTCTCGAAGTTGCGCCTCCAGGTCCGTGCGGTCTGTAACGACGACGACCTTGAATCGCTTCAGGCGCGACAGAGTGCGCATCTTGCGGACCAGGAAGACCATGCTGAGACTCTTGCCGGAGCCTTGGGTGTGCCAGATGATGCCGCCGCGCTCATCTCGCTCTGCCCCGCGGGCCTTCGACTTGCCCTCCTGCAACCGGTGGACAGCCTTGTGGACTGCCCGGAACTGTTGATAGCGGGCGACGATCTTTCGGGTCTTGCCGTCGGCCTGCATGAATGCCGTGAAGTTCCGAATGACATCGAGCACGTGCGCCGGGCGCAGCATGCCCGCCACGAGCACCTGCTGGCTGCTCAGGCCCGCGCCCGGGCCGGCACGCAGGGCTTCGGGGCGCTGCTTCCCGTCGCGGAAGAAGAGGGGGGTGCCCGCGCGACCTGATTCTTCGGGTCCGACCGTGGCCAGCGCCTTGGCGGCCTCACCGACCTCCGCGGCAGCCTGGATCATTCCCAGTTCTTCCGCCACGGTGCTCATCGGCACGGGTGACGTGTCCGCCCATTCCAGATACGCCTCCGGTGGCGCGCAGATGGTGCTCGCCCGAGCCTCGAAGAAGTTGCTGGCGATGAGCAGCTGGTTCGTGTGGAACAAGCGCTCCACGCCCTCGTCCTCGTGGTAAAGCGTGGGCCAGACTTCGCGTCGCTGATTCGAGTAGCGCAGCAGCTGTGTGATGGCCGCGTTGACGGGGTTCTCGATCCCCGGGCTCTTGAACTCCGCCACAACGATCGGGATGCCGTTGATGAAGCAGACGCCATCGGCGATGATGTGCCCGCGCCTGCTGGTCAGTTCGACCTTGAACTGGTTGATGACGAGAAAGTCGTTGTTCGCCGGGTTCTCGAAGTCGATGAACCGAACCGGCTGGGGCCGCCCGTTGTCCCAGTCCGGCAGCCCGTCCACTACGGTGCCCTTGAGAAGCAACTGCGTGGCCGACTGATTGATCTCCATCAGGCGATGGCCGCTGGCACACTCCAAGTCGTTGACTGCCTTGGCGATACGGGAATCGTCGAGCCACGGCTGACCGTTCCGCACATTGATCCTCTTGAGGGCACTGGTAAGGCGGCCCCGCAGCACCACCTCGTGAGAACTGGTGCGCTCGCTCGTCTCCGGCAGGTCCGGATCGGCCTCGATCCACTGCCAGCCCATGCGAGCCAGCTGCTCGCAGAATGGCTTCTCAACGAGTTGGTATTCCCACTCGACCTTGCTCATGCGGTGGCTCCCGCTACAACCGACTCTGGGACAAGCACCCTCCCAGAGAGCAGGTCATTCATGAGTCCAGATTTGATCGATCTCAGTTTCTGTAGCTCGACGGCCACCCGAACAGCAACTCGATCGTGCTCTCGTAGGACATCGCTCCGTCGCTTCTGCTCGGGGACAGATAGGTGTAGGATCGGGGCCTGCTCAATGGCGCGGCTCGACAAGCCGTAGCGAGTCGTTCCGTTTGCCTGGCGACCGAAGTATCGGGCAAGCCGGGGATGTTTGAGTTGCATCGCCAAGAAGAGCGGGTCCAACTGATCCCGATCGGGTCGGAGCAGCGCGAGGTGATACCCGCACACCATGTCCGGCGCTGTTGAATCAACAACGGCGGGCACCCCGATGTCATCTGGCGTCTCGGAGTCCTTGGTGATTATGACGTCGCCCATGCGAAGGCCGAAGCGATCGATCTCGGCGTGTGTCGCGGTCGCCCGCATGTAGGGCATGTCTGCGGTGATGTACGTGTTGTTGTAGACGTCCGTGTAGTTGCAAAGGCGTACCGATCGCTCCCCGTAGTTGCTGAGCTTGTCCACGCTGCTGAAGCGAACAGCAGCCATTGCCCTCAGCGGCTTCGTCCGAGAAACCTCGAACTCGTTAGTGACGAGGTCGTGCAGCAGGCCGGCACGGACCTGTTTGAGCTTGGTGATCGCGGCCAGGGGTGTTTCGATCGCGGCTTCCACGAGGTCCAGAATCGCTGCGATGCGGCACTGCTCCGACGGGCCAATCACCGGCACTCTGAAATGATCGAAGAAGTCCGCCTGCACACGCTGCTGACCAGCCGATCCCCCCATGAACGCGACGGCTCGCGTGCGGACAGGTGACGCCTGAAGCCAGTGATACAGAAACCGCGCGTGGTGTCCACCCCGTACACGAAGCACATGCAACTCGGTCGTACCAAAGCCGATCCGGTTCACCAATGATGTGGCATGGGCCCCTTTTCCGTTCTCCATGCAAGGCGTGATCTTTGCGAAGAGGAGGTCGCCTTCGGCGAACGGGGTATAGCCGAAGCGGACATCCTTGAGAGGGCGAACCTGCCGATTGCGCCAACCACCACCCTCGCAGAGGTCGGCCATCGGGATGAACGAAACCGGGGTATCCGGTGTCAGACCGTTGAGATGCACCTTCGGATTCACGTCCGCGATGCGAGAAAGGGCGATTGTGTCGCTGGGTCTCGTCATGTGTAGCCCAGCTCCTGGAACGTTCCCGCGAGTTCAGCGCTCATCTCCTGCCGCTTCGACTGGATCTCCGCCATCGTTGTAGCGTACTTGTCCCAGAGGTTTTCAACGAATCGGAGGAGACCCTGCCGCTTCTCGGTCACCGACGCGTCTAACCCGTTCTGGAGGTCTTGGGCAAACAGTTCCATGACCAGGGCCTGCTTCTGCGGCGGGGTCATCGCTTCGCACCGACGCTTCAGTTCCGCCACGAACTGGACCGTGAGCTCCCGGTACTTCGCCCGCGCGACTGCGAGGTCCGCCTTGATCGTCTCGTAGGGCTCCAGTTCCGCCTCGATTCCTGTGATCTGGTCGAGCACCGGCTTGAGCGCAGCTTGAGCCTCGTCGAACGCCCGGCGATTCGCATCGGTGGCGCTGCGCTTGACCGCCGCCTTCGCCAGTTGCTTGACCTGCCTGATCGCGTCGGCGTTGTCGGACTTGAGCTCCCTGATCTGCCGCTCCAGGTCTTTGGCGAAGTGCCACGTCTTCAACTCCTCCTCGTCGGCGTCATCGGGCGGATTTGACTGCTCGAACGCCTCCTTCTCGCCCTTCAACCGGGCGATCTCTGCCTTAGCAGCCTCGATCCGCCTGAGGTAGTCGGTCATCGTCCGCTGGACGAGCTTGTGGCCGAAGGGGTCGAAGGCCGGGCCGACGTTATCGTCGTCCTCCACCGCGTCGGCAATCGCATCTACCCAGCCGTCGATCACGCTCGCAAAGCCGTACTCAACCGCCGCCTCGAACGCGTCCACCTTGCCTTCGATCACGCCCGCGAAGCCGCTCTCAACGAGCGTCTTGAGATCGGGAAGCGTCTCGGTCCACCATGTGGCGACGACACCGGCGAGCTTGAAACGATCGAGCACGCCGACCGGCAGGAGCGCCTGGGTAAAGGTTCTCAGGAGTTCCGTGCGGGCGGCGTTGAGGGCACGGGTCTTCGGCAGGTCCGCCAGTCGCGGAGAGTGTTCAGCCCACCACCTGGTGTAGGCATCTCGGAGGGCGCTGCGCCGGGCAGCGATGCCGAGGTCCTGCTCGACGAGCGAGGAAATAGCGGTGCGATCACTCAGCGCCGGGGTAATGTCGTGGTACTTCGGCTCGCCCGGCCGGGCCGAAAAGACGTGCGACGCCTCGAACCCGAGCGCCTCCAGAAGGGGACGCTGAGCCTTAACCTCGACGACGGGGATGCCTCCAAGGAGGTGCGCCCGCACATCGTGCGGCTCGGGCGGCGGCGAGTTGTCCACGTGTCGGCGCACGTTGAGATTGAAGTCATGGGCCTCGCCGGACAGCTCTTCGAACGACACCCGGCGCGCGTAATCCGGGATGTCCTCGAATCGTTCATAAGCGGAGGCGATTTTCTCGACGTGCTCAGGGCGCAGATAATTCTGCGCACGTCCCGCGTGATACTCTGCGTCGGCGTTGATGAACAACACGTTGCCCTGGCGATCGGTGGGCTTGTTCGGGTTGGGAAACCGGCCGCTCAGGTTGGGGCGCAGCACCAGGAGGCACGCCGGAATGCTCGCGCCGTAGAAAAGGTTTCCGGGCAGCGAAATCACGGCTTCGATGATGTCCTGCTTCATGAGCTTCGCGCGGATCTCCTTCTCAGCCCCGCCGCGGAATAGCACGCCGTTGGGCATCACCGTACAGACCATGCCCCGGTCCTTGCAGACCGCGAGCATGTGCTGGGCGAACATCAGATCGCCTCTCTTCCCGCTTGTCGGGCACCAGCCCCACCGAAACCGCTCGGGGAACTCCATGTTGCTCCGCGTGTAGTTCTGGCTGAATGGCGGGTTGGCGATGACGCGGTCGAAGCGTTCGAGTTCCCCCGCCTCGCGGTGCATCGGATGGAGCAGGGTGTCCTTGAGCTGAATGTCCGCGCCCCGGATGCTGTGCAGGAGCATGTTGATCTTGCAGATGGACCACGCAGAGGCATCGTTGACCTGCCCGCAGAGCCGCAGGTTGGTCGCGTCGCCGCCGGACTGTTCGATGTACTCGCGGCTGATGATGAGCATGCCGCCAGAGCCGCATGTTGGGTCGTAGATGCTCATGCCCGCGGTCGGGTTGAGCATGCGGACCATGAGCCGGATCACATCGCGGGGCGTGTAGAAGTCGCCGCCCTTCTTGCCCGCCGACTCGGCGAACATGTTGATCAGGAACTCGTAGGCGGAGCCGAGCAGGTCGGAGAACTGGAAGTCCTCGTTCCGCATGGGGTAGCGTGAGAAGTGTCGGACGAGTTCCTTGCAGGCGTCGTCCGAGACGACCCGCTTGTTGCCCTGCACCTTCATGAAGTGGATGTGGTCGAGGACGTGCTCAAGGGTGCTGTTCTTCTCGCCGAGCCCGACCAGCGCCTTGTCGAGCACCGATCCGAATGGAACGGATGCGTCGTTGAGCCGGTCCTCGACATGCGGCCACCGCGACTCGGGCGGCACGAAGAACTCGTCGTAGTAGTCCGGGTTCTCCGCGAACCGGGCCTCGGCGTCGGCCTGCGACATGCCACCGGCCATCTTGGCCCGGACCAAATTGTCGCGGGCGGCGAGGAAGGCGTCGGAACTGCGCTTCAAGAAGAGCATGCCGAAGATGAAGTCCTTGTACGTCGCGGCATCCATGCCTTCGCGGCGCAGGATGTCGGCCGCGGCGTAGAGGTGGCGTTCGAGTTTGGCGAGGGAGAGCTTGGCCATCTGTTCCTATCCGACGGGAGTCTGCTTCTTCAACCAGGCGTCGATCGTGTCGCGGTGGAACCGCCAGTGCTTGCCAACCTTCTGCCCGGGGACCTTGCGGCTCTGGACGAGCTTGTAGAGCGAGGACTTCGAGATCTGGAGGTACGCCGCCAGGTCATCGATGGTCATTACGGCAGGGGGTGCCGGAGCATGACCTTGAACTCGGGGTGAACGAGCCATGCAGTCAGTGTAGCAGTTTCTGGCCGTTGGTGGCGGTTGGAGGAGGGTGTCATTGGGTCTCCGTTGGCACCGCCTGACGGGTCCAGTTCCGGACCTCGCCGCCGCCGGCCTCGATCGAATCGGCAACGAGTTCCCGGATCTCGAAGAGGAACTCGTTGTCATCGTCATCCGGCATCTCGTTGGGAACCGGAGCAGCTGACTCATACAGCCTCACGATGTCACGCGCGCGGGGGACGGTTGAGCCCGGACCGCGATGCTCGTAGGCCGCGCGCCATTCGTTCGAGCGCTTCTCGATGAGGCGACGCGTCGCGAGGCTGTGGAGACGCGTGAACACCTGCTTCTTGATCGCGTCGATGGCCTGGATTCGCTGCTCTGCCTCGTCGTCCGCTGGGAGGCCGGACGACTGCTTGAGCGGGCTTGAGAGGTACTGACTGATGGCGTTCTGAAGTACGCGGATCAGGTCGGCGACAGGTTGGAGAGCGTCGTATTCATCGCGGTTCAACAGACCGACGTGCCGTGTAAGGGCTTTAACCCGGGCCCAGTGCTCCGACCTAGTGCCAGAACGTGATCCCATGCCCAATACACCACGCCATCGATCGTGGAACTCCTGCGTCGCGCGTTGGATCGCCAGGACAAGGTTTGCCACGTCGTACACCGGCCTGTACTCCACGGGAGGGGGCGGCGCGATGGACGCTTCGACGAGAGCCAGCATCCGGCGCAACTCTGCCAGCGTGGAACGCGCGCCCTCGCCGAGACGCTTCTGAATACTCGCAAGGAACACCGCTCGCTCGGGCAATAATCGGCGCATGGAGTGCTCGGCATCACGCCCGAGCGCCTTGCCGACCGCATGGATGGCGTTGTCCACGGAACTGAGCACGTGGTTCTTTCTCGCTGGGAGGTCGCGGAGGTTGTCGCCCTTGACCTCTTCGAAGTGCGTGAAACACATGATCAGCTTCGACTCGTGGCCGCTGGAAGCTAGTGATCGGAGCACCGCGCACGGTGCGGCCTGCATCGGCTGTGCCGCATTATCCACGAGCATGATGGCGTCGGCCAGGTCATACCGCCTCGTGATGGTGGTCGAAACACTTGAGGACGAGTCGGCGGTGTGCCCGATTCCGCGGCCATCCATGATCACAACCTTCGGATGGGATTCCACACGCCAAGGGGGCGTGAAAGGCCCTTCGACACGGATTCCCTCTACCAACGGCGTCAGGAGCCGGCCAAAGTTGGGCGCATAGTTGCTGGAGAATCGGTTCACCTCACGGATGAACGACCCGCGGTCATTGTGGGTCCAACGCCACAGTCGGGGCCAGCCGTCTCGCCCGCGGTCGAGTTCGCCATGCGGAAGGAACTCGAACCGCTGCTCCACGTCATCGAGGATGTCATCAACCAACTGGTGGAACTCGTCGTGGTGCAGCAGCTCCTCCTCGACCAGTTCCTCGAAGGCGTCCATGTCCTTGGCCGTCAACTCGGCGGTCTTGCTTTCGAGCTTGCTCTCAACTTCTGCGGCGATCGACATCCCGATGGCCTCGATCGTGTCGAGGTGCTCCTCCACACGGGCGGTCACAGCATTGCGCTCCTCCTCCGTGAGCAGGGATTCGTCGGACGCATCGATAAGCGGGGCATCCTCCTCGTCCACCAATTCGTCGCTGTCCGTCGCTGGGCGCAGCGGGGTTCCGAGCACGTACCTCAGGCGGAAATGCTGATCGGTGTGCTCGAGGAACCGACGCGAGACCTCCGCTCTCCCAGCACGCTGAATGTGGCGCGACGCAGCCGCCGAAACACAATCGGAGATGTACTGACGAACCTGGTCCTTCGGCATGAAGGCCACAACCGCATTGAACTCGCCGGGGCGCAGGACGACCTCGATGTCACAGATGGTTGTCTTGGCCGCGGAGGTCGAGGGGAAGCGTTCCGAGTCCGGATCGGTGCCAAGCAGTTGGCGCACGATCGTGGTCTTGCCCGCGCCGGTTGTGCCGATCATCAGCAGCTTCGCGTACCCCTGCGCTGCATCGGGCAAAGGGATCACACGATCCCGAGAAGCCCATGCGTCCGTCGCCTCGGGTGCAAGATCATCGAAGAACGCCCCGACCACTCGGTGAGCAAACTTCAGTTCGGCCCGTTCACGGGCGGCGGGCGACCACCACTCCGGGTCGGCCAGGACTTGGTTCAACTGCTCGACCAGCGCGGTCGCCTCCGCCTCGTCCCGCGTCCCGAGCCCGCGCCGAATCCGTTTCTTGTCCTTCTGGTCCGCCGTCCGCACCACCGGGTGGCGAAAGATCACGCACCACCCGCTCCTTCCCTTGCTCAGCGTCGCCCGCGATGTCTTGTCCGCCATGCCGCACCTCCGTTGTTCCGCGTTGTGCCAGTCACAGAAGGTCGAAGCATACATGGTTCCAGGCCGGTGTCAAGCGGTTTCGGAACAACACGGCACAACATTTCGGTTCGGGTCTTGAGTGGGTTAGATCGAGAATGTCCCCGTCCCACCTCCGCTCGAACTCGACCCGCTCATGCTGCCCGAGCCGCTGCCGGAGGACGACATCGACGATCCGCTGGATTTGCTGCCGGAACCGGACGACGATCCACTGCGCTCCCCGCTGCCGGAGCCCGAGTGCGAGGAGCTGGCGGGCGGGGGGAGTGGTGGCTCCCTCGCCGTGCGCCCAAGCGAAACTCCATTTGTCGCTGTGGTGGGCGCAGGCACGGGTCAGGCACCAAGGTCAACACCTTCGCCGTTGCGACTGCATGGGCGCAACCACGGCATCGCTTCTAAGGCGTCGCGATCGTCCCCGACCCGCCGGACGATGAGCCGCTCCCTGACCCGCTCCCGCTTCCGCTTCCGGAGGAAGAGGAGGAGAAGGACGACGAGCCGCTGGACTTGCTGCCGGACGAGCCGCTGCCGGAGCCTGACCCGCTACCTGATCCCGACCCCGAAGCCGACCCGCTGGCCGACCCTGACCCCGAGCTCTGCGCCGTCTCGACCGGCATGTCATTGTGGACCCACACCCCCTCGGCCGAGAAGGTGTTCGTGCCCGGGATGTGGATGGCCACGGTGCGGGTGGGCGCATCGACGCGGTCCACCGTCTCCACGAGTTCCTCCGCCAGGCGCTCCCCGATCAGGTAGTCGCCCTTCTTGATGAACTCGGCCGAGGAGAAGCCCCATTCGTCGCCGCGACGGAACAGGAACGGGTGCTCGGGCGTCGCCTTGATCCGGCGGTTGATCACCACGAACCCGGTGTGCTCGCCGAGCTTCACGCTGGCCACGCGGCCGACGGTTGGGATGGTGCCGCGCATGCCCCGGTGCGAGAGCCACTGGTACTGGGCGCGGTAGGGCACATCGACTTCGAGGCCGGGGACCTTGATGGTGGCCACGCGGTCGCCGGGCTTGAGGTTCTCGATGGGCGTGACGCGGCCGTCGGCCAGGCGGACCAGCGTGCCGAAGAGCAGGCAGTTGGACCCGCCGCCCCCTGAACCACCGCCGCCCGAG
>Ga0163152_10007262_pt1 | contig 12180 bp, 12 predicted proteins | sample OliLakLV19MP8IB2_FD_148635 | JGI IMG/M metagenome (GOLD analysis project Ga0163152, IMG submission 148635) | Freshwater microbial mat bacterial communities from Lake Vanda, McMurdo Dry Valleys, Antarctica - Oligotrophic Lake LV.19.MP8.IB-2 | ecosystem: Environmental > Aquatic > Freshwater >... | reverse complement strand
GGATTCGTCCATGGCGCGGCCTTCGTCTCATGCGTGGGCGCGCGGCGCTGGTACAGGATGGAGTAGAGATCGCCGAACCCCTCGCGTGTGAACACGTGTTCCGCGACCATTTTCCCATCGACCTCGAAGATGGTATGCGGTTTGGGGGACACGGAACCCAGGCGGCGGTAATCGATCATTGGCGTCTCCTTTTTCCTCAAAGTGTTTTTTGTACCGCAAGATGCGGCCACCGCAAAGAACCCACCGGAGAACGGCATGGCAGAGCGCATTCTTTTTGTGGGCGACGCCCTGTCGTTGCTCAAGCCAGCATCTGACACGAGCCTCGCACTTGCCGAGGCCGCCCTTGCGGAGGGGCTCGAGGTCCATTGGTGCGAGCCAGGGGACGTGGCCATCTTCGGGGCCGATGTGGTGGTGCGAGGTGCGCATGCCATCACGTCTGTTTCCACGTCGGCCTTTTCCCATGCACCAGCTGCCCCCACGCGCGTAGGGGAGCCAGCGCTCCACTCGCTCGCCTCTTATCGCACCGTCCTCGTGCGAAAGGATCCGCCCTTCGACGAGGCTTACAAAACTCTGTGCTGGATCCTGGCATCGCAAACGTCCACGCCCATCGTGAACGCAGCCGAACGCCTGCTTGCGCACCACGAGAAAGCGTTGCAGCTCCGAGCGCGTGCCGAAGGCGTGCTCCGCGACCATGAAATCGTTCCCACCTGCGTCACCTCGCGCCTTGATGTAGCTGCTGCATTTTTGTCCGATTACAGCGCGCAGGCGAAAAGTTTCGTGCACGGCGTTTCGAGTTCGTTCCCAGGTTTTGCAAAAGAGGTTTCGGCATCGGGCGGCTTGCGTTGGATAGTGAAACCCTGGCTCGGACACGGCGGCTCAGGCGTGCAGGCGTTCGACACCTCCGAGGAGGCCCTGGTTTTTCTGAAAAGAGCACTTGCAGAAAAACCCGAAGGCGAAACCACGTGGATGATTCAGCCGCTCCTTCCCGAAATCAAGACACATGGCGACCGGCGCGTGTTCGTGGTGGGGGGAGAAATTGTCTGCGACTTCGTCCGCCTTCCACCGGAAGGGCGCATCGCTGCCAACCTTGCTCAGGGTGGACGCGCAGAACTGCGCCCCCTTTCGCCAGCACAGGAAGACGTCGCACGCAGGCTCGCCGCATGGCTTCCGACGGTTGGAATCACGATCGCCGGTATCGACCTCATCGACACCTTCGTAGGTGAAATCAACATCACGTCACCTACGGGATTGCGCACATACGAAAACCTGTCGGGAAAGAATCTGGCAAAACACTCGCTCGCTCTGATCCTGAAAGCACGCCCATGAAACTCGTGTCTTTTGCCGCATGCGCGCCGATCGCCGGACTGGTCTCCCTTGCCCTGACTGCGGCCTGCACCTCGTTTCCTGCTGGATATGTTGCAGCGAGCGAACAGGAACGTTCAGAATTTTTCCAGCGAACCCGCACACTCGCCTCGGGCTGCACCGACGCCCCCCAGGGCACTTTCCTCGCTGAAGTCCGCGCCGGAAAGCCCGCCATCGGTTTCCAGATGGAGGGAACCTGGCGCGGCACGGACGCCTTTGAAGCACAGTTTCTCTCTCCGCTGGGCGAGGCATGGGCGCAGTTCGGGTTTGGCGCCAAAGGGGCACAAGTGAGTTACGGCGCGCCCGTTTCCGACGCCCAGAAGCCCCAGCTGCAAACCTTCGTCGACACTCTCGCCACGCTCGGCCCGACGCTCCTGCGTGCCGTGGCTTGCGGCTCGGGGCTGCTGGATTTGCGCGACGCGCGCATCGCTGTCGCACGCGGGTCTGCTGCCCTTGCCGAGGGACGCATCACCGTGGCGTCGCACGATGTGAACGTGTCGAGCCGTGTGGAGGAGACACCCGCGGGCGTCCTCACCATCACGAGTACGGTGAGCGCGGGCTTTTGGCGGTCTCAGGGCGGGGTGTTGCGTTGGAGCGGCGTGAGGCGGACGGATGAGGGTGCACCTGTGACCTCCGGGGGCCGCGTGCATCCACGCTCGCTCGCGATAGAACGCACGGGCGAGGAACCGGTGGTGCTCACTTTCCTCGAATTTGACTGATGGCTCCGATACCACCAAGTTTGCGCTCCACGTCGCGCACCACGTCGGCGCTCTTCGCTTTGTCCTTGCCGCTGTCGCTGCCTTCGCCCTTGCGAACACGGTACCCGTCCACAAGGCTTTCGAGGGTGTCCACGGCCGACTCGAATTCGCGATCGGACAAAACCACGATCTTCGAAAGCAGGCGCTGGAGCGTCGTGCTGCGACGGTTCGCATTGCTTGCGACCTCCGTGCGCGCGGCGAGATCTCCTATCTGGCGCTCCAGATCGTGTTCGTTGAGTTTTGGCGGTTCTTCGGCGACTTGGCGGACAGCCATGATGGGCTCCTGCTGCTTTGACGACTGCGGACATCTCTTCGGCCGAGGACTGGGTTTTTTTGAGTTCCAAAGGCATGCGGCCGAATTTCGCCGTCGTCGGATTGACGCCAGCGGATGCGGTAGACTGTCGGCACGCACGGAATGCGCGTCGCCTGACACGCGTGGGGAAAGGTTTTACAGATGAAGAAACTGTTGGTGTTGCTGTTCCTTTTTGTTGTCGTTGGTGCGGGCCTTGCCGTGTGCGGAGCGGGTTGGATGTGGTGGGCGACGCCACCTGGGCAGTCCTCGCCCAAGGTCGATTTTGACGTTCCTGAGGGCGCTTCCCTCGGCGCGGTCTCGGATGCGCTCGCGTCGAAAGGCCTGTTACGTTGGCCGCTCGCATTCAAAGCATTCGTGCGTTACCGCCACGAAGAGGGCAAGCTCAAACCGGGCACCTACGAGCTCGACGCCGGCATGCTCCCGCGCGAGATCCTCGCCAAGCTCGTCAAGGGCGACATCAAGATGACCTCCTTCGGTTTTCCCGAGGGAATCAACGTGTGGCAGCTTGCCGAGCGCGTCCACGCCGCTTTCCCGAATGTGAAGGCCGCTGAGTGGAAAGCCGCCATGACCGAACCACGGAACCTCGAAGGCCTTCCAGCCGAGGCAAAATCCCTGGAAGGCTACTTATTCCCGGACACATATGTGCTGCGCCCCAAAGCCACGTTGCCTGAGATCATCTCCGCCATGCGCAAAACCTTCGAGCGCAATCTCACGCCTGCCCTGCTCGAGGCGGGGGCCGCGCGGGGGCTGTCAAAACACGCTATCGTTACACTAGCTTCCATTATCGAGAAGGAAACCGGCCGAGGCGAGGAGCGCACGCGCATCTCAGCGGTGTTCCACAACCGCATCGCCAAACGCATGAAGCTCCAGACCGACCCCACGGTCATCTATGGCATCTGGGAGCGCTACGACGGCAACATCCGCAAGCGCGACCTTCAGCTGCCAACCCCCTACAACACCTACCTTATCTCGGGCATGCCGCCAGGCCCCATCGCGAACCCGGGCAGGGCCTCACTGGAGGCGGCGGTGAATCCAAGGCCCGGCAACGAGCTGTATTTCGTAGGCAAAGGCGATGGCACGCACCAGTTCTCGAGCACGCTGGAAGAACACAACAAGGCCGTGTACGAGTACCAGGTGAAACCTTTTCGACAACGCAACCGCAGGTAATGATGAAATCCAAGTCCGCCCCCCCCTCGCCCGCTCTCAGCTTCCACGCTGCCTACGTTTCAACTCTGGAAAAGGGGTTGTTTCCGGAAGGCGTGCAGCCTCCGCGCGTCCGCGCACTCGCACGCGGCGTGATGTCATTGTGGGAGCGATTCAACGCCAAGCGAGACAAGCTCGAACGCGGATACATGGCTGACGACGCCGATTTGGAGGCATATATCGCGGCATTCCAACTCCCGAACGTCGAACGCGTGCGCGGGCTGTGCCGCCGTTACTTTACGTTCGAGGCCGCGGACTCGATTGCCAATCCAAAACAGTCTGCAGCGAAGCAGCCCGCCGCAAAGCCGCTGCGCATCCTCGACTTCGGCTCAGGACCACTTTCAGCGAGCGCGGGTTTTTTGGCTTTCCTGGAAGAAATGGGGCCGCTCCCCGCACATGTGGAAATCACAGCGGTGGATCTTTCGGGTGCCGCCATTTCGCTCGGCACGACAGTGCTGCAGGACGCGCTCGTTGCGCGCGGTGCAAAAGCCTCGAGCGTCACGATCACGGTCAAGCGTTTTCCCGAGAAGGATACGCTGCCACGCGGGGCCTTTGATGTCGTGCTGGCAGCGAATGTCCTCAATGAGATCCTGCCGGCCTCACGTGCGGGCACCCTGGCCAAGCTCGCGGGCGCCTGTGCACCGGGAGGAACACTCCTTGTCCTTGAACCGGGCCAGGATGTGCACAGCCGGTCTCTCGCCGCTGCGCGCGATGCGTTTCTACTCGCCCCGGCCGCGCGCGCATTCGATGTGATTGCGCCTTGCCCGCACCGTCGTGCCTGCCCGCTCGGACCCGAAAAAGGCCGCAAGGACTGGTGCTGGTTCCGTCACAACTGGCACCCGCCGGCATTCCTCGCAGAACTCGACAGAGCAAGTGGACTCGATCATGCGGAACTCGCTTACAGCTTTCTGCTTCTTCGCGCGCGCACCGCAAAAGTGGGCGCTCCTCTGGAAACAAAATCCACGCCGGCAAAAAAGAACATCGTCTTGCCGGAGGCCGCGAAACTCGTTGTCGTGCCCCATGCACGGGTCGTGAGCGATGACATTCCTCTGCCCAAGGATCCCGACGTGCGTGAGCGAGCCCGCACCTATGTGGCTCGCAATGTGGTGGGCGCCGTCGATCCAAAAAAGGCGCAGGCGCTTCTCGACGACGAGGCCACTCGTAAAATCCTCCTTTGCACCCATGAAGGCCTGCTTGAAGGGCTCTATGCCGCCGACAGGCGCGAACGCAAAACGCGTGGCTCCGACATGCGTCTCGTGCCAGGTCAACTCCGTGCGCGCGAAGGGTCGAACACGAAAAACAACGCAGTGAACACGCGCACAGGTGAAAGAGACGAGGAGGATGTTGCAGAGCGCGCTTCTGTACGGCGTCCCGAAGCACCTCGGGTCCGCAAGGCCGATGACCAACGGCCGCAGCGGCCGGCCAAACCTGCCTCCACTCAGCCGCAGGGGTTGCGTGGCACTCGCAAACTCACCCGCAAAGTCACGCGCAAAACCTGACGTGCGAAACGTAACAGGTGCAGGCAGGCGTTCGCATTTTCAGCTGGATGCCCGCAGCTGGCGCGCGTAGCCCGCAAGATACTGCACGGCGCTCACGGTGCTCGCCACCAGAGCCGCCCACATGCACGCGCGGCCGATGAGGCCAAACGGTATTCCACCCCAGGTGCCAAACACCGCCAGTCCCACGATTCCCACGTCCAAAAATGCGGTCTTGGTTTTTCCAAGCCAGCTCGACGCGATAAAGATGCGTTCTTCGAGCGCTGAGATGCGGATGGCGTTGATGCCCAGATCTCGCACGATGAGCAGCACCGCCACCCAGCCTTCGAGCCTGTGCTTTTCCACCAGAATGATGAGTGCCGACACAACGAGAAGCTTGTCTGCAAGCGGATCGAGAAGTTTCCCGAGCACAGTTTCCACGCCATAGCGGCGTGCGACGAATCCGTCGAAAAAATCCGTGAGCGCAGCGAGTCCGAACAGCACGGCCGCGAAAATGTCGGCCTGGCTCGGAACGTGCGTCTGCCCCGGGGTGTGCACAGCGCCTTCAAGCATGAGCAGCACCACCAGCGGAATACACAGGATGCGCAGCCACGTCAGTTGGTTTGGCAGTCGGCGCAACCATGCGGCCACGGGTGGTGCGGAAGATTCGGTTGCCACGGTTGCTCGACCTCCGTGCCTGCGTGGTGCAGGAGGGCCACCCATGATGGCCGCTTTCCTTGCGCAGGACCCGTTACCCTTAGCACACGCTCGCTTGACTTCTCAAACTCAGGCCGAGTACCTTTCCGCGCACGTCCCCTTTCTCTTTCCTCCGCGCAACACAAGACACAGCACAAAGGAGTTCCCCGTGAGCGTACTCGTTGGCCGCCAGGCTCCCAATTTCAAGGCCGAAGCCGTTGTCGCAGGTGATTTCAAGGAAGTGCAACTCTCCGACTACCGCGGCAAGAAAAGCGTTGTCCTGTTCTTCTACCCACTCGACTTCACTTTCGTCTGCCCCACCGAGCTGCACGCGTTCCAGGAACGCCACGAAGACTTCAAGAAGCGCGACGTGGAACTCATCGCGTGCTCCATCGACTCCAAGTTCTCGCACTTCGCATGGCTCTCCACTCCCAAGGCGCAGGGCGGCATCGAGGGCGTGAAATACCCGCTCGTCTCCGATATCCACCGCACCATCGCGCGCGACTACGACGTGCTCAATGACGACGGCGTGGCCTACCGCGGCCTGTTCCTCATCGACAAGCAGGGGGTCGTTCGTCACCAGGTCGTCAACGACGGCCCGCTTGGCCGCAACGTGGATGAAGCTCTGCGCATGGTTGATGCACTTGCGTATGTGGAAAAACACGGCGAAGTGTGCCCGGCGAACTGGACCGAAGGCAAGGACGCCATCAAGACGACCAAAGAAAGCGTGGGCGCCTACCTCGCGAAGAAGTGATTTTTGCGCTGTCCACGCGCGTCTCGGTGCCCGCTCAGCGGCGCAGAGCCTGCTCGATGGAAGCGGCAAAAGGACGAAGTATCCCTAGTGCCGTGCGTGTGAGGCCCACCTTTTTTACGGTGCGCACCTGTGTGCGTCCCGTGCGCTGCACGAGTTCGAATACCAATCCCAGCCTCAGACAATCCTGCAAAATCTGATTGAGCGCGGCGGTGCGTGCGGTCTTGTCGACCGAAGTGTCGCCGTCGGGCAATCGCATCCATTCGCGCAGCAAGCCGCAGTCAAAGAGCGCGCTGCCACGTGTCCTGCCAACCAACGCGCGCTCGATTTGAGCCACCGTCACCGGTGACTCTTCCAGAAGGCATGCCCCGTTTTCCGTGCGGTGCGGGTGCAGCGCTGACAAAAATCCCGCGAGTTCGAACGCGTGTCGCTCCACCTGGCTCGAGTCGTTGCGCACAAAAAACTTCGCTTCCTGACGGATGTCGGAGAATGACGAAAAACACTCGACGCGCCATACAAGCAGTCGCAACGGATTCTCGCGCAGTTCTCCAAGACACTCGCAGAGTGCCTCCTCGAAAACGGCAACGTCGGGCCGAGCGTCCATTCGCTCGCCAACGTAACGGATGACATCTTCTGGATCAGCACCCGCGCGAACGAGTTCAAGCGCCTCGGATGACACGACACGCAGATACGCCACGAGTTCCATATCCCAGCCATCGAGCCCGAGTTCGAATGTTTCTCCGGGTTCGGCGCAGATAGCGCGTTTGCACAGCGAGCGGAAGAACGCGGTGTCGACAGCCTGCCAGTCGGGTTCGCCGTCGAGCATTCGCAGCAACGCGAAGTCCTGCAGGAGTGCGTAGGAAACGTCCTCGAGCCAGCGCGAAACATCGTCAAAAGAGAGTCCCGTGTCGCGAGCGAGAGCGGCGGCAAGTAGCGCCTGTGCGGACGGTGCGAACACGCAAAAACCGTGATGCTGGTAAGCGTATGCGACGTTTGCCACCAGGCACTCGCGCAGGAGGGGCGCGAGTGGTCGTCCCGCGAACGCGGCCCCTTGGGTTTCGTTGAGGAGCCCAGCCACACCCGGATTGAGTGTGAGCGCGCGTTCCCTTGCCTGCAGTTTTTGAAAATAGCCCGTGTGTTCCATACGGTGATGTTACCTAACGGTGCGCCGTGAGCGGCACGTCATCCCTGCCCTGTCCAGCGCGGTTTGACGCACGGAAAAGGCTGCACGGCAGGCTGGACATACGTGGCAGCCACGCACCAGATGCGCAGCTTCGCGGGTTCAGGGCACATGCATTTGCAAGAGAAGTGGGCTCGGCACGTTCCCTCTGGACCAACCCTGGATCTGGAAAAAGGAAGGAGCCATGGACGCCCAGTGCCCCAACGTCGCACACAGGTCCGAGTCCCCGATTCGCAGAAAAGTACCTCGCCGAGCGGCAGTGCTCACCAACCGCCTCATTGAACTGCTCAGCCGGACCCCCGAGGGTCTTACGCGCGCCGAGCTTATTGCGGCCCTTTACGATGTACCCTCGGCAATATCCTCGCTCCGGCAAGCATCTCTCGATGCGTGCGTTCGCAAGCTCGTGCAGCGATCGCGACTCATCGCGCGTGCCCGGGGCCAGCGGATTGTGTTCAACCAGGTCACCCGCCGCTGGAAGGTCACCGTCTCCTTGACGCATGTGTAATTTCTGCAATCCGCTCTCCGCACGCAGAACCGATGAGCAGGCATGGCGGCATGACGCCCCACCCGTCCGAGGTGCCTGACGAATGAAGAACGCATTGAAAACCATTGTCGTGATGACGCTCGCGGCGGCATGCGGTTTCGGGATCGTCCACGCGATCTTCCGTGGCCCCAGCCTGTTCGCGTCGAAGGCGCAGACCACGAGCATCCTCACACTGGAAGTCGAGGCACGCGACACGCGTGGCCGCCCACTCGCCAACGCTGACGTGACATTGTTCGCGCCTGCAGCGGTAAAGCTCGGACGCACCAACGCCCGTGGCATCCTGCGCGGTCGCCTCACGGTTCCGGCTGGAAAAGTACATATTGTCGAGCTTTCGGGTCGCAATTTTCGCGTGCGAAAAGACCTGCCCATCGCAACGCTCGCTCACAATGAAGCCCGCCTCGTGTTTGCCCTCGGCAAAAAAGGGCGCGCTCTCGCTTTGCGCTCCGGCGCGGGACGGGTGAAAGCGAAACGCGCGCGGGAAAAAACCAACGCCGCCCTCGACACGCTTGCTGCACTTGCCAGACCAGCCTCGGTTCCACCCATCGTCTCACCAGAAAAAAACATTGCAGCTGCACCAGAAAATGCACACTTTCCAGTGCAGATATTCCATGGGCCGCAGGGTGATCGCACACTCGTGACCGCCATCGCGGCCCGCCTGCGCGATGCCGCCGCGCGCAACCGCAACCAACTGCTGGCCACCGGAGTGCACCGCTTCCAGCTGCGTCAACTCTGGAACGAAGCAAGTTACGTTGAGATCGTTCCTCTCGCCAAAAATGGCCAGCCGCTCGGAGGTTACCTTCTTCGATCGCACAAAACTGACGCCGGCTGGCTCGATCTCGCACTGAAAAACATGTGGTCGCGGGATTTTGCGGGAGCACGCGGCCGCACGCTCACAGTGCTCACCGGACGTCCTGGAGAGGCCCGGGCCTATCTCAACGGGATCCCCATTCCGCGCCGCGTGCGTGATGGAAAAGCCATCTTTTATCTCGCGAACCATCCCGCAGCTCGCATGCAGAACGCAGTCCTCACACTCACCTCCGACGACGGCCCGCTCATTCGCAGCGCCGTGTCGGTGGCCTCCCTCAATCGCGACATCCACTGGTCGTTGCCGGAAACCGCGCTCTCGCGTCGCTGAATTTCACCACGCCAGTCTCTTCTCTTCGCTTCGTCGCTTTCAAACGTTGTACTCGGGCGTCACTGACGTGCATCGTTTAAGGGTTCGCGGGCAGCACGATCTTCACTTTGACGCTCTTGCTCTTGGGTGTTTCGGCCGCGGTCCGCTGCTGCTGAGCCACAGCCACGGCCTGTGTCGTCTCCACTGCCTTGTCGGTGTTGCTCTTCACCACTTCGGTGACCTGCTTGATGACGTCGGATGGCGGTTGCGCCTGACGCACGCTCGCGGAAGCCGCCGCGGCTGCGCTTGCGGCACTCACCGTGGGTGGCGCCATCACCGCAGTGAGCTTCACATCGTTCACCACGATTCCGTTTTTGCCTTCGGGCGTGAACACGTTTTTCTTTTCGAGCACCACTGGCTCGGGCGAAGAGTCGGGAGTCGATGCAGTGGCGCCGGCCGCAGCAGGAGCACCTGAAGAGCCTGCCACTGGAGCCGCGGCGGGAGCGTCGTCGGAAGTTGAGGCTCCTGGAGCGGTGGAAGCGGATCCCGCGGCAGGGGACGCCTGCGCGTCGCCACCTGTTGCTGCACCTCCCACTCCGCCTCCTGCCGAAGCGTCTCCGGACAAAGGTTGCGCGTCGGCGCTTCCTGAACCTGGTGTTGCACCAGCATCCGCGGACTTGCCTCCTGTCGGTGTTTCCTTGGCGCCCTGGCCGCCCTCACCACCGCCTTCCGGTTTCGCGCCGCCCTTTTCACTCTTGTCGTTCTTTTCATCCTGCGCGGGGCCGCCCTTGGAGTCTTTCTTCTCCTCTTTGGCGCCATCACCCGCAGGCTGGCCTTTTCCGTCGGCGCCGATTCCGTCGGGTTTGTTGTCCACCGACGCGGCTTTTGAATTCAGCGATGTCATCAGCGTGGGAGGAGCCGCACGAGGCGCCGTCGGCGCGCGACCCGCGCTCACGTCGGTCATCTGGTTCGGCGGCACCATCACCTTCTGAGCGGGAAATTTCGGGTTGGAGACTTCGACCTTGCCCGTAAGAACCACAAGCTGCGTTTTGTTCGGATTGGACGCGTCGATGAAGCCTGATGTTCCACGGATACCCATGACCGCATTGGACGTTTTGAATTTGGTGTCGTTCTTTCGGTCAGCTCCAGGCTTCACAAAGAAGCGCACCTTGCCCTTGGCAACGTCAAACGCGGATTTGAGCGTCCCTGTCCCGCCTTCCTGCTTGAACTTGTATTCGGAAATCTTCACCTTCGAATCCTCGAAGGCCATGAAGTTGCCGCCATCAGTGAAGAAGATCTTCACCGCAGTCTTTTCACCCGTGATGAGTTCGTCGGTGGCGAAAATTTCCATGCCTTTTTTGGCCGGGAGCGACTGCCCACCACGCATGATCTGAGCCTTGCCGATGATTGAGCCCAGGGTCCCGATGGCCCCGTCGCCGAAAGCCAGCGAGGAAGGGAAAGCTTGCGCACACAAAGCCAGGAGTGCGATACCGATGCGCGAGATGTTGCCAGACGTCGTCGTCACTCGAGTGAAAGCAAGCATGGGTTCTCCCTTGGTTCTGTTCATGAAGCTGCTATCGGCGCCAAAGAGATGACCTCTGAGGCAAATCCGGCCCACCCCAAGGATTCCCATATGTTGTGTTGCGAGAAGGCCACATGTTGAGCGTGCCCAACCCCGCAGAGGCCAAGCTCGAAGATTTCCAGGCGCTGTTCACGCAAGGACGCAGATGGAAGGGACGCGCATTTCAGGCGGTGTTTCGAGCGGTCCCCGCTGGTGAAGGCGTGCCCGACTGCCGGTGGGCCGTGGTGGCATCCAAAAAGGGTGTCGACAAACGCGCCACTCGTCGCAACCGGGCCAAACGGCGGCTGCGAGTCCTTATCCGGGAAACTCTTCTGCCTGCTCTGAGAAGTGTGGGACTCGCCGGAGGGGCGACCCCGGTGGAGCTGTGCGTCGTTGCGGGACGCGCGACCGTGAAAGATGACTGGGACGTCCTCACGGCAGAGGTCGTACGGCTCGCGGGCGGCATCGGGCGTGAGTTGGCGAAGAAAATCGAAAGCCCTGAAAAGGTGCACATTCCATGATCATCCATTGTGATCAGCGTGGAAGTTGGTCAAAGACTGCGCTCTCACGCGGCAGCCTCTCCTCTGGAGCCGTGCGTGGACTGGTCGCCTTGATCCGCCTCTATCAACGGTGTATCTCTCCAGCGCTCGGTCCCCGGTGCCGTTTTTATCCGAGCTGTTCGAGCTATTGCGCGGAGGCGCTCACGAAACATGGACTGGCACGTGGCCTCCTGCAATCCGGAGTGCGGCTTTGCAAATGCCACCCTTTCCATCGCGGGGGCGTGGATCTGCCGTGAGACGTTTTTTCCAGGGATGCCCACAGGTCCCAACCTCCTTCCATCCGAGAGGCCCTCGCTTCCGTGAACAAAAACATCACCTATCTTGTGCTCAGCCTCGTCGCATTGTTCGCGGGCTATTTCTATTTGAACCTGCGTCTCTCCCATAACGACCGATCGAACGACGCAGCGCCGGTTTCCGCGCCGATCGTTGCTGGCGAGGAGGCTCCGCAGACGGGAGCGTCCCCACAGACGGCAGCAGCTCCCACAGCGACTTCGGCGACCTCGAGTCCGTCCGATGCCGTTGCCGCCGACCCCGCGGCCGTCCCGCCAGCTCCCCTGCCGGCGGCTAAGCCCGAGGATCTGCGCATCGATCTGCCCTACGGACGCGTCAACGTGAGCGCAAAGGGAGGATGCCTCGGCGAAGTGGCCCTGCAAAACTACAGGT
>Ga0163152_10007253_pt1 | contig 12187 bp, 11 predicted proteins | sample OliLakLV19MP8IB2_FD_148635 | JGI IMG/M metagenome (GOLD analysis project Ga0163152, IMG submission 148635) | Freshwater microbial mat bacterial communities from Lake Vanda, McMurdo Dry Valleys, Antarctica - Oligotrophic Lake LV.19.MP8.IB-2 | ecosystem: Environmental > Aquatic > Freshwater >... | reverse complement strand
GCCCCAGGATGGCGAGGGCACCCCAGCGTACCCTTCGTGATCTCACCATTCTGTATTTTTCCATGTCCGACCTCCTATGTCTGAATACAACAGAGTCACCTATCCGGCCCACCGGTTCAACAGACGTTCTTTCTCCTGCCTTTCAGCAGCACGATCACGCCCACGATACCGATGATCGGGGCGAGCCCGCCGAGTACTTGCCACGGGTTTTATGGTCTCCTTCTTTATGCCAAAGATACGCGGCGAAGACGGTCATCCGTGAAAACTGATCAAGGGCTTGATGATGCCGTCTTCCTTGGTCTCCATCAGACGAAATGCCTGATCAACCTGGTCGAATGCAAACCGGTGCGTGGTCATGGGACTCGGGTCCACGCGACCGACTTCGAGCAAGCGGATCAGGCGGGCCATCCGTTCTCTCCCCCCTGGACAAAGCCCCGTGCGGATCGTCTTATCGCCAAGGCCCACGCCCCATGCCAATCGCGGAATCTTTACGTAGTCGCCATCTCCGAAATAGCCTGCCACAGAAATTGTGCCGCCAGGACGCGTGGCCTTCACGCACGCTTCAAAGGTCACCTGCGCACCAAGACACTCAATGGCTGAATCCACTCCCTGACTTCCCGTCAACCGTAGAATCTCCTCGACCGGATCAACCTTGGTAAAATCCACCACCACGTCCGCGCCGAACTGCTTGGCCAGTTGCTGCCGTCCAGGCATGCTTTCCACGGCAATAATCAACCCGGCGCCCAGTAACCGTGCGCCGACCGTCGCCATCAATCCGACCGGTCCTTGTGCAAACACGGCTACGGCTCCACCTAGCGGAATGTTCGCCCGCTCGGCTCCCATAAACCCGGTGGACATCATGTCGCACGTATAGACCGCGCTATCGTCAGACACGGAATCGGGGATGCGGACTAGATTCCCGGCGGCGGCATTCACGTGAAAGTACTCGGCGAAGCTCCCATCCTTGATATTGGCAAACTTCCAGCCTCCGAGGAGTTGCCCACATTGAGAAGAGTACCCCCGCAGGCAGTTGTCGCAGGTGTAACAAGGCGTGATCGCATTGACCGCCACGCGATCTCCTTCGCGGAAGTCTTTAACCTGGCTGCCAAGCTTATACACCACTCCCACGGCCTCATGCCCTAGCGTCAGGTTCTTCCGGTTCCCGATGGCCCCCTTCACGGTGTGAACATCCGACGTGCACACGAGCGCCCGGGTCGTCTTGATAATGGCGTCGTTGGGTCCGACCTCGTTCGGAATGGGCTTCTCCATGAAGCCGACCTTGCCGATGCCTTCCATCACGAACGCGTTCATTGTTGTTCCCATCGCATGCCCTCTCCTTCAATCTGCGCCAATCCACAGGCAGCAAGCGGATTTCATCCATTCGCCGGCGCTTCGAATCCGGAGGTGACGTTGAAGAGGTCTCGTCAATGCTACCCTGGCGCAATGATGTAATATCCCGTTGAGGTTCTCCAGGCGTTCGTCGATGTTGTTCTCTGCGCGCTACCTGCCAGCGGCTCATGTTCTTGATTGCCAGAGATTCAGCGCACGCCCTGGAATCGAAACGAAATAATACTCGCGGATGAACGCGCGCAATTTCTTGGTGTTGTCGCCTTGGTGATGGTGTCTCCAGCCTGGCTAACTTTATCCAACTGGACAATCTAGATCTGTTCAATTCTGCTCATATGGGAAGCTTCGCACCTCGCTTCCATCACAATCGCTTCTGCTAGAGACTCGTCGCCAAAGAACTAGAAAATTCCTAGGATCTGGTCAAAATTGCTCAGCTAGCAAGACTCCAAGGAGCTTACAGTGACATGTATCGGTAGGTACATTGCCGAACGGTAGCCGACAGTCCGAGAGACCACTGACTCCACTCTCGAATCAGCACGAGGGCTCACTAGGGTGAACGCACGTGCGTGTCTCAGTGGGAATCAAGGAAGTCAGGAGATGAGTGAATGATCCAACCACATCCAATATATAAAGGAGTACGTGATGCACACAAGAAAAACACAAGGGAAGGTACTGGCCGGATTCGTCATTGCAGGAGCATTGGTTTTGACGTTGCCACTGCTGACCCAGGCGCAAGAGAAGTCTTTTGCCGGTAAATCGATATCCAGCCTTGATCCCCATTACTTAGATAACAAGGCCGACCTGCGACTGAAATTAGATGTCAAGAGGGAGATATCATTAAGTCCTTATGTCGACGGCGATTTCATTCACGTCACAGTTAGGGATGGAGTCGTGACGCTCAGAGGGTCCGTCGAGGATCAAAGTGCCGCCAATGCCGCGATTGAAAACGCGAAGGAAGCTGGTGCCAAGAAAGTCATCAGCCATCTGACAACTGAAGAGAAGAAGTGAAGACGTGAGACACCTCTGGGCGGGGTGCAGCCGTTGTGCGCATGAATGTGCCGAACGCACGGTCGACCCTGATCCTCTCCCTGGAATTGACCATTGAACATTCCTTGGAAACACGCGATACGTCCCTCGACAGGCTCAGGGCATCCCAAGCCTGTCGAGGGACTCTTCACGAGGAACGCATGCGCAGCAATTTCGCGACGAACCGTCAAAATCATGCGTACTAGGTCATGCGCGCTTGCCCCAATCGATAGGCATTGTGGAGGTACTGCGCGACCATGCGCTGCGTATTGAAAAACGCTCCATTCATGGCAATCGTGTGTCGCATAATCTCGACAAAGTGTTCGCGGTTCTTGTAGAAACAGGGCACGACTTTCTCTTCCAGCTTTCTATAGAGATCTGCCGCGTGATGAGCATCCGTCTCGGGCTCTGGCCGTGCTTCCACTCGATCACCAATTGACCAGCCGGTCACGTCTTCGAGGTGGCCCTCGATCCACCAGCCGTCAAGCACACTCAGGCTCGGCACCCCGTTCATCGCCGCCTTCATCCCACTCGTTCCTGATGCCTCCAGCGGCGGCAACGGTGTATTGAGCCAGACATCAACGCCGGCACAGAACATCTTGGCCACCTCCATGTCGTAGTTGGCCAGGTAGGCAACGTTGATGCTATCGTGCAGCGCATCACGCATCTCATGGATGTGCGCGATCAGGTCCTTGCCCTCGCGGTCATGCGGATGCGCCTTGCCGGCAAAGACGATCTGGATCGGCCCTACTGCTCGGACAATCTGCTTGAACCGTTCGAGATCCTGAAAGATCAGACCGGCCCGTTTGTAGGCCGCAAACCGACGGGCAAATCCGATTGTCAACACATCGCGATCAAACCCCGCGTTCGACTCCCGATTCACATGCTCGACCAACGTGCGCTTGGCTTCCACATGAGCCGCCCAGATATCCGAGGTGGGAATACCCACGGCATAGCGAAACGAGAGTTGATCCCGCCTCCAGTCCGGCAGATGGGTATCGAAGAGCTTCTGGAACGATGGAGCGGTCCACGTGACCGCGTGCACTCCGTTGGTAATGGAATGGATCGGGTAGCCGGGGAACATGCTGTGTGAGACCTCCCCATGCTTCATCGCCACTCCGTTAACATACCGAGAGCCTCGCAGCGCCAATTGCGTTAAATTGAGCGTCTCCTCAACGCCGCACGCTTTCAGTATGGCCCACCAGCGATCGCCCAACACCTGGCGCGCGAGTGTCTCGGGAAATTTGTCATGCCCTGCCGGCACGGGGGTATGGGTGGTAAACACGCACTGTTCGCGAATGGTTTCGATCAGCTCGTCTGAAACCGAATCCGGCTGGTTCTGCGCGGCCAACTTCTCCTCGCCAAGCGCAAGGACAAGCAAGGCAGCGTGACCCTCATTCATGTGGAACCGACGGATGTCCGTATAGCCGAGGGCCCGCAAGAGTCGAAATCCTCCAACCCCCAGCACCATTTCCTGACACAAGCGATAATGGTCGTCGCCTCCATAGAGCACATCCGTCAGTGTCCGATCCCATGGCTGATTCTCGCTCACGTCTGTATCGAGCAGATATACCGGAACGACATGCCCGGACTCACCCGTGACGCGATATCGCCAGGCCCTGATATGGACTGTGCGACCTTCGATATCGACCGTGGCCCGTTCGTCGATCTGCTCAGCGAAATCATCGACCGGCCATGCGACAGGCTCCTCGCTTTGATGACCCTGCGCATCCAGCCGCTGGAAAAAGTATCCGCGCCGGTGAATCAACGACACTGCCACCATCGGCACGTCGAGATCCGCAGCCGAACGAATCGTGTCGCCGGCAAGCACGCCAAGCCCTCCCGAATAGGTCGGCATCCCGGATTCCAGACCGATCTCCATGGAAAAATAGGCAACGAGCGGAGAAACACGATCCGGCATGGCGATATCCTCCCTCTACTGCCTTTGGTTCACGAGAACCACGATCGAACGAGCACATACCTTATAGCTTCACGACCGAATCGGTACGGTAGGAGAAGCCGCATATCAGCGAAAGAGCTGTGCCACGGCCCAGATGAGGAACAGGCCGTAGACGGCACCGAAAAACCAGGGAAAACTGACAGAGCGATGGGCCCACCATTGCCGGTGCTGGCGGAACGCCCAGTTCGGGTTGAAGATGGTAGGAGCGTTCCGCAGATCTTCGACTGGTTGCCGCGTTTCATGGAGTCGATACAGGCCCGTGACGAGTTTCTGCCCCTGCCACTCCTGAGCCAGTTCGATTCCCCTCAGCTGCCACTCCCACAATCCATTCTGCCCTGACAAACGGCCGAGGACGATCGCCATCTGAAGACAGAGGAGAATACCGAAAATGCACAGAAGAAGAATTAACACGGTAAGTGACACAGTCGCCGACTCTCTGGACATGATCAGCCCAATGACCGCGACGAAAATGGAGTTGGCCGTGAGGTAGTCGGAAAGCATCGAATGGTAGTCCCGGACTCCCGATGTCCAGAGCGTGATGAGATGGTCGTAGTCCATCGTAAGACCGGATTCTCGTGGCGTTGTCATGATGTTGCTACTTGCCGCAACTCATCGGAGACGACCTTTCACTCCGCTTCTACAAGGCCTTGAACCCAATCGCCGACTGCATAGGTCAAGACGACAACGCACAGGGCGATGAGGAGATGTTCACCGATGACCTTCCACGGGGGGATCGCTTGCGCCCGTGCGACAAAGAAACTGAGGACTGCCAGCAAGAGCAGCCCCCAGATCACACTGATCACAATCGCTTGATCGAGCGGACGGGTCACGACCGGGACCACGAACGTCATCGCGATTACAAACTTCGCCACGAACGTCGCCACGGTCGCTTCCCAGACGTGCCTTGTAGGGTCGCTGTTCTTCGACTCTTCGGACACGTGGATGCCGAGAGCATCGGACATGGCATCGGCAATCGCGATGGTCACAATGCCGCCGATCACGACGGTTCGCGAGTGAGTGCCTGAATGCAGACCCACCATCAACCCTAATGTCGTAATCACGCCGGACGTGAGACCAAAACTCAGACCGGTTTTGAACGATGTCTTCATGATCAATCTTCATTGTGGATGTAACTCTACGCCCTAAGACTCTGCAGAAATACTAATGGGGTATCGTGGAAATTCAATGGCTCCCAGATCCAGGACAACAGAACACCTCGCGCAGGATGCTCAAAATGGCTGTCCATCGACTCGTGAGAAGTGAAAGGTTTGGGTGAAAGACTATTCGGCAATACTACGTTTCACGTTTTACCTTTTACGTCTAACGCCTGGAGCGACTTTTTCAGTACTTGTCCATGATGGCTTTCAAATCACTACCGCTAATCACCTCTTGTTCAAGCAACCTCTTCGCTCCTTCGAGGAGCGCGGCCTTTCGTTCCGCCAGCAGCCGCTTCACACGCTCAAATTGTTCATCGATGATACGGCGCACTTCGCAGTCAATCTCGCGGGCGGTCTCCTCCGAGTAGTCGCCTTTCTCCTGAGGCGCCTGGATCTGCATCATGAGCGGTTGACGTTCACGATCGAGCGTAATAGTCCCCAGCTTGTTGCTCATCCCGTAGGACTTGATCATGCTCTTCGCAATGTCCGTCACCTTAACCAGGTCGTTCTGCGCTCCCGTGGAGGCCTCGGCAAAGATTAACTCTTCCGCAATCCGTCCTCCGAGTAAGACGGCAATCTTGTTTTCCAGCTCCGTCTTCGTCATCAGGAAACGATCTTCCGTCGGGAGCTGAAGAGTATAGCCCAATGCGGCAATCCCGCGAGGGATGATCGAGATCTTCTGGATCGGGTCTGCTCCAGGAAGCGACAGTGCCACCAATGCATGGCCCACCTCATGGTGCGCGACTCGTTCCTTCTCCATCTTGTTGAGGACCCGGTTCTTCTTCTCCAACCCGGCCACAACCCGCTCCACCGCTTCTTGCAATTCCGAGTGGCCAACCTGCTCTTTATTCCGACGCACGGTCAAGAGCGTCGCTTCATTGATGATATTGGCGAGATCGGCGCCCGAGAAACCGGGAGTCATCGCGGCGATCACTTCGAGGTCTGCATCGGGACCCAGGACCACCTGCTTCGCATGGACACGCAAGATGGCCAGGCGGCCGATCTTGTCCGCACGATCGACCAGCACTTGGCGATCGAACCGGCCGGCCCGCAACAATGCGGGATCCAGGATCTCAGGCCGATTGGTCGCCGCCATCAGAATGACGCCGATACGGGGATCGAAGCCGTCCATTTCGACCAGCAACTGGTTCAAGGTCTGCTCACGCTCCTCGTGCGCCATGGGTCCCATCCCGCGGGCTTTTCCGATGGCATCCAGTTCGTCGATAAAGATAATACAAGGCGCTTTGACCTTTGCCTGCTCGAACAAGTCCCGCACGCGGGCTGCCCCGACCCCCACAAACATTTCTACGAACTCGGACCCGCTGATACTGAAAAAAGTTACCCCGGCCTCTCCGGCCACGGCGCGTGCCAGGAGTGTCTTGCCGGTTCCAGGCGGGCCGACGAGTAAGATGCCTTTTGGAATCTTTCCTCCAATACGCGTAAATTTTTCCGGTGTCTTGAGAAAGTCGATCACCTCGCGCAATTCTTCCTTCGCCTCGTCCACGCCGGCCACATCCGCGAACGTCACCTTCGTGTCCTTCTCGGCATAAATCTTCGCCTTCGACTGCCCCACCGTCATGAACCCGCTTTGGCCCTGTCCGAACCGCTTCATGACAAAGAACCAAATGCCGACGAAGACCAACGCAGGAACGACCCACGAGATGAGATCCTTCAAGAACGTACTCTCAATCACGCCGCTAAACGTGACGTTGCGGGCGCTGAGCTCCTTGACCAGATCGGGGTCTTCAACCCGGACAGTCGTAAACAACTTCTGCTCTTTGGATCCGTCTTCCCCCTTCAGCTTCCCGGTCACTCTCTGATTGGTGACCGTCACTTCCACGACTTTGCCGGCCGCCACGAGTGTCCTGAACTCGCTGTATGGAAGCTCTTCAAGCTTCTGCGTCGCCACGATGAAATCGTGTACGAGAACGACCGCAAAAATCGCGAGAAAGACGTATCCGATCGAAAAAGAGATTTTCTTATTCACTGGCATGTGAGGTGCTCATGATATTCCATCTTCTCCACTTTGGGAACCAACGTCCGACATGGACAATCGATTGAGTCGTAATGTCCTGTTTCACCGTGGCAAGGCTTGAACCTCTACGGCAGGGTATAAGTCATCTCAGGCCAATGGGCACTTCCGTAGATCCGTCCTTCTTTTTCTTGCTCAATATAGATAGTCGAGACGAATGGTGTCGTCCCCGTAATACCCTTGAATCCTCCCTTTCCCCAGGCCCACGTCATCTCGCCTTTGCATTCGCCTTTCACTCCAACACATCGAATCTCTGCGTACGCGACGTCCTTGTCTCCATGGGTCCTGATAATGCAGACGCCCGTTTTCGGTCCCTCTTGATTATCACTGATATGGAATATTCCCTGACAATCTATTTTGCCCTTATGGATCTGTGCCGGTGCCGAGCCTTCGCGAAGATGCTTCACGAGGAAGCTTCCAGTAATCCTGCCGCTAAAGATTCTCTCCCCATCCCCCAGATCTTCGATCACGCCTTGTCCTTTCCAGCTCACGGTCGCATGACCCGCTTCGATGGTTTTTGCCTCGGCCCCGCAGAAAATCCCCAGGCTCATGACGAGTAGGGCGACTGTCGAGATGATGGATTGTCTGAATTGCATGACGACTCCCTTCATATATACAACGCTGTCAGTCCCAGATGTGATGGAGAACTAGAGCGCCAGTGAGTGAATGTCTATCCGCCTAACCATGGTCTTTGCGTTATTGAGTGTCTCAGCCTCGGCCCCCATTTTCATGGAAAACTTGCGCTCATTGTCAGCGGATGCCTGACTTTCTCGGCGCAAGGATGACGTTGGGATCCAAGACGTTTTAACGTTCGATTCACCACCGCTGAACAGGATCATAGGGCGCCGACACCTTGAGGTTAAACTCCCTCGCGGCCTGCGGAAATTCTTTTCATGATCCTCATTGAAGGGCGGAATGCCATCGAGATCAACGATCTCCAGTGTACTTCCAGGGGGGACGAGCTTGACTGCGGCTCGAGTCCGCATATCTGTTGTAGGACCCTTTGCGTAGGCTCCCGGCGATGCCCAATATTTTGCCTACCTCAGCCATTCTTCCATCTTCCCTCTTCCCTATCTGTGCCCATCTCGTCCCGTCTGTTTCACTTCCTCAATGTCGGTGACCCGAGGCCAACCGATGACTCCATGATAGCTGCTGATCTAACGGCAACCGCTAGCCCTAGACGAACCGATCGAGCGGCAGAAAAGACCAAATGTGCTCTGACCCAACAGCCACATCTCTTTGGTCTGCCCGTGGTTGAGCACCCTAGCCCGCATTATTCATGAACACTTCTGCTGCAATCGCCGATCCGCTGCTACGACGAGCCTTCGGTCGGCGGGCTCGCCCCTCGGACCTTCAACGTACTGCACGAGTACGCCTCAGGTCCTCAGCGCTCCGCGCGCCGCTCTCGCGACGCGGCTCCACGATTTCACGACGAACTGTCATCAATAATGCGGACAGGAACTCATGATCCCGCATCCATACGGTCTCACCGAAAAACACCCTGACAGTCGAGCGTCACGCGACACCCGGATTGGCGCTGTCTTTATTCTACTCCGAGCACGATCCGCAATCTGGTCACAATTGCTCAGTATGTTCAAACCATAGGGACGAATAGGTCCTGCGGTTCTCGGCCTGACAGAGCAACGACAGCTACAGCTTGAATTGCGGATGGGAAAGCGACGATGGGGTGCCGGACCACGTGATCGTCTTGCGGAAACAGCAGATCAAGAGCTTCTGCTGTCTCTTGTTTCTCTCCAACGGCACGCCGATGTTCTGTGCCGGCGACGAGTTCATGAATACCCAGGGCGGGAACACCAATCCCTACAACCAGGGTAACGAAACCACCTGGCTGAACTGGGATCTGCTCCAGAAGAATCAGGACATCGTCCGACTCTTCATCGAATGATCGCGTTTCGTAAAACCCACCCCTCCTTGGGGCGCAGCCGATTCTGGCGCGAGGATATCCACTGGTATGGAGTAGGGCCCGCAGTCGATCGCTCGCCCTGGTGGCATAGCCTGGTGTTCTGTCTTCACGGATCGTCCCAGCAGGACACCGACCTCTATGTCATGGTGAATGCCTAAACGGAAGATCTTCGCTCATGGGTTGTGCGGGCTACGAGTGCACTCTCGGTTCCTTGACGAGCGTGTGTCCCACAAACCCGGCGAATGTCAGACTGACGGACGCGATTGCCAAGTAGTGCTTGAACGTTCTCACCGAAAAATCCACATCTTTGACTGTGCTGTTCTGTTGTAGAAGTGTACGAATCTGCGGCTCAGCGTGACAGAAATTTGCAAACCATGCGTCGAGCGTTTTCGGGTACGACAAATGCGGCATCTTGTTCGGTTCCACAACATTGAAATACTTCCTGAAGCATTTCATGTTGGAAGAAAAGTTCGGGCATGCTCCGTAGGGGAAAATGTATTTCAGGAACCATCGATCTGCCTTGTAGAACCATGACTCCGAATAAATTGAATGCATCAATGCCTGCCCGCCTGGATTCAGAGCCCCGGCTATTTTCTTATACAGGTCATCGAAATCGGTAATATGCTCCAACATGCCGATGGAAATGATGTAGTCGTACTTCCCTTCCATATCATGGACATTTCTTAATTCCACCGAGACAAGATCGTGCAACTGTCGACGGGCAATCTCTCGTGTTATATACCGATGCTGCGCGGTGGACAAGGTCAGCCCTTTGGCGCGCACGCCAAATCGCTCCGCCATAAAAAATAACACCCCTCCCCACCCACAGCCCAAATCGAGGAGGGTTTTCCCACGGCTGCCTTCTTCAATGCCCATTCGCTTGGCATACAATTCCAATTTGTTCGTTTCAGATTCTTCGAGAGTCTTGGTCTCCGAATCCCATTTCCCGCACGAATACATACGATGATCCCGGTCGAGCCAATAGTGGAAGAACGTGTTCGAGTCATCGTCGCTCTCAAACCAGTCGCTCAGAGAATAATGATTATCGATGGTCGCATGTTGCCGAGGCTTCGCAAAATACCCGCCCGTCCTGGCGCGGACGGCGGCAATCATATCGAAGATCGAAAGATGCCGGAGAATGCGCAGCGACGCCGCGTAGACACAGATACACAAAAACTCTTTATAGTCTTCATCCTGGACCTCTATCTGCCCTTCAGAGTACCCTTCGCCTAACCCCATATTTCCTTCCAAGAATATCCGCTGAAAGAGTCGCGCTGCATTGTGAAACGACACGTCCACCATTCTCGGACCATTGCCGATCACAGGCTGAGGAACACCGTCGAACGCAAACCGGAAACTCATATCCGGTCGTTCCTCCTTCACGTAGGCACGAGTCACTCTTAAGAATATGGCCTGCTCCCGGGTCTGTCCTCTCATAAAGGTCCCCCGCATTCACACAACGCGCACGATGCCTGTGGCCTTAACTCACACTTTTATACCTGCAGCTGTGACGTCTTCCCCGACAATTGAAACCCCACGGTAATGCCGAGCCCGCTGATGAGATAGAGAATCCCCGCAAGGCACAGTCCAGCTTCGTATCGCCATACATGTGGCCAAAGAGCGGCACTGGTCAACCTCCGCAGATGTGGGCGCAACCTCACAACATCTTTGCGGAAAGATCGTCGTCGAAACATACGGGGGATGCAAATAAATCGGCACAAGATAGGACACCGGTGTCCTCACATCCAATCAGGACATTGAAGGGCAACGTTTTCCACGGACAAGACCGTTCACAGTTGGGCGCGTTCAGGGAGTTTGATAAGGAACTGCATCCCCCCGTTACTCATTGACGGAAACGACGCGCCAACAGCCAAAATCGTAGCGCAAAGGATTCCCTTCCTGCAAGACTGACTTGATTCTCCTTCGCCGCATACTCCGTAGCCTTGGCGAAGGGGGGTCAGGTAGCGGCTTCAGAGAATTTCGCAAGATACCCCGCAGCTTCCAGCCTTCGTAGCCGAAGTGGCTGCTTCGGCGGAGTAGGCTGCTGCGGGGAGCTTCATTGACATATCCTTCTCTCGAAATCGACCCGGCGGCGGCACCCCTCACGAGTTATTGAAACTTATCCGGAAACTGTTTCGCCAATGCCGTCGTGAGCGTATCCGCTATGACATAGACGTGTTGGCGCATCATCGGCCAGGTTTCTTCGAGCTTCGCGTACTCCTTTTTCTTGTACTGGTTGATTTGGAGCACATGGTGGGCTCCATGCGCTTCGATCAAACCCCGAACGGTACCTTTCGGCAAGTGGTTGGGATTGACGCCGATGAAGAAGCCATCGATGTCGTCGGCATTGGACCCTAAGCGGACCAGTGCTGTATCCTGTTGGCGGGTATTCCCCGCGATGGTGGCCTCGGAATATTCTTTGACTGTGGCATAATGACCGCTCAGCAAGGTAAAGAGCTTCGCAGACCTCGCTTCGCCGTAGAACGGGATAAACACGTTCGCGATCTGTTTGGCGTTGGCGAGGACCTGTTTATCGGCGGCATCCCGCGCCGCCGGATCGTTCGACGTGTTGAACAAGACGACGTGCTGAATCATAAAGATATGCCCGAGCCAGAGATCGCGAAGAGTCTTCTGCATCTCTGCCACACGGATGGGATTCACCTCTCCAACTGCTGGAGATTCATATCCCACCAGGCTGGCAAGTGCGAGGACTAACACAACCATCGCCGAATACATCCTGC
>Ga0163152_10007251_pt1 | contig 12190 bp, 10 predicted proteins | sample OliLakLV19MP8IB2_FD_148635 | JGI IMG/M metagenome (GOLD analysis project Ga0163152, IMG submission 148635) | Freshwater microbial mat bacterial communities from Lake Vanda, McMurdo Dry Valleys, Antarctica - Oligotrophic Lake LV.19.MP8.IB-2 | ecosystem: Environmental > Aquatic > Freshwater >... | reverse complement strand
TGGTGGCTTGCGCGCCGATGTCGCCGTTGCGTTGCTTTGCGGTAATTTGGCCGGGGTGACGTTCGGGCCGGCGGGCCGGGGTCCTGCGGTCAGCCGGCCCCACTGACTCAGCCCCTGGGTCCGGCTACTTCCCCCACCCCCGGTCTCGCTCAGGGTCCGCACCTTGGGTGCCACCCAGGTCCGGTCGGTCGTCGTGGGCGCCAATACCAGCGCACTTTGCGCCAATAGCCGTTCCAGGCGCTCCACCAGGCTCAGCACCTGCGGCGACGCGTTCGGGCCGGCCGTCGTCAGCGCCGCCCGCACCAGGCTCAGGCGTTCCTGCAGGGCCACGAACTGCTCAGCCGCCGGCTGATCGGTGGCGGTGCTGGCCGGCGCCAGCAGTGTCGTCAGGAAGATTTGCAGAGCGGCGGCCAGGGGCGGCGCCGCCAGGACCCCCAGCACGCCATACCCCTCGCCCATGATGATGAGCATTAGCGCCACCAGCAAAGGGCTGCACTGCCGCCGATTGTATAGGCGCGGCTCGACCACATACTCCAGCACCACGAACACCAGCACGGTGACCAGCCCCGCCGCCACCGCCAGCCCCGGCCTACGACCGCCGGCGGCCGGCCAGAAAAAAGTGGATGGCCCCCATGACCACGGCGGCCGTGGCGAGGCCGGACAGCGCCGGCAGCAGCGCCCCGCCCCCCCGGGCCGGCCGTTGGGCGGCCGGTTGTGCTTCAGGAGCCGGCGCGCTCAGTTCGGCCGCGCGTTTCTGGCGCACCCACACCCACATAATGAAATCCACCACGCCAGGGAAATAGCGGTTGAAAAAGACCGCAACCTCATAGGCGCGCCCCAAAAACACGGAGCGACGTGGGTGCTCAACCAGGCGCACCAGGGTATCGGCGACGTGCGCCTTCGTGACGCGCCCAATCGGCGTCGAGTCATAGTGCAGGCCGCCATTCGCGCCGGCCTGCTGATTGAATTCTGTATCGGCCACGCCCGAGGGGTGGATGCGGCTGACGTGAATGCCCCACGGCGCCAATTCGCGGCGCAGCCCGTCGCTGAAGCCCTCCAGCGCGTACTTGGTGCTGGCGTAAATCGTCATAGGCGGCACGGCGATGCGGCTGGCGTAAGACACCATGTTGAGAATGTGGCCGGCGCGCCGGCGCTGCATCAGCGGCACCACCTGGCGGGTAAGTTCGGCCGTGCCGATCACGTTCACGTCGAACTGGCGGCGCAGGTCGTCGGCCGACATTTCCTCCAGCCAGTCATAGCGGCCCCAGCCGGCGATGTTCGCCAGCACATCAATGTGGCCAAAGCGCGCGACGGTCGCGGCGACCAGCCGCGTGATCTGATCGCGCTCAAGCAGGTCGGTGGGCACGGCCAGGGCCTCGCCGCCGGCGGCCTCAATTTCGGCCACCAGCCGGTCCAGCCGCTCGGCGCGGCGGGCGGCCAGCACCACCCGCGCCCCCGCCTGGGCAAAGGCCCGCGCCGCCGCCTCTCCAATGCCGGACGAAGCCCCGGTGACCACCACAACCTTACCAGCGATAGCCTGACGTACTTTCAGGTTCATGCGTGCTCCTGCCCAACTTGCGACTACGACCACTGAAATGAAAACGCTGGGGCACGGCCGCGTGCTCCAGCGTGGATGGGACTGCGACGGCGGCCGGTCCCGGGCAACGGCGCGGCCTCAGGTGGTCGCGCCAATGGCTGACGAGTACAAGGCCCGCTCGGCCGGGCGCGGCATAATCGCCTTCGGCCGCGCCTCGGGGCTGCCCCACAACCCGGCCAGCCGCGACACATGCACCGCGTCGCGCCGGCTGCTGACGTTCAGCTTCCGCAGAATGTTGTGGACGTGGTTCTTGACCGTGCCCAGCTCGATCACCAGCGTGCCGGCGATCTCCTGGTTGGTCAGGCCCTGCTGCACCAGCGTCAGCACCTCGCGCTCGCGGCGGGTGAGCGGCTGCGCGGCCATCTCAGCGGCGTCGTCGGCCGGGTCGAAGCCCACCAATTCGGCCACATACGACATCAGCGCGGCGGCGATGGGCGGCGACACCAGGGCTTCGTTGTTGGAGGCCGCGCGGATATTCTGGATCAGGTCGGCTAGCGAGTTGTCACGCAGGACGTAACCGGCGACGCCCGCCTCCACGCATTGCAGAATGGCGTGCTGGCTGCGGGCCAGCCCCATGACCACCACCTTGACGCGCGGCCCGACCTTGCGGATGGCGCGCACGACCCCGGCCGCAGCTTGCGCGTCGGCGGAGGCGTTCACCAGGGCCACATCGCACCCGCGCAGGTAGGGCAGGGTCGCGGCCAGGCTCGTGGCACAGCCGCTGACTTCCATATCGCTTTCACCCCGCAGCACGGCGGCGAGCGTCTCGCCGATCGCACGCACTTCCTCGACAATTAGGACGCGGATCATTGGCAATCTCCTGAGAGTGGTCAGACACTTAGAAGTGTACGGCCCGCGGGCCGCCGTCGCTATCGGCGCTTGCATGATTCCCCTGTAGGACGGCGATGAGAACGGTGTCAGACAGGTCCTACACGCCCCGGCCGCCCGTCCAGCACCCACCCCGTTAAAGTTCGAGTGCCAGGTGCCGCGTGTCTTGGGGACTACGGGCCACTGGCACTCGAACCTTGAGGGGAGGAAGAGGACACCCGACTGGCTGGGGACAGTCGAGCTGGGAGGGCTAGGCCATTAGCGCCGCGTCCCGCGGGGGCTGATGCGTACAGCCGCCGCTAAGGTCGCAGAACGCCCAGCCGCAACAGGCCCCCGCCGCCCAGGGCGTAGAACTGCCCTGGCGCGCGCCTGCTGAGGCCTAGCAGTGGGGTTTGCACCCGGCCGGCCAGTCGAACTCCGTTCACGTCGCCGCCAAAGATCAGCCGCGTACCAGGCTGGGCGCTGGGGCGCAGAACGGCGCTTGCCAGCCCGCCAATGATGCCGATAGAAACAAACCAAGCCACAAGGATAGTCATGCGTTGCTGAAGGCTCTGAACCAGTTGGCTGGTCCGCTGTCAAGTTGAATCCTGCCGCGATTGACCTAATTTACTGTTTCTTGGGCGGCGGCACTATCAGCCGGACGCTGATTGTTGTGTAGGACAAAGACTGATAGCGGCCCCGGCCGGCGCAGCGAGGCCGCTTAGGAATTGGCCGGCCCCCGCCGCAGTCCGGCCACGCCGCGCAGCACCAGGCCCACCAGCACCCCGGCCACGAAGCCGCCGATGTGCGCCCAGACCGCCACGCCGCCGGTCTCGGCCGTGTCGCCCGAGAGCGCGGTGAGGCCGCTAAAAAACTGAAGCGCAAACCAGATGCCCAGCATAATCACGGCGCTGACCTGCGCGGTGGCGAAATACAAGTTGGGCACCAGCACATGGATGCGGCGCGCGGGATACAGCACGATATACGCGCCCAGCACGCCGGCAATCGCGCCACTGGCCCCCACGCTGGGGATCGTGCTGGCCGCGCCGCTCAACAAAATTTGCGTCAGGGAGGCGGCCACGCCCGCCCCCAGGTAGAAGACCAGGTACAGGCCATGCCCGAGGGCGTCTTCAATGTCGTCGCCAAAGACGCGCAGGTAGGCCAGGTTGCCGATGATGTGCAGCCAGCCGCCATGAATAAACATGGACGACAACAACTGCCAATAGACCGGGTAAGGGCCGGGCGGCGCGATGTCTTGGCCGGTGAGGATCTCACGCGGCACCGCGCCGTAGGTTTGGAAGAAAGGGTCGAGGCCGGCGCCCAGGGTCAGCTCGTACAGGAACACGACCACGTTCAAGACGATGAAGCCAATGGTGATATACGCCAGGCCGCGGCCGTTGCGCGGCTCATCCCCAATCGGAATCATGGCAGCATACTCCTATGCACAGAGCGCACGCGCCTAACCACGGCGCGGCCGGTTGTTAGAAAAACCCCGCGCGCTTCCGGGTCGGGAAGCGCGCGGGGTCAAACCGGCCGCGCCGCCTGCCCGGCGTTGGCGCGAGCGGGCGGCGGCGGCGGCCTGGGCAGCTACTTGCTGTCTGAGGCCGCTTCGTCGGCGTGCCGCTTGGTCTCAAAGTCCTTGAGGCGCTTGCCGATCTCGTCTTCGGCCCTGGCGCGGGTCCAGCCATAGCGCTCTTGCAGCGCCCCCAGCAGCTTGTCTTTCTTGCCGCCGATGCGCTCCAGGTCGTCGTCGGTCAACTGGCCCCACCAGTCGCGCACCTGGCCCTTGGCCTGCTTCCACATTCCTTCGAAAATATCGTCATTTAAAGCCATGTCTACCTCCTGCATAGGCGGCGGTCCGCTCAGCCCGGCACGCCGCTCGCTAACTGCTCCAGAGCCGGGGGGATTTTCTCGAACTCCGACGACTTGTCGAAGAAGTAACTGGCCCCGGCCTCCAGGCAGGTCTTGCGATATTGGGCGTAGGGATAGTTGGTCAGCATGATGAACTTGGGCTTGACCGGCTCCCCCTGCGCCCAGCGCAGCACGCTGAGGCCGCTGCCGGCGGGCATTTGGATGTCTAAGATCACCACATCCGGCTGCAGCGCCTGGATTTCCACCACTGTTTCCAGGGCATCGGTCGCTTCGCCGACGACCTCCACCTGGCCGGTGTCTTCTAACAAAGCCGCCAACCGCTTACGCACTGGAGCGGAGTCGTCCGCTATCAGCACGCGTATCCGCTTGTCTTCATCCACGGTACCTCCCAGGGCGAGCAATCCACCAATACAGTTCAAGGACAGCCCCAATCCCTGTTCTACCATAGCCTCCCCCGGCGGGCCGGACAATCGGCAGCGGGCTGATTCGAGCGTCAGACCAGCGCGTAGGCGGGTGTCGGCGGTTGTCCTACAACCGCCTACTCGATCAATTGGTTCTGGATCGCGTAGTGGATCAGCTCGGCGTTGGTACTAAAGTTCAGCTTGGCGAGGATGCGGGCGCGATAGGTGCTGATGGTCTTGACGCTCAAGAGCAGTTCGGCGGCGATTTCTTTGACCGTTTGGCCCGAGGCCAGCAGGCGCAGGACCTGGAATTCGCGGTCGGACAGGCTGTCGTGCAGCAGCCGGTCAGAGTCGGAGTCGATCTCGAAGGCCAGCTTCTCGGCCAGCGCCGGGCTGACGTAGCGCCCGCCGCTGACTACCTTGCGGATGGCCTTCACCAGCTCGTCGGGCGCGCTTTCCTTGTTGAGGTAACCGGCGGCCCCGGCCTTGAGCAGCCGCACCGCAATCTGCTCCTCGGCGTGCATGCTCAGGATCAGCACCGGCAGCTTGGGCTGCTCGGCCCGCAATTCTTTGAGGATGTCGAAGCCGCTGCGGCCGGGCATGGTGATATCGAGCACCAGCACGTCGTAGTCGGCGGCCCGCGCGCGCTCCAGCGCCTCCAGGCCGTTGGCGGCCTCGCCGGCCACGCTCATGTCGCTGGTCTCGGTCAGAATCTGGCGCAGCCCCTGCCGCACCACCGCGTGGTCATCAGCAATCAACACTCTAATCATCGCCGCCTCCGGCGGTTGGCACGTGTCTGGCGTTTATCCTAGCAAAGCTGCGGTTGCGAGGCTGTAGTCGGGGCACCTAAGTTTCGTGTCAGGGATTCCCTACAGCGGGAAGTCGGAGGTCGGAGGGGGAGCAGTCGGCAGAGAGCGGGGAGGCGGGCCGTCTTAAAAGAAAACAGCCACGGGCCGCGGCGGGCCGGGCTGCCGGGGCGCGCGTGGGGCGGGCTAGTTCAGGTGCCCGGCTTTGGGATCAAAGCCGGGCCCATTACTCGGATTACTGTTGGAGTCATCGCCGCCGCCGAAGTCTTCATCGTCGTCGCCGCCAAAGTCTTCGTCGTCCTCAGAGAACAGGTCGCTTTCCAGCTCGAACTCATCCGGCGCGGCGTCGGGCAGAAAGACGTAGCCGGTGAAGTCGCTGTCGTCGTCGCACAGCTCTACCTTTTCATCGGCGGCCACTAGGCCCACCACGGCCGACGCGCCGGAGGCTTCTTGCACCAGCGCCCAACCCACCAGCGGGGAGATGACCTCGTCCTCACCATCTTCAAATGCCGCGCCCCACCCTTCCGCCGGCATGATTTGCATGATCTTGCGGTCAGCCATCGCGACCTCCTGCCTCGTCCACGGTGAGCGGGCCGCCCAACTGCGGGCCGCCCGCCCCAGCCAATACCAAAAACTAGATGTCCAGGTTCTTCACGCTCTTAGCGTGGGTCTGAATAAAGCGCCGGCGCGGGTCCACCGCTTCGCCCATCAGCATATCAAAGGTGTGGTCGGCCTCGGCCGCGTCGTCTATCGTCACTTGCAGCAGCGTGCGGTTGGCCGGGTTCATGGTCGTATCCCACAACTGCTCGGGGTTCATCTCGCCCAGGCCCTTGTAGCGCTGGATGGCCGCCTTGTCGGCCGCGTTGCCGCCCATGTCTTTCAGCGCCCGGTCTTTTTCGGCGTCATTGTAGACGTAGCGCACGTCCTTCTTGTATTCCAGGCGGTAGAGCGGCGGCTGGGCGATATACAAGTGCCCCTCCTCAATCAGCGCCTGCATGTAGCGAAAGAAGAAAGTCAGCAGCAGCGTGCGGATGTGGCTGCCGTCCACGTCGGCGTCGGTCATCAGCACGGTCTTGCCGTAGCGCAGGCCCTCCAGGCTAAAGTTGTCGCCCACGCCGGTGCCCAGGGCCGAGATCATGGCCTTGACTTCGTTGTTGCCCAGAATTTTGTCCAGCCGGGCGCGCTCGGTGTTGAGGATCTTACCGCGCAGCGGCAGGATCGCCTGAAAGTGCCGGTCGCGGCCTTGCTTGGCGCTGTTGTGAACAAAAATGCCGCTCGCCAGCGCGAAGTTATGCGTACCGGGCACCTCCACATCGTACACATCCACCGGCTGTTCCAGGCGCTCAATGCAGACGACACGGTGATTGTAGTTGGCGACGGCCGCGCGCGCCCGCGCCGCTTCACCGTCAAAATACCGTTCGCAAAAACGATCAAAGCGCAGCAGTGACCGGTCACGCGTTGCCAGGCGCAGCGCCTGATATGCGTCAACATCCAGGCCGCCCGCTTCCGTCTCAAATTGCTTGAGCGCTGCCAGCGTCTTGCGGTAGTAGGTCTCCTCGAGCGTGGCCTTCCGCTGTGCGCGGAATTCGGGCGTCCATTGTTTGCGGGTCTTGGTGCGCCGCCAATCCAACAAAGCCGCGTCCTGCCATTGCGCTTGAGCCTTCAGGCGCTGCTGCTCCCGCGCCTCGGGGTGCGTCTCAAAAAAGGTGCTCACACGCTCGGCCTGGGCCTGCCGGTTAGCGGCCTGACCCCAATATTCGCGTTGGGCGGTATCCAGTTGAGCGCGGTTCTGTTCGCGGTAGGCCTCGTCGCCGGCGTAGAAATTCTTCCACTGCGCCTGCATCGTCTGCTTGTAGTCAGCGTTCGCCCATTGCGCCTTGGCGTTCGCCGACAGCTTTTGCCGAGTGTCCGGCGCTTGCATGCGTTGGCTGAGGCGGGCCCGGTAGTCCGCGCTTTGGTGAACCGCCCGCGCTCGTTCGATGGCCTCCGGCTGGTGCAAGGTCCGCTTGGCATGGGTGCGATGCAGCGCCAGATGCTCGGCGCTGGGCATGCGCCGCAGGTTGGTGGGGTTGTTGTTGCGCTTATCAAAATCCAGGTGGTGGCAATGGTCGCCGTCGGCCTCCGCGTAGACGCCCTGCCAGCGATTGTACCAATCGGCGAGCAGGTGCGTAAAGAGCCACCGCTCTGAGCGCGGGTCCCAGGCCATCTCATAGCCCTTGATCGTGATGCCCGGCGCGGCTGTATCCGACAACTTGCGATACAACGGCATCAACGAATCGTCAGGGGTCAGCGTCGCCGCCGCCTTATACTGGCCGTCGCGCAGCATAAACAGGTGATCGGGCGTGCAGATCACCGCCTCGCCCGTGTCCAATACCACCCGCACCACCTCGGCCGATTGCCGCGTGATCCGGGCGTTGACGATTGGCCCCAGGCCAACCTGGCCGTCGGCCCGAATGGTATAGCAGAAATGCTCCTTGCCGGCCGCTTGCTCGGCCAGCAGGTCCTTGAAGCTGAGAGCGCGGCCATCAGCCAGCGCAATCAGCGTATCGCCCTCAAAGCAGCCCCCGGCGCTGTCGCCCTCGACGATGTACAACTCACACTTGGCGGGGTCGCGCTCGGAGCAGTCGGCCAGCTTGCCGGGCAGCGTCAGGCTCTCCAGCGCGCTCTTGCGGATGACGAGATCGCGCGCCTTCTTGGCGGCGTCGCGGGCGCGGGCCGAGGTCAGGCACTTCTCGACGATGGCCTTGGCCTCGCGCGGGTTCTCTTCCAGAAACTCGCCGAAGGCCTCCACCAGCACCTGCTGCACATAGGTCTGGACTTCCGGGTTCATCAGCTTGACCTTAGTTTGCGACTCAAACTGCGGGTCACGGTGCTTAATGCTGACGATGCCGGTCAGGCCCTCGCGCGTGTCGTCGCCCGAGAAGTTGGGGTCGGCGTCCTTGAGCAGCCCGCCCTTGCGCGCATAGTCGTTGATGACGCGCGTCAGGGCCGAGCGCAAGCCGGTCATGTGCGTGCCGCCATCCACGGTGTTGATGGTGTTGGCGAACGAGTAGACCGACTCGGTAAAGGCGTCGGTATACTGCACCGCCACCTCTACGCCCACGCCTTCGACCTCGCGCTCGATATACACCACCGGGTGCAGGCGCTGGCGGTTGCGGTTGAGGTAGCGCACGAAGGCGGTGATGCCGCCCTCGAAATAGAAATTCATCTCACGCCCGTCGCGCTCATCGCGGAACTTGATGGTGATGCCGCGCGTGACAAACGCCATCTCGCGAAAGCGGTTGACCAGCGTCTCAAAGCGATATTCCAGGCCGCTTTCCTTGAAGATTTCGCGGTCGAACTTGAAGGTCTGGGTGGTGCCGTGCTCGTTGGCCCCGGCCTTGCCGGCCACCCTGACCGTGCCCTGCGGCACCCCGCGCTCATAGCGCTGCTTATAGAGCTTGCCGTCGCGGCGCACTTCCGTCTCCATCCACTCCGAGACGGCGTTGACCGCCGAAACGCCCACGCCGTGCAGACCGCCCGAGACCTTGTAGCCGCCGCCGCCAAACTTCGCGCCCGAGTGCAGCTTGGTCATCACCAGATCGAGCGTTTCCACCGGCTTGCCGCGCGCGTCTTTCTCAGTCGGGTGCGGGCCAACCGGGATACCCCGGCCGTTGTCGCTGACGGTCAGGCTGTCGTCGGCGTGGATCGTAATCGTAATCGTGTCGCACACGCCGGCCAGGGCCTCATCAATGGCGTTGTCCACCACCTCATACACGATGTGATGCAGCGCGCGGATATCGGTGCCACCGATGTACATGCCCGGGCGGCGGCGCACCGCCTCCAGGCCTTCGAGCACCTGAATGGCGCCGGTCCCGTAATCGGCGTTCGAAACTTTATTCGACATGGGCCACTACTCCATCACTCTACGCGCGAGGCGTAACGCTAAACTTTACGATTGAGGCCGTGCCGGTCGGCCTCGGCCCGCGCTTGCAGGCTCTGGCGCATTTCGTTCCACCAGCGCAGGCGGTCTTGATAGAACACGAAGGTGGCGGTGAACAACGCGGTCGAAATCAGCGCGTGCCCGGCCACCCCCAACAGCAGCAGCCAGGAGCCTTCACCGGGCAGGCTCCACACCCCGGCCAACCCGGCATTGATGAGCACCACCAGCAGCAGCAGCGTGGCGGCCGGCGGCAGATTGATCTGGATCAGGCGGGCGCTCTCCCACAGGGCTGCAAACAGCCCGCGCCGGTGCAGCAACATGCCGTGCAGGGCAAAGCACCCATAGAACAGCACCCACAGCACCACGCTCAACCCGGCCACCCACACGAAGACGCCAATGGCGGGGCTAAACAGTAAGATCAACCCGGTGAGCACCACCACCGGCAGGCCCAACACGATCACCACCACCAGGGCCAGCGCGCCCAAGGCCGTCAAGCGCGCCCAGTCGCCCCACACCTGGCGCAGCAGCACCAGCCAGCGCACGCGCCGGTCGCGCACCTGCTGGGCGATGCCGCCAAAATACAGCGCCCCTAAGAACAAGCCGACCAATAGAAAGACCCCCAGCAGCAGCAGGTACTGCGGCAGGCTTTCCACATACCACACCAACGGCGCGCCGGCTGGCAGCGCCACCGGCTGGCGCGAAGCCAGCAGGCTGGGCAGCCCCAGCGGCGCGGTGCTCAGGAACGCGAACATGTTGAACTTGGCGGCGGACTCGCGCAGCACCGTCAGCAAGAAATCGGCGTTGGCGCGCGCGGCCGGGGTGTCACCCGTCGCGAGGGCGGCGTCTTGCAGGGCCTGGGCCAGCGGCGGCACCAAATGCAATATGGACACACGCGGCCCGAGCCACAAGAACAAGTCTAAGGCCAGCGGCAGGAGGATGAGTTCCAGCCGGGCATTGACCAACTCAAAGCCGGTCGCCAGGGCGGCGATGATGCCCTGCGGCGGGGCAGGAGTTTTGAGCGGGACAGGGGTCATGTTCCACCGATTCTACCACAAACGCCGTCGAAAATCGCCCCCGGACGAGCGGCTTTTGCCTTCAATTATAGGCAAATGGGGCAGCGTAGCCGATTCAGCGGTTGACCGGCGCGCGCGGCCAGGTACAATCGCTCCCAGCTATTCACTTTCAACCAAGAAGCGACACTTTTATGGAACAATTCGTCATCGAAGGGGGCTTCCCCCTAAACGGGAGCATGACCCCCGCTGGCAACAAAAATGCCGCCGTGGCCCTGCTGGCGGCCTGCTTGTTGACAGCCAAGCCGGTGACCCTGCGCCGTGTGCCGATCATCGGTGACGTCGCCACCATGCGGGCCATCCTCGAACAGCTTGGCACGCAAGTCCAAGACCTGGGGCCTGATACCTGGCGGCTGTATACGCCGCAGGTGGACGCCGCCCGCATGGACCCGGAGTTGTGCCGGCGCATTCGCGCCTCGATGCTGGTGGCCGGGCCGATGCTGGCCCGCCACGGTGAGATCGTGCTGCCCGTGCCCGGCGGTGACGTGATTGGCCGGCGGCGGCTAGACACCCACCTGTTAGCGCTGGAAGCCCTGGGCGCGAAGATCCGCTACGAGCACGGCCAGTTCCATATGCAGAGCGACGGGCTGCGCGGCACGACGATGCTGCTCGACGAGTGCAGCGTGATGGCGACCGAGAACGCCGTCATGGCGGCGGTGCTGGCCGAGGGCGCCACCGTGATCCGCAACGCCGCCTCCGAGCCGCATGTGCAGGACTTGTGTCACTTCCTCAACCGCCTGGGCGCGCGCATCGAGAACATCGGCTCGAACAATTTGGTGATTGAGGGGGTGACGGCACTGGAGGGCGGCGACTACACCATCGGCGCCGACTATATGGAAGTCGCCAGCTACATCGGCGCGGCGGTCGTCACCGGCGGCGCCATTCGCATTCAGCAGGCCGGCGTGGCGCACCTGGATATGATCCGGCTGGTGTATGCGCGGCTGGGGGTACACTGGACCACCGAAGGCGACGACGTGCTGGTGCCCAGCGGCCAGGCGCTGACCATCGTGCCCGACTTAGGCGGCGCGATCCCCGAGATCAAGACCAACATCTGGCCGGCTTTCCCCACCGACCTGACCAGCGTACTGCTGACCGTGGCGACCCAGGCGGCCGGCACGATGCTGTTCCACGATTGGATGTACTCCGGCCGCATGTACTTCACCGACAAACTGGTGAGCATGGGCGCGCGCATCATCCTGTGCGACCCCTATCGCTGCCTGGTGCAGGGGCCAAACCACCTGCAAGCCGAACAGTTGGAGTCGCCCGACATCCGCGCCGGCATGGCGCTGCTGCTGGCCGCCCTGTGCGCGCGCGGCACCTCGGTCATCCGCAACATCCGCCAGATCGAGCGCGGCTATGAGCGGATTGACGAGAAGCTGCGCGCCCTGGGCGCGCACATCGAGCGCCTCAGCGGATAGGCGGGTCGGTCTTCACCGGCTCCTTCTCCGGCTCGGGCAGCACGCGCTTGAGCACCGAGCGCACCAGTTCCAGCAGCAGGTTTTGCTGGTAGCCCACGGTCCAGGCCAACAGGTAGAGCAGCGCCGGGCGCACGTCCACATTGGCCGGCTGTTCGCTGACCATCTGGAACAGCGCCGGAAAACCCAACCCCGCCACCAACCCCATCAACGGACCGATAAACAACCCCACCAGCGGGCTGAGGTAGTACCAGCGCGCGTGCTGCTGGTCGAAGTCTTCCACATGGCGCTGGAGGGCGA
>Ga0163152_10007250_pt1 | contig 12190 bp, 10 predicted proteins | sample OliLakLV19MP8IB2_FD_148635 | JGI IMG/M metagenome (GOLD analysis project Ga0163152, IMG submission 148635) | Freshwater microbial mat bacterial communities from Lake Vanda, McMurdo Dry Valleys, Antarctica - Oligotrophic Lake LV.19.MP8.IB-2 | ecosystem: Environmental > Aquatic > Freshwater >... | reverse complement strand
TAGGCCTTCAACTCCTGAATCTGTTTTGTAAGCGCGTCTATTTGACGTACGAGCCCATTGCGCTCCAGTCGCTCCCGCTGATCGATCTTCACCTGTTCGCGATATTGGCTGATGCCCTCTTCGGAATTGACCGGAACGCGAGATTTCCCCGATGGCACCAGCGGCGTCGACGCACAGGCGACGCACAGGACCGTTGCGAGAGAGAGGATCACCGCTCGACCGTGCCACGTCTTCATGGGGTTCTCCTGGTTAACTGTCTCGTTCTACAGATAGATCAACAGCGCTGCGCACAGACGCTGACTCCTCGACAACCCTCTCACTCGTGGGAGGATTCTCTTCTTCCTCACGAATGAGGAGTGGGCAGCCATTCGCGGCCGTCACCTCACCGCTGCCGGTGGGCACGCCCGGCTCTGTCCATTTCAACTGCGCAAAAAATGCATCGACCAGCTGAGTGACCTCTCCGACATCAGGTGGATCATGTGGGACCACAGGCGGCAACAGCCCCGGGTCGATCGTGAGGGTGGCGGGATTGATCGGTTCGTTGGCGGTCAAGGGCCGTATGCGCCGTTCCACCTTGGCCCGGTGGAGATCCAGGTCGAGGAGGGGAATATCCACCGAGAGATCCTTCCGCACAAAGGCGGCGGTTTCGAACTCGGTCTGCGTCGGGAGCCGGTTGCCTATCGAGGCGAGAGAGGGGCTCACATCCTTCAACCGATCCACGAAGATGGGATCGAGGTAGAAGAACGCTTTGTCGCACAGAATAGGCTTCGTGTTGCTGAGGCTGATGAGTTGGCGTGTCGGCCCCAACTCCTTTAATTCCTGTGGCAACAGGAGTGGACGCGCGTGGTCGGAGAGATTGGAGCTGGTTGAGGCCTGCCGGGCATGGCCCCAGCCTCTCGGCTGGCTCATGCCCGTCGACAGGGCTTTTGCGGTGTAGGTCCCGAGCATCTGCGAATACTCGTTCGCGTCCTGTTGCTCACGCGGTGCAAACAGCACCTGGCAGGCGTGATTGGTGACGAAGGTGCGCGCATCCTTCTCTCCGTAGATGGATGCCAGTTGGGACAGGCTTTGAATGATCGGCACGAGCCGGAGATTGTAACCCGCGATGAAGCCCACACTTTTGGCCAGGATCTCGATTCGCCCGATCGCGGGAAACTCATCGAGGAACAGGACACAGTGGTATTGCAAGGCAGAATTCGTGGCGGGGAGCTCGACCGTGTTGTGATGAATGAGTTGCGAGAAGAAGAGATTGACCAACAGGGATGCATCGCTCAGACGATTGGCCGGAATCCCGACATAGATCGACATGCGGCGCTTGCGCACCGCACTCAGATCGATCTCTGTCGCACTGGTCGCTGCATCGACGATGGGATTGCTGAAGATGGTGAGGGGCGCGGTAAACGTCGCCAGGATGCCGGCCATGGTGTTGTCGCTCGTCGTACAGAACCGGTGCAAGGCTCCGGTACAGTCCTCGCTCAAGGGCGGCTCGCCCGTCCCACGCTTGGTGATGATGCCTTGCAGATAATCCTTGATGGGCTGGCCTTTCCCGGAGGCCTGTCGGAGCAATTCCCCCAAGCTGCAAGGTAGCCTGGGCGTTTCAATCAGGTACAGGCACAGACCGAGGAACAAGTTCCTCGCGGACTCATTCCAGAAGGCCTCTTTCACCTGTGCGGTCGGATAGAGCACCTGCCCGATCGCCTGGATTTCCCCCACGCGGAGATGGGGATCTCGCGGCACCGCATCGAGGGGATTCCACCGATGGCTGCGCTGATCCTGGCCGAAGGGGTTGAAGAGATAGACCTCCTGCCCATGCTGCCGGCGAAACTTGGAGCTATAGGCGAAGTTTTCCAGCTTGATATCGAGCACCACCACCGAGTCGTGATAGTGGAGCAAATTCGGCAGGACGAGACTGACCCCCTTCCCCGATCTGGTGGGCGCGGCCAGGAGCACGAATTCTTGGCCGCCATAGATCAAGTACCGATGTCCGACCTTGCCGACAATGATCCCCTGCTCTCCATACAATCCTGCCTTGGCGATTTCTGCAGGGTTGGCAAATCGCGCGGCGCCATGTAACGGCGTGGCACGGTGCGTGAGAGACAAACCGAGTAATACAGGCAGACCGAACAGCGCAAACAGGCCGAGTCCGGCTGAGAGTTGCAGCCGCTTCCGTTGGGTCGCATCCTCGCGATAGGCCAGCCAGGCCTCCGGCCATGTGGAGAGAGACACGTCTTCAGGGACGCGTTTATTGGTCACGTACAGCATGGCTCCCGCGATATAATCAGCGCCCAAGAGGCCGGCAGGGACGTACAGAAGCACCGCCAACACCACTACGACAATTTTGAGTTTCATCGGACCCTCACGCCCGCACCAGGGTGGCGGCGCCGAACCGCGCTACGAGTTTCGCAATCGGGTCGTACTGGACTTCGGCGACGTAGCGATCTTTGTGGGTCGGGTGACCCTGTGCGTCATAGTGGTTGCGCGCGACGACGTGAACGATCACATCGATCGTGAGGGACACGAGTCGCTTGAGGGTCACCGCATCATAGATCGCGGCTTGCTCATGCTCCTTACACATAAAGACATAGCGCTCCGCCGCCAAGGCACAGGACTCCGCATGGTAGGAGGTGATCGAGCCGCTGTGTCCCGTCGTCAGCAGCTTTAGGAAGTCGAAGGCTTCTCCTCCTCGCAACTCCGCTAATAAGACGCGGTCCGGCTTCATCCGCATCGTCGAGGCAATGAGATCCGAAGGAGTCACCTTCGCCACGCCTTGACTTCCTTTCGAGTACAGCAGATGCACGCGATTCCCATGAGTCGGCAACAACAGTTCGCGCACATCCTCAATGGAGATGAGACGTTCATCGACTGGTATGGACTGGCAGAGGGTTTTCATGAGGGTGGTTTTGCCTGAGCCGGTCTCCCCAACGACGGCGATGTTCTTCTTCGCCCGCACCGCCTGGTGGAGAAAGGCCCCCAGCCGTTTCGAATCGAGGCACTCGACCAACCCACGTTCCACCTCATCGAGATCGGCCATTCGCGCATCCAGGTCGTTCGATCGCGCCCAGACATAGCGAGAGAACGCCTCTTCTTTGTCGTACTCGTCCAGTGACTTGATCCAGGCGCTGGGTCTCCGGATCGAGAAGGAGACGGTCCCCACGTCGACGGCAGGCGGCAGGACAATTTGCACTCGTTCCCCATCGGGCAACATGGCCGACAGCATCGGTTTCTGTGGCCCGATTTCCTGTTCGGTATAGGTGGCAATGGCGGTGGCGAGGGCCATGAGTTGGACATATGTGAGTGCAGGCGCGTCACACCGTTCCCACGATGCTCCTACTTCGACGTAGACCTCTCCGGGGCGATTGATCACAATTTCTGTCGCTCCTGGCTGCGACAGAAATCTGAGCAGGGGCCGCAGCAGTTCGCGGACCATCGTATCCTGCGCCAGGACCTTACTCGGCATGGAGGGCATAGACGGTTCCAAAATCCAAGTCACGGGCCACGAAGATCGTCGCCCGATCTCCCTGGTTCTTGTACAGCGTCGGTTTGATGTTGATGGTCGATTGCAACACGACCTCCGCCATCCGATTGCCGGTCGTCGCGGAATGTTGATAGATCGAGAGTTGCCCCTGAGCGCCGCCGCCCGCCGCTTGCGCCGTGGCAAAGCCAATCGCATCTTGCACGATCGAGAGGAGAAAGCCGGCCCCGAGCCGGTCCCACCAGTGATTGTCCACGTCTCCCGCCAGGCCTGATGTCCCTAAGGCATCGGCGGCCGGCGAGTTCAGATTAATGACCACCCCTTGGGGGGTCTTCACCCTCGTCCAGAGGAGGAACAGCCGCCGTTGTCCCTGCGCCATCGTCGCGGCATATTCGCCCACCGCTTCAGAACCACGATCGAGCAGCACCACCCGGCCGTTCTCGCTATAGACATCGGCGGTGAGGACACAGGTCGCCATGCCGGCCACCTCGTTGACGACCCGGACGGTCAAGGCGCAATCGATGCTCTTACCTTTCGGCAGGATCATATTCCGATCCCCGATCATGCCGGCTTGGACCTTGGGGGTGGAGGAGGGCGTCAGTAATCCGCCGATTGATCCGTCCCCGCTTGGCGCTGGGCCAGGTGGGAGCGGCATGCCGATGCCCCTCATGCCCATGGGTGGCGTCCCGTAGCCACCTCCTGCTCCAGCCTGTCCAGGATCAAAGGCCGAACTGGACTGGTCTCCAACCGGCATCGCGCTCGCTCCCCCGAACATCGAACCAGCTTGATCCATCGACTCAGCGCCACGAGAGTTGCCGAGGAGATCGCGCACCAATGTCATGGCCGCTTCTGCTCCCGCGTCCTGTCGGTGCTGGGTGGCTGGCGCGCTCGGCGCATTGGTGCCGGCAAGAATCGCGTCACCTCCGAATCGACTCGCACGTGCGCTTCCGGGTTGCCTTCCTCCACCCGTTCCGTTCTCAAGTGCAATCGGCCGCCCATGCTCCGACCCTGGCACAATCATCCCAGGCTGGAGGGAGGCTGCGTGAGCTCTGCCCTTTCCAGTTGTGGAGGAGCCTCTGTGAGCCTGATAGACGGGGTCCTGATCGAAGACCCGTTTCGGTCCAACTTGGGCCGGTTTGTTCTCGACCTTCGCCGCCTGCTCCTCCTGTGCGGCTTCCGCTGTTCGAGTGGCGCGCCATTGGTTCATGCCCATCAGGAGGCCGATCACCAGCACCGACCCGACTACCACCAGGAACACCAGTTTTCCTACCGTCTGTCCTGGCGCGCCGGTTCTCTTATTGACGGAGACGATCCCGAGTTCGTCCTTCTCGTCAGTCGTCGTCTTCTTCTGTTCCATCAACCCTCCCTCAGCGCAGCACCCGACTGACACCGGACACGGTCACGCCGTTTGCAGGCGGGATTCCGTCCCTCTCGTAGGCCTCGTTCCAGACGCCCACGACCGCCTGTCCCAGCCGCAAGACAAAGCGCCGACCCATCCGCTCGACCACGGCGAACTCCTTCTCCATGTGCACATTGAGGCGGGTTTCTTCCCCGACCGGAGAGAGGTAGAAGATCGCGGGAATGTCACGATTGGGCGGAAACGAAAAATAGGTGAACCGGCCATCGTCGAACACGAGCGCCGGAGCGATCTCATCCGATCCTGGGACGACTTCCATCGAATAGGCCCAGTTCTTCGGCTCCGGGGTAAAGGATGCGAGCCGATCGGCCAGGGTCTGTTGATCCTCGCGCGCCTGCTTGTTGTGATCCAGCGCGGTATTGAGGGCCATCACGCTTTGGGGATTCGGGAGTGGGAGCGGATGGCGGAAGATCACCCGATACATGGCCTCTTCGAGGCCCCGCCCGTCGGAGGACTTGCGCGAGCGGCCCAGCTTGTGATCAGGGAGGACCTGAAACTCCAAGCTGTAGTCCCGCTTATCCGTGCGGATTTCGAGGTTGTTATGGGTAGCATGGTCCTTTGGCTTCACCCACACGTGGTTCGTGCCGACATCAGCCCTGATGCACCATTCCGCCTCCGGCTTGGCACACTCACCCTGGAAGCCCGTCGCGGCTGTGACGATGTGCTCGTCTTCACCGAGGACGATACGCGTGATCACCCCACGGCTCACGTGAATGGTAGTGACCTCATCTTGCTTATAGGTCACGTAGCGGACCCGTTGATCGAGTGAGCCTGGCGCTGGGAGTTCCGCCGCGGAGGCCCCGACAGTCGGCAAGAACGATACAATTATGAGGCACCGGACCACGCGCATGATGATTCGGTTCATGATGCCCTTCCTACGAACGTTCGAGCATGGCCATTGGGGTTGTCGGGCTGACCGTGCCGATTTCCGCGTCTACCCGATAACTCGTCACCTTGTAGCCCAATGGATTTTGAATGAGATCTTTTTCCTGGCCCTTCATTGACAGCCGATATTCATAGGCGAGGGTGGCGATGAAATATTGGGGTGGGTCTGAGGCCTCGGCTTCCGTCCGTTTTGGCGTCTTCTCAAACCGCACGGTGGCCTTGAACCCGACCGCATCGGACTGCACCGTGACGCTCAAGACCTTGACCTTCCATTCCATGCCGGACCCGAGTGTTTTGTCTCGCGCCTGGGGTCCGTCGTAGAGCCTCGCGTAATCGCGTCCCACTGCATCGGCACTCATCGACAAGACCTGGTCGTAATCGGCTTGGAGCAGGCGGAAATAGTAGGACTCCCTGGCAATGACATATTTCTGTGTCCAATGTTTATCGAGCAATTCCTGATATCCCATCACGGTCCGATCGTCTGCTGCACTGACGAACTCGACATTGCCGGTCGCCCGATCGACCGTAAAGACATAGGGAATGGTGGATTTCAGCGGCGCGAGACAGGCCAGCCCGATCCCCAACCCCAAGGCCAAGAGACAGGCGATCCCGGCGACCCACCAGGCCTTTCGTTCAGATTGCTCGAGACGAAGACGGCGGTCCATCTCCCAATCTCGGCCCTGATCGTAAAATTGTGGCTCGTCGCTGCCCTTCACGAAGCCTCCGTCTGCCATGGTGGTTCCCATCCTTCTCAGTGCGTCTATTTATGGATAGGTGAGGCGGTCGATGCCTCGAGGGGTGCCCGGCGCCAGCATGTGCAAGGTGCGTTCATGCTGTTCCTGTTCCGCCGCTTTCTCTTCGGCCTCCGCCATCGCTTTCATCGTCATAATGCGGTTCGTATCGTTCTGGACCTGGGCTTGCTCTCCGGCGATTCTCGCTTGAAGGTCTAAGGAAGCTTTCTCGTCAGGGGTGCTGTCGATGCTGTTCGTGAGGGCTCGGATTTGATTCATCCGGCCTTCGAGCATCTGAAAGGTATTGGCGTAGTAGGCTTGGGATTGCGGCGTCTGGTTCAGGATGTTCTGGCAGATGCGCAGGGCGTCGCCGGTTCTCCCCTCGCAGTTATAGATCATGCGATTGTTGCGGATGATACGCGCCGCCTGCGTCAAGCCGTCGATTCCACCACTCCGAATCGCGCCATAGACCGTGTTGACATCGGAGGGCACGACGCCGGCTAAGGCGAGGTTGTTGAACAGGCTCGCCATGTTCCGCGAACCCGTGATGGCATCGATTTGTGACTGGGCTTGCAGAATTTGCTGCTGCATCTGCTGGAGTTGTTGAATCCATGAGATCGCCTGGATCACGGACTGCACCAGGTTGGCAGAATCGATGACGGGGATCCCCGCCTCTGCCTTGGGCACAGAACCCACCAATAGCATCGTGAGTAAGGCCCCAGTGGCGAGGATATGCTTCACAACCCGCATTCGTTCCTCCCTTCGATTAGGTTGAGCGCTGGACTCGGTCCAGCACGCCCCGTTGATAGAGATCTGAGCCGGCTGTCGTCGTGGGGGCCGGGAGCCCCAGTCTCGGCCCCGAGTGGCCCTTCCCGTTGTTGCCGCCTGAGGTGTTGGTCAAGGTGCCAGCAGGCGATGTCGTACTGCCAAGGTTCGCGAGAGTCCGAGCAAGGTGTCGCAGGCTCACTCCTGTCGCCATGGAGGCGAGCGCTCCCCCAGCGTTTCCAAACGACATCGATCCGGCTAACGTCGCTCCCAAGGATTGCACGTGGATCAAGACATAGGCACAGGTGAGGGAGAGGAGCAGGAGGCCACAGGTATCGACGACAATGGACGTGGTGGAGTAACCGGCCAGGATCTGCGTACAGGCGGTATACAGGATGCTCGTCATGAAACTGGCCGTGGCCATGATGAGAACATTGATAAACACGGACGCCAGCGCAGCCGAGAGCCAACTTTCTGCATACCGTTGTGTCACCGGAAACAGGGCGCAGAAGATAAAAGCGGGACCGATCGCCAGCAGAATGGCCAGCGAGACCTTGGCCACCAGATAGATGCCCATGGCAATGAATCCCATGGCCAAGGCCGCAACGGCGGCTAACGTGCCCGCGATATACAGAGAAAATTGTGGCACGAGACCGACGCTGCCATCGGTAAAGAGCTGTTCCATCAAACTGTAGAAGGGCGCGGCCATGTGATCGACGGTCGCCCCTACCGTGGGCCCTCCCCCGAAGGCGCTGGCGAAGGCCCCTTGGATGCCCTCTAATCCGTCGGTCACGATCGCCTGATAGGTCGGGCCATTCAAGGCCAGACCGGTAATCATCGCGACCCGGAACCACTTCCACACCAGGGACGACACAGCATCCTGTGCCTCCCCTCGCATCACCTGGAAGCCAGTCCAGAGGACATAACTGGTCACGGCCGTGACTGCGATCGGTGTGAGCACGCCAATGACCGCGTTGCTGTAGGTCGTCACATAGTTAGTCAGTGAGGTGTCGATCGCGCCCTCGACAAACGTCCCGATGCCCATATCCCCTTCTTCCAGTAGCGATGTCCTACGGCATGGCCATGAGGACAGGCCAGCTTGTGACTCGCTGTGCGTTGTACTTGTTCCAGTTCATCATCACTTAATGAGGCTGCGCCGCGCCGCGATCCGTTCATGCAGCAGCGGCATCCAGTCTTCTGGCGCATCGCCGACTTCTTCACGGATCCGATCGAGTAACGCGACATTTTCCGTGGTTCCTGAAAGGATATTCAGCAGATCCGGCATCCCGCCCAAGTCAAAGGTGACAATTGCGGACCCGTGCCCTTGTTTCACCAGGAACATGCGGCTGGCCTCTCCCAGATTCTTGATGATGCGATACTCCGATTCGGTCACTTTGAACCCCTGGACATAATCGTCGTGATCCGCTCGGGGATTCGGGAGAAAAATCTGGGTCACGCTCTGCTCCACCATCGTCTTGCCGATCGGATGACCCAGGACGTCGGAGGGCGATTGCGTCACGAACACACCCAGACCTGATTGCTTTCGAATCGTTTTTTGTTTGTTGAGGGCAAATTCCGAGAACATCGGGTCTTGCAGGGGTTTCCAGAATTCCTCCATGAAGTAGATAAAGGGTGCGCCGGTGATCAGGCTCTCCGTCCTATGGAGCAGATAGGCCATGATCGGCGTCCGGATCTCGGGATCGTCGAGAAATTCCGTGTAGTCGTACCCAAACAGGCTCGCGCCCGTGAACTCATGGGTATCGGTCGGATTGTCGAAGGCCCATCCGAGTGGGTGACCCCTCGTCCATTTCTTCAGCCGCATTCTCACACTGTGGTCCCCGGTAGCCGGAAGATTCTGTACGATGAGCGAGAGACATCGCAGCTCGCGGGAGGCAACCTCGCTCATCACCGTGCGCACCGCATGGCTGATCTCGGATTGTTCCTTCGCCGACAGCAATGGAATGGCATCTCCCGGATGCTTGACCAATTGGGCGATGAGCGTTTCGCAGAATTGGAGATTGTGGGGGGTCGGGTCGAGCTGAAAGGGATTGAAGCCGGTCGGCGCCCCTCGCGTGAGCGCACAATATTTTCCGCCCATCGCGCGAATTCCAATCTCGGCGCCGCGATCCTTATCGAAGAACACCGAGCGCAAGCCTTGGTATTTTGTGGCAAACGCCAGCAAGCTCAGTTCCAGCGCGGTTTTGCCCACCCCGGTGCTGCCACAGATAAAGGTGTTGCCGGGATACTTCTCGTCCCGTGAGTCTTTGTCCTCAGGGGATGCATGAAAGTTGAAGTAATAGGGTTGGCCGCTCGGGGTTTTGAAGAGGGCCAAGGCTTCGCCCCAGGGATTGCCGGCTCGTTTGCCCCGCGCGAAGTTATGCAAGGGACTCAGACAGACAAAGTTCCGACTGGTAATCGTCGCTTCTCGCGGTCGGAGCGGCCAATTGCCCGGGATCTGAGCGAACCAGGCGCATTCAGGGATCACATCAACGGGAGCCATCTTGAAGCCGGATCCCTCTTGGAAGAGGGCGCGTGTGTCCGCCATGGACTTCGCCACCGATTGCATCGTCGGTCCGAAGATGGCGAGGCTGTAATGATATTCGCCCAGATCGATCAAGCCCCGTTGGAGATCTTCCGCCGCCTGATCCATTTGCTCGATTTCGCTCGTCGCGACATCTTCGGAGGCGATCAAATGGCCCTTTTGTTTCGCGAGGGATGTGAGGGCGTCGCGCTTGTTGTAGATCGAAAAGCTTTGCGTCTCAATGTACTCATCCTCGCCATAGAGGATGCCGTTATTCATGCCGGGCTCGGAACACTGTGGGTACTCCTGCATGTCCAGAAACCCCGCGAATTTCCGTGCAGTGGGATGCCAGATTTCCACCATCCCGTTTCGTTCGCCGAAGTGGAGGCGCGAGGTGGGGAGGTAGGAGGCCAGCGGAGCGCGACGGAATGGAATCTCTTCCCACACGCCGTTGATGAGATACCCCAGAAAGCCGAGCATGTCTGAATAGACGAGATCCTGTTTGGTATAGGTGCCGAGGCGCTGAGGCTCGTAGCGCCGGAGGCTCGCTTCGAGTTGATGCGCGGTCTCTTCAAGTTTGGTGAGAGATTCCGTCTCCTGATCGCGCAGCTGTTGCAGACTGCGCGTGGCCAGCCTGGTGAAGAAATTCTTCACTCTGGAGGGAGATGGACGGTACACCACCGACAGGTACAACTCCGTGGCCATCTGCCGGTGTTGGTCGAAGGACTGCTCATAGCGCTCGTTCAACTCCTGACAGAAGACATTCGGAGATCGGCCCGAAAGCCGCTCTCTGACCACCCGACGAATCTTATGGGACCAGAGCGCATAGGCCCCTCCGCCTAACGCACGGATGAAATGATGGAGCGCTTCTTTCCGCACGAGAATCTCGGCGCGATCCGCCGTTTCAAACGTGATGCCTTCCAATCGCCAGATGGCGAGGTAGTCGCCCGTTCCGGACAGTTTGATGACGTGGGGTGTGAGGGGGGTCCCCAAGGGGATATAGTCGCTGGCGGGAATGTGTGCCGAGGCCGATTTGCTGACGGCTGCGCGCGTTCTCATGCTGCTCCCTTAGATCTGTCGCCTGGTGAATGTCAGCGGCCCGTAGGAGATCGCCCCCCAGGTGCGCCGGCTGGCCTGGTGCCGCAATCGCATCCGTGCCCGCATCAGCACCTGTCGCAGACGCTGATCGTCCTTCTTGGTCATTTCTCGCATCGTCACCACCACCGGAATCGCGATCAACAGCAGGAACAACGAGACGTAGCCACTCACGAGGTAGAACGACCACACAGACAAGAGGAGCGTGAACCCGCAGATGAGAATCAGCGGGATCGTCGGCACACCGCCCAACATGGCGGGCCTGGTGCAGCCCTTGAAAATGGGATCGCGAAAGCCGTCGCTCATGGTTAGTTGACGAGCCAGGCCGCGATGCCTGCCGCTCCTCCGACCAGGATGCCACCGATCACGACGTTGCTGATCTCGGACCATTGGGCCTGTTGAAAGGCCATTTTGAACCCGGCCCACATAATGGCCACGGTGAAGAGCGTGACGGCCACCCCGACGAGCACCGTTTGCACGTTGGTCATCACCTGGTTGACCTTCGAGATCTGAGCCCATGCCGGATGCGCCTCTAACAGCACCGCCACCGCGAGCAGCCATGACGCAGCCGTGATCAGGCTTCCACCTCTTGTGCCTCTGTGGCATGGCCCCGTCGCTCGCGTCACCCCCGTCTTCCTCAATGTCTCCTCCATGATCCGCTCCTTTTTGTACAGGATTTCACCGACTCCGCACACATCCAACTTCGTCATACTGGGTACCATATATGCAACTTTGGCTTGTACAAAACTGAGCGCGCCGTGACCGGACGGTCACGCCGTCTGTGGCACAGGTCTGTCCGTACACCGAGCGCTCCCTCATGCCGATCCCGCTCCGCTCAAAATGGTACATTTGGATTCCGAAACGACGAATAGGGAATTCAACTCTTTTCATGCGGGGGCAGTTGTAGTGCGGTTCATGCGTGAAGTCAAACCCCTCAGAAGTATGGCCTTACGTAGGCGTGAAGCCGGCACGTGGGAGTTGTGGGGATGTCGACAGAAAATAGAGGAGATGAATGACTTAGCTTTTATTACTTATGGCACACGAGCGTCATGCTGCGGACCTTGAAGAGGCGCTGGCCCATCCGCACTGCCACATCCAGGCGAGAGAAGGTGCGCGGCAGGCGGGGTTCGCGCCGCGTCGAGAGAAACCACTCCTGCGTCTTGCCCTCCATCATGACACTCAGCAGATACCTCTTCTTTCCCACAGTCCATACCGTGACCGCGTCCACCCCTGCGACCCGCGCGAGATGCCGGAGAAATTCTTGTTGCGCACAGAACAGCGGCTTGGGGAGCGGCCTGGTTCGA
>Ga0163152_10007248_pt1 | contig 12193 bp, 16 predicted proteins | sample OliLakLV19MP8IB2_FD_148635 | JGI IMG/M metagenome (GOLD analysis project Ga0163152, IMG submission 148635) | Freshwater microbial mat bacterial communities from Lake Vanda, McMurdo Dry Valleys, Antarctica - Oligotrophic Lake LV.19.MP8.IB-2 | ecosystem: Environmental > Aquatic > Freshwater >... | reverse complement strand
GGATGAAATTGGATTTGAAACCCATTTCGCGCACGACGGAATTGCGCCAGAGTGCGGCGTAGATTTTTGCGTAGCGTTTGAGGTTCATGTGTTCGTGAGGGGCGGATTGGGATTGAGAGTAAGATTAAGATTGAGAGTAGGAGCGGATTCTCGTTCCCGTCTTACTCTTACTCCTAATCTCAATCTTACTCTCAATCCTTCTAAATTCATTACCCTCCCACCGCCGAATATTTTCTAATCCCCCGGCTCCAGACAAACCGTGCCAGGAAAAAAAAAGTGCCCAGCCAGAATGCCTGAATCACCAATCCCTGCCACAATGCGGTGCCGTTGGTTTGCCCCAGATAGACGCTAACCGGGAAAAACAGCAGGTAGGGAAACGGCGTGTAATTCAAGACAGCGGCGATTTGCGGTGGGAGAATATCGAGCGGAAACAAATGTCCGCCCGCGATGTATTCAAAGGCGAACAGGATGAAAATGAATGTGGAGACTTCGAGAACCCAAAACGCGAGCAGCGCCATGGTGTAGGACATCAGGAATTGCAGCAGGCCCGTCATCGCCAGCGAGAGTAAAAACCAGCCGAACGTTGCCGCATTTGCTGGAGCGACGAAATATTCTCGCAGATAATAGATGAACAAGCCGAGCGGGATCACCGAAACGGCCACGAAAATAAAACGCCCGGCCAGGAACAGGCAGAACCGGTAAGCCAGATAATCGATCGGTTTGAGAAGAAACTGGCTGATGTTCCCGTCCTTGATGTCAGCGGCGATTTGCCAGTCGTCCTCGTTAACGGCGGTAAGGGCATCGACGACAGTGACCAGCAAATAATACGAAATCATTCCGGCCAGGCTGTAACCGGCGACATCCGAACCCGGCTCCTTGCCCTCGTAAATCTTCCTCCACAGGTAAATCGTGGCCATCAACGGAATGAGACCGAACGCCGCGCGAAACAAAAAGTTCACGCGATAAACCATCATGTTTTGAATGCCCGTGTTGATGACGTGCCAGTATTTGCGCATCGGGAAAAGGGTATGGCTTCGTGAAACATTCGCAAGCTACGGAAAATGTCTCGCGACGGATGCGAAGGAAGCGAAGGTGGAAAGCTAAGGCTTGGGTTTTCCGTCGCAGCCTTCGCGTCCGTCGCGAGACATTTCAAGTTTTCAACTTGGTCTTCGATCCCGTCTGGAGTAAATCAGCCTCGTGCCAACGAAAGTCATCGCGGTCGCAAATCAAAAGGGGGGAGTCGGAAAAACGACGACCTCGATCAATCTGGCGGCTTGCCTCGCGGTCGATGGAAAGCGTGTTTTGCTTCTGGACCTCGACCCGCAGGCCAACGCGACGAGCGGAGTGGGTTTGGAGAAAACCGAAGGTGCCAGCGCGTATCGTCCGCTGCTCGGCGAGGGGGCCTTGATCCAGAAAATAGTGCCGACGGCTTTTGAGCGCCTTGAGGCGATTCCGAGCGAGGTGGATTTGTGCGCGGCGGACATCGAGTTGTCGCGCATGGAAAACCATTTGTATCGGTTGAAAGAGATTCTGCAGCCGATCATTGATTCCCAGCGGTTCGATTTCATCCTGGTGGATTGCCCGCCATCGCTGGGAATTTTGACCTTGAACGCGTTTGCCGCCGCGGACCAATTGCTGGTGCCGTTGCAATGCGAGTATTACGCTCTGGAAGGAATCTCAATGATCAACCGGATCTTGAGCCAGTTGCAGAACGACGGGACGAACCCGCGCCTGGAGCTGGTGGGCGTGATCATGACGATGTTCGATGGACGGACGCGGCTTTGCCAGCAGGTGGTCAGCGAAGTGCGCGAGCATTTCGGTGACAAGGTTTTTGACACGGTCATCCCGCGCACGACGCGCCTGGCCGAAGCGCCCAGTTTTGGAAAGCCGATCATCCACTATGACAAATACAGCGCGGGCTCGGCGGCGTACGAAGTGTTGACGCAGGAGTTTTTGAAGCGGATGAATTAACCTGCCACGGATAAAAAATCAGATTCAAACGAAAACAAGATGTGGATTTATTTCCTTGCTGTTAAAAGTAGAGAGTTAAACGCTTATTAAGATTATGAAGATTCCGAACACGATTCTTGCCGTATTTATTACGTTGCCCCTGATCGGTGCTGACTGGACGCAGTATCGCGGGCCCAACCACGATGGCTCGACCTCCGAGAAAATTTCCCTCAAGTGGCCGCAGGAAGGTCCGCGCCAGGTCTGGAAGGCCGAATTGGGCGACAGCTTCGGATCGTTCGCGGTCGCTGGCGGCAAGGCGTTTTGTTTCATTCAACGCAAGGTCGATGGCCAGGACAGGGAAGTGGCGATTGCCCTGGACGCCAACACCGGAAAAGAGCTCTGGGCCTCCCCCGTCGGCAAAGCGACCTACGACCGGCAAGGCGGCGACGGGCCGCGCTCGACACCCACGGTCGATGGCGGCTTTGTTTATCTGCTGGGCGCGTACCAGGTGTTGACTTGCCTTGATGCCAATACGGGCAAAGAGATTTGGCAGCGTGATCTCGTCAAGGAGCACGATGGAACAATCATCAAATGGAACCACGCCGGCTCGCCGGTTCTCGATGGCGACTTGATCTTTGTGAATGCGGGCGGAGACGGCCAGGCGTTTCTCGCCTTCAATAAAAAAGATGGAAAACTGGCTTGGAAGGGCGGCAGCGACAAGCCAACGCACGCTTCGCCGGTCCCGGCGACCATTCTTGGTGTTCGACAGGTCATTTTTTTCACGCAGAGCGGGCTGGTTTCCGCGGCAGTCAAAGATGGGAAAATCCTCTGGCGTCACCCGTTTCCCTTCACGACCTCGACCGCGAGTGATCCCATTGTCTGGAACGACATGGTCTATTGTTCGGCGGGCTACGGAGTGGGTGGCGGTGCCTGCAAAATAACGAAAACAGCCAACGGTTTTTCGGCGACCGAGCTCTGGCGGCATAAAGGGGAAACGGTCAACCATTGGACCACGCCGGTTTGCAAGGACGGTTACATTTACGGGATCTTCGGTTTTAAGGATTTTGGCCGCGCCCCGCTGCAATGCATCGAACTGGCCACCGGCAAGCAAATGTGGTCGGAGCCGGGCTTCGGCTCAGGCGGCGGAACAATTCTGGTCGGCGGAACCCATGTTCTAGTGCAGGGCGACAAGGGGCCGCTGGTGCTGGTCGAAGCGTCGCCAAAAGGGTACAAAGAACTCGCCCGCGCACAGCCGCTCGGGGGAAAATGCTGGACGATGCCTGTCGTCAGCGGTGGCCGGATCTTTGCCCGCAACACCAAGGAAGGGGTTTGCCTGGACGTCGCGCCACAGATTGCAACGGGGAAATAATTCACCCCAGTATCGAATTGAACCCTGGGTGGCACGTGCGGCTTTGCGGGTGTTGCCGGTGGCAGTTTGTTTCTTTACACCAATCAAAACCCACTTACTCTCGCGGTTTCCAAATCAATTTTAAATCGTATGGCCAAGCAAATCGCGGAAATGGAAATCGAAACTGTCACGATGGAATTGCCTGACACCAAAACGATCCGGCTGAAATGGCCGGAAGGCTACGACATCGAATTCAAAACCGGCCAGTTCATCACTGTTTACTGGCCTGATACGACCAACTACAAACGCGCCTATTCCCTGTCCTCGTGCGCGCTGGATCGCGGGGCATTCGAGGTCACCGTCAAGCGTGACGGGAAAATGGGCACGCGCATCGTTGATTGGGCCAAGGCCGGCGACAAATTGTGGGTCATCCCGCCGGTCGGTAAATTTCTCCCGGTTTACGAGGATAACAAGCACCTGATCTGCATCGCGGGCGGTTCGGGCGTGACGCCGTTCCGCGCGTTCGTTCGCGAAGCCACCCGCCGCAAATTAAAGACGCGCATCACCATTCTTTACAGCGTGCGCACGACCAACGACATTATTTTCGACGAAGAATTCCGGCAGCTCGAACAGGAGAACCCGAATTTCAATTTCTACGTCACCTGCACCCGGCTTTCCGCCGAAGATCCCTGGCCGGGCCGTCGCGGTCGCATCAACCCCGAGTGGGTTCGGGAACACATTCACGATTTGCCCAACACCGTTTTCTACGCGTGCGGCCCAAACGAGTTGGTCGAGTCAACCGAGGCGTTGGTCATTGTGGAACTCAAGGTGCCGAAGGAACAGATGAAGACGGAGAAATGGGGTTGAGATGGGAAAAGTTCGACGCGGCGGTTACATTTTTCTCTGGTGGATTGGCGACCACAAACCACGTCACATCCATGTTTACAGAGACGACAAATTGATCACGCGAATTAATCTCGAAACAATGGAACCAATGGACATCCCGAAAGTTGAGCGTAAGATTTTAGACATCGTTCGAGACCTGAAATCCGAAGGCCGTTTATGAAACATTCCGCCAAAAATTTCAAAGTTCCGTTTGGGACTGCCAAATATTCCAAAGTCAAAAACGTCCGCTACCTCAGTTGGGAAGATGCGTTCGACGTGGAATTCGAGGATGGCCTTTGCATTCTCGAACCACACAAAACCATTCGGAAGGCGAACAAGATTGCACGCAAGGCACGTTTCTTGAATTTGGAAATCGAAGATTGGACACAAAGCGGTTTCTTCGTGCATTACGACAACGGGCAGACCGCCGAAGTTTCCTGGTCATTCATTCGCGAATTGCCGCCGAAGAATTGTCCTCATTGCAAATAACTGATAAAGGAATTGAAAGTGCCGAAGGAGCAGATGAAAACCGAGAAATGGGGATGAGCGATGGAAACCAATTGGTGGAATAAGAATTTGCAACAGTCCAGTAGTTTGAGTCCGGCTAATTTTGCTGCTGCAAGACAATCTGTCTCCCTCCAATTGTTTTTGCTGTTTCCGCTCTTCTTGTCTTTTTTTCTCTCGGACGAAGGACAATCATCTCGGGCTGTGGCAAGAACAATATTTCCTGCAATGATTGCTTGGTGGGTGGGGCTTTTATTTATAATCGTTCACCGCCCAAAAACGGAAAAGCAGATAGACAGACTATCTCTGAGAATTGGCATTCTGCCTTTACTAATAATGAGTTTAATGGCGATGCCATTTTGGGAGTGAGCACGAAAATGATTATCTGTGTTCAATCTGTGTTTCATCCGTGGCTAAATAAATCATGTTAAAACGCACACCACTCTTTTCCGCGCATCAAAAACTTGGCGCGCGCCTCATTGATTTCGGCGGATGGGAAATGCCGGTGCAATACACCAGCATCGTCGATGAACATCTCGCCGTCCGTTCCGCCTCCGGAATTTTCGACATTTCGCACATGGGCGAAATCATGGTCAGCGGCGCGTCGGCGGTGGATTTCTTGAATTACATTCTCACCAACGATGTTCGCAAACTCGCCGTGGGGCAGGGGCAATACACTCTGATGTGCAACGAAAAGGGCGGCGTGGTGGACGACCTCTATGCCTACCGGATCGCCCAGGAGACGTTTCTCCTGATCGTGAATGCCTCGCGCGTGGATACGGACGACGCGTGGATTCGTCGGCAGCTTGAGACGTTTCCCGGCCGTGGCGGTGTGGGACTGGTCGATGCGTCGGAGAATTATGCCGCAGTTGCCGTGCAGGGACCCAACGCGACAAAATTCATCGGCGAAGTGATCCCGGGCCCATCCTCCGGAGGAACCCAGGTTGGTCGCGTAACCGATTTGAAAAAGAACGAAATCGCCATCTTTCCGTCGCCGCACGGCAATATCTTCGTCGGACGGACCGGCTACACTGGGGAGGACGGGTTCGAAATCATCGGATTGAACGACGCGATCCAGGCCGTCTGGGCAGCGAGTCTGGAACTCGGAAAACCATTTGGCTGTGTTCCGGCGGGACTCGGGGCGCGCGACACGTTGCGCACGGAGGTTTGTTTTCCGCTCTACGGACACGAACTCGACGAAAACACCACGCCGATCGAGGCGGGTGTCGGATTTTTTGTCGCGCTGGACAAAGGCGATTTCGTCGGACGCGAAGTCCTGGCCGCGCAAAAGGCGAACGGCGTTTCAAAAAAGTGCGTCGCCTTCAAAATGATCGACAAATCGGCGCCGCCGCGACCGCATTATCCAATCTGGATCAATGACGCGAAGGTTGGCGAAGTCGTCAGTGGCACGCAGAGTCCGTCGCTCGGCGTCGGCATCGGGATGGGTTATGTCCCGACGGAGTTTGCAAAAGCCGCCACAAAAATTGAAATCGAAATCCGCGGCAAACGCGCTGCAGCGGTGATTGTGAAGAAGCCGATCTACGGTGGAAAAGTGTAAATCGGTCCCGCGAAGAGGCGAAGGACGCGAAGAAGGCACGACGAGAAAAGGTTCTCCTTCGCTGCCTTCGCCTCTTCGCGGGACCTCGATTTGTTAGGCTTGAGTGAAATAAACATCTGCGTAATCTGCCAACGCATTTTAAAAATTTATGAGCAACGTTCCAACCGACCTGAAATACGCCAAATCACACGAATGGGCCCGCGTCTCCGGCGACACCGCGACCGTCGGCATCACCGACCACGCGCAACACGAATTGACCGACATCGTCTTTGTGGAATTGCCCGCCGTCGGGCGCAAGGTGAAAGCGGGCGAAGCCTGCGCCGTCGTCGAGTCTGTGAAAACCGCGAGCGACATTTATTCGCCCGTCAGCGGAGAAATTTTGGAAGTGAACCAGTCCGTCGTGGACAAACCGGAATTGGTCAACACCGACCCGCACGGCAACGGCTGGTTTTACAAAATCAAATTGAGCGATGCTGCTGAACTGAATGCGCTGCTGTCGCCAGAGAATTATAAGGCGCAGATTTGCGGGTAAATTCTATTTGTCATGGAAGTTTCAAAGGGATTTCAAATCGAGCAGCCCGAAATCTTTGTTCCATGGAAAATCTCCGAAGAAAAATTGAAACAGCTCTTTAACGGCTCGACGCTTCGTCACGTTACTAATGGCTACCTTGCGATATCTTGCACGTCTCTTTCAGGGCTTGCGCATGAGTTAGGATTTCATTTTCATCCACGGGACGAAGGCGTACTCATTGAACTCGAATTCTTTCGCAAGTCGTATCCAGATCAAGCTGCATCGTATCAAGAATTTGAACGTCATCTGGAGGCAACCTTCGGATCACCTACGCACACCACAATTGGCTCAGAAGGTTTTCCCTCCCATACTTGGCAACTTCGCGGTGCGCAAGTCGTGCATTTTGTCTATGATCGGTTCGGGTTAGAAGAGCACGTCAGAATTAAAAAACTGCCCTCGCAAGACATTAAAACTCGCTTATTCAGCAAACCATTTTACGGCTGGTTTTACAAAGCCAGGCGCAGCGCGACGAGTGTTTCACAACTTGCCCGGCTTGGCGCTTCTGATTAGATTACCCGCATGGCGACATTAACTTTAGACCGCGTGCTGGCCAGTGCCGAAGCTCTCCCAGCCGACGAACGGGCGATGCTGGAAGAATTACTGCATCGTCGGGGTGTCGAAAGCTGGCGCAACGAAACCGCCACGGAAGCCGTTGCTACAGCAAAATCTTTTCGTTCCGGCAAACTCAAATCCGCTTCTTCTGCGAATATCATCGCCCGTTTGCGCGCGGCCAAGTGAGCCATGCGCGAACTCGTCCTCACGCCCCGTTTCGAGCGAGCGTTTCGACGTTTGACCGCCAGGAATCCCGCGCTGCAATCTCAGATTGAAACCACTTTGCGTCGCATGGCCGTGAACATTTCAGATCCGCGTTTGAAAACACACCGTCTGAGCGGTCAGCTTGCCGGACTTTTTGCCTCCTCCGTGGCTTACGATTGCCGAATAGTTTTCTCCAAACAAAAACATCCCAAGACTGGTTCGGAGACTTTGCTCCTCATCAATATCGGCACGCATGAGGAAGTTTACTGATTCGTAACGGAAAGCTCATTCCGTTTGGCCCGTTTGAAACGCTTTGAGAAAAATAAATTGACACCAGTAAGCTGATTCATCATTGTATCCGCATTCGTTGATATAACGGATCTCATTCAGAGTGGTGGAGGGACTGGCCCGATGATACCACGGCAACCGGTTGGAGCGCGTCTCCGATGTCCAGGTGCCAATTCCAGCTCAGACCGGTCGGCGGTTTGGGAAAAGATGAGAAGAGCGCACGAAAACTTTCTGACCTCTTCTCTCCCTGGGAAGAGGTTTTTTTATGCCCACGATTGGAGCGCCTGTTTGCAACTGGCTTTTTGCAAGAGAACGCAAAGCCGGTTGCAAACCGGCGCTCCGTTTCAAAAGAAAAGATTTTATGGATAAACAAACTGGATTCATGAAGGCGTTGAAGTGCCGCGAGTGCGGACGCGAATATCCGCTCGCCGCGACGCATGTCTGCGAATTCGACTTCGGCCCGCTCGAAGTCGCTTACGACTACGACCGCATCAAGCTGTCGCTCACGAGGAAGTCGATTGAGTCGCGCGGCAAAAACATGTGGCGCTATCGCGAGTTGTTGCCGATTGCCGGTGATCCGACCGTGGGTTGTGAAGTTGGTTTTACGCCGCTCATCAAAGCGGACCGTCTCGCCAAACGCCTCGGCATTCGCGAACTCTGGATCAAGAACGACACGGTTAATTATCCAACTCTTTCGTTCAAAGATCGCGTAGTCAGCGTGGCTTTGAGTCGCGCGAAGGAACTGGGTTTCACCACGGTCGCCTGCGCTTCGACCGGGAATCTGGCGAACTCCGTGGCTGCCAACGCGGCGGCAGCCGGATTGAAAGCGTATGTTTTTATTCCGTCGGATCTGGAGCAGGGAAAGGTCGTCAATTCGCTGGTTTATGGCGCGAACGTTGTTGGCATCAAGGGGCATTACGACGAAGTGAACCGGTTGTGCGCGGAAATCGCGGGCAAATACGGATGGGCCTTCGTCAACGTGAACATGAGGCCCTATTACGCCGAAGGTTCCAAGAGCATGGGCTTTGAAATCATCGAACAGCTCGGCTGGAAAATTCCGCAACACACGATCGTGCCGATGGCGTCCGGTTCGTTGCTTACGAAAATTCAGAAAAGCTACCAGGAATTCGTGAAGCTCGGGCTCGTCGAGCAGGGCAAATATTCCGTCCACGGTGCGCAGGCGACCGGTTGTTCGCCGATTTCGGTCGCGCAAAAGGCGGGCTTGGATTTCTTCAAGCCGGTCAAGCCGAACACGATCGCGAAATCGCTGGCAATTGGAACTCCGGCGGACGGTTTTTACGCCTTGCGCGTGATGAAGGAAACCAGCGGCGTCGCAGACGACGTGACCGATGACGAAATCCGCGAAGGAATCAAAATGCTGGCGGAACACGAAGGGATTTTCGCGGAAACCGCGGGTGGGGTGACGGTCGGCGTGGCGAAGAAGTTGATCGAATCAGGAAAAATTCCGGCGAACGACTCCGCTGTTATCTGCGTGACGGGAAATGGCTTGAAAACACTCGAAGCGATGGTGGGAAACGTGGGCCAGCCACAGGAAATCAAACCGAGCCTGCGCGAATTTGAAGCGCTGCTTGAAGCGGAAGCTAAAGAGATTTCCGTTTAGGGAAAAATCGTGAGTATCCAACGCTTTCGCATCGAATACACTGCAACTGCGTCGGAAGATTTAAGGTCACTTCCAAAACGTGAGGCTGACCAGATTTTACGCAAAATCATTCGTCTCGAACAAGGGTTGCACGGCAACATCAAGCGGCTGCAAAATGCCGATTTTGGTTTCCGATTGCGCATGGGTAATTATCGGATTTTATTCGATACGGTTGATGATAGAATTCTGATTCAAAGAATCGGACATCGAAAGGATATTTATGATTAGCACCATTAAAAAGTCTGTCTTAAACCCGCAACAAAAGGCCGTGCTTAAACGAATCAGTTCCTTGCGCGAACAAATGGATGATTTGAATGATTATCTCAATCTGTTAGAAGCTCGTGCTCTGAATAAAGGCAAAAAAACATTCACCACAGACGAAGTGCGCAAACAACTTGGTCTCGCGTGAGGCGGCTGGAGTAAAGAGAAGCAGTTATGAAAATCAAAGTTCGAGCACAGGAGCCGTTGCGAAAACTATTGGACAACGAGCAGGTCGTCGAAGTTTCGGGCTCGACGGTGTTTGAGGTCATCAAGATACTCCAGGCGCGTTATCCGAGATTCGTCGATAGGCTCTTGGAACGCGATGGTTCAGTCCGTCGTTTCGTGAATATCTATGTGAACGAGGAGGACATCCGCTTTTTGCAGAATCAACAAACGGCCTTGCGCGATGGGGATGAAGTGAGAATCATTCCCTCCATCGCCGGAGGTTAAACCAATGTTAAGTTTTGAGTTTCAAGTTTTAAGTTTGGAGACCTCGATGACTCAGAACCCAACACTCAAAATTTAAAACTCAGAAAATTATGCCCATTAACGTAAGAATCCCCACTCCGCTCCGCAAATTGACCCACGAGGAAGAAGTCGTGCAGGTCGAGGCAAAAACCGTCAGCGACGCCATCGCGCAATTGCAGAGTCGTTTTCCTGGAATCCAGGAGCGGCTCGTGGACGAAAAAGGCGAGGTCCGCCGTTTCGTGAATGTCTATGTGAATGAAGAGGACATCCGCTTTTTGCAAAACCAGCAGACCGCGCTGAAAGACGGCGACGAAATCAGCATCATTCCGGCGATTGCCGGAGGCTAGGAGTTTCCCATGACGAAGAAGAATTTAAAATCGAAAGTGCCGAGCACCGATGCGATTCAGCAGACGCGGCTCTGGCTGATGTATCCCGCGAAATTGATCACGCGCCCGGTGATTTGGGAGATCGGTAAAAAATTTCCGGTTGTCACCAACGTGCGGCAGGTCAGTGTCACCGATGAAATTGGCATCGTGTCGCTGGAACTGGAAGGGAAACGCGAGGCTGTGAAGGCGACGATCCGATGGTTGGAGAAAACTGGGATCAAAGTCGAGCCGGTTGAGATCAATGTGATCGAAAGTTAAGCAGAATCGCTGCTTGACCAGGTTGGAATCGGTCGCTATACCCTGTCCAGTTCCATTTTTAACCTCCGGACTACTATGACAAAGCGCGATTTGGTTATTCGTATCAGCAACGAAACGGGTTTGGTGCAGCAGCAAGTGCTCGAAGTTGTCCAAAAAACTCTCGATTGCATCTCTGAGGCTGTGGCGCAGGGCAAAACCGTCGAGTTGCGAAATTTCGGCGTATTTGAAGTCAAGATACGTAAAGCACGTGTCGGGCGAAATCCCCACGAGCCCGAGGTGGATGTCCCCATTCCGCAGCGCGCCGTGGTGAAATTCAAGCCCGGCAAGGAAATGCGCGAAACCGTCATTAAGCTGTCTCCGCCGAGTAACGCTCCGGTTTCGCCGTAGTTGAGGGGAAGAGCCACCGCCGGGTTCGCGTCGTCAGAAATAGCTTTTTCCTGGCCTGCCTTTTGTGCATTTTCGCGGCTGACATGGAACGTTTGCCCGGCTTTCGCGATTTTTATCCTGAACCCCTGCCCAATCCCGAGGCTTGGAGTGCCGACGCGCGCCAATACATTTTCCGGCACTGGCGGGAAACGGCCCGGCGTTACGCGTTTCGGGAATACGACGGCCCGCCCCTGGAACCGCTGGAGTTGTTCACCCTGAAGAGCGGGGAGGAGATCGTCGGGCAACTTTATAATTTCTGCGACAAAGGCGAGCGCGCCGTCGCCTTGCGGCCTGAAATGACGCCGACCCTGGCGCGGATGATCTCCAGCAGCGAGCGCAATTACAAAAAGCCGATCAAGTGGTTTGCCATTCCGCAGCTCTTCCGCTACGAGCGCCAGCAGAAGGGCCGACTGCGCGAACATTTTCAGTTCAATTGTGACATCTTCGGCGAAACGGATGGCTCGGCGGATGCGGAGCTGATCGCGTTGCTCATCGACACATTGCGCTCGTTTGGCTTGACCGCGGAAGATTTTTTTATCCGGTTGAGCAGCCGCAATGCCTGGCAGGATTTCTACAAACGGGAAACTGGAACCGCTGAGGGACGAATCGAAAACGAATATCAGTTTTACCAGATCATCGACAAACTGGAGCGCGAGAAACCCGAGGAAAGCCAGCGCAAGCTGGAGGCGCTGGGAATTTCCATCGCCAAGGTGAATGAATTCATTCAGAGCGGCACGCCGACTGGAGAACTTGAATTAATTTTAAAAAACCTGGAAGCACGCGGTTTGGGCCAGTTTGTGAAAATTGATTATCAGGTGATTCGTGGGCTCGCTTATTACACGGGCGTCGTCTTCGAGGCATTCGATCGTAAAGG
>Ga0163152_10007245_pt1 | contig 12194 bp, 14 predicted proteins | sample OliLakLV19MP8IB2_FD_148635 | JGI IMG/M metagenome (GOLD analysis project Ga0163152, IMG submission 148635) | Freshwater microbial mat bacterial communities from Lake Vanda, McMurdo Dry Valleys, Antarctica - Oligotrophic Lake LV.19.MP8.IB-2 | ecosystem: Environmental > Aquatic > Freshwater >... | reverse complement strand
TACGGGGCGCGCTGCGCCCCGTATGGAGCGCGCGCTCTTTTTCCCCGAGCTGTTGCGATTGAATCTCCAGGGCGCGGCGCAATTGACGCAGTTCGCCGGCCCACTGCGACCGCTCTTCGGCGACGCGGCGCCGCTCGTCGGCCGCTTGTTCGATTAGTTCGGCGGCGCGGTTGCGCACCACTTCGAGCTCCATCTCCAGTTCGGCCCGCTCTTGATCGAGTAGCTCAACGCGGTCGCGCGAATCGTCTTCGGCTTGCCGGCGAATCTCGTCGGTCTCGGCGCGCAACCGCAGCAGCCTGGCGCGGGCGTCGGCCAATTCGATGACCGTGGACGCGAGACGCGACGAGCCTGCCCGAGCCTGTTCGAGTTCGCTCTGCCGTTGACGCAACTCGTCCTCGCGCGCGGACAATCGCTGCGACAACTCAGTGACCTGCGCCCCTTGCACTTGGGCGTCGACACCGCGGGCTTGCGCAAGTTGCGCTTGCGCCTCGGCGAGGCCGGCGGTGGCGGCCTGAAGCGCATCGCGCTGGGCTTGCAACTCGGCCTGCAAAGCTTCGACCTGCAGGCGCGAATCGACAAGGTCCGATTGGAATCGCGCGACTTCGGCCAGCTTGCTGCGCACGCGCTCGAGTTCGGCCGACTGGGTGGCCGCGGCGATCGCACGCTGCTCGTCAATGATCTGTTGCTCGCGCTCGAGCGCGGCACGTTGCTCGCGCAACGCTGCGTTGGCGGCTAAGGTTTCCGCGTTGGCGGCCAGTGCTTCCGCGTTGGTGGACTGCGTCGTGGTCGCTTGTTGCTGCGCCTCGAACAGTTCGCCTCGGCACGCTTCGAGCTCGGCGACGGCGGCTTGGAATTGCGTGAACTGCAATCGCTGTTGCTGCTGGAAGTCGGTCTGTTCCTGTTGCAAACTCGCGCGCTCGGCTTCCCAGGCGGTGCGCTCCTGAGCGAAGGCCGATAGCTCGGCGGCGCTCGCCTGACCGGCTGTGGATTGCTGTTGCAGGGCCGCGAAGTCCTGCCGCAGCACGGCCAATTCGACCGTGGCACTGCGGAGCACTTCGCACTCGCGCTCGGCGCTGGCCAGGTCGGTAGCCAGCGATTGCTCGCGATTCGTATGTCCGGCGACCAGCGATCGTTCGCGCGCAGCGTGCTCGGCGACAAGCAAATGCTCGTGCGTCGCATGCTCGGCTGCCAATTGCTCGAGCGCCTGCTCTTGCTGTGAGAGTAGCTGTTGCTGCTGCGCTTGACGCGCGGTCAGTTCGTTCTCGAGTTGTTGGCGCAGCGACAGCAGCTCCGCCTCGCGGCGCGATTGATCCGCGAACCATTGCTGCTCGCGACCCTGATGGTCCGTCAACAAATGCTGCTCGCGGCGCTCGTACTCGGCCAGCACTGCCGCGTGACCCTGCCCTGCGGCGACTTGCTGTTCGCGCAGTCTTTCCTGCCCGAGCAGTAGCGCCTGTTCGCGCTGGGCCAATTGTGACGTGGCCAACTGCAACTCCGCCCGATTCTGGGCGAGCAGTTCTTGCGCGGCCGCTAAATCGGCGACATCGGCCTGATGCTGCGTGAAAAGGTCGCTGGCGCGCTGGACGTCCGCGGCTTGCTGCCGGGCGAAGGCATCTTGAGCGGCGGCCAACTCCGTTTCACGAGCGGCGAGCGCGGCAGTCGCAGATTGCAGTTGGGCTCGCGAGCTTTCGAGCGCCGCGGCTTCGTCGGCCAGCCGCTGAGCCCGTTGTGCCTGAGCGGCCGACTCGTCGGCAAGTTGCTGTGCGCGGACGTCGTGCTGCGTCGCCTGATTGCTGAAACCCTCATTGGCGGCCGCCTGCTCGTCGCGGAACTCGGTTTGAGCGAGCTGCAGCGCCTGTTCGCGCTGGGCCACTTCATCCGTTAGCGCCTCCACCGCGTGCCGCTCTTGCTGGACGAGCAATTCGGCGGCAGCCAGCTCCTGCGTTCGAGCATCATTCTGGCCGGCGAGCGCTGCCAGACGTTGCGCTTCAGCGGCTTGCGCTTCGCGATGGCGCTGCGCTTCGTAGGCGAGCGATTGCTCGTGGGCGTCGAGCTCGCTGGTGCGCTGGGCGAGTCGCTCAGCTTGCGACTGCAATGCGGCCAGGCGATCTTCGAGCTCACTGCACCACTGGTTGGTGAACTCATCGAGCTCCGAGAGCGTGCCGCGAAGGACTTGGGGGTCCAAAGCGGAACACAACGGCTCAAGGCAATCGTTCGGCGACGGGGGGATATTGAATGCCGTACTGGCAGTCACGATACACGCCCTTAGAGGATCGCTGACAACCCGTTACCGCGCATGGTCGCCGAGGCCGCATGCGGCCGATCGACGTAGCGTGGCGATTGCTGATTTCCGATCGGAATGACCGCGACAGATTGCTGCCGCCGGCGGCGTCTTGGCCGAGACAAAGAAATGTGGGCGCCGTCAGCACAACCGTAGGTCAGGATACGGATTGAGGCAAACATGCCGGCCCTGCGCGTAGGTCGCGCGCGCCCGTTTGCCGGCGGACCAGGGGCTCGCCGACCAGCGCCGAATGGCGTCCAGCGGGGGACGCAGCGCGGGCGCCCCGCCGTGACATTTGATGAATCGTGTACCCCTGTGGTCGATGTTTGGTGCAGCGACCTCACCAATCGCCACCAGAAAATGTGGCAAAAAGTCGACGACGTTCGGAAATATCAACGCCTGCCTGGCGTATCAGAGGCGAGTTGCGGCGGGCGCGCTACGCGCGTTTGCCTGACCCGTAACGGCAAGGCATGGTTGAATGCCCGGTGGGCGTGGTGGCTGACCTGTGCCGCGTGGCCGGTGACAGTTGCCGGTGCCCCCGTGGGCATTGGTATCGGGCGTCGGGAACGACGACATCGGGCGTCGGGAACGACGTGCGAACCCTGGTAGTGTCTTAACAGTGAATGGCACTAGGTTAAGGGATTCGGCTTGCGGCGCGGCGAAGCCAGGAGCACACCGACGAATGTCGTCACGCCGATGAACAGGTAAGCCAGGATTGTCCACGACCAACAGATGTTGTCGTCGATGCCTCCTATCGTCGTCCAATTAACAAAGACTGGCGAGCCCTTCCGAACCGGTTGATAGTCCACATCATATTGTGGCAGAGAGAATGCCGTGAAGCCGGCAAACCAGAGCCACCCGCCGAACAAGATCAGTTTTTGAAGGCGAGTCATCTGTCACTCTCATATCTGCTGTGTTTGATCGTAGGTGGCCACAAAAAGTCTTGCCGATTCACCAGTAGACGAGTAGGATACTGGTGCTGACCACGGCTGCCTACTTCTGAATCAAGTGCCGCAAGGCATTTTCTGAGGCCAGTCCTGCCGTGGTCAGCACACGTCGGACTGGCCTCTTTTATTGGCGGCCAGTCCGATACCGGGACTTCCAAAACCCGGGCGCGCCATTCGACACCGAATGTGCGCGCCCGGGTTTTTTCGTGCGCGCATGGGAAGGAGGTGTGAGATGTCATCAGTTACAGCCCGACGTGATGCGGTCGTCGTAGCGTCGGGCCTCAATGCGCAGTCCTAGCCGGGTGTGTTCTTTTGCGGGAGCGCGCCCGGCTAGGGCAAGACGACCACCTTTTGGAAGGATGGCCGAGAGGCAAGGCAGCCGACTTATAACCGGCAGTCCGGGGCTGGTGTGAGAGCCTGCACCCCGGCGTGGGTTCGATTCCCACTCCTTCCGTTATTTTACGCGCCTAGCCGCGCGCAGCAATAGCTCGCGCGCCCACGTCGAAGTCTTGCCGTCTGCGGCGCGGTCTAGTTCTGCGCGCTCGTCTGCTGTCAGGCGAATGCGTAGCTCGTCAGACTTGCGCTCGTCCGGTGGCTTTGGCGGTCGGCCGAATAGTTTTTTCATAGTGACTTATCATAGCAACAAAAAAGATATTGACAAGCCACTTATTGTTGCTACGATAAGTGAGTGAAAAGAAACCCCGGAAGGACGGCAATCCAACCGGGGCGAGAACAAAACTAGGCTTTCGCCCAGTCCCGTCTGACAACCGGATTGTACGCGAGAGCCGCAGTTGAAAGCTACTTGCCATGCCTCGCAGGGACTTTAGCGCGGTTCGAGACAAGTTCGCTCGCGATAGCGGGTTGCCCTTCGGTCGGATTCTCAGCCGCGAATACGTGCTGAGCGTGCTCGAATCGGAAGGGCACCAATATCGCAGCCGCGTGTTCTGCCCGCTGGTGACGCTGTGGGGCTGGCTGTCGCAATGCTTGTCGCAGGACAAGAGCTTGAACGAAACGGTATCGCGCATCCTGGCGCACCGCGTATCAACGGGCCTGCCAGCTTGCTCGGCATCGTCGTCAAGTTACAGCGACGCGCGCAGCCGCTTCCCTGAATCGGTTATGACCCGGCTTTCCAAGGAAATCGGCCGCAAGGTTCACGACAGCGCCGAAGATTCGTGGAAGTGGCGCGGCCGTGAAGTGTTCCTAGCAGACGGCACCGGGTTCACAATGGCCGACACGCCTGAGAACCAGCTAGCCTATCCACAGAGTCCCAAGTCGCGACCTGGGGTAGGCTTCCCAATCACTCGCGCCGTGGCACTCGTATCGCTCGCCACTGGCGCAGTGATCGACATTGCTTTCGGTCGCTACAAGGGCAAGGGGCAAGGCGAGCTTGGCTTGCTCGGAAAGGTTGTTGGCAGTCTGAGCCGTGGCAACGTGCTGGTTGCCGACCGCTACTATCCGACGTTCTCAACCGTCGTCATGCTGCAACGGGCTGGCGTCGATCTGGTGTCGATAGGCCACCAAGCTCGCGAGGTCGATTTTAGTGCCGGCCAGATTCTTGGCCCCAAGGATCACATTGTCGAATGGCGCAAGGGCACCCATCAGCCTGCGGGCATGGACAGGGCCACGTTCAAGGCGCTCCCCGATATTGTTTTGGTCCGCGAGTTCGCAATAGAGATAGAAGGGCGCTGGGGAAATCGCGAACAAGCTATCATCGTTTCGACGATGGTAGACCCCACGATTCCGCAAAAGGAACTGTCGGACCTGTACTGGCGTCGCTGGAATTGCGAACTCGACATTCGCAGCATCAAGTGTTCGCTGCAAATGGACGTGCTCCGCTGCAAAACCCCTTCGATGGTCCGCAAGGAAATCTACGCGCACTTGTTGGCGTACAATCTTTTGCGTGGCACTATGGTAGAATCGGCCAAGCGGAGCGACGTACAGCCGCGCCAGTTGAGCGTGAAGGGGACCATGCAAGCAGTCGAGTCATTCACCCCGGCTATGATGGCGGTGGACGGCAGCGACGTGTTGTACAATGCCCTGCTGACGACGGTTTCGGCTCACCGGGTGGGAAACCGTCCCGGACGGCTAGAGCCGCGATTCAAGAAGCGCCGCCCGTCGTGGCAGATATACATGACGAAGCCGCGCAACAAGTTTCGACGGCGGTTGGCTTCGCAAGCACAGGCATCTAGCCTGTAGAATAAAAAAAGCCCGCAGGTGGTACTGCGGGCCTTCTGAGCCGTGAAGCTCATGCTGACTCAACAACTGCATGGTACGCCTCTCGGCTTTTTTCGGCAAGCCAAGGGATCGCCATGCTCGCCATGCTCGCCATGCTGGGCTTTTATGGGAAGGCGTTGTGTCGTACGCCGCTTGAGTTTTGGAGCAGCGCCAATCGGCTTGCCGGAACCGCTCGAAGGATGAGTTTCTTCGTGGGATGTTTTGCAGCTATTTTCAGCTTACCTTTCGCGGCCAATCTGCCTTGGGGTAGCCTAAATCCCAATTGGGCGATTGTGATTCTCAGTGCCGTCGTTATCGAAGCGTTTCTTCAAGCCGTGTTCCACACGCATCAAGCAGAAGTAGTCGTCGCTGTCGAAAAATCAAAGCCCCAGCTTGCGCCAATAAAGCGTGGACTTCTAGAGTTGGCGCAACGGTGCCGAGCCATCGACTCGATGGAAGGCACGGTCGCACTGCTAAGGGACATTCGCCAGTTCTTCACCGAGCATGGCCTGTCACCCCACATCGTCGAAGGTTGCGAAACCTATCTAGGGCGGCTGACAGATGAAATGTCTTGGAGATCGATCAACCGCTTGGAAACGGCTCGCGTGGACGGCGAAAAGGCCGCATCCTATCTCTACAAGTTTTCGGAGAAGATCACCGCCGACGACATCCTGAAAGTTACGAATCCAGCGTTGCCGACCACCGCCAAAGCAGTTTCCTTAACCTAGTGCCATTCTGTCTTAACAGTGTGTTGCTAGGGCGAGTCAGAGCTGATTCAACGAGTCGAGCACTGTGGTGGCGAACCAAAGGATCAGCCCAAAGCACAGCAGGAAACCTCCTACTGCGGAAATTGTCTCCTCAATCCGTTCCAATAGCGTAACTGGTTCGTCCGGGACTACGCCAACCACGTACAAAGCGAAGTGGATCGCCGCGATCACTCCTCCGGCGATCACCATCTTGAATCCCAAGATTCGTGGCTGATGCCAGCGCTCGGGTCTGCCACGGCGGCGCGGCACCGGCCTGTCGATGATCTCAGGTAATTCGGTCGGCTTCTCGTCCATGCTGGTCAGGATGGGCCAGTTTGAAAGGGAAATCCTGCTTTGTGCCTATTGGTCAACGCCATGCCAAATATAGCAACGCAGGTAAACCGACCAAGAAAAACCAACCGGCAGCCGCAACTAAGCACCCTGGACTCTCGGTCGTGATATTGCCGCCGCGTCCCATGTACCCGGTGAAGCCACCAATCTCGTCTGGAAACCAGATTAACGCCAACGGAAGAAGCAACGCCACGCAGACGGCGGCTATCGCATCGATCGGTGCGCCCGATACAGGCGCAGCAATCACGTAAATTGTCGCGATGACCAAACTGGCGATCTTACTTTTCGTGACCACCACACGGTGACCTCCGCGGGACAGATAGCACACGGCATGCATGCCCGCCATTGTAGCCGGGGCGTGGTCTAGATGCCGATGCCTGCAAGCGTTTTCTGGACGAGCGCAAGCGGGGCCTGACGCTGGAGCACCTGCAATTCGACGAACAATGGACCTACGTCTACAAGAAGCAGTCCCGTCTGACCACCGAAGAGCGCGCCACCTGCCACGACAAAGGCGACATTTACTTGTGGACCTGCATTGACCAGAAAACCAAGTTGCTGCCGTCGTTTCTGATCGGCAAGCGCTCGGCGGACAACGCGCGTCGATTCCTGATGGACGTAGCTGGCCGGCTGGTGATCCCCAAGCCGCACGCTAGCGACGCCCACGCCTTTGCACTGGGCACCTACAAGCCGGTCGTCCAGATCAGCGCGGACCGCTTCCCGGCGTATCCAGAAGCGGTTGATTTGGCTTTCGGGGCTCATGCCAAGTTCGGCACGATCCAGAAGGAATATCGCAACGCCAAGCAGATATACACCCCGTCAGAAATGGTCGGGACGAAGCGGACGGGCATACGGGGGATAGAGCCACGCGAAGAACGCACGATATGCACCAGCCACGTTGAGCGGCTGAACGGGACTCAGCGCGTGTTTATGAAGCGCCTGAACCGGCTGACGTACTGCTTCTCGAAAAAGCTGCGGAACCTGGAAGCGGCCTTTGCCATGTTCGCCGCGTACTACAACTACTGCTGGCAGACTCGGAAGCCGGGCAAGTCAGGATCGAAGCGCCCGACGCCCGCTATGATGAACGGGTTAGCCGGACACGTCTGGTCGTTCGATGAGCTATTCGACGCGATTCTCGGCGGGTTCAAAGATGGTCCAGAGCGGTGAGATTGTATTTGAGCTGACTCACACTCACGTCTTCGACGACGATCGCGAAGAAGTGAAGTTGCTCGGTATCTATAGCTCCCGAGAAAAGGCAGAGAGCGCCATAGCCAAGGCAAGGCACTTGCCTGGCTTCCGCGATAGCCCAGAGCGACTGGAAATCAACGAAGTGGTCGTGGACCGCGTCGAATGGCCAGAGGGTTCGTGACCGTCTAGTCTTGTCAGCAACACACTGTTATGACACTACCCCCGACCGCGGTCGCTTGCCGATTCGGCCACTGGCGCGATAGGCTGGATCGGTCCGCACTGTCCGCTGGCGAAGTTCACGCAGGGAGGCGCACATGAAAGTCCTGAATCCAGCCCAGTTCACGCCCATGACAATCGACGGCGAGGGCACCGAACTATTCGAGGCGTTTCTCGATCGCAACTATCCGGATTGGCGCGAGCGGGAAATCTTTCGGCCCAAGTACGGCGGCACGATCCAGCGATGTTGGTTGGCGATTGGCAATGACGACGTGGAGCGAGTCGCATTTTACCGTGACGGCTTTGTCGAAGTTTGCGATCGCTGCATTGGCCTCGACGACGACGAAGAGGGAGAAATCCACTGGCTCAAGAGCATGATCTGCGATATTGACGGCGACCGTACGCCAGTCGCTGTCTGGGGTCAGCGTGTCGAGCCAGCCGAATAGTTGCACGGCCGCCGCCGGCGGCTAGACTTCCAAGCGTTCGGCCGCAAGGCCGGTACAGGCCCGGTGAGTGTTCCCTGCCCCGACGCTCGTCGGGTTTTTTCGTGCGCGGCGGGTGCCGAGTGACGCAACGCCCCGGCTCCCCTGCTATCCTGACCAGCATGGACGAGAACCCATACGAAGCGCCAGCGATTGTAGACAGCAAGCCCACAGTGAACGCATACCGCGGGCGCTGGCGACTCTGGGTGCCAGGATCATTACTCAGTGCTGGCTGGTATTTGGTCGTCATGCGGGCCATCTGGACACAAGACTGGATTCTCGGGTGCGCGGTCTTGTTGATGTTCGGGGGCACTGTGCTCTCGAAGCTCTGGATCGTTGCCCACGTGAAGGGCCATCCAAATATCTCAACCTATGACGACACTCCGCCAGCAACACAACCTTAGGACACTACCCGAACCCTCGGCCCCTTTGCAGATCAATTGGAATGTGTCATCTTGTGGGCGCCGCCGGTGCCCGCTGAAACGGACCAACGATTGGCAATTCTTCCGCCAGGAGACATGACAATGCGTGCTTTGATTCGATTGACGTTTGGCCTGCTGCTCGTTGCCGTGGCCGTGGTTTCGCTGACCGCCGCGCCGGCCTCGGCGGCGAAGCTTCGCAAAGGGGACTGTTGTGCGCCCGTGTGCGTACCGACCGTGAAGGTGGAATTGACCGCCTGCGATCCTTGCTGCCGTCGCTGCAGTTGCGATGAGCCGGTCTGCTTCACGGCTTGCATTCCGGCCTGCTGCGAGGGTGCGCCGACCGTTTGCAGCGATTGCTGCGGCGTGTTCGGCAAGCACGGCCTCGTCACCTACACGTGGGAATGTGGCTACAGCGTGACCGTCCACTTCGGTGTGGGTGGTCGTTACCGCATTACGCAAGGTTATTAAGAGACTGCTTGGACTGCCTGAGCTTCTGCTTGGATTACCAAAAGGGACCGGTCTCGAAAGCTCGAGGCCGGTCCCCTTTTTTTATCGTAAGCGCCTCGCGGAACGCGGATACGGGCAAATTGAGCCAGTGCCACGCTGGCGAAGACGACGTACAATCGCTCGGATGAGCAAACGCAAGCCCGATCGCCGCCCGACGAAATCGCGACCCGAGCCCGCGGGCGACAGCCCGATCGGCAGCCCCGCCGAAGTCTTGACCGTCGGCTGGATGCTCACGGTGATCACGGTGATCGCGTGCGAACTTGGCTGGCTGGCCAGTCTGGGCGCCGCTTATACATGGCCCGGATCGGCCGCGCCGCCGGCCCTGGGGGCCGTGCTACTGCTAGCGGCACTGCTTAGCTGGTTGATCGCGATGGCCTTGCTGCCCGTGGTGTTGAGGCTGCGCAGCGAGCCCCCGCCGTCGTCGATCATCTGGTTCGCGGTGGCTTTGGGGGCGTTGCCTTTGGGCGTCATGGTGTCGCGAGCGCTCGGCTGATCGAGAAGTGCTGATCGACAAGAATCGCCAGCCGTCGTGTAGAATCATTCGATCATGGCGCACCTGGATACGTTAGGATCCGACAAGGCGACAACCGGCGAAGTGTCGACCGACTTTCGCGCGAGCGAGCACCACGAGTTCTTGACCGCCAGCCGGCAGGCGCTGGCGTCCGCGAACCTGCAGCTCGCGCTAGCCCGATTGGGTGACACGCTCGGTCAGAAAAATCGCGATGCTTACGCGGCCTATCCTGGTTCGTCGGCCATGCGTGAGCTGGCACGCGGCATCAAAGATCGCACGCTCGCCGAGCTCGATCGGCACCTGGAAACGCTCGAAGCCAGCGTGCATCGCAACGGGGGCCAGGTACACTTTGCGGCCGACGCCGCCGACGCCCGCGAGACGGTGCTGTCGATCCTTAAGAGCCGCGGTTGCCGTAGTGTCGTCAAATCGAAGTCGATGACGACCGAGGAGATTCATCTCAATCCCGCGCTCGAAGCGGCCGGCATCGAGACGGTCGAATCGGACTTCGGCGAGTACATCATTCAGCTCGCCGGCCAGCGTCCCTCGCACCTGGTGGCGCCGGCCGTACACATGACGGTGGGAGAAGTGGCCGAAGTGCTCAGCCGGCACTCGCCCGAGCCGCTCCCCCCCGACGCCACGGCCCTGGCCCAGTTCGCGCGCGGGCAGTTGCGAGCGCGATTCGCCACGGCCGATGCCGGCATCACCGGTGGCAACTTCGCCGTCGCCGAGACCGGGACCATCGTGGTCGTCGAGAACGAAGGGAACGCGCGGTTCACCACGACGCTGCCGCGCATCCACATCGCGCTGGTGGGGATCGAGAAGGTGATCCCGCGGCTGGCCGACTTGCCGGTGTTCCTGAAGATTCTCGCGCGGGCGGCCACGGGGCAGACGATGTCGATTTACACGTCGCTGTTGAGTGGGCCGCGGCGAGCCGGTCAAGTGAATGGCCCCGAAGAGTTTCACCTGGTGCTGCTGGACAATGGCCGCACGCGCATTTTGGAAGGGCCGCTCCGCGAGAGCTTATTCTGCATCCGCTGTGGCGCGTGCTTGAATGCGTGCCCTGTCTATCGCGCGGTGGGGGGACACGCTTACGGCGGAGTGTATGCTGGGCCGATTGGCGCTGTGCTGACTCCGTTGTACGACGGCTTGACCGCTAACGAGCACTTGCCGCACGCTTCGAGTTTGTGCGGCGCTTGCCAGGCCGCTTGTCCAGTGAAGATCGCCATCCCCGAACTATTGATCAAGCTGCGTGACCAGTTGCACGAAGCACACGAAGCGCAGCACGACCAGAGCCGGCTCGAGAACTTTGCCTATCGCGCCTGGGGTTGGCTGATGCGCAAGCCGTTGGGCTACCGCATGGCGACCTGGCTGGCGTCGCGCACCGTGGGGCGATCGCAGGCAGGCTCGCGCTGGCTGCGGCGGATGCCCGGCGCGTTGGGGGGCTGGACGTCGAGTCGAGATTTTCCGGCGCCGGCGCGCGAGCGGTTCCGCGACTGGTGGCACAAGGAAGGGGAGCAGGCGGGCCAGTCGCGGCAGCAAGGTTCGTCGCAGCAGCAGGGCCCATCTCCCAAGACCGACGCATCGCAACGGCCTTCCGAAGTACGGAATCGTCGCCCATGAACCGCGAACAATTCATGGCCCGGGTGCGTACGGCCGCCGCGGCCGGGCGGAGCTATCGAGTTCACGTCAACGAGAGCATCGAGCGTGCCGCGGGCTATGTGGGCGGGGGCGCCGATCCGATCGAACGCTTCGCCAGCCAGGCCACGGCCGCGGGGGGGCAGGTCGACGTAGTAGACGACGCCGACGCGGCGGTCGCACGGCTGCTCGAAATTTGCCAGCAGTACTCGGCCCGCAACTGCGTCGCCTGGGATCACCTGCTTCTCGAAAGCTGGAACGTTCGCGCGGCGCTGGCGGGTCGCGGTGTCGAGATGTCGAGCGCCGGCACGCTGCCGGGCGAGGACGCGGCCACGCGGCGATGGCGGCTGCTGTCGGCCGATCTGGGAATCACCAGCGTAACTTTCGCCGTGGCCGAGACCGGTTCGATCGCCATGATCGACGACGCTGGGTGCGACACGGTGGCCAGCTTGTTGCCGCCGGTACACGTGGCGCTGGTGAGCCGGGACCAGTTGGTGCCCGACCTGTTCGACGTGTTCGATGCGCTCGAAGCCCGCAAGTCGGCCGGCTGGCCGTCGAGCGTGGTGTTCATCACCGGCCCGAGCAAGACGGGCGATGTCGAGCTGAAACTGACGACCGGCGTTCATGGCCCCAAGCACTGGCACGTGATCGTGTCGCGCTAATCGGGCTTATTGCTTGATTGTAGCCGGCCTCAAAG
>Ga0163152_10007243_pt1 | contig 12195 bp, 12 predicted proteins | sample OliLakLV19MP8IB2_FD_148635 | JGI IMG/M metagenome (GOLD analysis project Ga0163152, IMG submission 148635) | Freshwater microbial mat bacterial communities from Lake Vanda, McMurdo Dry Valleys, Antarctica - Oligotrophic Lake LV.19.MP8.IB-2 | ecosystem: Environmental > Aquatic > Freshwater >... | reverse complement strand
TTGTAAACCTGACCAGCCTTGAGTTTGATCGCATTACGAATGATAAAATCTTTCGTCTTTTTATTGCCAACGATGTTCAGCTGGGAAATCTGCCCTTCATCGATTTTGACGCTGACGCTACCATCGGGGTCATCTTTGACATCGGTGACGCGGGCGAGCATGAAGCCTTTCTCGTGATAGGCCTGCTCAATGCGGTCGATCGACTGAGATAGTTGAGTAAGGTTTTGCGGTTTGCCTAACTGGTCGGAAAAGAGATTGGACAGCTCCTCGGTTGACAAGACCGTATTGCCATGAAAACCGAACTGCGTAATCGGAGCATTCTCCTGCACGCGGATTTTCAGCAATACGCCATTACCGCCCATTTCTGGTACGGCCTGCAGGCTGCGATCATCAAAATAACCCATGCCGTTAATCGCTTTAAGATCGCGCATCACTTGGTCGCGGTCGAATCGATCACCGCGGCGGGTTTTCACTACATCAAGAATTTCTTCATCTGGAACAAGCCTGTTGCCGTCGATGGTGACGTCTTCAACAGTTAAATCGCCCTCCGGCAGCTCACTTTTGGTGGCATCTGCGGAGGCATCTGTTTTGGCGGTATCACCTGCGGTGTCCTGGGCTGAAGCCGGCACGCAGCCAGCGATCCAGAACGTCAAAACGAGCTGGCCGGCAATTAAGCTGGTCAACATTAAGGTGGTGGCAGTGGTAATTCGCTTCTTCGGAACCATGCGTCTCGCTCGGAGCAAGCGTCATCATAACATGGTCAACCGCCTGCCAAGCAGTATGTTACACCAGCCTTATATACATCCAATATGCGGTGCTTATGCGCCACCATTGCGTGAGAAACGTTTAACAATCCAAAGGAGACGGGTGCCGCAATTGCAGCACCCGCCGATAAGACCGGAAAAGACTCAGTTACTCGTCAAACCAGCCAATGGCTTGCGGATCCAGGTTCAAATTGATCTGTTTTACCTCGGTGTAGGCTTCCAGACCAAAGGTCCCAAGTTCCCGTCCCCAACCACTTTGTTTATAGCCACCCCAAGGACATTCGACATAAGTGTTGTGATACTGGTTGATCCATGTGATACCGGCCTTAATGGCTTTAACCACCCGGTAAGCGCGAGTCACATCCTTTGTAAATACAGCTCCGGCCAGACCGAACACTGTTCCATTAGCCAGTTTGATCGCTTCTTCTTCGCTGTTGAACTTTTGCACCACTACCACTGGTCCAAAGATTTCTTCTTGCACGATGCGCATGCCTGGCTTGGTGTTGGTGAACACTGTCGGATTAAGGAAATAGCCTTTCTCAAATTCCGGTCCTTTTGGCTGATCGCCGCCGGTCTCCAGCTTCGCGCCTTCTTTGCGACCAATCTCGATGTACTCAAGAACACGCTTCATTTGTTGTTCGCTTACGAGCGGCCCCATCTGGGTGTTGGTATTCAATCCAGCCCCGACGCGGATCTTTTTGCTTCGTTCTACGAACTTTTTGACAAACTCATCGTGAATACTATCTTCAATGATTAGCCTGGAACCAGCTGAGCACACTTGCCCACTGTTGCAGAAGATGGCAAACAGAGCATGGTCAACAGCAGTATCGACGTCAAAATCTTTGAACACAACCATTGGCGATTTACCGCCAAGTTCGAGCGTTACTTTCTTGAGGTTACCGAGCCCCATCTGCGCTACTTTCTTACCAGTTGCGACACTACCTGTGAAAGCAACCTTGTCCACGAGATCGCTTTCCGCAAGTGGTGCGCCGGCCGCTCCGTCGCCCAATATGAGATTGAGTACTCCGGCAGGCAATTCAATTTCTTGGAATAGTTCTGCCAAACGCACCGCACTCAGTGGCGTCAATTCACTCGGTTTGAGGATGCATGTGTTGCCGGCTCCAAGGGCTGGAGCTAGTTTCCATGCGGCCATCAGCAATGGATAGTTCCACGGAATGATTTGCGCGCACACACCAATCGGTTCACGCACAATCATTGTTACTGATGGAGACGGCACGTCAACTGTCTGACCGGTCGGCTTCGTCATCAAACCAGCGTAATAGCGGAAGCAGTTGGCCGCGTCAGCCACATCGTATTTCGCCTCGCGCAGCGGCTTACCACCGTTCAAAGTCTCCAGTTCAGCAAGTTCTTCTGCGTTCTCTTCAATTTTTTCTGCAATTTTAAAAAGAAATTGAGCGCGTTCCATTGCAGTCAACCGTGGCCAGGGACCTTCGTCAAAAGCTTTTCGAGCAGCCTTAATTGCTCGGTCGACATGTTGCTTGCCTGATTCGGCAACTTTACACAACGGTTTTCCGGTGGCAGGGTTGTAGAGCGTTCGTTCACTTGCCCCGTCCTCGAACTTTCCATCGATGAGCAACTGCCATTTTCTATCAACCTTAACAGCGGGCGCCACGAGCGTCGAACTCATAATGAAAACCTCCAAAATCGTGCAACGGCACGGAAAATCGAACGCACCTGCTGGCACATCCGAACACCATTTATCTGTGGAAACCTAAGTTAGACAATGATACCAAATGTGGCAGAATACAGTAGTTTTAGCGCGAGATGCAAGGAGTTGGCATGATTTCCCCTGGTGACTATTTCCGAAGGTTGGGCCCGAACCAAATTGTCAAGCAGATCGTCAATATGCTGCTGTCCTCCTTACTGGTGATGGTTTTCTGCCCGGCTGCAACCGACGCCAAGGATTTACCCAAGCCATCCAAACCCAATTCCCTCTCCAAGTCTGTCAAAACCGCACTGGCACCAAAGAAAGCCTCTCTTCCCAAGCTGCCCGGCACTGCCATCCAGCACTCCACATCGAAGCCATCAGTGCTTGAATTCGGCGCTGCCTGGTGTGTGCCATGCAAAGTCTTCGCTCCCATATTTGAGAAAGTAAAAAATACCTATTCAGATAAAGTCGACTTTCATACCTACGACACCGAAACGCCGGAAGGCGAAAAACTTTCCGACAAGTTCGCAGTGTCTGGACTACCAACAGTGATAATCCTCGATTCCAGCAGCAAAGTATTTTTTAGAAAGTCTGGAATTATGGACGAAAAGACACTGACGGCAGAAGTGATAAAGGCAATAGGCAAGTAATGTCGGAGAAGCAAGGAGTATTCATTTCACTGGAAGGACCTGAAGGCGCTGGCAAGACCACGCAACTAAAGCTCCTTTCAAAATGGTTGGAAGAACAAAATATTGATCACGTAATCACCCGTGATCCCGGTGGCACAGGACTGGGAAAGCCAATACGCAGACTACTGCTGCAAAGTGACAGTCCAGTTCATCCAGTCACAGAGCTGCTTCTGTACGAAGCGGACCGCGCGCAAAACGTGTCGGAAATAATCTTGCCGAATCTATCAGAAGGCAAGCTGGTCTTTTGCGACAGATACATCGACTCCACTATTGCTTATCAGGGCTATGGACGCGACATCGATCGCAAGTTGATCGATCTTTTAAATGGAATCGCCTCGCAAGGTTTACGTCCGGACATGACCATTCTTTTCGACATCGAAAGCAGCGCTGGGCTGGCTCGTCTTCATCCAAGTGGACATGATCGGCTTGAACGCGAAGCTCTAGAATTTCACCAACGCGTGCGCCAAGGTTACCTGGCACTTACGCAAGAGGAGCCTAGCCGCTGGCGCGTCCTGGATGCGGCCGGGCCAATGCACGTGGTGCAGGAAGAACTCCGCCGCTTTGTTACCGAGGCCCTATCAGGTAAGCCAGTTAAGGCACAAGCGTGATCGGACGGACTTTAACTCTGGCATTATTGTACGCAGCAACAGTCCAATCGACAATCATACTGCCCTCGATGGCCCTGGACGTAGACTATGCCAAAGGCACAGAACTCTATAAGGCCGCCAAGTATAAGGACGCCCTGGCCTCCTTTTCGGACTGCATTCGGATTAACCCACAAAATTCCGCCGCTTATTACTGCATCGGTAACTGCCTCGGCGCCACCGGTCAAAAGGCCGCTGCCCAGGGATGGTATGAAGCGCTCCTGCAGCGATTCCCTCTGTCCCCATACGCAGGTCTTGCGCGCGAAGCTCTGAACAAAAACTTTCCGGGCATTGGCACCACACCTCAGCCAAGCCAACCAACAATTGAAACGCCACGCCCTCAAGGCGGTTACATAGACTCCGCAAAGATGATTGTGGTGGTGTCGCCTAAAGGTGAAAGACCGGCAGTGTCAGACAAGTTTCTGAGCGATGTTAAGTCCGCGCTAGCAACAATGCCAAAAGCCACCGTCGCCTTTCTGTATGAGAAAGGTTGCAGGGTATTTGTCACACCCACGCTCATCGATAAGAACCCGGAACTGCAGAATACTCATCCAAAAGGCTATGACGAAGACCATACTTACAAACAGGCGCCAGCGATTTTCGATGGACAAAGCGTAGTCGTTTGCGAGCACACCATCAATGCAGAAACAGAAGGTCTCAGACCGACAAATAATGCTATGGGAGCGGTCAGGCACGAGTTCGGACATGCCGTTGACCACTACCTTGGCTATGTATCCGAAAAGCAAAATTTCCGACACGAATTTTATCTGGACCTGGGACGGATCAGCGTAGAGGACAAAGTGAAGCTGCATTATTTCTGTCAAACTGCCGACCGCGGACCGTCGGAATGCTTTGCTGAAGTTTATTCTGGTATCACTGGCGGACCAGCCAGCGATGCCAAACACAGGCAAGAACTGAACAAGTCAGTGATGGAAAACTTTCCCAAGGTGCATGCCTTCGTAAATAAGACATTGAAACAAATGCAATAACACTTTGCCTCCGAGGTAACGGCTTATACGAGCCAGACACCAGAACCGTAACTACGGTTGCCTCCGGAAGTGTGAGCCTCGTTCGAAGCTGGGTACAATGGACATGATCGGCTATCAGGTATGCCATTTTGGAAGAAGAACCGAATCCAGGGCAAAATCCATTTGCTTCTCTTTCCACGCAGGACGCTTTGCGTCGACTCAGCGAGCTGGACAATGAGATTGCTTTGGTTGAACGTCAAGGCGCAATTGCCACGCAACCATTCATCGACTTACTGCAGACAAGACGGCAGTTGTGCGAAGTTCTGAAGAAATTAAATGAGATGAATAACTGCGAAACTCGCATTCGGTTTCTTGAGGCTCGCATGCGCGGCGACGTTCCGGTGATGGCGGAAGTGGTCTCTCTGGATCTGGTTCGACGAAGAAAGAAGAAGCATCCAATGATCGTCCTTGGGGTTACCTTCGCGGCCGCAATGTTCATGATGCTGGCTTCAATACCAATAATCAAGTCCGCCATAGGGGCAAAACAGAACGCGGCACGGGCTGACTATGCCGATGGTCCCGTCAGAACTGGCGTTCAAGGCACTGTTGTAGAGCTGAATGAAAATGACCCTGGTCGTACTTTTGACATAAACAGATATCTCAAGTCTGGACAGACCAGCGTCTTTTACTTTCACAGCGACGACTGCCCGCCTTGCGAAGCGCTTATGCCCCAGTATGTAGCAATTGCCCAGCAGTGCCCCGACGTGCGTTTCTACACGCTGGATATCGACCGTCCCGGCACACAAGGCATAGACTTCGACTCGCCGCTTGCTCGGCAATACCATCTAAACTCAATTCCTCACCTCATGGTTTACGACGGATACCATAAAACTGCCAGCGGGCGTGAGGCTTTCGACAAACTCAACGAATTCGCAAACGCATCTCCATAGTGACAGATACGATGCATATGGTTTTCGCTGTGCCTGTTGCGCCCCCCTTCTACAATGTCAGTTTCCGGTTGAGAGTACAAACGTAGAAATATTTTCCCTGGTATGCCTGCGGCAGTCTCTTTTCCGAAAATCAATTTCATTCCGCAAATCTCGCTTCCGGCAATTGTGCGAGCGCTCTGGTACTTGGGGCTTTCACGAATGATATTGAACATTTGCTTTTTCGGCCACGACAGCTTTCCATCAGAAATTTCAAAAGAGCGGTCTGATACATCAGCTTTCTCGTCCAGCAAATTTATGGAAATTCCGATTGTAGAAATATTGGCGTTGCCACCTTGCTGGAATTTGAGCCACGTGCCACCGAACATCTGGTCCGGACCAATCAGGCAGCGATCAGGGACAAAGCTCTCGCCCTCAACCTTGGCGACAACGGCACTTTCAGGGAATTCATTCTTACTGGCTTGCTGCGCCCAGCTTTTCCATTCGTGCGGATTGACCATGGTGCTGGCAATAGGATTTGAGTCCCATTCCTGCGCATCTATCAGCCAATGATCTTGTTCTCGTTTCAGAAAAAAGGCGCCAAACTTTTGCAGAATGAGTTGGACAGATGGATCCTTTTGTACGGGCGCTGCTGTCATCGGGGCGCTACCAACAGCCTGAATAAAGACCTTTGCATTATCTCCTTCAATGGCTTCCGAATTTATTTTGATTGTTTTCGGAATTCCAATTCTCAAAAATTTCAGGTATTTGTCTTTGCGCACCGGAGGCACGTCCTTCAACATACTCTGTCGTTCTTTGCAGGAGCGTTGCGACTCGAATTTGTCCAGGTCCTGCAAGCTAGTTGTAACTGCCAACGTTCGATAATAGTCCTGAACAATTTGGCTCGGCGAGTCAGCGGCATGGGATGGCAGTGCGGCCAACGCGCAGGTTGCGCTGAGACACAGAAGTGCCTTGATATCGCGATACGAACATAGATTCATCAGTAATCAATCCTGCTGGTTAGAAAAACAGGGATGCCTCGTGTTAAAGAGTAAGTGCCCTAGCAAGATCTGCTGATAACAAATCAAGCAGGCGTCGAGCCGCTTTGTCATCAGATAAAGTCAACGAGCCACCATTCTTTGCGGCAAGCGCGGACGTCTGACAGGCAAGCTCATTCAGGCGACGATTCAAATTCTCGTAATTGGCAGAGTCAAGTTGCTTCTTCGCTCGTGCATCTTCAATGAATTCGCGCATGTCAGCAATGATCGATAGGATAGGTGGTTGCGCCACCGCTGGAACTCCATGATCCATCATATAAATCGCCGAATTCGGCGGATACGTTGCTGCAGCGGAGAATACCGGAGGGCACCAAGGGTAGTAATAGCCCGAAGGTGCGCGCCAATATCCCATGCGGCCCGACATACCGCCCAGTTGAAAGTATCCCCCACCGAGGTTAATGGGCGCCGGGTAAACAGGAAACATAGATGCAGAGGGATTGGTGCGGTAATAACCAATGCCCGGATTGTTGAAATAGAAGAAGTGCCCTGGAGCTAAACCAATACCGCTACTGGAACTTACACCGGGCGCCGGTGACATTGCCGATGACGGGAAATAACGTGGGCTTTCGGAAGTTGAAGTACCGATGGGATATCCGGATAACTGACCGTTTGAACGGCTGGAACCACTGCCACCAAAAGTGGTGCCACTGGTGCTAGGTGCAGATCCGGCAGAGGTACTCTTTGAGGAATACGGCCACTGCGCTTGGCACGGAGCTACGCACAAGATGAGCCAAATTAATAACAGAGTCAAGACAAGCTTCATGACTAAATTGTAGCGGAAATGAAAAGGACAGGATCGACGCCTGTCCTTTCACGACAAAAGCTTGAGGGTCAGTTCCATCGCGCCACCGTCATTGCGGTAGGTGAGCTCACACGTGAGGGGGTGTTGCTTGGCGACGACGATGGAATACCCTCTAAACTCAGGCGCGTGCTGCGAGGGGGTAGGTGAGACACGCCTGATTACTGATTCGGTGTTGCCCGATATTTAGACTCTATGAGACCTAATTCCAACATTGCCATTGGAAAAGCGGTGCAATTTACTCTACGCCGAACCACTGATGGTTCATTTCTTCCATGCACAAATGCGCTGTAACCAGCGCCCACAGCCCGATTAGTCCAAACGAGTTGAGCTCCAATTGGTTAACTTGCGGAAGTTTTCCGGATGTAACGAGACAAATTACACCAGGAACGGAAAGCACCACACAGAAAATTGATATCTTACGAAACACGACAAGAAGCGGCTGGGCCGTCTTGCTCTGACGCTTCATGGCAATCAATGCCACTAAACAAATAATGAGTGCCACTATAAGCCCATGCACAGCGGCTTGAAAGCCCACAGTGCAGACAACTGCACTTAGTGCATTGAGAATTAGCGCTATCGTGGCTTCAAGATCGAAACGCTCAACAGGTGGCATGCTTACCTCCGGCCAGGTGTTGCATCAGATGATATCGCAAGGCGGAATGCTTTTTACTTAGCCGCTCTCATGTATGCCAAGCGGCGGACGTTTGTTGTCCTGCATCAGAGCCTTGCCAAGATTTATGTGCGCCTGCGCTAAATCCGGTTCAATCTCAATAGCCTTGCGCCATTCGCCGACCGCATCTGCTATCTTTCCCAGCTTCACCAGGGCAAGTCCCAAGTTGTTGTGAGCCATGGCATCAGATGGTGTTAGTTTCAAGCACTCTTTCAGGGCGTCAGCAGCCGCTGGGTACAGCCCTGCCTGAAATAGAGCCGTTCCCATGTTGTAATGAACTTCCGCGTAATCAGGTTTAATTGACAGAGCTTGACGCCAAACCTTGACAGCATCTTCATATTTTCGGGAATCATAAAGAACGCCGCCTAGGTTATTTCGCGCCTGAACGAACGCCGGATCGATATCCAGCGCCTTTTCCAAACTTGCGGAAGCCTGGGTCAACTTGCCCAACTTCCAATAATTCACCGCCTGGATATTTAGCGCCTCGGTATCTTTCGGTTCTTTAGCCAGCACTTCGGCCACAATGACAAGAGAATCCTGATGTTGCCCAGCGTCCTTAAGTACGCGCGCAATTCGCAGCTTTGTTAATGCAGAGTCCTCACCGTATTTCTGCGCGGCCTTATATTCACTAACGGCTTGGTCCAAATCGCCGGAGGCCCGCAATGCATCGCCCAGGTCGCGGTGATAGATACCTGCTTCTGGACTCTGCCTTAGAGCCTCTTGATAGGAGCTAATTGAACCGACGTAATCTCCCCGCAGAAACAGAACATGCCCAAGGTTATAGCTTGCGCTGGGAAAGTCCTTTTTATATTGAAGGGCCTGATAAAAGATCGTCATAGCCCTTTCAAAGTCACCCTGCGCAAGATAGGCACAACCTAAGTTGTTATAGAGCTCGGCCTTCAGAGGATTTTCATCAAGTGCGCGCTGATACTCTCGAATGGCTTGATCCAACAGTCCTTGTCGCTTAAGGACAACAGCAAGATTATTGTGAGCAGCTGCGTTGCTCGAATCTCTCTTGATTACTTCGCGAAACAAATCCGCGGCTTCTTCCAAGAGTTCACGCGTTGCGCATTCAGAACCTCGCTGCATCAGCTCATTTTGCGACAGTTGCGCCGGCTTAACTATCTGCTCGGGCGCTACACTACGCTGCGGTGCTGCGACCTGCCACGGCGTTTTCAGCTGTTGTACGTGCGGCTCATCGGCGCCTAGTTCGTCCGAGCTTTGCGCGGACGCGCAAATACAGGCGTAAAGCGACAGCGCGCAGACCAATGAGTAATGAAAAAGACGCATTTGCACAATCTTTCCCCGCAGGCGCTGCAACAAGCTAATCTTATACCAATCGTTTTTTACCAGTTTAGGAACAACCATGAAGTCTAAAATCGGAACGGGTTTGCTGCTCGTATTACTTCTTTCTTGCATCGCGGCCACAGAATCACTTGCGAAGAAGAAGTCAGCTGACTCGAGCACACTGCGCCGCGAAGAGACTATGGTCCTCAATTTGAACACCGGCAGTAAATCGGCCAAATTCTTCGTTCTGCAGTCCTTACGAACCACGCGAGAGACGCAGAAGAACTTGACTAAGGCCATTAGGCAGGTCGAACAGGTCGACAGCAACTATGCAAAAGCACGTCAGCGCCCAGATGATAGGACCTTGGCTGGAACCGCAGAACGGCTAAAACAGGCGCAAGCGACTGCAGAAAAGTTGGAAAAGGACTTGGATCAGGTAAACGTCCAACTCAAGTCCGACATTCAAAGCACACTCATTCACTAGTAATGCGCAGTGACTGGAGGGGAGGGGCTTGTCCCCTCCCGTGCATCGGGCCATACAAATGATCTGGCTACACGTGGCACGTTTACTTTCGTACAACGGGAGGGGACAAGCCCCTCCCCTCTTACAGGCAATTCTGCAAAGCAAGCCCTGGCACACACCAACAAAGTGGGCACCATATGTGGTGCCCGACTTGAGTAAGTTGCATTTGCGATTCAACTATCTACTGACGGCGACCCATCAAGGAGTATGTGACCTGTGCACGCGGGCCCGGTTCGCCTTGCTTCTTGATTGTTATACGCTGCATTCCTTGGAACGACTGTCCATCTGCTGAAATCTGCATGACTATCGCTTCTTCCGCCACGGTATTGCCAACCGGGTGAGCGTACCGAAGGAAAGCGGTCGTTGTGTTGCAGTTCCCAACTTGGACCGATTGAACTCCAGTTGTTGAACTCATTGAATATCCGCCAGGAGCGCCAACGATGTTCCAGCTTTGACTATTGGAAGAAGTAAAAATGTTGCCAACTCCGCTCTGATACTCAGGACGCGCGTCAACTTTTGTGCGCGAGCCAAGGACAAGCCAGTTGCCCATAAACTGCTGTGGCAAGACTCCCGGTGGGGCATTCTGGACCGCGGCGCGCATCGGCGGCGGCTGAATATTCTGCTGCTGCAAACCAGCGTTGAGCGGTCGCGAAGGCTGTGAATTCTGCTGTAGTCCGACATTAAGAGGCTGCAGCTTCTTCTTCGGCGGCTTCTGGATGGGGGCCACGCGAGGAGGCGTCGGTATCATCGTTGGCACAGGATACGCCGGGTAGGAGGCCGGAGCACCTTGGACGGATTGCTGAACGCCCAGTTGGAACGGCTTCCCCTCGCCTTCTTGAGCGAATGATGGCGACACTATCGCCAGAGTTCCAAGCAGCGCAACCATCACCGTCTGTTTTTTCACCATACAGCCTCCCGAGGAGTCATCGACCATGAAATTAGTGCCCGATTTAACCGGGGACCAAACTATAAGAAGGTTCTACCGAAGTCTAACCGATGTCAAGGTTTCTGCGCCAAGGGATTTCCCCCTAAAATCCCCACGATTCTGCAATTTCATCTTCCTACCTGGTACCTCAGTGCTCCAAAAGGCCAATTGACTGAAATCGGCACGCCAGAAAGTGCCACCGCACGCGATGCTCGAATCGCAGTGAAGGTGTCCGTAAGGGAGAAGACAACCAGCCTATTTAGCAGCAGCAGCTGCTGCTGCTGCACCAGCTCCTTTTCTTTCAGAAGCTATCGATAGCAGTCTGACCGCCTGAGGTTCATTGGGTTTGTCTCTTAGAAAGGCTTCCAATACCTTGATTGCTTGATTAAAATGCTTCGTCTCCAGAAGCGCCTGTGCAAGACCCAACGTATCTGAGTCTATGCTCCCACCTATCATCGAGATAGCTCGGAACTGCTCCGCCGCTGCATCGAATTGCTTGTTAGACATACATGCATGTGCCAGATATCTTCTAGGTTGCGCAGTATTAGGCGATTTTCGAACAGCCTTGGTCAAGCAAGTTATCGCCAGATCGGTAGCACCGGACTGGAGGTATAAATAGCCCATCTTTGTTAAGGCCAGGGGATCTTCAGGTAACGGGCTTGCAGTAAGCTCTTGCCCCGGCAAATCCATTGCTACCGTTTCTCGCTTTTTGCCTGATCGTAGATGGTCATACGCAATCTGTCGTTCTTCTGTCACTTTCGTCAACACTGGCACAAGAGCCAACGCGGAATCATAGTCGTTAACGGCAGCACTCCAATTTTCGAGCTGCAGGTAACAAAAGCCGCGTTCGCGATAGGCGTTAGCTAAGTAGGTCAAGTGCTTAATGCACTGAGAAAAATCCGCGACGGCTTCTTTGTATTGACCGATGGCCTTACAACAAAGTCCCCGTTGATAGCTTATTTCGAAATTTTCAGGAGTAAGAACCAGCGCCTTGTTGAAGCTTTCCAGAGCGGACTTGTTTAGATTGAGACGAAGTAAGCACAACCCTTGGCCAAAATAGAATTTGCTTTCCTTGGGATCTGATTTTATAGCGGATTCGTAATCTAACTTTGCCGCCTCATATTCTTTTTGCTGAAATAGATCTGAAGCTCGCAGGGCAACAAACTGAGTTTCCAGCTCTTTCGGTACCTTATGTGTGAGCATTTTTGTACAATCGCTGATGCTGTCCTTCAGCTTGCCGTCGGCGGCGTAAGCCGTTGCACGTACAAGG
>Ga0163152_10007240_pt1 | contig 12199 bp, 8 predicted proteins | sample OliLakLV19MP8IB2_FD_148635 | JGI IMG/M metagenome (GOLD analysis project Ga0163152, IMG submission 148635) | Freshwater microbial mat bacterial communities from Lake Vanda, McMurdo Dry Valleys, Antarctica - Oligotrophic Lake LV.19.MP8.IB-2 | ecosystem: Environmental > Aquatic > Freshwater > Lake... | reverse complement strand
GCGTGGACTGATGGGCCGCATCATCGCCCGCTTCGAGGACAAGGGCCTCACCGTCGTCGGCGCCAAGCTGATGCATATCTCGCAGGACCTCGCGGCGAAGCACTACGGCGTCCACAAGGAGCGCCCGTTCTACGCCGGCCTCGTCCGCTTCATGACCAGCGCCCCCGTGCTCGTCATGGCCATCCGCGGCAAGGAAGCCATCGCCGTCTGCCGCAAGCTCATGGGCAAGACCACCGGCTACGAGGCCGAGCCCGGCACCGTCCGCGGCGACTTCTCCTCCAGCAAGAGCTACAACCTTGTGCACGGCTCCGACAGCGAGGAATCCGCTAAGAGCGAAGTGGAGCTGTTCTTCAAAAAGGACGAGCTCATCGACTACGACCGCGACTCGCTGCGCTGGGTGGTGGACACGACTGGCGGGAAGGCGGAGTGATTTCCTGATAATCCCGGACGAATCGTCAGCGAAATTTGCCCATGAGCCGGTCACCCATAACGACGCCATTCGAATTCTTTTGTAAACGCCGTCCTCACTAAATGAGCGATTTTCGTCTCGTTCAAGAGTTCGTCATTTGTAGGTTTGGGCCAATCGGGTAGGAAAACTGGTTGACCTTGAGGAGGATTCCAATCAATTTCCAGAGGACAGTTTTTGTGTCGATCTTCGTGATGATCGGGGCAAACGACCACCAAATGCTGTGGGTGATCTAACGAGAACAGCTCGAGTGGATATTTGAGATGATGCACCTCAAGAAGTGACACGGGAACATCATCCACACAGTCATGACAGAGATTTTTAAACGTCACTTTCATCCAACGTGATCTTTGTTTCCAAGTTTCCGACGCCCAGTATTGCTTCGTAAAATCCTGCCACAGATCTTTCACGGTTTCAGGGAGATTCCAACGGCCATTTCCCAATTGAAATTGCGCAGCGGGTGACATGTTGAATGCCCGCTGGACCTGCTCAAGATATCGATCTGGTGGCGTCATAGTTAAGAGTCCCGATTTGGAAAAATTGCTATTGTCGCCGGTCTACCGCTCTCCAAATACGTTACCACATCCGCGTTTATTGGGCATCATCGACAGGCTGCTTTTGCGCTGCGCGTCGGCGGGTGATGTCGTTGTCGGTTTCCCAGTCGAGCATGGCGTTGGCCAGTTCCTCTTCCCATCCTCACCCCCGCGATAATTCCCCTTAACAACATGACGACACTTGTTTGCCGTGACAACCGCCGAATCCGCCTGGCTGCTTGAGCGGAGCGGGAGAACCCAAAAATTGTCGGGGCGAATCCGGCTTGGAGGCCGGACGGGGCAACTCGGCTCCGAGCCGTTGAGCTCACTTTAGACCTTCCAGATACGCCACGACATCCGCAAAATCCTTCAGCGTCAGGCCATACTTCAATCCCTTCGGCATCATCGACAGGTTGCTCTTTCGCCGATCGCCGATCGACGACCTCGACCCATCGTCGCCTCTCGCAACGCGACAAGGCAATCGCCGACTGGTCGATTGGCTTGCCACGCTTCTAACGCGTTAGGGGTCGAAACGCAGGAGTGGTTGAAATCCCGCCTGCTCGAAGTGGTGGTCGTGAGACAGGGCACGTGAGATTTCGTTCGAGGCCATCACGAGAAATGAGATGCAGTCCGTCAGCGACCATGTCTTGTCGCGCCGTTCGCGATGAAAGAGCACACCGTCGAGGTACCGTTCTGATGTCTCGATCAGTTTCACTCGGGACGTAGAGAGCAGCTTTTCGATTGCTTCGTGACAGCGCTGTCGTTTGGCCAGGTCCGACAGTGCGTTGAATGTTTCAATCAGCACTTCGCGTGAGGTGATGACCTCCTCGTCAATCGATCGCAGCCAACGCAGCGCCCGCGCATGAAGCGCGTCGCGGTCGTCGATGAGCGCGATGAACCACCCGGTGTCGGCGAATATCATGGCCGCTTCGGAGTCCCGTAGAGATAGTGGTCGTGCTGCGACGCCAGGTCCGTCGGCGAATCATTGCCATTAAGCGGGGGGAGGCTTTCGAGCCAGTCCGCCACCGCCGCGAGCGAGCCTGACGCCGATGTCGGCTCAACGGGTCGCAACGACACCTCAAACGGCTGGCCGATTGGCACGTCGACCGGTTCATCGGGGATGAACACCTTGCCATCAAAATGGACGCGCATGCGAGTGGTCATAGCGTCATTCTACACCGACGGGTTGGTCGTTTCGCTCGTAAGCAAGTCGTTACCGCGAAGGGGGACGCATTCCTATTTCAATCCTTCCAAATACGCCACCACATCCGCGAAATCCTTCAAGCTTAAACCCTTCTCCAACCCGTTCGGCATCATCGACAGGTTGCTCTTCCTTCGCTCGCTCACCGACTTCTTCGGCACCTTGATTCGTTTCACAACCGATCAGGGGCAGGAACCTTTGCAAGCCGCGAAGCGGCGGCATCACCGTAGCCCCGGGCGTAAGTCCGGGGTTGTGATTAACAACAATTCATCAGGCCCCGAAGGGGCGACACAATTGGCGAGGCTTGTGCCGTCCCTACGGGGCTCAAACCCATCAACATCGCCACCCCGGGTTTACGCCCGGGGCTACGGTTGTGCCGAACGCTTCGCGGCTGAATCCTCGCGCTGCAAAATGCTTCACTCGCTGCCAGAAGGATGAGGGCGATCCACGAGATGCTCTTCAATCGCCCGCGCCGCGGCGATTCGCACCCTTTCATCCGTGTCCTTCAGTGCAACGGTGAGCGCCGCGGCCGCCGCCTTCGTTCCGCTCCACTCGCGCCTCTTCTCTCGCGCCGGCTTGCCCCGCGCCGGCTGCGTGTCCCACCAACCCTTCACATCCGGGTCGGCCTTGCGAGACACCTCGGCGAGGGCTTCGACCGCACGGGCGCGGACCTCCGGGTACGGGTTCGCGCTCACGGCGTGAACGAGCGCCGCCACCGCGCCATCGTCGTACACACCCGTCAGCGCCAGCACCGTCCCCTCGCGTGTCCGCTCATCGGATGAGTTGAGGAACGCCGGGGCGGCGTCCCACGCGTTGATCGCACGCAGCGCCTGCACCTTGGCGAGCCACGCGAAACGGTCCTCATCATCGAGCGAGGAATAAAGCTCCGCGGCGGCCTCGGCACCGGCGATCCGGCCGAGCGTCGCCGCCGCCTGCATCCGCACGCGGGCATCGGTGTCGTTCTTCGCGCGGTGGATCAAGCCTTTCACCGCCGCCTTCGCGTCGAACCGCTTCGTGCCCAGCGCCCGCGCCGCCTGGGCCCGCAGCTCATCGGGCCCGTTGTGCAGCGCGGTGATGAACTCCTTCACTGGGTTGTAGCCCTTGTGCTGGTCCGCCATCGCCGCCAGCGTCCACAGCGCATGGATGCGCGCGGTGTTGGACTTGGATTTATCCGCGAGTGCCGCTTTCACGGCGTCGCGCGCATCGCCGCGCTCCGCCAGCGCCCACTGCGCGAGAACCCGGTGCGTGTGCTCCGCGTGCGACAGCATTTCGATAAGTTCGCGGGTCGAGGCCGCCTTCTCACTCCCTCCGCCAGCGAACGGCAACGCCGGCGGCCCGTCGCCCGGGTCCACGGCGCAGCCCGGCAACCCGTGCAGCAGAAGAAAGATCGCAAGAGTCAATCTCATGGCCATCCTGATGGCAGTCCTGAATACCCATCGCCAATCCACAGGGGCGTCTAAGGAAGGCAGGAAAGCAGGAAAAAAGGCCATGTGATCATGCTGATTACTTCGCGCATTCTGCCTTCGGGCACGAAGCAGAATCAGATTCGACTGGCACACCTGCATTGCAGACATCATAATGATGGATACCGACCGTCTCATCGAAACGTTCTTCCAGGAGTTGAATCATGAATCGCATCATCACGTTCGCCCTCGCCGCCGCCGTTGGCCTCTGCATTACCGCCGGCTGCGACAACCGCACCAAGACCGAGAAGATGATCGACGCCGCCAAGGAGAAGGGCGGGGCCCTGAAGGAGAAGCTCTCGGCCGGGCTGGCGAAGCTCAAGTCGGTGAAGAACCAGAAGGAACTCGTTGACGAGGCCACCGAGCAGAAGAACACGATCAAGGTGAAAATTGACGAGTTGATGGGCAAGCTAAAGGAAGCGAACCCGGAACTTGAAGCGAAACTCAAAAAGCAGATCGCGGCGCTGAAGGAAAGCGCGGGCGACCTTGACGAGGCCATCGCCAAAGTGAAGGCCGACCCTGAGAAGGCGTGGGAGGACATGAAGGCCAAGGCCATCGCGGCGATTGAGAAGGCCGAGCGCAACATGCAGCAGCCTTAATAAGACTGGCCGCAAAAAGTAAGACTGGCCGCAAAAAGTCGCAAAAGTCGCAAACGGGGATGAGTGCTTGATGCGCTGGCGCTGTCACTCTGTTCGAGAAGAGAGTTGCCACAAAAAGGCACAAGAGGCACAAAAGGGGCAAAAGGCACGAGAGGCACAAAAGTAAGAGGTGCATGGGAGCTGATTTATCCCCGGTTGTTGATTAGATAGCTCGACTCGCCTGATTGAAGCGCTTAAATACCCGGCTTGCGAGCATTGGCTCTCTCCATCCCTTCTCTATCAACTCTCTACCCCCTTTGTGCTTTTTTGTGCCTTTTTGTGGCAAAGCCCTCTTGCGACTTCTGCGACTTTTTGCGGCAAATCTGGTTGATCGCCGCTACTCCCCCGTCTTCATCGCCTCCTTGAGCCTGTATCGCATGAGCTCGATATGCACGCGCAGGTTGTAGTACTCCTCCATGTACGACAGCGGCACGACCGTCGAGTTCACCTCTTCGTCGAGCTGCCGCAGCCGCTCTGCCTCCTCACCGAGTGTCGCCGACTTTGAAGGATCGCCGATGTGTTCGTCGACCACGCGCAGCACGCGGTACCAGCGATAGATCCGGCTGCGCGTCCGCCAGCGATAGAGCGGCGGCGCCAGACGGAACAGCGGGATCAAGAGCGTCAGCAGCGGCAGCAGCAAAATCTTCATGCGGTCCGCCATCGACGCCGCCCAGAACGGCAGCACGCGGTAGAGGAACGATTTCCCGTTCTCGAAGTAGTACTCGGCCGCCCGGTTCATCGGGAACTCGGTCAGCCGCTGCGACGGGAACATGCCCGGGTCCGAGATGAGGCCGCCGCGCTGGTGCGCCTTCTCCGCCGCCTCGATCAAGAGCGGCACCACCGCCGGGTGCACGTCGCCGCGGGCCACGATGTTCGCCGCCGCCGCGACCATTCTCACATCCCGCCCCGGCAGGTTCGCCTTCAAATCCAGCACACCCTCCGGCAGCGTCACGCTCGATAAAAACGGCAACCGCCGCGCGTACGCCGGTGCAAGGTCGAGGCTCATCAGGTGAATATCCGGCTCATCGATCAGGTCGCGCACCAGCGCCGCCTGCGGGGAGATCACGAAGATGGCCGCATCGATCTCGCCGCGCTTCAGGGCATCGACCGCGTTCTGCCCGCCCAGCGGCTCGAAGCGCGTCGCGGTGCCGGTGGCCGCATCGGGCGCGGCGGTCGCGGTGACGCCCGTCTCTTCAAGCAACTGCATCGCCAGCGCCCGCACCCCGCTGCCCTCGCCGCCGACCGCGATGATCCGCCCCTTGAGCTGCTCCATCCGCGTGAACGGCTCGCGCCCCCGATGAAAAACCCACACCGGCTCCAGATACACACTCGCGATCGCCGTGATCTCGCCGCCCTCGCTTGCGCCTCCGCCACCAACAACCGCGCCCGGCGCCGTCCCTCCCTGCACGATCGCCACCGATACGCCGCTCGACTCGTCCATAAGCAGCCTGTAGTTCTCGATCGACCCGGCCGTCTCGCGCACCACCACCTCGATGCCCTGATTGCCCAGGTGATCGCCGTACGCCGCCGCGAACTCGAAATACGAGCCACTCTTGCTGCCGGTGGCGATGACGATCTGCTTCGGCGGCGCGGGCTTCACGAAGAACGACGCGATGAAGAACCCGATCGCCACCAGCAGCAGCCCCGGCCCCCACACCTTGAGCTGATCCCAGCGCGACCGGCGCGGCCCGCGCAGCAGGGATGGGCGGTTGGATTTGGACATGGGCTCGCTCCCTCGGGTAAGCGAATGAGTGTAACGTGGCGCGCGTTGCCGCGCGGCTCATTGTCAGAGCCGGACTCTGCGAGTCCGGTCGGATCGACGAGGCTCAATGCCGAGTCGATCCGTTTCGCGCGGGGGATACGCGTCAATCATTGGCGTCTGCCGCGCGAGGCGGTTTCGCTCGGCCCGCGGACGGGCATCGCAAAACCGACCGGACTCGCAGAGTCCGGCTCGCACAAGCCAGAAACCACCGCGCGATGACTACACCTTCGCATCAACGAGAGGCTATGGATTCGTCCGCATCGACTGTACAGTGAGACCGCCGCGTGCATGCGGCGTTTGAGGAGGCCACGATGCACCGTCATTGCCTGTCTGTTTGTTTCTGCATCGCGCTCGCCGTGAGCATCGTCCGCGCCGAAGACTCCGCGACGCTCCCGCCGATCAAGCCGATCGAGCGATTGCTGCCGCCGAAGGGCGTCGACATCGGCAAGGAGGAACGCGAGAAGCTTGAGGCCGAGCTTCAGCGGCTCACCAAGCTGACGAAGGATTACAACAAGCTATTTGCCGACCTGATGCCCGATGTCTGGGTCTACTTGAAAGCGGTGCGCTGGGCACTCGACTTCGACGAGTTCTATGACACGAAGAAAGACGTGGAGAAGGCGAAAGCCGCGCTTCGGACCGCCGAGCACCGCTACAACGTCATCCATCAAGGCCAGCCCGATCACGAGCGCAACCGGCGAGACCCGTATGACGACGCCGCCGCCAAGCCCGGCCTCGTCGTCCGCGGCTACATCTCCGACATCGACGACTCCGTCCAGCCCTACGGCCTGCACATCCCGCCCCCGGATAAGCTCGACCTCACCAAACCCGTCCCGCTGCTCGTTTGGCTGCACGGCCGGGGCGACAAGGAAACCGACCTGCACTTCATCGCCGCCCGTGAGAAGAACAAGGGCGAGTTCGCGCCCGACTGGTGCATCACGCTGCATCCGTACGGCCGCGGCACGATCGGCTTCAAGTTCGCCGGCGAAATCGATGTGCTCGACGCCATCGAGAGCGTGAAGAAGCGGTACAAGATCGATGAGGACCGCGTCGCGCTGGCCGGCTTCAGCATGGGCGGGGCGGGGGCCTGGCATATCGGCGCCCACTACGCGGACCGCTTCTGCGTCGTCCACGCCGGAGCGGGGTTCGTCGAGACGGCGAAGTACAACCGGCTGACGCCCGACAAGTATCCCGCGTGGTACGAGCAGAAGCTGTGGGGCTGGTACGACGTGCCGTGCTACACGCGGAACCTGTTCAATGTCCCCGTGATCGCTTACAGCGGCGAGCTCGACAAGCAGAAGCAGGCGGCCGACTTGATGGCCGAGGCGTTCAAGGCGGAGGGCCGCGAGCTGCGCCACATCATCGGCCCGGGGGTGGAGCACAAGTACGAGGCGAAGGCGAAGGAGCAGGTGCTGGCGGAGATCAAGAAGGCGGTGGAGAAGGGGCGGAATAAGGCACCTTCCGAAGTGCATCTCCAGACGCGAAATGTTCGGTACAACCGGATGCACTGGATCAATCTTCAGCAGGTCAATGACTTCTGGGATGACACCCGAATCGACGCGGTCATCGCGGCTCCGGGGCGCATCGAAGTGACGACCAAAAATGTCCGGCAGTTTTCTATCGACCCGCGCCCCTTGAAGCCGCTCATGAACGGGGCACAGTATGAGGTGGTCATTGACGGGCAGGCCACCAAATCCAAGGCCGGTTTCATCAAGGGGAAGGACAACAAATGGTACAGCGATGGATTTGTCAGCTTCAGAGGGCGCGAGCCAGCCAAAATCGGCGGCTTAGGCGGTTGGGTGGGTCCCATCGACGACGCGTTCCTTCATCGGTACGTGATGATTGAGCCCTGGCGGAGGAAACCGCGTAACCGGGCGGAACGCTGGACGCAGATGGAAGCGGACCGAACCGCCGAGCGATGGCGATGTCTTTTCCGCGGGGAGGTGCCGCTTATCAGAGTTGACCAGTTCTCGCGGCGCCCCCGTTATGAAGGCAGTGTTGTACTTTGGGGTGACCCGACCTCCAACGCACTGATCAAGGAAATTGAGGCGGAATTACCCATCAAATGGGAAGGCGAAACCATTATTGCGGGGGAGAGAACGTACTCTGCGGCCGACCATATTGTCGTCATGATCTGTCGCACGTCGCTAGCAACGGGATATACAGTCCTCAACTCCGGCCCCACCTTCCGCGAAGGGCACGACCGCACCAACAGTCAGCAGACGCCCAAGCTGCCGGACTGGGCGATCATCGGGCTGGACAAGGACCCCGACGCCTTCGCCCCCGGCGAGATCAAGGCCGCGGGGTTCTTTGATGAGAACTGGCAGGTGAAGAAGGAAGAGAAGTGATGTCCGCCCATGCGCGGCCTTCTTTCTGAGCCGCAGCGTCCTCGCTGCGCGTGCCTTCTCATTGAGCCGCAGCGTCCTCGCTGCGCGTGCTTGATTCCAAGGCACGCGCGGTGCGGACACCGCGGCTCAGAGGAAAAGGCACGCGCGGTGCGGACACCGCGGCTCAGAGGAAAAGGCACGCGCGGTGCGGACACCGCGGCTCAAATGGAGAAGGCGTGGGCGGCGAGGAAAGCTCTTGCCTTCATCGGTTACATTGGAAACATCCCCACCATCGGGGCCCACATTGGGGCATGAATTGCTCGGTTCCACCAGGAGGCTGACATGCACTCACTTCTCACCCTGCTCGTTCTGCTCGCGGTGTTTTCGCGGATCGGCTTCGACTCGGCCGTGGGTGCGGCCGATGTTGCCAAGGCGCCGGCAGCCGGTGCAGCGCTTAAACAGGACACCGCCCGCGGCGACAAGATGATCGCCGATTATTTCCGGGCCGAGACAGCCCGGCTCGCGGAGCGCACCCTCGCTGACATCAACACGCTCGACGATTGGAAGGCCAAGCGCGACACCTTCCGCGGGCAGCTCTTCGAGATGCTCAGCCTCGACCCGCTCCCGCCGAAAACGGACCTGAAGGCGAAGACGACCGGGACTGTCGAGCACGAAGACTTCACCGTCGAGAACGTCCACTTCCAATCCTCGCCCGGCCTGTACGTCACCGGCAACCTCTACATCCCCAAGCAGAGCCGCATCGCCAAGCGCAAGCTCGTCGATGAGAAGGACGCGAAGACCGCCGACAAGGACGAGTCGCCGTACCCGACGATCCTTTATGTCTGCGGCCACGGCGGCGTGAAGAAGAACGGCGTCTCCTACGGCAACAAGACCTACTACACCCATCACGGCTCCTGGTTCGCCCGCCACGGCTACGTCTGCCTGATGATCGACTCGCTCCAACTCGGCGAGATCGAGGGCATCCACCACGGCACGTACCGCTACGGCATGTGGTGGTGGCTCAACCGCGGCTACACCCCGGCCGGGGTCGAGGCGTGGAACTGCATCCGGGCGCTCGATTACTTGGAGACGCGCAAGGAGGTCGACAAGACGCGCATGGGCGTGACCGGGCGCAGCGGCGGCGGGGCGTACTCGTGGTGGATCGCGGCGCTCGATGACCGCATCAAGGTCGCGGTGCCGGGCGCGGGCATCACCGACCTGACCAACCATGTCGTCGATGGCGTGGTCGAGGGCCACTGCGACTGCATGTACATGCACAATACTTATCGCTGGGACTACGCGCAGGTCGCCGCGCTGGTGGCGCCCCGGCCGCTCTTGATTTCCAATACCGACAAGGACACGATCTTCCCGCTCGACGGCGTGGTCCGTCTGCACGCGAAGGTGGCGAAAATCTACAAGCTGCACGACGCGGAGAAGAACCTGGGCCTGAACATCGTCGAGGGTCCGCACAAGGATTCGCAGGAATTACAGCTTGGCTCCTTTGTGTGGTTCGACCGCTACCTCAAGGGCGGCGACCGGGTGGTGGAGGTTCCGGCGGTGAAGATCACGACGCCCGAGCAGTTGCGGGTGTTCGAGAAGCTGCCGGAGGATCAAAGGAACACGAAGATCCAGGAGGAGTTCGTGGCGACGGCGAAGGCGTGCGAGCCGGCGAAGGACAAGGCGGAGTTCGAGGCGCAGCGGGAGGTTTGGATGAAGGCGCTGCGCGAGCAGGTGTTCGCGGGGTGGCCGAGCGAGGCGGAGGCGGGCGGGATGAACGTGAAGCTGATCAGCTCGATGCCCGGCAAGGACGAGAACAGCGGCCTTCGCTTCAATCTCGTCACCTTTGACAGTCAGGCGACTGTGCCGTTGGAACTGGAGTTGGTGAGTCGTCGCGAGGCGAAGAAGCTTGACGTGCTTATCCTGCATGTCCTGGACGATCATGCGTGGGAGCAATCGGCCATCGACGCGGAAACCCGGAAGCTCCTGCTGGCGAACGATGTGGCCATCGCTCGCTTCTGCCCGCGCGGCGTCGGTCCTACGGCTTGGGACCAGAGCGAAAAGAAGCAAACTCAACATCGCAGGCGATTCATGCTGCTCGGGCAGACGCTCGACGGCATGCAGGTGTGGGACATCCGCCGTGCAGTGCAGGCTCTGCGCGAGGTGGTCATCCCCGGGCCTGTGTCGCTTAAGTCCGTGCCGCTCACTCTTCGCGGCGAGAGGGTCATGTCGGGGAACGTGCTTTACGCATCGCTGTTCGAAGATGGCATCAATCTGGTGGAGTTGAAGCACCTGAAGCCCACGCACCGCGAGGGGCCGATCTACATGAACATCTCGCGCCACCTCGAAATCCCGCAGGCGGCGGCGATGGCGGCGTCGCGGGTCCCGCTGAAGCTGGAGATGGCGCTCGACGGCGATTGGAGCTACTTCACGGCGACGGCGAAAAATTTGGGCTGGGACGCGAAGCGGGCATCGATCACCATCGCCCCGCCGCCGGCCGGGCCGACGCCGCCGAAGGAAGGAGCGGGGAGGTGAAAGAGCGCGGGTGCCACGGACAGCGCACCGAGTCTGCGAGCGGAGTCGTCCGTGTGATCGAAAGTCGAGCGTCGATCGGCACGGACGACTTCGCTCCCAAAGCATCGCTTCGCTGTCCGTGGCACCCAAAGGTTTAGGGTTGAGGTTCAGGAACGGCACCCACCGGGAACCGCAGCATGGCGTTGTACCAACCGGCCCACGCCTGAAGGAACTGCTCGGTATCGGCGGCGGGCGCGGGGGCTTTCGGATAACCCTCGGTCTTGTTCCATTGCTCGCCAAACGCTTCGAGCTTCTTCACCGCCTTGGCGGCGAGCTTCGCATCGTCGGCCCGGGCCATCCGCATCAGCCCGCGCACCTTCTCCTCCGGCGGGCCCCAGTTCATCACCTCGGCGACGAGTTCGCTCTTCTCCACCTTCTCGCCCACCATGAGCTTCGCCATCACCTCATCCAGATCGGACGCGGCCTTGGAGATCGCCTCGACCAGGTTGGGCTTGTACTCCTTGCCCATCTCGATGCGCAGGGTGGACGACGACTTCGTGTCGCCGATGCGCAAGGTCGCGACACCGTCGGCATCGCTGTACGCGATGGAAGCACTGGTCAAGCCGGCAACGATGAGGCGCAGGTCCCGCTTGCCCTTCGCGATCTCGGCCTCTTCGGAGCGCCCGCCTTCGATCAGGGCGTCGGCCATCTTCAGCAGCCCACTGGCCTTGAACACCGCCCATTCCCGCGCGTGGATCGGCACCGTCGCCTTGAGCGCGTGGCCATCGAGCGACAGCCACTGGTGCTTCTTCCCGGCCGCGTCGCGGATCAACTGCCAGGTGCGGGCGACCTTCGGGTCGGCAGCCTCGTTCTGCTCGAGGATGGCGAAGCTGATCGCGTCGTTGGCGGTGGCGATGAACGCCTTGGCCTTGCGGATGGTGATGAGCTGCGCCCCGCCGATGCGGCCATCGGGGTCGCGGAAGAACCCGACGGTCTTGACGTCCATCTCTTCGTTCACGTGCTTGGCCAGCGCCTGCACCGCGGGCGTCTCGGTGCCGCCGACCTGTGCCGCCATCTGCTTCGGCTGGATGAGGAAGGGCCAGTCCAGAATCATGAACTCCCCGTTGCGCACCGCGGCGGCGACCTGCTCGGCGCCGTCGCCGTGCTGGTTGTTCCCCGAGTCGTGCACGCCGTCGTAATGGAGCAGGAAGTGGAGTTCGTCCTTGGCGGCATCATGGCGGATGGTGATGCGCTGGCCGACGAGCTCGAGGCACCCGGTGACGAGCAGCACGGTGATGGAA
>Ga0163152_10007238_pt1 | contig 12201 bp, 20 predicted proteins | sample OliLakLV19MP8IB2_FD_148635 | JGI IMG/M metagenome (GOLD analysis project Ga0163152, IMG submission 148635) | Freshwater microbial mat bacterial communities from Lake Vanda, McMurdo Dry Valleys, Antarctica - Oligotrophic Lake LV.19.MP8.IB-2 | ecosystem: Environmental > Aquatic > Freshwater >... | reverse complement strand
TTCTCGCCACGGCGTCCAACGTCCTATAAGGGCAGTTATTGTTGCGCACACGGATGGAGCGCTTGCGCCCGAGGCACAGAGCGCCCGCGCTCGGCACTACGGAGCGCCCGCGCCCGATGCTCGGAGCGCTAGCGCTCTGCCGTGTGGAGCGCCCGCGCCCGATGCTCGGAGCGCTAGCGCTCTGCCCCGCGCCGGCGATCCTTATTGCGCTTCTTCTCTTTCAGAGAAGTCTTTTAATTCAACTGCTGCTGCTGTTGCTGGCGGCGCTCATCACCGGGCACTGGTTGAGGCAGCAGCAGCAGCAGAAGTGCGCGGCTGTCAGGGAGAGGAGAGGTCCGAGGCGATACGCATGATGAGGGCCAAGGGCATCAACCAGCGATCGGCAGACCGAATCGCCGACGTGGTGCCGCTCGGGTGGATCGTCAGCAACATCAAGCGGCTGGAGCGCAACCGGCACGCCGGCCCAGGGCTGTACTACACGAGCATCTGCAACGACGATGCAGGTTGGCTTCAGCGCCAGCAGCATCGCGCGGCCGTCGCCGCCGCGCCCATACCCATCACCGAGGCCAAGCCCGCCGCGCCGATCGTGGTGCCCTTCTCCGAACTCGCAGCGCTCACCGACGACGACTTCACCGCAGCGCTCAGTGAGGCGATCGCCGCCGAACCCGCGGAGCGGCGGACAGCCATCACGCGGCAACTTCACACGAGGGGCACGCTTCGCAATGCGATAAGCAACTCTCTCGTTTCCGCGCACGTCGAGCGATGGTCGGCGCAGCAGGACGCGCTCGAGGTGGGCAGCGACTTCAAGAACCCTTCTCAGTACGAACGCGGCATCACCGCCGAGGGCGTGCTCTACACGGCCCCGGCCGCGGCGGTCGCCTAGCGGCGTCCCTTCTGCCCCAGCGCCATGTCGGCGCGTGGGACTCCTTGGCGGCGCGACGGCTGTTGAACCGTTGCGCCGCTCTTCAACGTTCGGGGGCAGGGGGAGATTCGCAAAAGGAGTATCAGCATGATCGCGTCTGTACCAGGCATCCCAACCGAACAGGTCATCATCGTCATCGGAATCACCGTCGCCAAGGGTTACGGCGCTGCGCTTCGTGATGCCGTCGGGACATCCCTTTTGGCAGACGCCGCGGCCGTCGGGGCGATTCTGTGCACCATCGCCAATTCGGTCGCACTGGCGCAGACCGAGGATAGGCTGACGATCAGCATCGACGTGCAGACGACCGGTCGCGATGAGGTGTGCTCGTGACCTACGCCATCACAGAGCGACCCGTGCTCATGCCGCCGATGATGGTGCCGACCTTGAAGGGCTCGCCCACCGTTGTGAGTATGTGCATCGCGCACGTTGACGGAGGCTTCCGCGCCGGCGCCGGGTGCCGCACCCACTGGATCGAATCCTCTTACACGTTCGCAACGGCGCGGGGCGCGGCGTGCTGGGCCGCGTACGCGCTCAATCTCATCGTTGATGAAGTCGAACGTCACCCCGCGGAGCACAAGCCATGAAGCCCATCATCGACTTAACCGACACCGCGGCGTCGGCCGCGGACGTGATCAGGAGCACCAACGAGCCGGCTCGCTCGCAGCGAATGTCCGAACTCGCGCGAATGCCCAAGCGGCCGCCGCTGACCGCACAGCGTGCGGAACAACTCGTGAAACTTGCCAACGAGGTGCGGTCGCGCGCCAAGGCCAGGAGCGGGCTTTACGGCTTGCGGCCGAGTGTCGCCGCGGACATCCGCCGCGCGATCGCGTACATCGACGACACGGCTCTCTTCTTCCGGAAACACAAATGATCGCCATAGCGCTGTCCGTCATCACCATCAACATCGGGATTTGTCTCGCGCTCATCTACCGCGACCGCCGGCACCGCAGGAGGCATCGACCGTGATGACCGCGCTCTTCGTCGCGGTAGTGTGGCACGCGGCAATAGCGACGTGCGCGGCGTACTCATGGTGGGGCGAATGCCACCGGCTGCGCGCCGAGATCGCCGCGAAGAATTCTTCCGCCGTCATCGGCGTTGATTGAGATTGTGGGCGGCGCGTGCTCAAGTGCGGGCACGCGCCGCCCGACGTGCGGGGGCAATGCCCCGCACCAAAGCCCCGCTAAAACCCGTTGGTGGACCCATCGAAGCCCCGTTGGTGGAGCCGCCGGCAACGCCGGACCAGGACGAAGCGGGCGACGGCATGGACGCGATCGACGCCCTCCTGTCCGACATCGACGATCCGAGCGGGCATCAGGCGTGCGTGTCGGAACTCATCAACGGCGAGAAACATCAACTCGCGTGCGTGGGTGTCGCGGACTTCGACGTGTGGGCGTTCGGCCAGACCTACGGCGGCGGCACCTACGAACTGCGCATCCGCGAGATCGACACCAAGCGTTACGTCAGGCAGCGCCGCTTCAAAGTGTCGGCGCGAGTGCCGCGCAAGGCCGACGCCGCGGCCGCGGCGGCAGTGCAGACGCCGCCAGCATCGGTCTACACCGGCGATCGCACCATCGACCTCATGCTGGCGATGATGAAGCAGTCGTCCGACCAGGCTGCGCGATCGGCGGAGCAGCAGACGCACCTCCTGACCGCGCTCATCAACCGGCCGCAGGCCGACAACGGTCTGAAGTTTGGCGACGTGATCAACGCGGCCACCCTCATGGCCGGCAAAAACAACAGCGGCGGCGGCGTCGGCGAGATGATCGACGCCTACCAGAAACTCCAGGAACTCTCCGGCGGGAGCGGCGGGAGTGGTGCCGCGAGCGATGAGGTTGAACTGGCAAAGGCGTTCGCGCCCGTGCTCGGAGAACTCATCAAGAACAGCGCGGGCAAGACCGCGGCCGTGCCCGCGCCATCACCAACGACAATGAAGAGCGTGCGCAGGCCGCGCGCGTCATTGCCTCAACAGGCCGGATCGGTCGGCGCTGGCGGACATGCCCCCGCCGCGCCGGCCGTGACGGCCACACCCGCGGCGATCGAGACCGCGGCGATCGAGCCGCACGAGATCAGCCCCGAAGAGAACACGCTGCGCGCTCTGGCGGGAATCGTGCTGACCGGACTCATGTTCCCCGACGGCTCGCACCTTGGCCGGCGCGTCAGCGAAACAATGGACGCCGATGCCCTTGGAGCGCTGCTCGAAGAGATCGACCAGGGCGAACTTGCGGCCAACATACTGCGCGTGACGCCAGCGGACGTGCGGGCGATGATCGAGCAGCCGCAAGTGGCCGCTGCGCTGGCGCAACTCGAAGCGTATCTGCGCCGCGAGATCATGGACCAGGACGAGGCGGAGATCGAGATGAACGACGCCGGCGAGATCATCACCGCGCCAACGGCCGCCGAAGAGGCCGCGCCATGAAACTTAACGAACTCGGACCATTCTTCGTCTTCGAGGGCGGGCCGACGGGCAAGGTGTACTTGCCCAAGACCGGCTGCGCGATCATGCCGATCCCCGGCGTGATCGGCGAGTGCATGGTGCAGTGCGGCGCTGTGCAGGTCAGGATCAACGCGCGAAGCGATGAGGTCGCCGGACTCTGGACCGGCGGGGACATCACCGCGCCCCCGCCGCCGACGCTGCGGCTTGTGACGGAGTGACCCATGCAGCAGTCTCGCGCAACCGTCGTGCATGGCGCTTCACCGGCCGACCGCGCGGTCACGCTGCAACTGCCCGCTGGCGACGTGGGCACCGACGCGACGTGCCTGGCGATGCGCGCGGTCGCCGAGGACGCCGCGGCGAACAGCCAGGGCGTGGCGCGACTTGCATCAACGCTGCGCGCCGGCTTCGTGCCGCGAACGCTTTACGACTGGCTGAGTGCGCATGTGCGCTTCAGGCGCGACGAGAAGGGCATCGAGCACATACGGCACCCGGACGTGCTGCTCGCGCAGATCGCGCGTGACGGGGTCGCCCAGGTCGATTGTGATTGTCTGGCGACTCTCGCGTGCGCCGTGCTGCTCAAAGCCGACATGCTCAGGCCGTGCCTTGTGGTCGTGACGCGGCAGTCCTTCCCGGCCGAGTTTGCGCACGTCTTCTACGGCACCTGGATGCGGAACAGCGCGCTGCCCTGGAAACTTCCCGACAATGTTCAGCCACCGGCGTTCGTACCTTATGACCCGCAGGAGCGGACGCCGGCAGGACAAATGCCCGGCGGCGTGCGCCGGTTCCGCGTGTACCCATTTTGAAACTCACTTGGGCAGAATCACAGTTGATCTACGCGCGCCGGCTGCGCGTGCTGCGCGCGCTCAAGCCGGCGGCGTACCAGGTCTATGACGCGCTGCTCACCCTGGCGACCGGGCCGGACGGCGCGACGTTGACCATCGAGCAGATCGCCGCGGCGGCGTCCCTGCAGCGCCGCGCAGTGCAACTCGCGGCCGGCGAACTGGAGCACGCCGGCCTTGTCTCGCGCTTCACCGCCGGCGACGGCGCGGGCTTGGTCTACATGATCGAGGACCAGAGGCCGCGCTGGGAAACCATCGATGCCCTCAGGCGCGGGAGCAGTGGGGGGGGGCGCACACGTTTGCGCCCCACTGGCAACAGCGAGAAGCCGTGATAGATTTTCGTCGATGCTTTCGGTTCAACTTGGGATCGTCAGCATCGGGGCCGTGGGGGATTCTCATCATGCCGAAGTGTGTGTACGCGCTCTTGTTCCTTTTGATCGCGGCCCTCAACTGTGGCTGCGTCACGGGCAGGACCGCAGACGGCCGCGGCATGGTGGGACTTCCAATCTCAGCCGGCGACTTCCAGGCAGCCGCCGGGTTCGTCGGAGCGGCCGTCGGCGGACCAACAGGGGCGCTTGTGGGACAAGCAATCGCCGGAGCCGTTGCCCTCGCCTTCGGCGGCGCACTCGGACGATGGCGCGGCGAACGCGCCGGGTGGGACGAAGCCAAGGCCGATGCCGTGGTTGGAGTTGGCGATCGCGTGCCTCGGGATGCTCTACCTGATCGCGCGTAGATTGTGACCTGAGTCCTCGGGGGCGTGGGGGGTTGTCCGTGGTTCCATTGATTCGTGAACTCGGGAAGCGGTACGGCGCGCAGACGTTCGGCGTCGTGGTCGTGCTGCTTCTTTGGCGCGCGTGCGTGCAGCCCACCCTCGAGTCGATGTTCGCGCAGAACCTCGCGCTGGCGCAGCAACTCAATCAGGCAGTCGCGACGATCGAGCGAACGGCCGTCGCAACGTTGGACGTTGCCGAAGCCTTTGAGCGCACCGCGTCCTGGCTGCGGATATACGACGCGAACCAGCAGGCCGAGAAGGAGACGCCGTGATGTTGTACGACGTTGACGAACTCGCGGGACTCGGCGCGGCCGACCAGGTGGCGCTGCTGTCTGCGATGCCCGAGGCCGCGCTGTCGAAACTCGCGCGGAGAGTCGGCGCGGCGGGCACGCTCGAACTTGACGACGCCGCGGGCAGCGCCAAGAGCATGCGCGCCAAACGCAGCCGGCTCAGTGGGCGGATCAGGAACATGCGCCGCGCCAAGGCTATAAACGGACTCGGCTGCGCGGAGTGCGGGGGCGCGTGCGGCGTGGGCGGAGTGAGCGGGCTTGGAGCCGGAGCGTGCGCCAGCGTCCCTGCGGGTTCGCAGCGCCAGGCGTGTCGCGCCGCGAACCAGGCGAGGCGGGCAGGAGGAGCGCCGCCGCCGTCGGCACCCGCGGGAGAGACCCCGGGCCAAGAGATCACCAGGCTCAACACCTTCAAGAACAACATCACGCTGCGCGTCATGGCGCTCATGGCTTCGCGGCCGGACCTGCGCTCGCGCGTGCCGATGAACCTGTGGCAGATGCAGCCGACCGAACTGCCGGCAGGGACACTCCCGACGCTTCGCGCCACGGTCGCGCGGCTCAGACAACTCGAAGCGTGGCAGACTGCGCAGGGACCGGCCGGCTCAGGCGTGGTCAGCGCGTCGCCGACGCTGTACCCCGGGCCGGCCCCTGGCGCGGTAAACGACGAGCAGGCGCAGCGGCTCGAGAATTTGCGTCGCCAGGCCGACATCCAGCGAGCGCGCCAGGGCAACATCGCGCGGGCCGGCGAACTCATTGCCGCAAACTTCGCCAACGCGACCGCGCAGGGGCAGGGGCAGACCTACGCGCCTCAGGAGTCGTACCAGGAGCGGCAGCAGTACCAAGAACTGTTGCAGCCGGACGTGAGTTATGACGACTACGAGGTGCCCTTGTTCTCCGAAGAGCGCGGCGAACTCGCGCCAGGCTACGAAGTCTCGGAGTACGCCTACGACGCCTTCGGCGGCGGCAGTGGGGACGAGGGGTACGACTCCTGGGGCAACTCCGGCACCGGCGACGATGGCGACTGGGGCGGCAACGAGATCGCCGGCCTGAGCGGCTTCAGCCTGAAGAAACTACTGAAGAAGGTCGCGCCTGTGCTGCAAGTAGCCGCGCCGATCGTCGGCACGGTTTTTGGAGGCCCGGTCGGCACCATCATTGGAGGCATGGTCGGGCAACTCGCAGCAGGTGCGATCGCCGGCGGCGGCAACACGCAGCAAACGGCAGACGGCGGGACAGTGACAACGATCGCCGCGGGCACACCGGCCGCGACACAGGTCGCGGCCGCGGTCGCGGCCGCCGCCGCGGGCACGGGCAGAGGCGCGTGCGCGCATCACACCGATGCGCAGGCCAAAGCAAACTGTCAGTTGATGATGGCGCAGGCCAGGGCTAACGCCGCGGGCACGCGCGGCGGCGGCAGTGGGGGGGGGAACGTGGGGATCCTGCTCGCCGTGGGCGCTGTGGCGCTCTTCGCGATGGGGAGGAAGCGCTAAGTGCCTACGCCGATCGACATCGCGCGCTCACTCGTGCTCACGCAGACGCAGCGCGTGGATTTGCTGACCAGGTGGCCGGCGGAGCGACGTGCGAGGAAGCAGGCCAACGACCTGTACACGGACCTCTTCTGGCGCGTCGCCGATTCGACCGACCAGCGCCTGGGTGCGCTCAAGTCTCAGGTAGCGGCCTTCACCGCCGCGATCGATCGCATGAACAAAGACGCCGACGCTTTCGAGGACGCGCTTCGGCGGGGCATCGAGAAGGCCAGGAACGATCGCGCCATCACCGCCGAGGACGTGCGGGGCAGCGGTCTTGGTGCTCTGCCGCTCGTGCTTGGCGCGATCGTCGTGGCGATCATCGCCGTCGCCGGCGTGGCCGCTTTCGCCTACTGCATCGGCTCGCCTGTTGCGCGTGCGCAGGCGCTCACCCTGGGCGTCAGGCTCAAAGCGCAGATCGACGCAGTGACCGCCAGCCGGACCGCGCCGACATTCCCGGCGCTCCCTGGCGAGACCGCCCCGGCCCCCGCGCCGTCGCCGGGCAGAACCATCACCGACGCCGTTTCGTCTGTCGGATCGTTCGGCGTGGTTCTCGGCGCGATTGTGCTCGTGGCCATGCTGTGGAAGGGGGGCCGCTCGTGAAGAAGCGACCAGCCAAGAAGGCGGCACGTCGCGCGCGGTCGAAGGCCGCGGCGAAGTCGCCGACGCTCCGCACCGTGCTGCTCGGTCGGCCGCTCTCTCTCAGATACCAGCACGCCGGCGGCGGCAGTTACGTTCACAAGTTCAGCCGCGGCGCGCGCGTGAGCGCCACATCCGACGGGCGCATGCTCGTGATCGACGGCATCCACGTCAAGCAGTTCATCGAGGGGTAGAGCAATGAGCCTTCAACTTCTCGTGTCGAATCCACCACGTTCAACCAAGCGCGCCAAGCGGCGGAAGGTCCGCAGGAGCAAGGCGCGTGTTCGGAACAACCCCCGGGGGGGCCTCATGGCAAAGAAGAAAGTCCGTCGGCGTGCCCGTCGCTCGGGTGCATCACCGTTCGCAAAGAAGCGCCGTAGCAGCCGCTTCAAGCGGCGATCATCCAGCGGCGGCTCGCGCAGCATCGCCGGCTTTATCGACACGTCCCTTCTCACGGGCGGCGCGGCGGGCCTGGCCGGCTACGTCGGCGTGGGCTACCTGATGGAGAGGTTGCCGGCGACCTGGCTCAACTCCGATGCAAAGCGCATCGCCGCGAAGATCGGCGTGTCTCTGCTCGCGGCGTTCGCGCTGCGCAAGGTCGGTATGGGCCGGTTCGCCGCTGGCATCGCAACCGGCGGCCTTGTCGCCGCGGGCGTCGATGCAGCGCGTAAATGGGGCGTGCCCGGAGTCTCGGGCCTGGGCGAGTTTGGGATCGACAGCAGCGCGAGCAACTTGATGTACGCCGGCGGCGCGCCCATCAACATGCTGCCCGGCGGCGAAGAGCAGCTCAACGGCCTGGGTGGCGACCTGGGGGAGGGCGAGTACGAGGAGATCGTCGTGCTCCAGGACGAGGACTAAGCGCACACCATCGCCGCGCGGTCGAGAGATCACGCGGCGCTTTCAAGGGCGCGCCTTGTCGGCCGCTCGGGTTCAGTAACCAGTGCCGCGGCAGCGGCACCGGCCCACAAGGCCGCATCTTTCGTAGGGGGTTCATTATGTCGCCAGGCGCAACCGTATTTCGTCGTCCCTCGAACAGCTCCGCGGTTTCTGGCCGCTGGCCCGGCCTCTCGCCGGTCATGGCCCAGGCCGCGCAGAAAGTGATGTCTAACAAGACTCCGGACCCCAACAAGTTCTTCACGCGGCCGCACGTGTTCTTCCACCGAGTTGATTACGCGGCCGTCGGGCAGACCTCGCTGAACCTTTTCAATGTGAGCCCAGCGCCATCGGTCTGCAATCTGCCGGTGCAGGGCACTATCCAGCAAGAAACGTTCTTCAAGTTGGAGCACATTCGCGTCATCCCTCAGACCGGCATCGCCGGCGCGAATGCCTACACCCGCGTCGCCGCCGGCTCGCAGATCGCGGCCGCGGTTACTCCGCTGACCGTTGGCGAGGAACTGCGCACCATCCTCGAAGGCGGCTCGTTGACCATCAACGTTGGCGACAAGCGGATCTGCGACAGCATCTACGGCCTCACAAAGTTCCCCGCCGGCGGGGGCCTCAACTTCAACAGCGCACTCTCGGGGACCGCCGCCGCGGCCGAGGTGATCCATTTCAACAACGGCACGCCCGATTCGGGCAACGGCTTCATGTTCCGCCCCGGCTTTGCCATTCTTCCCGGCAAGCCGATCAGCGGTCAACTCACCTGGCAGGCAGCTCTCGCTGTCACCACGTTGTTCGTTCTGCGCGTCGAACTCTGCGGACTGCTCGTGTCGCCGAGCAACAACTGACCAGCCTCTTCGGCGCTCCGCGGCCTACCAGCCGCGGGGCGCTTTACACCAACCAGGGGACCACACCATGAGGCGCGAGCTGTACATTCTGACCATCGAGTTCTCAACCACCATCAACGCCGGCGCGCAGGGCCAGGCGTATGCGCAGGTGGACACCAGCGGCGCGTTTGTCGCGCAGTCGATGGCGGCTACGGTCTTCTTGCCCGTCGCGCAGACGTCTGTGGCGCGCACGCCAGCGTGCGAGCAGCCGAGCCCGACGATCGGTTCCAACACCTTCATGCCGCTCGCTGGTTTCCGGCTGCAGATCGCACTGGCCGGCGTGAACTGGTTCAGCAACCCGGTCAATCTCGCAACCATCGGCGGGCGCGGCGGCGCGCCGTTCTACTTCCAGACGCAGCCTGTCCTGACCCCGGGCGCGCAGTTGGTGGCGACTTTGTTCAACGACGTCGCGACGTTCAACGTGCAGGCGCAGATTGCGATAATCGGCTACAAGCAGGTTTGATCGGTCAGCGGCGACACTAACGACGTGGGGGGAGGCGCGATGGACCCGATGCGCGATCATGTAGCAGGACTCGGCGTGTTCACCCAGGCAAGCGGCACGACCGCGCCCACAAACGCTGTTACCATCCAACCTCCAGGCGGTTTCAGCGGCGGCAGCGACAGCGAACTGCCTGACTACGAGCACGGGCAGATCGCCGGCCTCACCATCAACCGCGGCACGCCAAGCAAGCCGCGCAGACCGATCGTGCCCGAGGAGCGGCTCGCGTGCGGCTCTCAGCAGTGTGCATGTCACGTAGAAACGGCGTACTTCACTCGCATCAATCTCACGGCACCAACGATCGCCGCCGGGCAGAGCGCGGCCTACGGCCTGATGAAACTCGATGTACGGCAGCGCTTCGGGCAGGAGGCGCGCGTGCTCGGCGTGCATTTCCACCTTTTGCCGTGCGACGTCAACGGTACCGGACTCGGAACCGCGTCTGCAACGCCGCTGCCTTGGGGCGATGCTCGCGGGCTGTCGGCGGCGCTGCTCGTAGGCGTGAACCTGCCGACGCAACTCGGCGCGTGGTCAAGCCTCACGGCCTACGCCGCCGGCCTCGAGCTCAACCAGGCGTCACCGCCTGCGAGCGCGGCGGAGAGCATCGTGAGCGGCGCGCGCTACCTCTGCTCGCCGATCCGGTTCCCCACGGGCACCTTCGACCAGGTAACTCCAAACTTCAACAGCGGCACGATTTCCTTTGAGGGGGACCAGGCGCCGGTTCTCGCCGGCGAGAGTCTTGACGTGGCGCTCGTGATGGACAGAGTTTTCGTCACGGGCCAGACCGGCCAAATTTGTGGATGCGCGCAGTTGGGCATCGTGATCGGGCACACGCTCAACGATCGGCCCTTCAGGCTCTAGGAGGCAGACGTGCAGTTGTCGCGCCACCAGGTCAACGCGCAGGACCCCGCGGCTGTCTACCGCTTCGTCCAGGCTGCGCTCAGGTCGGGACGCAAAGCCACACCGGCGATCGCCGCGGCCGAGCGCGCAGCGCTGCGGAGGGCAGTGACCGCGACAACCACTCGGCAACGGCCGTCGCGCCCGCCGGCGACGACCGGCATCGAATTTGACGACAAGTTCCGCAACGCCCGGATAGAAGGCTACTGGAAAATCAACGCCGGCAATTGGTCGGAGCAAACGATTTTCATCGATGACGGCGTGCTCACCAACAGCACGATCGATGGCGCTGTGGTTCCATCGGCGCAAGTCGTGACCGCCGCCGACTCGTACGCCAACGTCGATATCACCCTTGATGTCTGGACGAAATCTCCAACCGGCGGCGCGCGCAGAGCCTACATCATGGCGCGCGCCTCTGTGCTCTCGCCTGGCCAACAAGCAATGTACCTGTGGTACTACGACTTTCAGACCGGCAGTTACCAGTTGGAGCGATGGGAATCTGCTGTGACCGGCGTGCTCGCCTCTGGCAACGCCGGCATCATCAACGCGCCGCTCCCGCTTCGTCTGACAGTGAGCGGCGGCAATCTCACCGGGTACATCAACGGCGTTGACATCACCGGCGTGATCGTGGACGGCACGCCGCTGCCGGCAGGCCGCGTTGGGCTGGGAGTCAGCAGCGTCGGCTTTCAGATCGATCGCTTCCGCTGCACGGTGCTCCCTTGAGCGCGCTCAATATCTCTCATGCGTTCAACGCGACGACGCCGGCGGGGCGGTACGCGCCTGCGCTGCGGTTCATCGCCGCGGGCAAGCACTCGGGCGTCTATGCACTCGTCGATCGCCGCTCGCGCGCCGTGCTCTACGTCGGCGAGTCTCATTCGGGGCGGCTGTTCGACACCATCACCAGGCACTTCCGCGCATGGTCGATCGCGCGGGGCGCCGATGCCCAGGGCCGCCGCCGCGGCGGCGAGATGTACGACCGCGCGAGCGTTGCGATCGCATTCACGTTGACGCCGGCCGCACTCGCCCAGGAGACGCAGTACGCGGCGATACAGGCGCTCAGGCCAAGAGACAACTCGATCGACGGGTGCGGGAGTCATCCGACCGCGGCGTGCGGCGTTGACCTGCCGGTTTGAACGCGGCCGTGGTGTGTGTCCGGTCGGCAACGGCGATCGTGGCCAGCGCAGGACCGGCGTACTGTGCGCACATGAACACACGGGCGATCGAGGAATCGGGGCCGCTCCCCGGCGGCATGGACCGACGGACGCGGCGGCGCTCAGGCGCGAACCGGTTCGCGCAGGGCGAAATCCTGGCACCGCTGGCCATGTGGCTTCACCAGTGGCCGGACTTCGTGCCCGGCCCGTGGGCAGCTCGCCAACTCGGCATCACACGCGCCGCGGTCAACATGGGCGTGCGGCGCGGCCTTGTTCGCGCCTCGCGCTTCCGGCTGCGCGACGGGACCGTCGTGCAACTCGTGAGCGTGTTCGACGTGTCGCGCATCGCGCCGCGCCGTTCACTGCCCGCCGACATCCGCGCGAGGCTCGCGCCGATCGCGCGGGTGCCAAAGCAGCGGCAGCCGAAGGCCGCGAAGCGCGGGACCGGCGTGCGGCAGGCGAAGGCCGCGCGCCG
>Ga0163152_10007235_pt1 | contig 12202 bp, 12 predicted proteins | sample OliLakLV19MP8IB2_FD_148635 | JGI IMG/M metagenome (GOLD analysis project Ga0163152, IMG submission 148635) | Freshwater microbial mat bacterial communities from Lake Vanda, McMurdo Dry Valleys, Antarctica - Oligotrophic Lake LV.19.MP8.IB-2 | ecosystem: Environmental > Aquatic > Freshwater >... | reverse complement strand
CCGCGACCATCGGCGGCTGGCCTTCGATGGCCGTCACGGCGCGACGCGAATCGGTGAGCTTGTTGCGGAGGAACCGCTCGCACGCTTCCGCGTCGATCTTCTTCGCGGACTCGAGCGACTCCGTCGCCTTCGTGAGCTCGGTGCGCTCGGCGTAGATCTGCGAAAGGTTGAAGTGCGCGGCGAGCGATGCGCCGTCGCCGGCCGCGAGCACCTTTTCGAACATCGCGATCGCGCCGGCGTGATCGCCCAGCGCGTAGTGAACGTTGCCGAGTCCGATCAGCGCAGCCGTGCCGCCGCCCGATTCCTGCGCGGCTTCGAAGAGCTCCTTCGCGCGCGAGTAGCGTCCCTTCCGTTCATGCGCGATCGCGAGTGTGACGAGGACATTCGCATCTTTCGTCTCCGTCGCGATCGCCTCGAGATCTTCGTAGTCGCGTGCGGAAAGCTCGTCCTCGTGGATGGCGGTGTAGAGGCGGGCCGTGTCGCCCCCTTCGAAGGAGAACGGCAACGCGGCCTTCTCGAAGAGGAAGGGAGAGGCCGCGCCGAACACCAGGAAGAGCGCGACCACGATGCGCTCGCGCAGCGTGAGCTTGATCCAGAGAACGAGCGACCACCACGCGAGGAGCGCGAACGGTCCGACGCCGAACACGAGCGGGAACACGAGGAACGGAAGCAGGATGATCGCCGCGAGCCACGCCGGCATGTTGTCCGCGAGCGCGTGGCGGAAATCGTGCGCGACGAAACGCGCGTGTCGGATGAACGCGACGAGCAGGAAAATCGCGTAGCAGAGGAAGACGCCGCCGAGCGCGGCGAGCCCGGCGTTGCCGAGGATGCGCACTTTCGTGCGGAGGTTTCGCGACGCGGCGCGGACGGCGCCCTCGATCGCTCCGAACGCCGGGCCGATTGCGACGGCGCCGAGGTGGACTCGCGCGAGCGTCGTCCACGCCGTCGTGTAGTCCGGTGCGAGCTTCGTCGCGGTCTCGGCGGCGGCGATCGCCTCGGGGCCCTTCTTCTCCGTCTGCAGCGCGCGTGCTTCCGCGGCGAGCGCGGCCGCGATCGACGTCGCGTTCTCCAGGCCGGAGTCGAGCCGGAGCTCGAGCAGGGTCTCGGTCGCCAGCGCCGCCTTCGGCGCATCGCCGCGCTGGCGGTAATATTCGCGGAGAAACCACGCGCGCCGCATCGGCGAAAGCGAGAGGTAGATCGTCTCGCTTCCGAGCGCCGTCGTGGGGTCGCCGGAATACGCGGGCAGCGCGAGCGCCTTGTCGGCGCCGGGCTCGAGCGCCACGAGGTTCTTCTGTTCCGGGGTCACGACCTCGCCGGACGGCGTCACGGGGCCAACGGGCGTCTCGGTTCCCGTGGCGGTGCCGGCCGTTCCGAGCGCCATGACGGGAGTCACGGGGACGTCAGGCGTCGGCGCGGGTGTCGGCGTCGCCGCGGGTGTCGGCGTCGCCGCGATCACCGACGGGTTCACGAAGATCGGCGCACGCGTCGGCGCAACGGCGGGCGCCGGCGTCACCGGGCCCGGTTGTGCGCTCGCGATGGCCGCGGCGAACAGCGCGCCGGCCAGGCCCCAAGCGGCCATACCGCGCCGTGGAATGTCGTGCCCGCAAATCATCGAACGGAACGGGACGCTAACACGCCCCCCTTGTGCTACGAAGCGGTGCATGGCGTTCGACAACCGGCGAGGACCCGTCGCGCAGAGCCCGGAGGAGGTGCTCGCCGCGGCGCTCGCGGCCGAGCCGCAGCCGGTCGTCCTCATCGCGGGCGGCGTGGATCGCGCCGGCGTCGAGCCGTGGTACGTCGACCACGCGCTGGCCGCGCTGACGACGCGGGCGCTCGGCGACTCCTCGCGTGACTTCAACCTGGACCGGCTTCGCGCCGAAGAGGCCGGGACCGACGTGGTCGTCGGCCGGTGCGAGACGCTGCCGGTGATGGCGAAGCGGCGCGTGGTGGCAGTCTCCGACATCGACAAGTGGAAGGCCGGCGAGCACGAGCGGATGGTCCAGTATCTGAAGAACCCCTCGAAGAGCACGGTTCTTCTGCTGGCATCGTCGAAGCTCGATCGCCGCACCAACTTCGCGAAGGCGCTCGAAAGCCAGAAGCAGGTCTGGCGCTTCCGGAAGCTCGAGCGCCCCGAGCTCGCGAAGGCGCTGACCGCGCACGCGCGCAAGGCGGGCAACGGGAAGAAGCTCGCGCCCGCCGCCGCCGAGGAGATGGTGGTGCGCGCCGGCGAGGACCTCCGGCTGCTGCTCACCGAGCTCGGCAAGCTGATCGCGTTCGTCGGCGATCGCGACACGATCGGCGAGGAGGACGTCGCCGCGGCGACGGCCGGCGCCGGCATGTCCGACGTGTTCGCGTATGCGGACTCGCTGGGCCGCGGCGATCTCGGCCGCTCGCTCGAGCGCCTCCAGATCATGCTCGACGGCGGCACCTCCGCGTTCGAACTGATCGGCGGACTCGCCTGGCACTTCCGCACGCTGATCCGCGTGAAGGGCGGGGCGCCCGCGTTCGGCCCCCATCGCGACGCGATGGCGGCGGCCGCACGGGCGTTCCCCCCGCGTGCGCTCGTGTCCGCGCATCGCGAGATCTACCGCGCCGACGTCGCACTGAAGTCGGCGCAAGGACCCACGGGCCTGAAGGACGAGGCGGTCATGGACCGCCTCACCCGTCGCATCTGTACTCTCCGCGCGTCTTCCCCCTGAGCGAGCGAAGCGAGTCGAAGGGCTCTACGCCTTCGCGGGCTTCGCGGCCTTGGGCGCCTTGGCCTTGGGGGCCTTCGCCTTGCCCTTGCCGGTCTTCGCCTCGACGACGGGACCGCCGGCCTTGGCGCGGTTCTGCGCGAGGGCCATGCGCGACGCGAGACGCGACGCCTTCCGCTTGTGGATCACGCCCGCCGAGCCCATGCGACCGATCTCTTTGATCGTCGCGGCGACGCCCTTGGCGTCCAGCTTGAGGGCGGCCTCGCGGCCGGACCGGAGGGCGTTCTTGAGGCGCTCCTTCAGGTTGCGGTTGCGGGCGCGGTGCTTGAGGTTCTGGCGCTGCTGCTTCTCGGCGTCGATGTGGCGAATCACGTGAAAGCCTCCGGCGGGTTCTGCGAATGGATCGCCGAAAAGGCGTCCAGGAAAGGGCGGAAGATAGAGAACGCCGCTCCGGGCGTCAAGCGCCCAGCGAACCGCCCGCTCAGGCCTTACTTCGGCGTGAAGGTGAGCTGGTCCGCGAAGTTGGTGACCTCGGCCGAGGTGCGCCGGTAGTCGACGTCGGCGCTCTCGATGACGATCGCGCCCGTGTCGTTGAGCTCGCCCTTGCCGATGTAGATGCGCATGTAGAAGTCTTTCGACTCCGCACGCCGGCCGGCGCCGAAGTTCTTCCGCGCCGTGATCGTGACCGTGTTGGTGCCGGGAAGGACGTACCGCGTCACGTCCTCGACCACCTGCGGCTCGCCCGACTTCACCGTCTTCACGAGGTTGCTGTTCACGAACACGTCGAAGTCGTATTGGCTCATTCCGGGCGCGTTCTCCTCGGAAACCAGCCAGTAACGAACGCCGCGGGGAATCTCCTTCTCCGGCGTGGGTTGTGTCGTCGCGCCCGTCTTGCCCACCTTGTAGACGTCGCTTTTGAGGTGGACGTTGCCATCGGCGTCGATCTCCACCGAGACGTTGTCGAACACCTGCCCACGGACCGTGTCGATGTTCTGCCCGTTGAGGAAAACGCTTCGACCGCCCGCCGGCGCTGCCAGCGCCGCCAGGGGGATCAGGAGCAGGAAGCTGGTCGTCCAGACTCGCATTGCGCACCCCGCGGCTCGCGGTGGAGAATGCCCTTCTCCCCGAGTCGTCGAGTTTGAAAGGTAACACGGAACCCATCGTCCCAGAAGGAGAAGTCGGCGCAGCCGGCACTCCTCCTCCGCCGCCCGATCCGCCTGCGCCCCCCGCGAGGCCGCATCGCCGCCGCCGGCGGTTCGCCGCGGCCGTCACCTTCGGCGTGTTCTCGGGTGTCGCGCTCGGCATCACGTTCGCCGCGCTGTCGGATCTCCCGGCGCTCGCGAAGCTCGAGGACTACACGCCGCCGTCCGCGACGCGCGTGCTCGATCGCGAAGGGCGGCTCATCGTCGACATCGGCATCGACGTCCGCGAGCCCGTCACGTCCGATCAGATCCCCGAGGGCGTGAAGCTCGCGCTCGTCGCCACCGAAGACGCTCGTTTCTACCGGCACCACGGCGTCGACTTCCTCGGACTCTTCCGCGCCGTCGTGAAGAAGCTGATGGGACAGCGGCTGCGCGGCACGAGCACGCTCACGCAGCAGCTCGCGAAGAACCTTTTCCTCACGCCCGAGCGCTCGCTCATGCGCAAGCTGAAGGAGGCGGGCCTCGCGTTTCAGATCGAGCGCAAATACACGAAGGACCAGATCCTCACGCTCTACCTGAACCAGGTGTATCTGGGCGCCGGCACGTCGGGCGTCGAGGCCGCGTCGAAGCGCTACTTCGGAAAGAGCGTGAAGGACCTCGACCTCGCGCAGCAGGCGATGCTCGCGGGCCTGCCGCAATCGCCATCGGGATACGAGCCGTTCAAGTATCCCGAGCGCGCGCTCACGCGGCGCAACATCGTGCTCGGGCGCATGCGCGACGTCGGCTACATCACCGAGCAGGACTGCGAGAAGTGGCGGGCCGAGCCGCTCGGTGTGCTGCCGGCGCCGGTGAAAATCGCGGGCGGCAAGGCGCCGTATTTCGTCGCGTGGCTGACGCCGGAGCTCTACAGCCGTTTCGGCGAGGAAGCGGTCCGCCACTCGGGATTGCAGGTGTGGACGACGATCGATCTCGATGCGCAGGCGGCCGCCGAAGCCGCGCTCGTCTCGGGCCTCGCGGCGGTGAGGGCGCGCCAGGCGGATTACCTGCGGCGCAACGCGGGCAAGCCGGGCATCCCGACCGTCGACGCCGCGGAGAAACCGCAGGGCGCGATCATCGCGATCGATCCCGCGACCGGCGACGTGCGTGCGCTCGTCGGCGGCAGCGCCTGGCAGACGACGCAGTTCAATCGCGCTCTCCAGTCGAAGCGGCAGCCGGGATCGTCGTTCAAGCCGATCGTGTATGCGGCGGCGATCGAAGCCGGATGGACGCAGGCGAGCGCGGTGTGGGACGCGCCGATGAGCTACACCGATCGCTCGACCGGCAAGGTGTGGGCGCCGAAGAACTACTACGACGGAAATCTCGGGCGCATCACGATGCGCACCGCGCTCGAGCAGTCGTCGAACGGCGCGAGCATCTATCTGCTCGAGCACATCGGCGTCGGCTCCGCGGTGGATGAAGCGCGGCGGCTCGGGATCACGAGCCCGCTCTCGCCGAACCTCACGCTCGCGCTCGGCAGCTCCGACATGACGCTCGCGGAGATCACGCGTGCGTATGCCGCGTTCGCGAACGGCGGCGTGCGCACCGATCACCGCGCGCTCACGAAGGTGCTCGATCGCAACGGCCGCCCGCTCTACGTGGCGCCGCCCACGAGCGGACGCGCGGTGATGAAGCCGGAAGTCGCGTACGTCGTGTCCGATCTCCTGCGCGGCGTGACGACGCACGGCCTCTCGAAGAAGGTCGGCGACGGGATGCCGTTCTGGGTCGGCGGCAAGACCGGCACGACGAACCGCTCGACCGACTCGCTGTTCGTGGGCTTCAGCTCGACGCTCGCAGCCGGCGTGTGGATCGGCATGGACAGCCACGCGCCGATGCCGTGGGGCGAGTCCGGCGGCCGCGCCGCACAACCGATCTTCCTCGAGTTCATGGCGAAGGCGGGGCCGCGCTTCGATCCGGCGGTCGAGCTCCCGATGCCCGCGGGCGTGGTGCGCGTCGACGTGGATCCGGTGACGGGTCTGATTGCGACCGAGGGCTGCGCGGAGAAGCTGTCCGTTGCGTTCGTCGCGGGCACCGAGCCGAAGCGCGAGTGCCCCGAGGACTCCGCGGTCGGCGGCGATGCGCGCTACTCGCTCGACGTTGCGTGGGGCCAGGACGACGAGCCCGCGCCGCTCGCGCCGTCTCCGTCGCCTTGAACGATCGACGCGGCACGGGCGTACGCGCGTCATGGTTCGTTCGCTGAGAATGCACAGACCCGTTTTCGCTGCGCGGACGTAGAATCCGCGCATGCACATTCGGGTTGGGGTCTGGGGTTGCGCTCTGGTCGTTGCGGCAGTCATGGCGAATCTTGCGGGATGCAGTGGTGGGGGTGGTGGCGGTTCCAAGAAGCCGACGATCGACACGATCACGCCCGCGACGGCCAACCTCAGCGGCGGCGAAACGATCGCGATCGCGGGCAACCGCTTCGGCGACGCCGCCACGGTCACCGTCGGCGGAGGTGCCTGCACGAACGTCGTGGTCGTCGATGACGACAACCTCACCTGCACGGTGCCAGCCGGCACGGCCCCTGGGCTCGTCACCGTCGAAGTCACGACCGATGATGGCTCGGACGACGTCGACGACGAGTTCGGTTACGCGTCCGCGATCGTGTCGATTTATCCGGCCAAGATCGCGACCGGAATCCCGCTCGAGATCCGCGGCGACTTCTTCAGTGCGGGCACCGTCACGGTGTCCGTCGGAGGCGCGCCGTGCACCTCGGTGACGGTCGTCAACGACGAGACCGTCCGCTGCGTGACCGGAACGATCACCGGCGCACCGCCGACGTCTGCGGCTGTGCGGGTGACCAACGACCACGGCACGTCATCGTTCGGCGGGCCCATCGGTGGCGTCCTGTTCGCGGCCGATGGGCGTGGCGGCGCCGTCGGCAATCTCTACCTCATCAACGAGCTCACCGCGCAGACGACGACCGCGGCGGCGCTCGCCATGGGCCTCACCGGACTCACGTTCACCGATGACGGCAGGCTTCTGGGCGCCGAAGCGACCCAATACGGCAGCACGGCAAGTCTCGTGGTTGGTACGTCGCAGTTGGTGTCCATCGACCTGTTCACGGGCGCTCACACGATCATGGGATCGCTCCTCGGGACGGACGGCAACGTCAACCACGCTTCGATCCCCGACATTTTTTGGGAAGCGGGCACGTTGTTCGGATGGACGGAAGCCAGCGACGATCCCATCACCATCGAGGAGGACGGCACTGTCCACGGCCTCGGGTCCGGAGACCATCCGACGACCGGCAGTAGCGGCTTTTCGTACGGCAGCGGCATGTCCGTCGACGACGACGGAACGGTGTGGTTCGTCGGCGGCGGCGTCGCCAACCCGACCAGCGGGACGGACAACCGTCTCTATCTCGTGAACCTCGCCACCGGCACGCTCACCACAGGCGCCTCACTCGCGTTCACCGGGATCGCGACGAGCTACGACAGGATCAACGCACTCGCCTTCATGGACGGGACTCTCTACGGCGTCGCAAGCCCGACCAACGGGGATCCCGAGCCGCCGCTCCTCATCTCCATCAACACGAGCTCGGGCGGCATCACGGTGATTGGGCCGCTGCCGATGGACATCGACACCCTCGCGTCGACGAGACGGTAGATGCTCCGGAAGGGGGCTGTTTCGGGCGCGATCTTCCTCGGGTTGACCGCGGTCGTCGTGGCCTTCGCCTCGGTGCGCACGGTCGAGAAACCACGCGAGCGCGAGCAGGCGCCGCCGGCAAAGGTGCGAAAGACGTGGCGCGACTGGCCCGCGTGGCAACTCGGGGCGTTGCCTCGCGATGCCGCCCCCCTTCCCGAATCGGCTCCGATGACACTCGCGCAGCTTCGTGGACCGGGCGAACGCTGCGCCGCACCGCAGAAACGGCTCGTCGTGCTCTCCGCTTCGGGCGCGGTCGTGCTCGACCGCCCGATCGTCGAGGCACTTCGCGAGCTCGGCGCGGCCGGCAGCGGCCGCGATGTGTCGATCGCCATCGCGAACTTCCCCGGAGGGGACGCGGGGGTCGAAATCTGGCCGTGTTCGGGCGCGATGATCGACGTCGCTCCGGCCGACGCACAGTCGATCCGGGTGACGGAGAACAACAAGGGCTTCGTGAAGGTCTACGACTCCCGCTCCGGCAAGAAGCCGCTCGCGAAGAACATCGCCGGATTCGTACTCCGGTCGCCCTGACGGTACGCTCGCGCCGTCTCGAGGATGACGTCGAGTTCGGCTGCGGTTGCGCTGGTCGCGGCGGACGGGTGTACTCGCGAGCGTGTCGGTGACGGTCGCACCCCTCGCAGTTGCGCATCCGGACGCGGCGCTTGCGCGTGAAAGGCTCACGTTCCTGCTGCAGCTCGCGTATTCGGGCGAGCTCGGCGCGGCACGCGCGTACGCCGGCCACCACGCGGCGCTGCGTGATCGGGAGGAGCGTCGCGCGCTCATGCGGATCCTTCGCGACGAGCTCCACCATCGCCACGTCCTGCTGCGGATGCTCGGCGAGCTCGGCTCCGCGCCGGATCCGCGTCGCGAGCGGAAGATGAACCTCGTCGGTCGCTGCATCTCGGCGTTCTGCCGCGTCGGCGGATGGTTCGCTCCGATGTACGGCGCCGGCCGCCTCGAGAGTCAGAACATCGTCGAATACGAGAACGCCGCGCGGCTCGCGACCATCGCGGGGCTCGAGTCCTGGGTCGACGAGCTCCTGGTGCTTGCCGAGGTGGAGTGGGACCACGAGCTTTACTTCCGCGAGAAGTCGCGGTCGCACGTCCTGTGGCGCGTCGTGCCGGGATGGAACGTCCCGCTTCCACGTCCGACGATCCGCGAGCGCTACGCGGCGTGGGTTGCGGGGCAGCGGCCGATGACGCGCGTGCGCGCGTCGTGGTTCGTCCGCTGAGGTGCACGGCTCATCGACGGGGCTCGACCGCGAGCATTCCCGAGAAGACGTGCGTAGTGGGATCAGGGGGCGTCGTCGGCGGCGCGCGACCGAGTGACGGTGTGATCAGCTCGGAGATCGCGCCGTCGAGATAGAGCGCATCCTCGCAGCCGAGCCGATCGCGAAAGAGCGCCGCGAACGTCCAGAGGTTCACCTCGGACCGGGAGATGGCGAGCCAGACCTCGTGAGGTCCTCGGACCCCGACCCCGCTACGGATCGCGGTGTTCGTCGATCGGCGTGCGAACTGCCGGTGGATCGTTCCGCCGGCGACCAGGAGTGGTCCGGATTGCGTCGCGTCGCGAACGTCGCTGTCGCCACGGCGGGCGAACGCGGACGTTTCCATGACGGCGGCTCCGTCGGATCCGACGAAGAAGACGCCGTTCGGCGCGAGGTAGAAGTTCCCCTCGCCGGCGTCCACGTTCAGGGCGTGCAACGTCTGGCCACCCGAGATGAGGAGGCCCGTCGGAACCTGCCCGGGCTCGAAGATCCCCGCGTTGGTGATGGCGATGGCCGGTTCGGGAAGCGACGCGGCGAGTGCCTCGAGCGAACCGAAGGCCTTTCCCGCCGGATCCTTCCAGTAGACGCGAACCGACGCCTTGGCGAGAGGAACACAGACGACGTCGAACCGGGCGCCGGCGTACTCGACGGACAGGAGAGCGGGTTTCACGCAGCTGGCGAGAGGACTCGGCCGCGAGCACCCGGTCGCCGCCATCACGAGGAAAGCCAGACGGCCGAGACTCTTCACAGGGTGATCGTAGCCGCTGGTAGGCCGACCTTCCGGGGATGGCTTCCCGGGTCCCGCGAAACCCGGCGTTTCGGGAGCGCCGCGACATCGACTCCGCGCCCTTCGCACGGCTTTTGGCGTTCTCCTGCGTTCGGATCGCGTGGTACGTCCGTGGAACTACCGGAGGGCATGAAGCTCACCGCCCTCGTCGTCGCGCTCGTCACCGTCTCCTCGGTCACCGCCTTCGCGGCGCCGCCGAAGCTCGTGCCGATACCGCCCGTTCCCTACGTGACCGGCGACCACATGACGAGCGACGAGGTGCTCGCGATCGCGACGGAGGAGTACGCGCTGCTCGAGAAGTACGTCGCGAAGTACGGCGAGCAGCCCGGCACCGCGCAGCTCCGCGCGGCCGCGGACGCGCATTTCGCCGAGGGCGTGAAGCGCCTCGGCGAAGAAGTGAAGGCGGTCCTCGATCCCGAGGCGGAGCAGGAGGCGTTCCGCCGCGGCGTGGAGGAGCTCGGCAAGGAGGTCGCCGCCATCCTGAAGAACGGCAACGTCGAGACGCCCGAAGAGGCGTTCCGCCGCGAGGTCGCCGCGCTCGCCGCGGAAGTGACCGCGATCCTTTCGAACGGCGGCGCGATCCCGTCGGGCGACCAGGGCATGAACGGCGGACGTCACGCGCCCACGAGCGGCGGCACGCCGACCGCGCCGGCCGCCTCGACCGAGACGGGCCGCGCTGCGGGCGCAGGCTGGGCGGGTGCACTCGGCCGCGACTGAGCTACGAGCTGCGCCGCGGTGCCGAAGCCTTTGGTGCTTCGGATGGCGAGAGGAGTCCCAGCTTTCGCCATCCCTTCAGCAGGAGCCACGTTTCCGCCGTCGTCGTCGGTGGCGGTCCCGCCAGGCGTTTCGATTCGATCGGCCCGGACCACCCGGTGAACCAGGTCGCCGAGGAGAACGGATCCACGAGCCGGCGCGGCCACGACGCGCCCTGGTCTTTCGCGTGGTGCTTCGCGTTTCCAAGCACGTAGAGAATCGCGTTCCGAGATCGCGGACGAGGCATAACCGATGGGTATTTACGACCGTTTGGCGGCCTCCGGGGCGTCACGATGATCCAGAGATTCGTCGTCTCGCTGTTCACGTTCGCGCTGGGTGTGTATTTAGGATTCGCGTCGGGCGCGAGCTACGCGCAGTTGATCACCGCGTCAGCGCTCTTCCATTCGGTATCGATTGGATTCCTGATTCCGGGTTCGCGGAACACCGGCGGGGTTCGCGCGGCCGCGGCTGTCGGGATCAGTGTCAACGCGCTCTTTCTCATCGAGCTCGTCGCTCGCTACTTCTTCGAGACTCGTTTGCTTGGATGACTTCGGTCGCTCTGAGAAGCTGTGCGAGTAATGGCAAGCCCACCTTCGCAACTCGTCATCCAGGTCAACGGGCACGAGGAGCCAATGCCGTCCTTGGAAGCTCTCGAGGTGGCCTTCGCCCGTGCACAGTCCCTGCCCCACGCAGACGTATGGCTCTTCCGACGGCTGCCCTCGACAACCGGATTGGCGGCGTTTGTCGAGCGACTTGTCGGGTTGTCAAACGAAGTGATCGGTCCATCGGTCTCTGCGCTCCTGGGGCCGAGAGGAGCCGCCGTCACGTTTCTGGACGAGAACTTCAGCGAACGTCGCGTGGTGAATCCAGAGTCGCAAACAGCGCACGAGTGTGTGCCGTTCGTTCTCGCGAATGGCCAGGAGGCCCTCGTCGAAATGAGTGAGGTCGTTCCGCAGGACGTCGCACGAACGGCCCTTCGCTACTTCTTCGAAAACGGCCAGGCTCCTTCGACGTTCACCTATCGCGAGGCGAAGTGATTCAACCCCGATCGCGCATCGTGGCCGGGCTTCCCGGCTCGGCCGGAAACGAGGAGTGCGCGTGACTGACCACCGCCCAGTTCTGTTCAACTTCTTCGATGTGGTCGGGTTGGGGATCATCGTCGCGTCTGGTGCGACCGCGGTCTTTCTCGTCGACGCGAAATCCCTTCCCGTCGCGGTGGTGGCGTTCACGGTCGGCGCGACGGTTCCGATTGCCGGCTTCACTCTCCTTGGACGGATCCCGCGTAGGAAGCCGGAGCAGAAGGATGATTGAGCGATCGCGGTTGGATCGGATTCCTGACCTGTAAGGCGTCGCACTGGGACGGCGGAGTACACTCGTCTCGTGATTCCGAGACTCGCGTCGTTCGCGGCGCTCTTCTTCGTCGCGGCGTGCTGCTGCAAGCCGCAGCCGGTCCAGCCTCCGCCGCCACCTCCGCCGCCGTTCATCCGCACGACGATCGCGGTGCTGCCGTTCGACAACGCGACGGCCTCGGTCGACGCGCCCGTGCTGTTCCGCGAGGCGATCCAGGCGCGCGTCGCGAAGAAGGGCTACATCCCGCAGCCGATGGCGGACGTCGATCGCGTTCTCGGCGCGATGGGAATCCAGCTCGGCGGCCAGATCCAGGCCGTCGATCCGAAGGAGCTGCGCGCGAAGCTCGGCGCCGACCTCGCGCTCTCCGGGAAGGTGATCGAAGCGAGTGCGTTCACCACCGGCATCTACAACCGGCGCAAGGTGGAGGCGGAGCTCATTCTCACCGATCTCCGCACGAGCGCCGTCGTGTGGAAGGGCCGCCGCAATTTCGTTGGCGGCGAAGGTGACGACAAGGTCATCGGAGGGC